>WNFJ01519319.1_pt2 | contig 38619 bp, 38 predicted proteins | sample 5400461 | NCBI WGS metagenome assembly WNFJ01 (sample SAMN13153349, study PRJNA577476) | soil metagenome | isolation source: 115 cm saprolite on Douglas fir-dominated hillslope | place: USA:California | collected 2013-09-17
GTGTATATCGGCATGGCTGCGTCGGATCACCACTGACGAAGCCATTGAGTTTCGTTGCGCCGCTTCAGCGTGAGCCCGGCTGCACGGTGTCCGGGAACCACCTCCTGGCGGCTAATTCATGAGGAGGAAGTAATGAAGAAAACAGTAGTTGTTCTGATGGTGCTCTTGGCCATCTTGGTCGTTGCCCCGGCGTCGTTTGCACAAGCCGGCGGTGCTACGGAAAAGCCGCCCATCAATCCCACCGCGCTGATTATCGCGGCGGGCTTCGGAGTGGCCATTGCAGCGTTTGGAGGAGCCTTCGGGCAGGGCCGGATCGTTTCGTCGGCCTGCGAGGGCATTGCGCGCAATCCAGGTGCTGCCGATAACATTCGCGCTGCCATGCTGCTGGGCATCGTTTTCGTGGAAACTCTAACACTGTTCACCTTTGCTCTCGGCTTCCTCCTCTATTTGAAGATTTAATTCCGAAACTCACTGGAGTCGTAAACGGCCCGGCGGCGCAAGCCGCGGGCCGTTTTCGTTTTCGGCAGGACGCTCCTCAATATGACGGGGTCCGCACTTGAAGTGCGGACCCCTGTTTTGGCGCATGCACCCCTCCACCCCCGGGCATTTCATAAGAATGTCAAAATAAAAGACTTACAAAATCTGCATTTCGTAATTGCTTGATTCTAAAGAGGATGTTTTTGAGTTATCAAACAGGACAAGCACCGAAAGGTGTGGTCCGAAGAAAGAAAAGCGGGAGCAAGCTCCCGCACTCCATGCACAGTTACCTACAAGGTAAAACATATCACAGATTAGGGATTTGTTAAGAACGATTTTGGGCAGGTAGATTTTTGGGTGACTTGGAGGCTGAACTGGGTTGCGCGGATGCTGCTCGGCCAATGTTCCGGGTCCAGAGTGCGCCCGCTGCGCCGTTCCAGACTAGCGACCGAGCAGCGTCGGCTGCAGAATGAACCGGATAACCGGATTCGGATACACGCCGAATAAAATCGTTCCTACAAAAGTCACCAGCAGTACAAGGCTCACTCCAACCGGGAAGCGCACCGCTCCGAGCGCCGTGGCTTCCGCGCTGGATTCGCGCATGTACATCACCACGATCAGGCGGAAGTAGTAGTAGGCCCCGATCACGCTGTTGATCGCCATCAGCACTGCGAGCCATATCAGGTGCGAATTCACCGCCGCCTTGAAAATGTAAAGCTTCCCGAAGAAGCCGGCCGTAACCGGCAGCCCGAGCAGCGATAGCAGGTACACGCTCAGCGCCGCCGCCACCCACGGTTGCCTCTGCGAAAGCCCCGCGTAGTCGTCCAGCGACAGATTCTTCTCGCCCGCCCCACCCAGTTGCGAAACGATCGTAAACGCTCCCAGCTTCACCAGCGCGTAGCTTAGTAGATAAAACAGCACCGCGGCATAGGCTGGCGCCGCGTTCGCCGCTCCGCCTTCGCCCTGGACCATGGATGTCACAGCCGCAAACGCCACCAAAATATAGCCAGCGTGCGCAATCGAGCTGTACGCCAGCAGCCGCTTGACATTCGTCTGCACCAGGGCGCCCAGGTTTCCGGCAAACATCGTGAGCGCCGCGAGTGCCCAGAAGGCCCAGAACCAGAAGTGTGTGGCAGCGGGAACCGTCGCGAAGATTCGCAACAGCAGTGCAAACGCTGCGGCCTTCGGTCCTGCGGAAAAAAGCGCCGTGACCGGCGTCGGCGCGCCTTCGTAAACGTCCGGCGTCCACACTTGGAACGGCGCCGCGGCCACCTTGAAGCCCAGGCCAATCAGAATCATGGCAAGCCCAAGCTCGAAAAGCGTGCTGTGAAGCAATTCAGCCGAGTCCATCTTGAGCAACATCGTCGTGCCGCTCGACCCGTACACCAGCGCAATCCCGTACAAAAAGAACGCCGTCGCGAACGATCCCAGCAGGAAATACTTCATCGCCGATTCGCTGGACTTCAGGGAATCGCGCCGGTATCCCGCCAGGATGTAGCTTGAAAACGAACTCATCTCCAGGCCGATAAACGCCGTGAGCAGCTCCTGCGCCGAAGCCAGCACGCCCATCCCCGCTGTCGCAAACAGCAGCAGCGCATAAAATTCCGCGAACGGAAGCCGCTCTCGCTCCAGGTATGGCCCCGCCGCCAGCACCACCAAAAACGCCACCGTGCCCACCAGCAGCCGGAAGAAGAAACTGAAAGAATCCGACTGCACCAGCCCGCCAAAACCCGGTCCCGCATGCATTGCCGCAGTGACGGACGCAGCCGTTCCCGCCAGCGCGCCGATCAATGCAAGAAACGTGAAAAAATACCGGCTGCGCACAAAAGGCTGCATCAGCATCACCAGCACGCCGAAGCCGCACCACACTAATTCCGGAAGCACGCGATAAATGTCGATAGTGCGCGGCAGCATTTAGCGGACTCCCCACCTTTCCGAGGCGACGACTCGCGCTGCGGTGCTTACGGGATCGCGCTTGGCCTGCAGCGCAACACGGCGCGGCGTGACTGCGCTCGGTGTGATCTCGTTCGGCACAATAGCCTCGTACGGCCGCTGCGGTTCAACTTGGTCAATCACGTCTTGCGCGGCCGCGGCTGTCCGCCTTGTAATAAACGTTGAGCCGATGCCCATCCACAACGTGACGACCGCCATCGTCGCCAGAATCCACTTTTCCCGCGCCGAGGCGTCGGGAAGCGTGCGGTTTGTCTCCCGTGTGATTTCGCCGAAGAATACGCGTTGATAGGACCATAGCAGGTAGCAAGCGGAGAGAATCACGCCAAGCGCGGCCCACGAAGCCCATAGCCAATGCCGCTGGTACGTGCCGAGCAGGACCAGAAATTCCCCCACAAACCCATTGAGCATCGGCAAGCCCAGGGACGACAGCGCGACAAACAGGAAAAACGCGGCCAGCTTCGGCATCGGTGTAGCCAGCCCGCCGTACTCGCTGATTTCAAAGGTGTGCCTCCGGTCGTACAGCATGCCCACAAGCAGGAAGAGCGCGCCTGTCGAGATGCCGTGTGCCAGCATCTGGTAAACCGCGCCCTGCATGGAAATGTTGTGGAACGCGAAAATGCCGAGCACGACGAAGCCGAGGTGGCTCACTGACGAATACGCCACCAACTTCTTCAGGTTCGGCTGCACCATCGCTACCAGCGCGCCGTAGATTATGCCGATGATCGCCAGCGCCGCCACCCAGCCCGCCGCTCGCCGCGAAGCTTCCGGAAAAAGCGGCAAGCAGAAACGAATCATGCCGTAGGTACCCATTTTCAGCAGCACGCCCGCGAGCATCACTGAACCCGCCGTTGGCGCTTCCACGTGCGCGTCCGGCAGCCAGGTGTGCAGCGGGAAAAGCGGCACCTTGATGGCAAACGCGAGAAAGAAGGCCAGGAAAAGGAGCATCCCGGTTCTCGGCGCGAGCACCAGGCCGCCCTGCGAAGCTGGCGTGTGGAGCAATGTTTGGATCGTCGGCAAATCAAATGTTCCGGTGGCGTTGTAGATCCAGATAATTCCGACGAGCATCAGGATCGAGCCTGCCATCGTGTACAGCACGAACTTCACCGCCGCGTACACGCGCCGCTCGTGTCCCCAGATGCCGATCAGGAGCGCCATGGGAATCAGCATTACTTCCCAGAAAAGAAAGAAGAGGAAGAGGTCCAGCGAGAGAAACACGCCCACAACGCCGACTTCGAGCATCAGCAGCATCACGAAAAATTCTTTGACGCGGTGCTCGATGCTTTTCCACGACGCCAGAACGGAAATGGGCGTCAGGAATGTCGTCAGAATCACCAGGAACAAACTGATTCCGTCAACGCCCAGGTGGTAATGGATTGGTGGCTGATTGATCCACTTGGCGAATTCTTCCAGGTGATAACCCGCGGCCCCAATAGGCACAGCACGAACCATCAAAAGCGAAAAGAGGAATTCCGCCACAGAAACGATGAGCGCAATATACCGGAGGTATTTGTGATCGTCGCCGCGCAGCAATAACAGCGCCAGCGCCCCTACCGCAGGGAAGAAGATCACCACCGAAAGCAAGTGTCCCGCCGGCAGCATCAGTGCACCAACCCGAGAATCGGTTTTCCGCCGCTCGGCCAGAAGAAGATGACCGCGATGATCACGAGTGCTCCCACGACCACCCACACCGCATAGCTGCGTGTGTTTCCGGATTGCGCATGACGGACTCCGTCGCCGATGGCCCTGGCACCGTCCGCAATTCCATTTACTGCGCCGTCGATTCCTGCAACGTCCGCCGTTTTCCAGAGTACATTCGTCGAAATCCACAGCAGCGGCCGGACCACCACCGCGGCGTACAGTTCGTCGACGTAATATTTATTCAGCAACGTGGTGTAAGCCGGCTTCAGCGACTTCGCCAGTCCGTCGGCCTTTTCCGGTCTCTTGAGATACAGCCAGTAGGCAACCAGCGCGCCGATAAAAGCGATCAAGACGGCGACGCCAGCCAGCCAAAGTTCGAGCGAGTGCGCTTCGGCTTCGGCGCCTGGAAGGAGAGTCTCGAGTCCATGAATACTCGCTGACCTATAAAGGGGACTGAAGACGGGTTCCAGGAATTTCGCAAAATAATCCGTTCCGCCCGGCAGGAACGCCGGCGCAGCAAGCCAGCCACCCACCAGCGAAAGCACCGCGAGAATCATCAGCGGCCCGAGCATGCTCTTCGGCGATTCGTGGACGTGTACCTGATGCTCGTCGTAGCGTTGCTTGCCCTTGAACGTGAGGAAAATAAGCCGGAACATGTAGAATGCAGTCAACAGCGCAGTGGCCAGGCCGAACGCGTAAAGTGTGTATCCGACGCGGCGGCTCCCGTATTCACTCTGAAAGGCGCTTAGCAGAATCGAGTCCTTGCTGAAGAAACCCGCGAACGGCGGAAATCCCGCAATGGCCAGCGTAGCCGTCAGCATCGTCAGGTAGGTCCACCGAATTTTCTTGCTGAGCCCGCCCATACGATTCATGTCCTGTTCGCCGCCCATCGCGTGAATCACGCTGCCCGCTGCAAGAAAGAGCAGGGCCTTGAAGAACGCATGTGTCATCAAGTGGAAAATGCCTGCCGAAAACACTCCCACGCCGCATGCGAGAAACATGTAGCCCAACTGGCTGACGGTGGAATACGCAAGAACTTTTTTGATGTCCGTCTGCACCAGGCCGATCGTCGCCGCAAAAAATGCCGTCGCGCAGCCCACAATCGCAACGACGAGCATGGCTGTCGGCGCATGCGCAAACAAAATGTGCGAGCGCGCCACGACATACACCCCTGCAGTCACCATCGTCGCAGCATGAATCAACGCGCTAACCGGAGTGGGCCCTTCCATGGCATCCGGCAGCCAAACGTATAACGGCAGTTGCGCCGATTTTCCGCACGCACCCATAAAAAGAAGCAGGCAGGCAATCGTGAACGTACCAAGGTGGCCCATCGCATCGGCAGGCCACGGATCGGCCTTCGCGAAAAGCTGTACAAAATCCAGCGTGCCAAACGTCTTGAAAAGCAAAAACATTCCGAGCATGAAACCAAAGTCCCCGATGCGGTTGACGATGAATGCTTTTTTCCCCGCATCGGCAGCGGACTTTTTCAAGAAATAAAATCCGATGAGCAAATAGCTCGAGAGGCCCACGCCTTCCCATCCAACGAACAGCAACACGTAATTTGCCGCCAGCACCAGGATCAACATGAAAAACATGAACAGGTTAAGGTAGGAAAAGAAGCGGTAGTAGCCGCCTTCATGCGCCATGTACCCGGTCGCGTAAATGTGGATGAGCCAGCCCACACCGGTCACAACGAGCACCATCACCACTGTCAGCTGATCCATCTGCAGATCGAATCCGGCGCGGAAATTTCCCGCCGCAATCCACGTGAAGAATGGCTTGTGAAAGAGAGCTTGGCCCGAGTCGAAAAATTCGCGCACCGCTTCAATTGCGCCGAGAAACGACAATCCCGTTGAGCCAATCGCCACGCCGCTGACAATTCTATTCGGCCACTTCGCGCCAAAAAGCCCATTCACCGCGGCGCCCAGCAGCGGCAGCAGCGGAACAATCCACAGGTATTCGAGCATTGGGTACGTCGGCATTAGAGTTTGAGCAGGTCCACGTGTTCGACGTTCAGCGTCTGCCGGTTGCGCGCAATCAAAATGATAATCCCCAGTCCCACGGCCGCTTCGGCCGCCGCCACCACAATCACGAACAGAACAAAAACCTGCCCATCCAGTTTTCCCAGCGCCTGGCTAAATGCCACGAACGCCAGATTCACCGCATTCAGCATCAATTCGATGGACATAAAGATTGTGATGATGTTGCGTTTGAAAATAAATGCAAACACGCCCAGCCCGAACAAAATCGCACTGAGAATCACGTAATAATTCGTCGGCACCATCTCAGCTTTTCTCCCGCTGCGCCAGCACCGTGGCTCCCAGAACCGCCACAAGAATCAGGAACGAGGTCAATTCAAACGGATACACAAAGTCCTTGAAGAGCATGTTCGAAATCCCGAGCGTCGAGGAAAGTTCCCCGGTTTGCGAAGTGGCTTGTACTTTGTCTGTCGAGCGGGCAATCGTTGCCGCCACTAAACCCGCCAGTGCCACGACCAGCAGCAAACCCGGCGCTCCCGCCATCTTCGAAATGCTGGTGTGTTCCTCCACGCCCGCGTTCAAGAGCATGATCAAGAACACGAACAGCCCAATGAGCGCGCCGCCATAAACAATGATTTGCACCGCAGCTACAAATTCCGCGCCCAGCAGAAGATAAAGTCCCGCCAGCGCAATCATCACCACGATCAGCGATAGCGCGCTATGAATGGGATGCCTTTGAAAAATCAGGCTGACCGCGCCGATCACCGCAAGCCCCGCGAGCGCAAAAAAAATAACGAGCGGCGCCGTCATTTTGCACCCCACGTCATCTTCGCCAAGATGATGAAGCTGGTAGCAATCACGTTCACGATCGACAGCGGCAGCAATAATTTCCAGCCGAAGGCCATCAACTGGTCGTAGCGGAAACGCGGCAGAGTCCCGCGCATCCAGACGTACACGAATAAGAAAAACAAAATCTTGGACAGCAGCCAGAACGGTCCCTGAATAAACAGGTTCACGTTTGGGAACAAAACGAAAACTGCGCCCAGCGCCGCAATTGCCGTTCCCGCACCGGGCAAAATGATCCGGCCAAAAAGCGTTTCGTAACGGAGGCCGTCCCAAATCACCCACAATCCAAATGTAATCAGGATCGCCGCAGGCAGGTAATGGGTGAACGTCCAGGAAGCAGGGAAGGGGGACAGCCATCCGCCAAAAAACAGGATCGAGCACAAACACGAAACCGTAATCATGCTGGTGTACTCCGCGATGAAGAACATCGCGAACTTGAAGCTGGCGTACTCGGTGTGAAAGCCTGCGACCAGCTCAGACTCCGCTTCCGGCAGATCGAAGGGCGCGCGATTCGTTTCTGCAATTGCGGCAACAAAAAAACAAAAGAAGCCCAGAATCTGCGGCCAGATGTTCCATCCCAGGATTCCCCACTCCGGATGGTGCGCCTGCGCCTCAATGATTTTCTTCAAATTGAAGCTGCCCGCCATCAGCAGCACGCCGACCACGGACATCGTCAGCGCCAATTCATAACTGATCATCTGCGCCGAGCTGCGCAGCCCGCCGAGCAGCGGATACTTGCTGTTCGAAGACCAACCCGCCAGCGCAACGCCATAAACGCCCATCGCGGTGATCGCGAAAAGCGCAAGGATGCCGATATTCACGTCGGGCGGCGCAATCCCCAGATAAATGTCGTGCCCGAACAAGCGAATCGGGTCCGGCCCGAAAGGGATGAGCGCAATCGACGTCAGTGCCAATGCCAGCGCCAGCAGCGGTGCTAGGTAGTAGACAAACTTATCCACGCCCGCCGGCGTCGGGTCCTCTTTGAAAAGGAATTTCACGCCGTCAGCAAGCGGCTGCAGCAATCCATGCGGGCCCACGCGGTGCGGCCCCCAGCGCGATTGCATGTGTGCCACGACTTTGCGTTCGAACCACGTCAGATAGGCGTTCACCGTGAGCACGATGAACAGCAGCAGCGCGATTTTCACGACCGTGATAACCAGTTCGGCGTTCGCGGATAGGAAAGAATTCACGGCGCGGTCTTGGCCTCCGGCAGAGATTCCATCATCGTGCAGAAGCGCCCGAGGGTTCCGCTCGTAAACAAATTGTCGTTTGCAGAGCGAATCAGTCCCACCGGCACGTCATAAGGCGCGTGACCATTTCTTGCGAATTCCACACGTGTCGGCTCCGCGCCGCCCAGAAGTAGCCCCGCCGGCTGCACGTTGTAACCGCTTACTGCCTTTCGAATTTCCTCGAACACCGCCGCTGGAGACTTGTAGTGAAACGCTTTCCCCAGTCCCAGTTTTTCCAGTTGGTGCGACAAAATCCTCAGCAGATCGAAGTCGCTTCGCGGCCCCATCACTTCCGCGCCCTTGTGCAACATTTGAATTTCGCCGGAAGTGTTGGTAACCGTGCCGTCTTTTTCGTACCCGGAAGCAGCGGGAAAAACGATGTCCGCCACCTTCGCCGTTTCCGTCAGGAACATCTCATGCACGATCAGCAGGTCGAGTTTGTCGCGCCCGAATCCAAGCATCCCAAAATGCGCCAGCGGATTTGCGCCCATCACATACAACGCCTTCAATTTTCCGGCTTGCGCTGCTTCGACCATTTGCGGCGCCGTCAGTCCGGGCTTCGTTGGAATCGGCCCGCAGCCCCACAACTTCTCAAATGATTCGTGCGCGTGTGGATTGCCGACGTACGCATAGCCCGGCAAGCGATCCGGGAGCACGCCCATATCCGCCGCGCCGCGCGAATTGGCGTAATCGCCCAGGGCCATGTAGCGCGTCTTGCCGGGCAGCTTCGAACCAAACGCCACTAACACGGCAATCGATGCGCCAGAAATTTCGGCGCCAAAAACAACGGCAACATCGCTCTCCGCCTCGAGCCCGGCCTTCAATAGCACCAGCTGCTCGACAAGTTCCGGCGGGAGTTGTCCCTCTTCGTGCGCCAGCCACCGCAGCGCAGCCGCTTCCTGCCCCGCTTCTACTTTGACAAATTGCGTTGCCTTGCGCTTCAGCTTGATCTCGTTCGCATTGATGACAAAAAGTTTTGTGCCATGATGGCGAATGCCGCTGCGAATCTGCCACCCCACAAGTGGATTCTGATTCGTGGGGTCGTTGCCGACCAGCAAGACGGCCTTCGATTGGTACAATTGCTCCATGGTGAGCTGGGAATCGGCGGCGTGTTCGCCCAGCGCGGTGATTAATCCGGTGTAATCCGCCGTGCGGTGATGGTCGATATTGTTCGTTCCAAAAGTCGTCCGGGCCAGCTTTTGCAACAAATAATTCTCTTCGTTCGAAGTGCGATTCGAGCCGATGAAACCAATGGCATCCTTGCCGCTCGCGTCGCAAACCGCTTTCAGTTGCGTAGCCGCAGCTTGCGCGGCTTCTTCCCACGAAACGGGATAAAGCTTGTCTCCCTTGCGTACCATCGGTTGCTTGATGCGTTCGGCGTGCTTCGTGAAGTCAAACCCAAACCGCCCCTTCACGCATAGAAAATCCTTGTTGATCCCGCTCAGGTCGCGGTTGTTCGAACGCAAAATCTCGTGGTTGCGCACGCTCAGCGTGGTCTTGCAGCCATTCGAACAATGCGTGCACACTGTCGGAACGTAGGCCATTTCCCACGGGCGCGTTTTATACCGGTACGTCCCGCTCGTCAGCGCGCCCACCGGGCAAATATCGATGCACATGCCGCACTCTTCGCACTCCAGATGATCTTCCCGGTTCGGAATGATCACGCTGTTCGCGCCACGCATTCCCACGCCCAGGGCCTTCACGTCCATGCCTTCATCGCAAACACGCACGCACCGGAAGCACAGGATGCAGCGCGGCGCATCGTAATAAACCAGCTCTGACCATTTTTCTTCCGGCCGGTGAATTTTTTCTTCGACGAAGCGGCTGGAGTCCGCCCCATAGCGGAAGACCATATCCTGCAATTCGCACTCGCCGCCTTTGTCGCACACCGGGCAATCCAACGGGTGATTCGTCAGCAGGAATTCCAGCATATACTTGCGCGCCTGCCGGACCTGCTCGGTGTCCGTTCGAACGATCATGCCTTCCGTCGCCACCAACGTGCACGCGGTCTGCAGCTTCGGCGCTTTCTCTACTTCCACCAGGCACATGCGGCAGGCCGCCTGCAGCGATAGCCCGGGGTAGTAGCAGAAGGAGGGCACTTCCGTACCGATGCGGCGCGTTGCTTCAATTACCAACGTACCCTGCGGCACTCGCACTTCTCGTTCATTAATTTTCAGCTTGATCAGTTTCTGTTCGGCCATGGATTCCTATCGCGAACCAACCAGCGTCAGCGCGGACTTATTCGCGCAGCGTCCCCTCAAGTGATCTTCGAATTCGCCGCGCCATTTTTTCATGATGCTGATCGTGGGCATGGCCGCCGCGTCCCCGAGCGGGCAAAAAGTGCGCCCCAGCATGTTTTTCGCCAGATCGGCGATCATGTCGATGTCTTCCACGCGCCCCATGCCCGCGTGGAAGCGCTCCAGCATCTTGCGGAGCCATGTCGTTCCTTCGCGGCAGGGAATGCACCATCCGCAGGATTCGTGCGCGTAAAAGTGCATGATTCGCCGCGCCATGTCCACCATGCAGGTGTCTTCATCCATGATCACCATGCCGCCGGAGCCCAGCATCGAACCTGCTTTCGCCACCGAGTCATAGTCCATCGGGATGTCGATTTCGTCGGCAGTGAGCAGCGGGCAGGAGCTTCCTCCGGGAATCACGGCTTTCAGTTTCTTCCCGTCGGGGATTCCTCCGGCCACTTCGTAGATAAACTTTTTCATGTTCATGCCCAGCGGAACTTCATAGATTCCGGGCTTGTTGACATGTCCCGCGATGCACAGCATGCGCGTGCCGCCATTTTTCGGCGTGCCGCGATTCGCATAAGCTTCGCCGCCTTCGCGAATGATGGACGGCACCGCGCTCAGAGTTTCCACGTTATTGATGATCGTCGGGCATCCGTACAATCCCACCACGGCAGGGAACGGTGGCTTGATGCGCGGATACCCGCGCTTGCCTTCGAGGGATTCCATCAAGGCGGATTCTTCGCCGCATTCATAAGCGCCCGCGCCGGTATGCGCCAGGAGATCAAAATCAAAACCCGAGCCAAGAATGTTTTTCCCCAGATACGCGCGCGCATACGCTTCGGCAATCGCCGCTTCCACGATGTCGAGCACGTAGCGGTATTCACCGCGAATGTAAATGAATCCCTGGTGCGAGCCGATAGCGCGTCCGGCAATCACCATCCCTTCGATGAGCTGATGCGGGTCCATCTCCATCAGCGGCCGGTCTTTGCAAGTGCCCGGCTCGGATTCATCCGCATTGCAAATTACGTACTTGGCCTTCGGCGTATCCTTGGGGACGAACGACCACTTCATGCCCGTCGGAAATCCCGCGCCGCCGCGTCCGCGCAGATTCGACTTTTTCACTTCGTCGATGACGCTCTCGGGCGTCATCTCTTTCAGCGCTTTTTCGAGCGCCTGGTAGCCGCCCTGCATCAGGTAAACGTCAATCTTATGTGAGTCCTTCATGCCCCAGCGCCGGCTGATGAGCGGCGTCTCCAGCGCGTGCCGTTCGTGCAGCGCTCCGGAAATCACCGGTTCCGGCGCGGGGTGTCTCCCCGCATCGAGATCTTCAATGATGCGATCGAACTTGAGCGCCGTAAGGTTTTCGTAGAAATCGTAGTTGACCTGCATCGCCGGCGCGCCCGTGCAGGCCCCGATGCATTCCACTTCCTCCAGCGAGAAAACGCCATCTTGCGTCGTTTCCTTATGCCCGATCTCGAGCCGTTTCTTGGCGCGTTCCAGAATCTCGTTTCCGCCCTTCAGCATGCACGCCACGTTCGTGCAGATCTGCACGTGATGCTTGCCCCACGGCTTGCGGTGCAGCATCGAGTAGTACGCCAGTGTCTCTTCGACCTGCACGTTGTTCAGGTCCAGCCGACGCCCGATCTCCGCGATCATCTCGTCGCTGACGCAGCCGTACTCGTCCTGCGCGTACATGAGCATGGGGATCAACGCGCTGCGCTTTACCGGATAGCTGGTTTGCAATTTCTCAAACTTCGCCGAGAGTGCAGTAGAGAGTTCCATGATTACCTGTCGACTTCTCCGAGAACAATATCGATAGTCCCGATGCAGGCGATCACGTCGGAAATCAGTTGCCCTTCAATCAGCTTGGGCAGCGCCTGCAAATTGATGTACGAAGGGCCGCGGAAGTGAACGCGGAGCGGCTTCGGCGAACCGTCGCTGGCGATGAAACAGCCCAGCTCCCCGCGCGGCGATTCAACGGTAACAAATACCTCGCCCGGCGGCGGCGAAAAACCTTCCGTGAAAATTTTGAAGTGGTAGATCAGCGCTTCCATCTCCGTCTTCATCTTTTCGCGTTGCGGCGGGATGATTCCCGGGGCCTCTGCCTTGATCGGCCCTTCATCCTTGATCTTGTCGAATGCCTGCCGGATGATCCTCAAGCTCTCGCGCATTTCCGCCACGCGAACCAGGTACCGCGCGTAGCAATCTGATTCTTTTCTCGTCGGAACGTTAAAATTGAATTCCTCATAGCTCGAGTACGGAAAAACTTTCCGGTTGTCGTAGGCCACGCCCGCCGCACGAAGCGTCGGTCCGCTCATGCTCATGGCAATAGCATCTTCTGGCGAAATGTACCCCACACCTTTCGTGCGCCCGATCCAGATGCGGTTTTCCGTGAGCAGCGTTTCGTACTCGTCCACACGGCTCGACATCATTTTCAGGAAGCGCTCCACCGGCTGGCGCCAGCCCGCAGGAGGATCCAAGGCGAGCCCGCCGATTCGAATGTAGCTGGTCATCATGCGTTGGCCCGTGAACAATTCGAATATCTTCAAAATCTCTTCGCGTTCGCGGAAGCAGTAAAGAAAAACGGACATGGCCCCCAGGTCAATCGCATGTGTGCCGAGCCATACCAGGTGCGAAGAAATCCGCTGCAGCTCGACCATCATCACGCGGATATACTGCGCCCGCTTGGGCACTTCGAGACCAAGAAGTTTTTCCACCGCCAGGCAGTAGACCAGGTTGTTCCCCAGCGGATTCAGGTAATCCATCCGGTCCGTCAGCGTTATGGCCTGCGAATAGGTCTTGTCCTCGCAAGATTTTTCGATTCCGGTGTGCAAGTAGCCAAGGTCCGGAATCGCTTTCACCACCGTTTCGCCATCCAGCTCCAGCAAGATGCGCAGCACGCCGTGCGTCGACGGATGTTGCGGTCCCATGTTGAGGACCATAGTTTTTGCTGTTCCGATGGCAGTTTCCACAGTGGTCATGGCGTGCTGCTCTTCCTGAATAATTCTCCCGTGTTCGGCACGTCTCGATAGCCTTCAACAGGATAGTCTCTGCGCAAGGGATGGCCTTCCCAATCATCGGGAAGCAGGATGCGCCGCAAATCCGGATGTCCATGGAAGCGAATCCCAAACAAGTCGAAAATTTCCCGCTCCAGCCAGTCGGCGCCCGGCCAAACTGGAACCAATGAATCGACAACTGGATCGTCACCACCCACCCACACGCGCAGCCTTACCTTTTCACGTCGAGGAATGGAAACCAGGTGATAGTTCAACTCGAATCGCGGTTCAGCGGGGAAACGGTCCACGCAAGTGGCATCGGTCAGGAAGTTGTACTGCAGCTTGGCGTCCCCGCGGCAATGCTCTGCCGTTGCCCGAAGGAGTTCGCGCGGCACCACGATCGTGGTTTCGCCCCGGAATTCCATCACTTCCACGACCACTTTCGGGTTCCACGAACGCAGGCATTCGGCTACAACATTAGCGTTTTTACTGGAAGACTCCGTCACAGTTTCGAATCCCATTTACGCCGATTATTTATGCCAGTCCAGCGCGCCTTTTTTCCAGAGATACAGGTAACCCACTAAAAGGATGGCAATGTAAATCATCATCTCCACGAAGCCGTACCACCGCAAACTGCGAAAGATGTAGGCCCAGGGGTATAAAAAGATGGCTTCCACGTCGAACAAAATGAAAACCATCGCCACGAGGTAGAACTTCACCGAGAAGGGCTCTCTCGCGTCACCCGTTGGCTCCATGCCGCACTCGTAGGCTTGCAGCTTGGCCCGGCTCGGGCGCCTCCAACCCACCAGAACGGAAACAGCGGTCAACGCGCCGGCCAGCACCGCGGCAATCAGCAGGTGTAAGAGAAGCGGAGCATAGGTATGTAATCCAGAACCACTCATGGGCGAAGGGCTATAATAGCGATTCGAGCGCCACTGGGTCAAATGCAGTGGAAAGATTCCTGCGCGGCGACTTCTAGTTCTCGCGCAGGTCAAGGCGAACGGAAGAATGCTCTTCGGCCACAACTCGAACGTGAAAGTGGATGACGTCACCTATCACGTCCAAACGGAAGATCGCGGCGCCACCAACGCGCTCATCGATACCACCGTTTATTTCCGGGGACGCGTTTTGTACCGGCGAACCAATAATTATTTCGACCTGCTGCCGCTGAATCCCAACTCCGAGCAAGCCCTTAAATTGCGTCTGGATGAACAGCACCGCACGGTCATCGAGGAGCTTCGAACTGGGACCCTGCATCTCCCGCTGCCGCACGACGAACAATTGGCGGGAGCGCCGGGTGCGGCGTCGACTGCGAACACTTTGTCGCTAGAGCTGCTCAACGCTAAGAATTGGCTGACAGGGAAAAGAGCGACCCTTCACGTTTCCGTTCGAAACAAGGAAAACGGCCAGGGTGTGCAGCACGCGCGCGTTTCCGCGCGGGTCGATGGCGCCGTTGAAGCGCAAGCTTTTACAAGCGAGACTGGAAGCGACGGCTGCGCCAAGGTTGAATTCGAAATGCCGCGGCTGGCGGGCGCCGAATCGGCGCTGGTTATCGAAGCGTCGCATGGGAATGCCGTTGGGCAATTGCGTTTTCAGTTGCGCAGCAAGCCGCGCGTTCCGGCAGCGAGTTAAGAAATGGAAACCACTTATTCCATCGTTGTGAACGGAGAAAATCGTGCCGCAAAGCCTGGGGCCACGGTTATCGACTTGCTTCGCGAATTGGGGCTCGATTCGGGGCGCGTGGCCATCGAGAGAAATCTGGAAATTTTGCCTCGGCCGAAGTGGACCGAAACCACCGTCGAACCCGGAGACCGCTACGAAATCGTGCAATTTGTGGGCGGCGGCTGAGCGCTCGTCTTCAGAATTTAGATACCTTCGAGCAGATGTCCCATCTTTCGTTTCTTGGTCTTGAGATACGCGCGCGAGACCTTCGAAACGCGCGGCTGGCAGGGCAGGCGTTCGACTACGCGAATGCCCGAGCTTTCGAGCTGGCGGACTTTTTCCGGATTGTTGGAAAGCAAACGAATTTTCGTGGCGCCGAGTTTTTTCAGGATTTGCGCGGAAAATTCGTAATCGCGCGCATCGGCCGCAAACCCCAGCGTTTCATTGGCTTCCACCGTGTCCATGCCGCCATCCTGCAGTTCGTAGGCGCGCAATTTATTCATTAACCCGATGCCCCGGCCCTCCTGCGGAAGATAGAGCAGGATTCCCGAGGGTGCTTGCCCAATCTTATTCAGCGACAATTCCAGTTGCGCGCGGCAGTCGCAGCGCAACGAGGCCAGAACGTCCCCGGTCAGGCACTGCGAATGGACGCGCACCAGCGGCGCGGTCCTTTCATTTAATTTTCCTCGAACCAGCGCAACCGCTTCTTCCTGCGGGCCGCGTCGCTTGAATCCGTAAATGGTGAAGCGCCCGTAGCGCGTAGGCAGTTCGGCATGCGCGACCATTTGCAGCCCGGTGTTCTTTTTCCTCGACTGCTTGCCGTGCTGTGGTTTTGTCTTCATGGAGAAGCGAGAAGTATAGCAGGCAACGTGAATCGTCCCCGTTGCAGTTCGCACTCGAGCCATTGCCTTCCCCAACGATTGGATGCAGGGCATATCATCTTTGCTACGCGCTTTACATCGAGCAGCGGATTGGCTAGCGTTAGCCTGAGACCAGCGGCCAAATATGGAAACGGGACCGCCCATTCGCGATTTACTCTTCACCTTGCTGCTCAAGGTGGGCGTGGCGTCGTCCATTTCCGCTTTGCTGGCACGGTGGACCACGTTTCGGCGCGTGCTCTTCACCGAGGAACGCGATCCCGACCAAAAATTCAAACTGATGTTGTTCATGACGCCGGCGCTGTTTGTGGGTGTGACCTTGCGCCTGGTAGGAGGGCCGTCGTACGCGTTTGCGGATTTGTCACTCGAAGGCGCTTTTCTGATGGGGCTGCTCGGCGGGCGTGTAGTGGGGCCGATCGGCGGCGCAATCATCACGATTCCGGCGCTGATCTTTCACGAATGGCTGGCCATGCCCGCGGCATCCACGGCGGGACTGCTCGGAGGATTGATCCGGCAGGCGATTCCCAACAAAGAAGATCTGTGGAATTTCGGGCCGTTCACGTTTCTGAACATTCCGAAAGCCACAGTGAAGCTGCTGCGCAAAGCGGAATTGTCGTGGGAGATGGCGCCGTTGGGGGTATGCGTGGGCCTGGAGCTGGGACGCGTGGCGCTTGTTCTGGCGACAAAACCCAAATGGCTATTCGCGATTGACGCGCACTGGAACTGGTGGCTGGGGCTGACGGTGATCGCCACGCTCATGTCCGTGGCGGCGCCGCTGAAAATCTGGAACAACACGCGCATCGAGATGAACCTCGAGCGTCATCAGCAGCTTTTGCTAAAAGCGCGCATGGATGCGCTTTCCAGCCAGATCAATCCGCATTTTCTCTTTAACACGCTGAACACCGTCTCAGCGCTGATCCGTTTTGATCCGGATTCAGCGCGCGGCGTGGTGCTGAAGCTCAGCAATATTCTGCGGCGGCTGCTGCGCAAGCATGAGACGTTTGTGCCCCTCCGCGAGGAATTGCAGTTCATCGATGATTACCTGGACATCGAGGTGGCGCGCTTCGGCAAAGACAATCTGGACATCGTCAAGCAAATTGATGACGCCGCGCTGGAAGCTTTTGTGCCCAGCATGTTGCTCCAGCCCATGGTGGAGAATTGCCTGAAGCACGGGCTGGCGCCGAAGCTGGGCGGCGGAAAAATCGAGTTGCGCACGACGAGCCGCGACGGGCGGCTGCGCATCGAAATTGAAGACAATGGCGTGGGCATTTCCGAAGAAAAAATGCCCCACGTGTATGTCGAGGGAATCGGATTAAGCAACGTGCGCGAGCGCTTGCGGGTACTGTACGGGACGGATTTTCATTTGGACATCGACAGCCGACCGGGTGAGGGTACGGTGATCCGCATCGAGATTCCAGAATTGGTCGCGACGATGCAAGAGGTGGGGTAAACAAAAGAGAGAATGGAAATGCGAAACTAATTATGGAAATGTCCATCACCGAGTTGGCTTTGATTCAGAATCCGGGACATTATCTTTCCAGCCGAATGCGGTTGTAGTTAGGGGAATAGAGGCGCAAACTAAAGGGCTGATTCATCCCTCTCAAAGAGCGGCTCTAGAAAGAAGTGCCTGCTCCGGGGCTTGGGCGCTTGGTTATCCGCCAATGCGGATGCCAGACGAAAGGAACGGAAGCGCTGCAGTAGGCGCCCGATGTCAAAGAAGAGTGAGGAACTGTGACCGACAATAAATCGCAAGGTCCGAAACCGGCGGCCATTGGACGCGGCCGCGCAGCGAGAGTTTCGCCCGAGATGGAACGAGAGCTCTGCACGTGCGGGCACCGAGCGCGTAACCACGCTGCGCTCAAGTATTCCTGTCAGGCCCCGGGCAACCACAAGGGCTACTGTCCGTGCATGCGCTTTCTTTCGGCCAAGGAATGGCGCGGAGGCAAGGCGAAGGCCTCGTAGCAGAAGTACTGGCCGAACAAGTTTCGAATTTGCTTCCGCGCCCGACGAGCGACGGAAAGGACGAACGAGCAGCTAAAGGTTGCCCTGCGCGTTCCACGGCGATGCGGCGGCGGAATGAACGATCTTCGTTCTATGCTTTCGCGGACTTGGCGAGCCCTTAAATGAGCCCTGTGGCAATTTCAGTTTCATGCGGCGGGTAAATTCCTTCTCTTTAGTTTGAGCATTCCTGTTAAGTATACGATGCTCTTGGGATGCAGTTGTCTATCGAGCAAGTTCATTCGTCGCGCAGGGCGACCATGGGATCGACTTGTGTGGCACGGCGCGCGGGGATGTAGCAGGCGAGCAACGCGGACAGCAAGAGCACGGCGGTGACGGCGCCAATCGCCGCGGGATCCATCGCATTCACTTGATACAACATGGATTTCATCAGGCGGCCGACAAAGTACGTGCCGGCCAGGCCCACTCCCAAACCAATCAGCGCGAGCAGCATACCTTCCCCAAGCACCAGACGAAGCACCTGCTGGGGACCGGCGCCAAGGGCGATGCGCAATCCGATTTCGTGCGTGCGCTGGGCCACGGCAAAGGACATCACGCCATAGATGCCGATGGCCGCCAAGAGCAGCGCTACGCCCGCAAAACTCGCGAACAGCACGGTCGAAAAGCGTTCTCCGGCCACGGATTCATGCACGTGTTGATCCATGGTTTTTACCTCGTCGAGCGGAAGATCAGGATCCAAAGTGCGGACCACCGCCGTAATGCTCTTGGTCATGCCAGAGGGATCGCCAAAGGTGCGCACCGCCACGCCCGCCTGTGGCCATGGGCATTGCCAGAAGGGAACGTCGATTTCTGGGAAGCCGTCGCCGCGGACACCACCATTGTGGACGTCATGGTACACGCCCACAATTTGCCATTCGACCGGAGGGCCTAATTTGGTGACACCGGGAATCAACTGATCAACGACAACGCGCTGCGTCAAAGGGTCCACGTTGGACAAGTATTTTTTCGCAAAGGTTTCATTCACCACGGCGACCGGGAGGCCCCCCGCCGTGTCTTGTTCAGTGAACGCGCGGCCTTTATCCATGCGGATTCCAAAGGTCCGGAAGTATTCCGGCGTCACCATACTGAAGCCTGCGCCGGGACGCGAGGATGGGTCGTCGACAGCCTGTCCGGCGAGATTGAAGGGCATCCCGAAGCTTACCCCTAGGATGGGCATGCCCGTGGCAGCGGTCACGGCGCTGATTCCCGGAAGAGCGCCGATCTTATCCAGGAGTTGGCGATAAAATGCGCTGATTTGTTCGGGATGCGCAAAGCGCTCCTTCGTGACGGGCAGAAAAAAGGTGAGAATGTGGTCTTGCCGGAATCCGAGATTTACGCGGCTCAATTTCCAGAAACTGTGAATCACCAGTCCCGCACCCGCGAGCAGCGTGAGAGCCAGTGCAAATTCGATGACCACGAGCGTCCGCCGCAATCCGTGGCGGCCCGCGCTGACCGCCGAGCGCCCGGACTCCTTCAGCATGTCACTCAGATTCAGCCGCGCGGTTTGCCAGGCCGGGGCGCAGCCGAACAGGGCACCAGCGACGATCGATGCCGCAAGGCTGAAGAAAAGTACCGGCAGATTCAATCGCAGGTCGGCTTCAGATGGCAGAGTGAATGGCGGCATGATGGCCACGATTACTTTCAGCAGGACCCATGCGAGACCGACACCCAGGGCTCCGCCGATCAAAGACAAAGCCACGCTCTCGGTCAGGAACTGTGCGAAGAGTTGCCAGCGTGTGGCGCCCAGCGCCGCACGAACGGCAATTTCTTTCTGCCGAACGGTGCCCCGCGCGAGCAGGAGATTGGCCACATTCACGCAAGCAATCAGCAAGATGAAGCCGACGGCGCCCATGAGCAGCCATAGGTTCTTGATCGTGTCGGCGCTGATAAAGTCATTCTGCAGAGGTTCCACCGTAGCGCCCCAGCCCTTGTTTGATTTTGGATAGACCTCGGCGATGTGGCGAGTGACAGAGTCCATGTCCGCGTTGGCCTGCTGGAGCGTGACTCCCGGTTTCAGGCGGCCCATTACGAGTACAAAATGATAATCGTGGTTGATCTGCTCCGGTTTGAAAGCGAGTGGAACGAAGATCTGTGATTCCAGGCGGTCGGGTTGGCCGCCAGCCATGACCCCCACGACCGTATAGCGTTCGCCATTCAGGCGGATTGGCTTGCCGATGATGTCGCGGTCGCTGCCGAAGCGCTCTTCCCAGAAGCGGTGCGTCATGATGGCGACGCGGTCTCTGCCGGCCTGTCCCTCCTCCGGCAGAAAATCCCGCCCAAGAAAGAACGGCGTTCCCACCATGTTGACGGACCCGGGGGTGATCACCCGGACTGGGACTTGCTCGGGATGATCGGAGATGGAAAGCGTGTAGCTGCCCCCGCTCCATGCGCAAAGCGACTGGAAGACGCTGCTCTGGCTCTTCCAGTCAAGAAAGTCCCCGGCCGAAACGCCGTTGCGGTCGCCATTGATCTTCGACCAGACCATCACCAGCTGATCCGGATTGGGGTAGGGCATGGGGGAGAGAAGAGTAGCGTAGACTACGCTAAAGATGGCGGTGTTGGCGCCGATTCCAAGAATCAGGGCAAGAAGAGCTACGGACGTGAAACCAGGGTTCTTGACAAGCAGCCTGAGGCCAAAGCGAACGTTGCGAGCAAAGTTTGCCATTTGGGTTCCTCCAGTGGCCCCCACATGACCACTCGTTGAAGAATATAGACGTTTTGTCGGTCGATTTGTTCCGTAACAGAGTGAGATTCTAGCGATCTTCGTCGAATTGGCGGGTCAGTTTCTCCGGTGCAGCGAGGCGCCATGCGGCTTCGAGCGCCCGGCGCAGCGCAGGCTTTCTCGCTCCTTTGAGACGGACATTCGTACAGCCGCGTCGTCCCCAGGCACCGTTGCAAGGGTTGAAAACAGTCGGCTGGGACTTGACGAACATTTCCTGCTCCAAAGGCGTGAGTTTGACCATGGCGTGGTCTTTGTCAGGGTAGCCGAGCGTGGCGAATATTTTTCCCGCGACCCGAAAATCGGGGTGGTGCATGTGGGTGCGCTCCTCCGCTTCCGGAAAGCTTAGCGCCAATCGGCGAAAGTCGTTGGGTGTCATGGATACACCCCGTCTTGTTGAGAGACGTATGGGAGCACGAAAGAGTGGAGGAAAAAAAGGCTTGACAAAGGCCGGAAATAACTGTATATTCTGTATTGACAGAAATTACAGACACAATGAAAGGGGCGCGAAACACGCCGCACACGGAAAGGCAGAAAATGAATAGCCCGACAAAAAACATCTTAACCCCCGTGGCGCAGAAGTTCATTTTGCACTGGGGCGAGATGGGCACCCGGTGGGGCATCAACCGTACGGTAGCACAGGTGCATGCGCTGCTGTTCTTGTCGCCACGGCCTGTGCCGGCGGATGAGATTGCGGAGACGCTCGCGGTGGCTCGCTCGAACGTCAGCACCAGCCTGCGCGAGCTGCAAGGGTGGCGGATCGTCCGTGTGGTACACGTGCTGGGCGACCGGCGCGACCACTTCGAGTCGATTAAAGACGTGTGGGAGATTTTCCGTATCGTGTCCGAGGAGCGCAAGCGGCGGGAGATCGATCCGACGCTGCGCGTGCTCGCGGAGTGCGTGCACGAAGTGAAATCCGATGCGCAGGGCGATGCGTACACGCGCGCGCGGCTGGAAAGCATGCTGGAGTTTTTAACTGCGATGACCGGCTTGTTTGAAGAAATTATCCGGATGCCTACGGGTGCGCTAAAGGGTGTCGTGAAATTGCGCGGGAAAGTCATCACGCTTCTCGGAAACGATCGGAAAAAGGCCGCCGGATAGCGGGAGCGGAGAAGGAATCATGATTTCGCTGGTGAGTGAGTACACGGACGGGAAGGGGCGGCACGCGCGCGGCTGGCTCTTTTTTGATGCGGAATGCAAATTCTGCACGCGAATCGCGCGATGGCTCGTTCCGATTTTGGAGAAGCGCGGGCTGGCGCTGGCGCCGCTGCAGGATCCGCGCGTGGGAGCGCTGCTGGGATTGTCACGCGATGAGTTGATGCGCGAAATGCAATTTCTTCTGAGCGACGGCAGCCGATTCGGCGGAGCAGACGCGGCGGTGGCGCTGGCGCGTGAAATTTGGTGGGGCCGGCCGGTGCTATGGATTTCCAAGATCCCGGGCATGATGGAAATCCTGCGCAAAGGCTATCGCTGGGTTGCCGGTCGGCGCAGCTGCGCTGCAGTCTCGTGCCCAGTGGAGCGATGAGGAGGTTCCGTGCCGAGCCGTTTTGTTGAGATGTGGCGTTGGCAAGGGACGATCGACCGCAAGACATATGCAATTGCAGGATGCACGGCTTTTATCCTGAAATATTTCCTCGACAAATTTGTGGCGTTCGCGGTGTTTGGCCGGCCATGGTTTTTGTGGAGTTACTGGCAGCCGCTGGGGCCCGACGTTCGCGTGAATGCCATTCAGCCGGATACACGCGCGTTTGCGGCTACGCTGCTGGTTTTGGCGCTGCCATTCATCTGGCTGGGCGTGACGCTGACGGTCCAGCGGCTGCGGGATACAGGGAAACCACTTTGGCTAGTGGTGCTCTTTTTTGTCCCAGTGGTCAACCTATTGTTTTTCCTTTTACTTTGTGCGTTGCAGTCTCATTCCGTGGCGGCGCAGCGGGAGGCAGCGCCGTGGCCGGAGACGCGCATGCTGGATCGCTGGATTCCGCGCGGCGCGGTGGGAGCGGCGCTAGTATCAATCGTCCTAACAATCATAATTGGTTCGATGTTCACAATATTAGGGACGGAGGTGTTCCGGCTTTACGGATGGGGGTTGTATGTGGCGTCGCCGTTTTGCCTGGGGCTGTTTGCGGTGCTGGTGTATAGCTACCATGAGCCGCGCTCGTATTACAGCTGCATTGCGGTTTCGCTCGTGCCAATCGCATTGCTCGGGGCGCTGCTGCTCCTGGTGATGATTGAGGGACTCGTTTGTATTTTAATGGCGGCGCCGTTTGCGCTTGGGCTGGCGGCGCTGGGCGGGATGCTGGGGTCCGCGATCCAGGCGGGATATTGGGCGCACAAAGGCACTCCCGCAACGCTGATGATTGTGATGCTCTTTACGCCAGCGTTCCAGAGTGCGGAATACTGGACGAAGCTCCAACCGCAGACGTTTGAAGTGCGGACGGCGATTGAGGTGAACGCGCCGCCGGAAAAAGTTTGGAACCAGGTGGTGGCGTTTGCGGAGATACCGCCGCCGAAAGAATTGCTGTTTCGAGCGGGGATTGCGTATCCGATTCGAGCAGAGATTTCCGGGCGCGGAGGCGGCGCGGTGCGGCATTGCGTTTTTTCGACGGGCCCGTTCATAGAGCCGATCGAAGTGTGGGATGAGCCGCGGCTGCTGAAGTTTGGCGTGACGATGAATCCGGCGCCATTGAACGAACTCAGTCCGTACGGAAATATTCAGCCGCCGCATTTGCACGGGTACTTCGTTTCCAAGCAGGGGCAGTTCTTGCTGACTGCATTGCCTGGGGGTCGGACGCGGATCGAAGGGACGACATGGTATCAGCACACGATGTGGCCTGCGGCGTACTGGCATTTGTGGTCGGACTACATCATTCATCGGATTCACCTGCGCGTGTTGGAGCATATTCGGTCTGCAGCCGAAGGTGCGATTAGAGGAGGTTAGAGGTTCGATGTTAGAAGTTGGAAAGCATACAGCCCCCACCCCCGCATTTTTTTATAAGTGGTGCATCTACAGGGCTTAGCGTTTATGTGAGTGGTTTAGAATCAACACTTACGGGCATTTCTATAAGTGTTGATTCGAAAGGGGTTGGAGTTGAAGATGCGCATGACCCTGCGCCAGGAGTCGGTGCCGAGGCGTTGATGTATTCGTGCTGGGCAAGATGGATAGTTTGAACGAGGGTTTGGGAGAGATAGGAGAGGGTGCGGGCGGAGCGACGCTCCAGCGGTCGCCAATTAGAAAACTCTGAAATGATCGTGATACCTGGTCAGTTTGCCCTTTCGCTCCTAGCAATTCGCCGCCGCTTCCGCCGCTAAGCTATTCGTTGACCAAACTCTGAATAAATTCTCAGCAACCAAGCTTGCCTCTGCTCTTGTTGCGCCCCTACAACGGAACAGCACAATCACATCTCAGGACTCGTCGAGGATGCGCTTGTAATAGTTTTCGTAGGCGGGGATGACGTCGTTGGCGCAGAAGTTTTTCTTGGCGTTAATGCGGGCGGTTTTGCCCATTTCGCGGCCGCGGTCGGCGCGGGACAAGATTTCGATGGCGTAACGGGCGGCTTCCTGAACATCGCCGGGCTCCACCAAAAATCCATCCACACCATGCTGGACCACTTCGGGGACGCCGCCGACGTTTGTGGCGATGACGGGGACTTCGCAGGCCATAGCTTCGAGCGCGGCGAGGCCGAAGGATTCGAGCTGCGAAGGAAGCAGGAAAAGATCGGCGGCGGAGAGCTTTTCATAGACAGCGTCTTGTTTGCCGAGGAAAAAGACGTCTTTCTGAAGGCAGTGTTTGCGGACGAGGAATTCGGCGGCGCCGCGATCGGGGCCGTCGCCGATGAGGACTAACTTGGCGGGCATTTTGGTGCGAACGAGCGCGAAGATTTCGACGGCGTCTGTGATGCGTTTGACGGGGCGGAAATTCGAAAGATGCATGAGGATGGGTTCGCGGTTGGGAGCCCACTCGGCGCCGAGTCCTTTGTCGGCGGTGCGATTGTAAAGATCGCAGTTCACGAAATTGGGAATGACTTCGATGGGGCGCTTGATTTCGAATTCCTTGAGAGTTTGGTTGAGAAGATAGCGGGAGATGGAGGTGACGCCGTCGCTCTGCTCAATGGAGAAGCGGGTAATAGGGAGATAGCTGCGGTTGCTGCCGACGAGCGTGATGTCTGTCCCATGCAGCGTGGTGATGAAGGGAAGGCGGCGCGGCGCGGCCATGGAACGCGCGAGCAGGGCGCTGACGGAATGAGGAATGGCGTAGTGGACGTGGAGAAGGTCGAGCGATTCGGATTCGAAAACTTCGAGCATTTTTGTGGCAAGCGCCAGGGTGTAGGGCGGATGGTCGAAGAGCGGGTAAGAAGCGACTTCCACTTCGTGGAAGTGGATGCGCGGGTCGTTTGGGTTCAAGCGGATGGGCGGGGCGTAGCTGATGAAATGAATTTCGTGGCCGCGGGCAGCGAGCTCCATGCCGAGTTCGGTGGCGACGACGCCGGAGCCGCCGTAGGTGGGGTAACAGGTTATGCCGATGCGCATGAGAGTTGTGTTCGTTTCTCCACCAGGTTAATGGGAGCCGCTACGATACAACAGATTCAAATGCAGCGGCCCGCAACCAGAAAAGAGAAAGCGCGGGTCTGAAGACCCGCCACTACAACGGCAAAGAAAAAGCGCCGGGCTGAAGCCCGGCCTCTACAAATACGGTAGTAGGCGCCAGAAAGACTGCCGCGGTACGGCTTGCGGGTTAGGCAAGCTGGATGCTAGAGTCGCGCGCACCGCTTGGGACGCAATACGAAACTTACGCACCCGCGCACGGCGACGGGCAGCGGCGTGACGTCCCTATTAGACGCGGGAACGGGGAATTCCGTGACACGACTTTCGAGAAAGGTGGCGCTGATCACAGGGGGTGGCACGGGGATCGGACGGGCGGTTGCGCTGGCGTTCGCGCGGGAAGGCGCGAGCGTATGCGTCGCGGGGCGGCGGTTGGAGAAGCTGAGAGAGGTGATCAACGAAATCCAAAAGCAAGGCGGGGCGGGATTGGCGATGGAATGTGACGTGACGCGCGTGCGGGAGGTGGAACGCGCGGTGAAAGGAACCGTGGAACGGTTCGGACGTCTGAATGTGCTGGTGAACAATGCGGGCACGCTGCATGTTTCGACGGTGGAGGAGATCAGCGAGGAAGAGTGGGAACGGATGATGACAGTCAATGTGAAGGGGCCGTTCCTGATGTCGCGAGCCGTGCTGCCGGAGTTTCGAAAGTGCGGCGGAGGAGCGATTGTGAATATTGGCTCGGTGCTGGGGCTGTTTGCTGTGAAAGACCGAGCGGCGTATTCCGCATCGAAAGGTGCGGTGACGATGTTGACGAAGTCCATGGCGCTCGACCACGCGCATGAAAAGATTCGCGTGAATTGCATTTGCCCCTCGGTGGTGGAGACGGATTTGGTAAAGGGCGTGTTCAACGAGACGGAAGAAGGGAAGGCAAAGCTAAAAGCGCGGCTGGCGTCGATTCCGCTGGGGCGATTGGGGCGGCCGGAAGACGTGGCGGAGCTGGCGGTGTATTTGGCATCGGAAGAATCGTCCTGGCTTACGGGAGCGGCGATTCCTTTGGATGGAGGAGTGACGGCGTACTAATCGGCTCGAAAAGGGGAAGAAGAAAAGGATAACGCAGAGACGCCCCGACCGGGTCGGGGTAAACGCCGGACGCAGAGAACCACAGAGAAGTCGGAGGCCCTGGAGAGCTTGCTGGAAAGCGGCGAAACGGATGACGAAGAGAATGTCCAAGGAAGAGAAGCGGGTGACGGAGCCGGCGGATGAAAGAGAGCCGCTCGACGGAGCTTTTGGGATTCGAAGTGGAGAGCGTACACAAGGGGCGAGCCATTTTCCGGCTAGACGTTAGGCCGCGGCATAAGCAGATTCATGGCGTGGTGCACGGTGGAATTCTGGCAGCGCTGGCGGATACGACGGCGGCAATCGCGGCATACACAGCGGTTCCGAGAGGCACCGAGATTGCAACCGTGGAGCTGACGATCAATTACCTGGAGCCGGTACCGGGTGGGCGCATCAAGGCGGACGCGCGGGTGTTGCGGGCGGGGCGAACTTTTTTTGTGGGCGAGTGCGAAATTTTCAACGAGGATGGATCGCTGGCCGCGAAGTCGCTGCTCACCTTCGGGGCAACCGCAGGGCATTCCCTCTATAAATAGAAAGTTTACTCGTCGCCGCCCTGGGCGGATTCCTCACCATCTTTATACAAATACTTGATGACGCGCTTGAAAATGAGCAGGTTGGGGCTGCCGTGGCGGGTTAGCTTGATGCAATCACGGTCGTACCACTCGATTACGCCGCGAAGCACTTCTCCGTCTTCAAGAACGACCGCCATGGGTGTATGGGACTGCATCTGCTTGACCCAGTAAAAGTTCTCGGCGTGGGTGACTTCCGGCGGCGCGGGCTTCTTGTTCGGGATAGGGCCGTTGTGCGGAGGGCGGGGCGCGCTCGGCTCTTTCACATCCGGAAAGCCCGGACGAAATAAACGGCGATTCACCATGACTGCTCCTTCTGACCTAAGGGTTGGAGTATCTGCACTCTATGATGCGGTGGGCAGGTTGCCGGTTACAGTCTAGCCTTTAAATTCTGAATTGGCGAATATTTGTGGGCCCGAATCAAGTTTGGGGCGAAAAAGGCCGAGAAAGTTCAGGCGAAAGCGAAGCGGCGAGGGCGTCGAGGCCGAGTTGGCGGTTCAAATTGCGGCGGGCCCCTGCGTAAAGTTCGTCAAAACCCTCAATGGCGCGGAGAACCCAGGCAGAATTCACGGATTTGGAGAGAGAGTCCAATTCTTTCGCGAGCGGAGCGTTCCGCAAGGCCGGATTCTTCACTTTTGACGTAAGCTCCAGGAGATCGGTGAGCAAGCCGTAGAAGACGCCGATTTGTTCCTCGAAGGAGGAGTCGCGGTCCTTGGCCATCGCAGAAGTGACGGAGAATAGCTGGGCGAAGCCCTGGCCCTGCGCGGCGCGTTCGAGGATGCGGAGCGCGTTCCTGCGGGCCTCGGTGGCTGTGGCGACGTCCATTTCCATGGCCAAGCCTGGGCTGCCTTCTGCGAGCTGTGCGGCGAGCTTGATTTCTGCAGGCTTACGATCGGTCTTTTCTTTTAGGATTTTTTCGACTGCGGTTTGCGGCAGCGGTGCAAAATGAAATTGCAAGCAGCGCGAGACGATGGTCGGAAGTAGCGCGTAAGGAGAGGGCGCAGTCAGGATGAGGGTGGCCGAGCCGGGAGGCTCTTCGAGAATTTTTAGGAAGACGTTGGCGACATCCCAGCGCATCGTCTCGGCGCCATCAAGAATGAAGACGCGGCGCCGGCCCAGGGGCTGAAAGTAGGCGGCGCGCTGGACGGCGCGCAACTGGCCCACGCGCAGCGTGGGGCGCACGACGGGGGTCTTCAGGCGAACAGGATCGGGCACGAGCGCCCAGACATCAGGGTGCGATTGCAGAATGAGTGGCACGCGCTCGACCGTGGCGGCGTCGGCGCTTTCGCCGCGCTCGACGAGACCTTGCTCCAGCAGCTTTTGGAGATCGGCGAGTTGAGAGATGCGCTGGCAGGTAGCGCACTCGCCGCAGAAGTCGTCCGCAAAGCGTTCGCAATTCGCGGCCTGAGCGAACATGCGCGCGAGCGTGAATTTACCCAGGCCGCGCGAGCCGGTGAAGAGCAAGGCGTGGGGGACACGTTGGCTGCGGAGAGCGCCGCGAAGCGCTGCGACAATGCGTTCGTTGCCAAGAAATTCAGAAAATCCCATGGATTAGCGCCCCTCACCCGCGGAAGCTGAGGAAAGCATTCCTTCAACCGCGGCAAGAACATCGACCGCAATTTGCTCCGGTTCGCGCATGGCACCATGGGTGGCGTCAAAACACTGAATGGTGGCCCAGGGGGTGCTGCGGGAAAGCGAGTCGTACATCTCGGCGGCGTCCTCGAGGTGGCGGAGACTGGCCTCCTGCAAGTCTTTCTGCGAAGAAGTGTACCTGCGAGCAGATTTGCGCGCGACCAGCCGCTGGGCTTCCAAGGGTGGAACGCGCAGGTAAAGGATGAGGCTCTCGCGCGGGAGGCCGTAAATGGCGTACTCGAGATGCTCGATCCATTTCAGGAATGCGGAACGTTGCGCGGGAGGGACGCGAGCGGTTTGGTGGGCGAGATTGGAGGCCACGTAGCGGTCGGCGAGAACAATTTGGCCGTTGTGCAGGGCGGCTTCGAGTTTAGGCTTGGCTTCAAAGCGGTCGCCGGCATAGAGCAGGGCGGTAAAGTGCGGATCGACGCCTTCCAGCGGGCCAAGATCGCCGTTCAGGAATTGGCCGACCATTTTGCCGAACCATGAATCGTACTGAGGAAAGTCCGTGGAAAGGACTGAATAGCCGCGAGCCTTGAGGGTGAGGGTCAGGAGAGCGACTTGCGTGCGCTTTCCACTGCCATCGATGCCTTCGACGGCGATGAGCTTTCCGGGAGCGGTCATTATTGGTATGACCGCGAAATCAGCAGCGGCCGAAGGCCAGTCTAACCGCAGAGACGCTGCGCCGCAATGGCACGCATGCTAGGATGCGGATTCGAACATGACGCAAACTTCGGTGCGAGAAAATTTGTTGCGGATTCAAGAGAGGATAGCCCGTGCCGCGAATCGCGCGGGGCGCGGCGTTGGCGAGATTACCCTGGTGGGAGTTTCCAAGACGCATCCGGCCAGTGCGATCCGTGAGGCATATGAAGCAGGTGTAAGACACTTTGGTGAGAACCGCGTGCAAGAGTGGGAAGGGAAGCGCGCAGGGACCGAAGGATTGGCAGCAAGCTGGCACTTGATTGGTCATCTGCAGAGCAACAAGACGGTGCGGGCGGCGCGACTCTTTCACAGTGTGGACTCTGTGGACGATTTGGTCGTCGCGTGGATCGCGCGCGAACTGAGGTGGCCATCACAGACAAGCTGCGTGTGCTGATCGAGGTGCGGATTGCGCCGGAGGAGACGAAGAGCGGGGTGGAAATTGCGGAACTGCCCGGACTAGCGGAAAAGATTGCCGAATTGCCTCAATTGCAGCTAGCGGGGCTGATGTGCATCCCGCCCTTTCTGGAGGAAACGGAGCAGGTGCGACCGTACTTCCGGCGGCTTCGAGAGCTGCGTGACGATTTGGAGAAGAAGATTGGCCTCGGCCTGGCAACACTGTCGATGGGGATGTCGCATGATTTTGAAGTTGCGATTGAAGAAGGCGCCACGGAAGTGCGGGTTGGGACAGCACTTTTTGGAACGCGTGAAACTAAATAAAGAATCGTTGGGAGATTGATGCTGGAAGTACAGGAGCGGGAAGGAGCGGTCCTATTTTCATTGAGGGTGCGGCCGCGCGCGAGCAAGGACGAGATTGCCGGTGAGCTGGGAGGTGCGCTGAAGGTGCGGCTGCAAGCGCCAGCAGTGGAGGACCGCGCAAACGAAGCGCTGGTGGAATTCCTGGCGGAGCTTTTGAAAAGACCCAAGTCGGCTGTTAGAATTCTGAGCGGTGAAAGAAGCCGCACGAAACGCGTTGAAATCAGCGGTGTAACACGGCAACAAATCCTGGCGCTGTTGGTGCACGAAGCTTGAAATTTTAAGGTTGAGTTTTGTTTGGGCGACGGAACGGATACCTCGATGAGCCCAGATATTCAAGGAATCCAGAGCGATTTGCGCGCCGCCAAGATCGATGGCTGGCTGTTTTACGATTTTCGCGGGCGCGATCCCATTGCGCAGCACATCCTGAGCCTGCCGGAAGGAATGAGAACGCGAAGATGGTTCTACTTCGTTCCGGCGAAGGGAACGCCGAAGAAACTGGTGCACAAGATTGAGACGCAGTCGCTAGCGGTCTTGCCGGGAGAGACGCTGTACTACTCGGCGCAGGAAGAGCTGCGAAAGAGTCTCAAGAAGATGTTTGGGCGGGCAAAGAGAGTAGCGATGCAGTACTCACCGAAAAATGCGATTCCCTATGTGGCGATGGTGGATGCGGGGACGGTGGAATTGGTGCGCAGCTCCGGACCGAAAGTAGTGAGTTCGGCGGACCTGGTGCAAAAATATGAAGCTTGCTGGAGTGCGGAGCAGCTTGAATCGCATCTTTCGGCCGGAGTAGCCATCGACCGAATCGTGCGCGAAGCGTTTCAACTTGCGGCGAAGAGCGTGCGCGAGAAGAAAACGCTGACGGAATTCGATTTGAAGAACTGGATACTCGGGGAATTCGACGCCACGGGAATTTGGACCGAGGAAGGGCCGGATATCGCGGTCAACGCTCATGCCAGCGACCCGCACTATGGCCCAACGGCAGAGTCCGCCTCGCCGATTCGCGAAGGGGACCTGCTTTTGATGGATGTGTGGGGAAAGAAGAAGACGCCAGGAAGCGTTTATTACGATATCACCTGGATGGGATACCTGGGCGCGAAAGTGCCGGAGAAATATGCGAAGGTCTTCGGCATTGTGCGCGAGGCGCGGGAAACGGCGACCGAGTTAATTCGCAAGCAAATCTCGGCAGGAAAGCCATTGCAAGGATGGCAGGTGGACAAAGCGGCGCGAAGGGTAATCGAAAAAGCCGGTTACGGGGAATATTTCTTTCACCGGACCGGGCACAGCATCGGAGAAAGAGTGCACGGCAACGGCGTGAATATGGACGGGCTCGAAACGCAAGACGTGCGGCACCTGATCCCGCACACGTGCAATTCGATTGAGCCGGGAATTTATCTTCCAGAATTCGGCGTGCGAAGTGAAGTGAATGTATATATCGGGGAAGACGAAGCCCGCGTGACAGGGGCGATTCAGAACGAGATTCTGGCGTTGCTGGCATGAGCCGGGAATAAGAGGAAGATGGATGGCCGACGAGACGGTTGCACCTGCGGCTGCGCAGCAAAATTCGAGACGCGAGACCATGGCTTTCGTCATTGGCGTGGCCGCATGGCTGGTGCCCGGACTGGGGCACGCGCTTCTGAAGATGTGGGGCCGGGCGCTGGCTTGCTTTCTGACGGTTGGAGTGCTGGTCATTCTGGGCGCCGGGATGAGAGGCAACGTTTTTAATTCGACTGGGAACGACGCGTTCGATTCGCTGGGCTATTTGGCGGATTTGGGAACAGGAACGTTTTATCTGGTAGCCAGGTCGCTGGAAACGAACGGCGCGGACGTGTCGCATGCAGGGGGCGATTACGGAACCCGTTTCCTTGCCACAGCAGGTGTGCTGAATCTGCTGGCGGCCCTGCACGCGTATGAAGCGGCGCGAGGGCGCAAAGCATGATCCCAGAAACAGGATTCAAGCTCAGCCACCTGCAATCCATGTTGCTTTTCGCCCTGGTGATTTCCATAGCGTTTGGCTTCCTGAGCCGCCGACGGCCGATCGACCGAGTGAAATACATCGTGTGGTCGCTGATTCTCTTTATTTTGATTGGGGTGGGAATCGGATGGGCGATGTACCCCTTCTCGCACTGAGCGAACGTCATTTTCGCGGATGAATTGTCCTGTGTTGAGCGTTTGATCGCGCGAGCGCTGGACGCTACGACAAGTTGTCAATTTCACTGTGCGCACTAATTCGACGAAACCTGCTGAGCTAAGAGATTTGCGGTACCTCATCTTCACAGGGCAAATAGCCAATACTTCACAAACGCCCAAACAAGTGGACCCGCTAAGCAAGAGGCAATCACCAGCGCCACCAGCACCTGATTGCCGGAGATATTTATTTGGCGTATCGCGGAGCCATGCTGGACAAACCCGGGCGTTGACTTTGGAGGGCTCGGCCGCGAATTGTCCCCTTCTTCGCTCACTATCGCCTCTCTCATCGTAGCTTCGAACTCCCTGTTGTTCAGTGCAACCTCTCGCAGACCGGCCAACGCACCAGAAACGAAGGCCAAGCTGCAGGTTATCGTTTCTCGAATCTCTTGCGGAAAAGTCTTGAAGCTTCGGACCGAGTCATTTTCCTGACGCGAATGCCATTATTGCCGCTTTCGGAGAGTGACTTGCGAACCGGTTTTGGATACTGCGTATGGAATACAAGATCCCAAACGCCACTAGTAATCCCGTAGCCCAATTTCATCCCGCGGGGGCTGTGATGGTACAGATGGTACCGCTTGAGATGGCGGAAGTAGGGATTGCGAGACCTTCCGAAGTGCAGGAGATAGTGGAACCATTCTTCGCCGACATAGCTTTGCACCACGCCCGCAAGCAGGCTAGGCAAGGTGTAAACGGGAAACAGGAAACTCAAAGGTGCAGCAACAAAAAATAGAGGCAAGATATCCTTCAACTCGCCACTGATGTGCCAGCCGTCAAAAGGTCTTTCATGGTGCTCCCAATGAAGAGGGTCGAGCCGCTCGTGAAGAAAGCGGCGAATCAGGCCCTTGCCGGGAGGAAAGCGGCCGTGAAGGACGTAGCGATGAAAGAGATATTCAACCAGGCTCCACACTGGGATGCCCGCCACATAGAAAGCGATCCCGATCCATGGATGTCTGCTGCGCGAAGCAAGCAGCATCACGATCATCGAATATGTTGTGTAGAAAGCTGTCAGCGGATAGAGCCTTCGCCGGGCGATACGGGATTGTTCGCGTTTGTAGGCCGCGAACGAGCCCTCCCTCGGGCGATAGCCTATGAATGCCGGCGCCATTCCTGCGGACACAAATCACCTCCTGGGGAGCAAATCCCACTCCTTGCGTACCTCGTGTGCTGGATTCCGGCTTACTCGAAGCTGCCGGTCACGCCCTGGAAGCCGTGCATCGCCTGCTTCCAGAGCCACTTCATGACGCGAGCAGCGCTATAGCAGTAGGCGACGTTATAGCCGAGTGTTGAAAAACACTGCGGCTCGCAGCCTTGCTTCATCTCCGCGAGTTGCTTCAGGTCGAATTTCTGGTGTTCGACGGTGCCCCAATCGTATTTCGCGTTGTACATGGGGAAGCAGGGGGCCAGAGTTCCATCCGTGCGGATGATCAACCAGTTCTGCCCGGCGCGACAGCCCCAATGTTCGCCGACACCGCGCATGAAACCTTTCATGTTCTGCAGCCGGGGAATGGAATCGACCATCTTCCACCCCTGGCGCTGTTTGTCGATGAGCCAGTCCAGGAGATCGTCGACAATCGGGAAGTCCTGCGGACGAATGTAAGTGTCGTTTTCATGCAAATGCTTGAAGTGATCTTGCTCCATCATCGGCGCTTCGTTGATATGGAAGGTAATCGAGATGCCGTTCTCGTGCGCGATTTTGGCCAGCTCTTTCACGTCCTCGATGTTCGTGCGGCAGATGTTGGTGTTGAAAAACATGGTATAGCCGTAGCGGTATTGGCGTTTAACGAGATAGTCGAAATAAGAGCGGACGTGCTCCAAAGCTTTGGGCAAGCCGGGTTTTTCCTTGATGGTGTCAACAGCGAAATTGATGGTAGCGATTCCAGCGTCGGCTAGGCGGTCGGTGACTTCCGGCCGCAGAAGGCGCGCGTTCGTGGCGAGGTAGACCCAGAAATCCTTTTTTGCCGCGTAATACACGACCTTGTGAACGAAATCGGGGCGTAGGAGCGGCTCGCCGCCCGTCGGAGCAAGCACTCTGCAAGGCGTCGAGTGCAGCCAGTCGATGGCGCGCCGCGCCGTGTCTTCGGTCATACCTTTTACGCGATTGTCGTAAGACCAGCAGTAGTGACAATCGAGGTTGCATTTCCATTCGGTGAAGAGGTAGGCGATGATGGGCTGGAAGTCCCCTGGAAGCACTCGGGATTTGAAGTAAGGAAACATCCACCCCTTCATGGTCTTCAGGATCTTTGAAGCAGGCCAGTGACGTTTGCCGGTGCGGACCACGGCGTCGTGCGCGGCAATATCCTCCTCGTCGAGATCGTGGAACAACTCCGGGTATTGAGGAAACACGGGTTCAGGCAACGTCTGGGCTTTCCTCAACACCGGCGGACGCGGCGACGGATCGTGCGAAGGTTGTTGCAGTAGCTCGTGGAGAGGGACGTCGAGGCGGAACGGCTGACTTGGTAGAGTAGGAAACTGGTGCAAATCGGACATTCTATCTCCCTGCCTTTTTGGCCCTCCAGCTAGCCGTGCCGGACGGCCGACAAGTATGTATTCGCACTTCTGATGCCCGAGATTTGATTCTCGATCCTGGCAGAGAGATACAAAAAAGTTGCGGTAGGATTTCTGGCTCCAATATGACGAGCCGCTGGTCATAAGCGGCTGAAGGAGTCGCATGAAAACATGTATCTTTTTTTTTCACTCGGATATCTAAGAAGTGTTAGACAGGCAGGGGCGATAAATACGCACGCTCGGCGCAAGGCTGCGTTGAGATGAATAATTCAAGTTTTGCCCTTATTACCGGAGCCTCTCAAGGGCTGGGAGAAGTCTTCGCGCGCGCGCTTGCGGCACGTGGGCATAACGTGATTCTCGTTGCCAGATCAAGAGACAAGCTGGAAAACCTGGCAAGCGAGCTGAAGCGATCGCACTCAATTCTCGCGGAGGCGCTAGAGTTTGACCTTGCCTCTCCTTCCGCTGGCTCACACCTCGTTCAGCGACTGCACGATCTAAATCTTCGAGTAAATCTACTTGTTAACAATGCGGGCTTTGGCGTTCGCGGAGAGTTCCTGAAGGCTCCTCTCGAACGTCAGATGGAAATGCTGCAATTGAATAACGCTACCGTCGTCGAACTGACGTATTCGCTCTTGCCCTCGCTGATGGAACATCCTCAAGCGGGAATTATCAACGTGTCGTCTACGGCGGGCTTTCAGCCGATTCCCTATGCCAGCCTCTATGCAGCAACGAAATCTTTTCTAATGTGCTTTTCTTTGGGGCTCCAGGAAGAACTGCGGGCGAGCGGAGTGAGCGTGGTCACTCTATGCCCGGGACGGATCCTCGCCAATGGCCACTCAGCGGAAGCCAGAAATGGCAATCGAAAGCTTGGCTTCGTTTATCAGTCGCCCGAGGATGTCGTACAAGAAGCCTTGGAATCGTTGGCGGAAGGCGGTGGACTTGCAATTCCTGGCTTTGTAAATAAACTCAGCGTTTTCGCGCAGCGTGTGATTCCGCGCCGCACGGTACCGAGACTAGTCGCTAAGATGTCTCGGCCATGACGCCACGCGCTTCACGGTAAATAGCAGCGACTCGTCGTTGATGCGCGAGTGTGGTATCGATTGCTCGCCGCGAGTGTAAGTGTCGGATTTGCACCGGAATAATTCGTCTAGAAATCTGCTCGTACTTCTTCCCGCAAGCGATTCAATTGTGCGCCCATGGATTTTTTGTGCCGCTCTGCATTCCTCAAGCATCACAGGATTTTACGAGGGAAGGAGCCATGCTTCTTTGTTCTGGCGGGAGCACCGATGCTCCGCCGAGAAGGGGCGCGCGGGAGGGAATTGTTCCATGGGTACTTTGAAGCTGCATAAAGCCAGGAAGGCCCCCAAACGCAGCCGCATGCTCAGCGTGTTCGTGGCCCTTGCAGTGGGCTCAGCCGCAGGTCCTGCGCCAGCGCGCGCGCAGACAACGCTGGACAGCGCGCGGCAATCCTCGAAAGGAACGATCCAGGGTGTGGTGACGGTGCTGGGCCAGCAGGCGGAACCAAGTGCACTTGAAGGCGTGCGCGTTGAGTTGACGGAGGGCTCCCAGAATTCGCAGCCTCTTTCGACAGTCACGGATTCCGCGGGACATTACCAATTCACGCAGCTAGCTGGAGGCACGTATACCCTTCGTGTAAACCAACAAGGCTTCAAGCCATTTGCCGAAACGATTTCGCTAAATGGAGATGAAACTTCCGTGGTTGGCATTGCCCTCACCCTTGGCACGGTAGTGGAAAAAGTGGAAGTCAAGGAGCAAGCCGCAAGCCTTTCGACAGAAAATTCTTCCCCGGCTTCAACCGTCAACAACGAACAGCTTGAGACATTGCCGCTGGTGCAGCAGAAGTTCCAGGAGGCGCTGCCGCTCGTTCCGGGCGTGATTCGCACCCTGGACGGAAAACTGAGCGTTAGGGGCACGTCTGAAAATCAAGGAATGCTGCAGGTGGACTCGGCAAAGACAGTTGATCCCGTGACGGGGTCGTTCTCGATCCCGGTGCCCATCGATGCGATTCAGACGGTCAAGGTCGACAAGACGCCCTTCAGTGCCGAGAACGGAGGTTTTTCTGGAGGGCTGACAAGAATCGAGACCAACCCGCCGCCGAGCGATTGGTTCTACAAAGTGAAGGACTTCAACGTGAGCCTGCGCGGCAAGAACGATCACTTCGTCGGCATCTCGCAAGCGACGCCGCGGGTTTCCTTCGGAGGCCCCATCAGCGCCGGCAAAGTGAACTTTTCTGAAGTGTTCGAGTATGACGCCAGAAGAGACCCGGTACGTGGATTGGCTTGGCCTAGGAACGAAATCAAGTCTCAGGGATTCAATTCCTTTACTCGAGTTCAGGCCATCCTCTCCCCGCAACACGTGTTCAACGCAGACATTAACGTCTTTCCGATGCGCACGCAGTTCGCCAATATCACGGCGCTCGTGCCCCAGACCGCGTCGTCGGACTACAATCAGAAAGGCGTCTCGGCCGGCATTTCGGACCTTCGCAGCTTTGGCTCGGGAGCATTGCTCAGGATCGCATTGCGCTATACACGATTTGATGGCAATGCCCACGGTCAGGGACCGGCGGACATGCTGATCAATCCCGAAGGTTGGGCCGGCAATTTCTTTAGTTCGTGGACCCGAAATGCCGATCAGTTCGAAGCGTATCCCACATTTCAGTTCGCGCCTAAAAAATGGCTTGGCCGACATGAGTTAAAAATTGGCGCAGACGTGGCATACCGGTCGTATTCCGGGAGCAGCTTTTCGCATCCGGTTCAACTGCTCAGGCAAGACGGCACGCTGGCCGAGCAGATCAGTTTCACGAGCAACGGGCTGCTGGGCTCCGCGGCCACGGACGTGGAAGAGTTTATCCAGGATCGATGGATGGTGAATGACCAACTGGCAATCGATTTGGGAGGGCGACTGACGAGCGAGACGGTAGGACGACGCGTGGCTTTTGCGCCGCGTGTAGGCGTGGCGTATTCGCCGGGAAAAAACAAAAAGACAGTCTTTCGCGCTGGAGCAGGTCTGTTTTATGACCGGGTTTCCTTGCTGGAAGCAGATTTCGTTCACAACCCGCAGCGGACCCTGAGCTTTTTTGACGCAACAGGGAAACTCATCGGAATACCCACTCTCTATTACAACGCTTATGTCGGAAATGGCGCCGGCCCGCTTCCATCACGAGTGCGGTCCGAGCCCGACTCCAGTCCTCGCAGTTTCGTGGGCAATCTCGAAGTCGACCGGCAGCTGTGGGCCAGTGCGGTCGTTCGCGTTAGCTATATCTACAGCCAGACGCGCGATCTTTTCATTGTGAATCCTGTGCCGAATGTTTTCGGGGGCAATGGTGTGTTAGGCCTCTTCCATACGGGCGCAGCGAACTATCATGAATTCGAGGCCACGCTGCATTTCCAACCTGTTCGTCACGCTGACCTGAATGTTTCCTATATTTGGAGCTGCGCACGCGGAGACCTGAATACGGTGTCCAACATTTTCCTTCCGCTTGAGCAGCCGATCATTCGCCCCAATGTTTCGGGCATTCTGCCTTCGGACGTGCCCCATCGCGTCGTCAGTTGGGGAGTATTTCATCTCCCGTGGGCGCTGACCGTGAGTCCGGTGGTTGACGTCCATACAGGCTTCCCCTATTCCAACGTCGACGTGCTGCAGAATTACGCGGGGGTGCCGAATGCCCGGCGCTTCCCGACGTTCTTTTCCCTCGATGCGCAGGTTTATCGCGACTTTCATCTGCGCCTGCCTTTCAGGGAGCATGGGAACCGGCACAAGGTTCGGGTCGGGCTCTATTCGATCAATCTCACAAATCACGGCAATTTTCATGACGTGTACAACAACGTGACTTCGCCTTTCTTTGGCGAGTTCACGGGCTTTCAGCGCCGCGTGAATGGCTTCATTCTCAGTTTTGGAAATTGAATATATGGCGCACAACGACTCGAGGGAACATAGGGGGAGGGGAGGACTCAAAGGTTATGACAGGGCATGTTAGA
>WNFJ01110686.1_pt3 | contig 38444 bp, 35 predicted proteins | sample 5400461 | NCBI WGS metagenome assembly WNFJ01 (sample SAMN13153349, study PRJNA577476) | soil metagenome | isolation source: 115 cm saprolite on Douglas fir-dominated hillslope | place: USA:California | collected 2013-09-17
CACAAGCCTGGGGCGGGCGGGGCCCCAAACCACAAGCCTGGGGCGGGCGGGGCCCCAAACCCCACAAGCCTGGGGCGGGCGGGGCCCCAAACCACAAGCCTGGGGGGGCAACCAAACCACAAACCTGGGGTTATCCTTGACGCGGGGGTCCGCGGCTCGTAGCTTTCGCGGCCCGATGGCTGTACACATTCGTCTTTCCCGCGCAGGAGCCAAGAAAAGGCCCTTCTACCGCATCGTGGTCACCGACCACCGAAGTCCTCGTGGCGGGCGCTTTCTGGAGAACCTGGGCACGTTCGATCCGGTCGCGGACGGCGGGCGCTTCCTCATCAACTTGGAACGCCTCACCTACTGGCGCAGCAAGGGCGCGCTGCCGTCGGCGACTCTCGATCGCCTCCTGAAGCGCAGCGCGCGTGCCGCGGCGAAAGCGCCCGAGGCGGAGACCAAGTGAGCGGCCCGGTCGGAGCGGACGCATCGGTGCCGCTCACGGAACTCATTCGCAGCATCGCCGCCGAGCTTGTGGATCACCCCGACGAAGTCAATGTGACCGAGGTAGCGGGCGACCACAACACCGTAATCGAGCTCCGCGTGGCACGCGACGACATCGGCAAGGTCATAGGCAAGGAGGGTCGCACGGCGCAGTCGATGCGCACTCTCTTGACCGCAGTGTCCGCGAAGCTTGGCCGCCGAGTGCATCTGGACATAGTCGACTGAGGTAGTCCCTGAAGTGGGTTCCTCTCGCTGAAGTTGCTCGACCGCACGGGGTGCGGGGTGAGATTCGGCTGCGCCTCTTCAATTCAGAGAGTGATCTGCTGCTCCAGCTCGATGAGCTGCTGGTTCGCCTGCCGGATGGATCCGAGCACGAAGTGAGTGTCGACGGCGCCCGACGGGCGAACGACGCCATCTTGATGAAGCTCTTCTCGGTCGATGACCGAGATCGCGCCGTGGAGTTACGCGGCGCCGTCGTGTGTGCGCGGCGCGAAGACTTCCCGCCGCTCGATCCGGGCGAATTCTACGCCTGCGACGTCGAGGGCGCCCGCGTGGTTCTTGGCGAGGGCGACGAGATAGGGCGCGAGCTGGGGCGAGTCCGCACTCTGCGAAGCTACCCGGGGGCGCAGGTTCTTATCGTCGATGCCGCGGAAAATGCCGGCTCCTGGGAAGTGCCACTGGTCGATTCGGTCGTTCGAAGCATCGATCTTGAAGCGAACCTTGTGACTCTGGCTACGATGGAAGGCGTAGAGCGGGCATAACCGGCCGTGCGCTTCGATGTAGTGACCCTGTTCCCCGAGATCTTCGAGGGCTTTGCCTCGACGAGCTTCGTTGCGCGCGCAATCGGCGGCGGCAAGCTCACCCTGAGGTTTCGCAGCCCGCGTGACTTCGGGCTTGGAAAGCACCGCAGTGTGGACGACACGCCTTACGGGGGCGGGAGCGGGATGGTGATGCGCGTCGACGTTCTGGTTGCGACCATGGAGTCGCTCGACGCCGACGCTCCGTCCGGGTCTCGGGCCCATCGCGTTCTTCTGACGCCTCAAGGCCGTGTGCTCGGCCAGAAGCGGGTCGAAGAGCTTGCCGCACGCGCTGCCGTGATGCTCATCTGCGGCCGATACGAGGGCTTCGACGAGCGCGTTCGAGAATACGTCGACGAGGAGATTTCGCTCGGCGATTTCGTGATGACCGGGGGAGAGGTCGCCGCAATGGCCATCGTGGAGGCCTGTGCGCGCTTGCTCCCGGGTGTCCTTGGAAACGAAGCGTCTCTCATGGAGGAGTCGCACAGCCCGCAGGCCGGCGGCTTGCTCGAGTACCCACAGTACACGCGGCCCGTGGAGTTTCGCGGCGCGCGTGTGCCCGAGGTCTTGCAAGGGGGCCATCACTTCGAGATAGCCAAGTGGCGTCGGGAGCGCGCCATCGAGCGAACGCAACAGAAGCGCCCCGACCTGTGGGAGCGGTTTCGCCGCGGCAAGGGCGAGACGTGAGGCGTTGCGCAATCGCTTTGGTGCATCACCCCGTCCTCGACGGCCAGGGGGCCGTCGTGACCACCGCGGTGACCAACTTGGACGTGCACGACTTGGCGCGCACGGCACGCACGTACGGCTGCAGCGACTATTTCATCGTTCATCCAATCGCCGCGCAGCGCGAGCTCGTCACGCGCATTCGCGACCATTGGATCGACGGGTCGAGCGGACGCCGCATCCCCGACCGCCGCGAGGCGCTGATGCTCTTGCGTGTCGTCGACACACTCGATGCGGCGATAGGATCGCTCGGAGGGCGCGACGAGGTCGAGCTCTGGGTCACCGCGGCGCGCACGCTCGGGCAGAGCCTCGTCTTTGCCGACGCCCGCCAGCGCGCGTCGGCGCAGGGCAAATCGCTCTTGCTCGTGTTCGGCACGGGCTGGGGGCTTGCCCCGAGCGTCGTCGAATCGGCGGACGCGCTACTCGAGCCCATTCGGGCGCGCGAGAGCGGTGGGTACAATCATCTGAGCGTGCGCTCGGCATGCGCCATCGTCATGGACCGGCTCTTCGGTTGCGTGTGATAGGCACGGGCGGGAGCAAGAGCGTATAGTCTGCCCGTCGACGGGCGGGTCCAGGTTCTGTGGGACGACCGCCAACACACGCCCGCTCGGCGTGCTCCTTGCCGTCCACGGCAGGCAAAGCGAGGGCTCAGATGGGGGACGGTCAACCCGAAACGCTGAACGCCGGGCAACGCGCGGTGTTGGAGCACCTGGCCATGGGTGCTCCACTCGACCGCCTACTCGACGAGATCGTGCGCCTCATCGAAGCGCAGGCCGAAGGCATGCTGTGCTCGATTCTCACCATCGACCACGGCCTGGTGCGGCACGTTGCCGCACCGAACCTGCCCGAGAGCTACACCCGTGTGCTCGACGGCGCGCCCATCGGCCCGGAGGCGGGCTCGTGCGGTGCGGCCGCTTCGCGCCGACAGCGAGTCATCGTCGAAGACATCAGCACGCACCCTTTTTGGACGGCGTACAAACCTTTGGCGTTGCCGCACGGCCTGAGGGCGTGCTGGTCGAGCCCCATCTTCGACACGCAAGGCGAGGTGCTCGGGACCTTCGCCATGTACTACCGCGAGCCCCGCGGCCCATCGGCGACTGAGATCGGCTGGGTCGATGTGGCCACACACCTCGCTGCGCTCGCCATCACTCGCGCCCGAACCGAGCTCGAACTTCGTGCGAAGGAAGAGCGCCTGCGTGCGGTAGAGCGGCTGCGCGCATTCATCTTCAGCCATATCAATGACGTCATCTTCTGCCTCGCCGTCGAACCGGGAGATCAGTATCGCTTCCTGTCGGTCAATCCTGCCTTTACGCGCGCGACGGGCCTAGCGGAGCAGCAGGTAGTGGGCAAGAGCGTACCACGTTCGACCTTTACCTTCCGGCGCTGCAAACCGAGCCGGCTGCCGCGGCCCCCGAACGAGCACCCCTGTGCGCCGCGGGGCAGCGGGTGCTTTACGTGGATGACGACGAAGCCTTGGTGTTTCTGGTCACGCGCGTTCTGCAGCGTCTGGGCTACAGACCGCTCGGCGTGGTCGACGCCGTGCAGGCGCTCGCATTGCTCGCGGATGCCCACACGGAACTCGACGCGATGATCGTCGACGTCAACATTCCCGGCGTGACCGGAATTGAGCTGGCCCTCCGCGCCCGGCAAAGCCGGCCCAATCTGCGCGTCCTTTTCGTGTCGGGTTATCCGACGCAACGAGACGTGGACGCCGTTCGAGTCCTCAGCGACGTGTCGATCGTCGTCAAGCCGCAGACGGTCGACGAGCTCGCCAGGACGCTGCACGCGTTGCTGCGTCCTGACAGCACGTAGCGCCTCGTCACGCCCGCGGCGGCGGCTCCTCGCCGGCCGGCAAGATCCTGCGCTCGAGGGCGAGGACGCCGTGCCGTCACGCAGCTGCCGCCGAACGCAAGTCGTCGGCCAGCTCCGTCATTGACTGGTAGCGTTCCTCGGGCGGCCGGCGCAGGCACTTGAAGACGACGGCTTCGACCGCGGGCGGGACGCCCTCCTTAATATGCGCCCGGAGCGGCAGCGGGGGCTTGGTCATGACGTTGGCGAAGAGAGAGAGGTAGTCCTTGCCACGAAAGGGGGTATCGCCCGCGAGGATCTCGTAGAGCAGGACGCCCATCGACCAAACGTCGGAGCGCAGGTCGATGTCGCCTGCGGCCATCATCTGCTCGGGCGACATGTACGCGGGCGAGCCGACGATCTTGCCCATGCTCGTAATCCTCGATCCGACCGCCGCTTCGTCGCCCGCGGCGACGCCGAAGTCGATCACTTTCACGATCGGGCCCGCGCCGTCGCCGCCGTCGGCGAGAAAGACGTTGGACGGCTTGACGTCGCGGTGCACGACGCCGAGGGCGTGGGCTTCGGCGATTCCCTCGCACGCGTCGGCGCACCACGCGAGCGCCTGCGGGTACGGTACGCGACCACGAGTCTCGACGAGGCGGCCGAGGTCCGTCCCTTCGAGGTACTCGAGGGCGAGATAGGGCAGGCCGCCCTGGGCGGCATCGAGGTTGCCGACGTCGAGCAGCTGGCCGACGTGGGGACTGCGCAGCCGCAAGAGGACGCGCGCTTCGCGCACGAAACGCTCGACGACTTCTTCGTGGCCCCGCCATTGGGGCAAGAGCACCTTGAGGGCGGCGCGCGTACCCTCGCCGTCGCGCGCCTCGAACACGGCACCCGAACCGCCGCGGCCGAGCTCACGAGTCAAGTACCAGCGGCCCGCGATGGTCGTGCCGAGGCCGATCGGGAAAGGGGGGACCGAAGGATCTCGGTCCCCGCGATTGAGGTCGCGACGCAGGCACAGCTCGCGCGTAATCTGCCGGGCGAGGCGTTCGAGCGCGGCGAGCTGCCGCGGGGTGAGCGTGCGCGGACGCGTGTCGGCGACCGAGAGCGCGCCGATCGACGAGCCCTCGTCGACGAGCAAGGGAACGCCTGCGTAGAAGCGAATGTGCGGATCCCCCGTGACCAACGGGTTGTCCGCGAACCGCGCGTCGACGTGCGTATCCTCGACGACGAGCGGGTTTCGGTGGTTGATGCAGTGGCCGCAGAACGACAGGTCGCGTGCCGTTCCCTCCTGCTTGACGCCCACGCGGGCCTTGAACCATTGGTAGTCGGAGTCGACCAGGGTGACGAGGGCGATCTCGGTGCCGCAGAGGTCCGCCGCCAGACGCGCGACGTCGTCGAACGCTTCTTCCGCCGGTGTGTAGATGATGTTGCACGCCTTGAGGAGCGCTAGCCGTCTCTCCTCGTCATCCGGAATGGGCGGTTCGATCATGGCCCATCCTCGGAGGTACCACTTCCCGCCATGCCGCGCGAGACAGGCCGGGATCGCAACGCCTGGCACTCGAAGGGAGAGCAGTCAGCCCCTGTGGTCCTAAGGTGGCAGAGGCACCCGTCCCGGAAAATCTGCGATATTGGAGCAGACTTGGCTGCCCATCACCAACTCGTCGAGGAGCTCCGCGCCGGCCTGAGCCACGTGCTCCGCGGCAAGGGACCCGTCATCGATCTCGCCCTGATCGGCATCTTCGCCGGCGGGCACGTGCTCCTGGAGGACGTGCCCGGCGTGGGCAAGACGACGCTCGCCAAGGCGCTCGCCAGGGTGTTCGGCGTGCGATTCACCCGTGTGCAGTTCACGCCCGATCTGCTGCCGGGCGACATCACCGGCTCGCTGGTCCTCAATCCGGAGAAGGGCACCTTCTCGTTTCACCGCGGCCCCATCTTCACGAACATCCTGCTCGCCGACGAGATCAACCGCGCCTCGCCACGGACGCAGGCCGCGCTCCTCGAGGCCATGAACGAGTCCCAGGTGACCGTCGAGGGCGAGACTCAACCGCTCGGAGGCGCCGTTCTTCGTCGTCGCGACGCAGAACCCGGCGGACTATCAGGGCACCTACCCGCTCCCCGAGGCCCAGCTCGACCGCTTCCTCGTCCGCATCTCGATCGGGTACCCGAGCCCGCAGGACGAGCTTGCGATGCTCTTCGCGCGTCAGACCCGGGATCCGCTCGACGAGCTGACCGCGCTGTGCACGCAGCAGAGCCTCGTGACCATCCAGGAGGCTGTCCGCAACATCGAGGTGAAGCCGCTCGTGGCGCGCTACCTGCTCGCGATCGTCGCGGCCACGCGTAGCGATCCGGAGCTCAGTCTCGGCGTCAGCCCGCGCGGATCGCTGTCGCTCTTCCGCGCAGCCCAGGCGCATGCGTTCATGTGTGACCGCGACTATGTGAGCCCCGAGGACGTGAAGGCAATCGCCGTCGCGACGCTCTCCCATCGCGTGGGCCTTCGCGACGAGGTCCGTTACGGGGGCGGCGATGGCGCCGGCGTCGTGACGCGGATCGTCTCCACCGTCCGCGTGCCCACGTGAGCGTCGCGCCGTCGTGGCTGGCCCGGCTGCGCGCGGTCAACTGGCAGCGCCTGAACTACGTCCTCATCCCTGCAGCGCGTTCGCGCAGGCCCATCGCCGAGCCGTTCGGCGAGCCGTCCTCGCGCGGGGGAAGGTGGCTGCTGCGCCTGTACCGGGCCTTCACGCGCGAGGGGCGCTGGCTCTTCGTGATCGCGCTCGTGACGGGCGCCTTCGCGGTCGACGTCACGCACACCCAGGTCTACCTGCTGTTCTCGCTTCTCCTTTCGGCGATCCTTGCCTCGCTGCTCGTGAGCCCCTCGCTCCGCCTGTCCGAGCTGTCGCTGCGCGTGCATGCTCCCCCCCGGGTCTTCGTGGGAGCTGAGGTGTCGTTCGTCGTGGAGTGCGCGCGCACCGCGCCCGGACCGAGCACCGCGCGGCTCCGCGTCGAGGGCCCGTTCCTGCCGTACTTCGGTCGCTGGCTCTCGCGCCCTGCGGCCATGACCGACGTCGGGTTCGGCGCGAGCTCGAGCACGACGCTGAAGGCGCGCTTCTCCGAGCGCGGCGACCTGACGCTCGGGCGCTTCCGCGTGAGCGCACTCGTGCCGCTCGGCCTCGCCTCGGGTCCGCCGCTGCAGAGCACTCCCGTCCGGCTCCGCGTGGTGCCCCGGCCCGCGCACGTTCTCGGCCTGGCCATCGAGTTCGCGACCCGGCACCAGCCGGGGGGGGTCGCCCTCGCCTCGAAGACCGGCGAGTCGATGGACCTGCGCGGCGTGCGGGCGTATCGAAAGGGGGACCGCATCCGCGATCTGTCGGCGCGCACGTGGGCGCGGACCGGTAAGCCCGCGGTGCGCGAGTACCAGGAGGAGTACTTCACGCGCGTGGGGGTCGTGCTCGACTGCGTCGCGCCCCGGACGCGCTCGGCGCGGAGCGAGGAGGCGTTCGAGGCCGCGGTCTCGCCCGCGGAGACGCGCTTGTGGATCTGCTGGTCACCGGCGGCGAGATCCACGCGCTCACGCTGGGGCGGAGCCTGGGCTTCCTGGAGCAGGCCCTGGATCTCCTCGCGGTGGCCGAACTGGAGGCGAACGTCGACCGCAGCCGCCTCCTCGAGCGGCTCGCGCCCCACCTCGCACGCCTGTCGGCCGTGGTGATGATCGTCGACGGCTGGGACGAGGCCCGGGAGGCGTTCGTCCGGGGCGTGGAGAAGAGCGGCGTGCGCGTGCACGCGATCGCCGTCGGGCCTCCTGCGAACGCGGGCGTGAAGGTCGTCCCTGTCGCCTCGATCCTCGCTGGAAAGGGGCTCGTCCTGCGTACCCTGGGCATCCCCGCGCGACTCGTGGCGGGCTACCGGGTGGTCGAGCACAACGGCTTCGGGGGCTATGCGGTGGTGCGCGCCAAGCACGCCCATGCGTGGGGCGAGGCGTACGTTCCCGTCGCGTCCGGCCCGACACGCTCGGCCTTCGAGGTCTTCGACCCGACGCCGGCCACGCCGACACTTGCCGACTCCAGCGACCGCACGGGGGCGGCGTTCTTCGACTACCTGTGGACGTCGTTGCTCGTATTCTACGACGCGGCCGTCGCCACGCCGGAACGAACGGTCCCCGCGCTCGGCGGCGCCGCGCTCGTCGCGTTCGCGGTGCGCGCGCTGCTCAATCGACGCCGGCGAGGCCGCAAGGTCGAGGACGACGTCGACGTGCCGCCAGAGGCGTTCGTGCAGTTCGAGGCGCGACTCGCGAAGGACGGGTTCGTGCGTGACCGGGCCGAGACGCTCGAATCGCTCGCCGTACGGCTCGAGGTCGGCGGGCGCGAACCTCTGTCACGCGCGCTCCGTCGCTACGCGAGGGCACGCTACGGGGTGGCGGAGGCGTCGGAGCGCGATCTCGCACGGGCTCTCGAGCCGGGCGGAGACTAGCTCGGCTCAAGGAGCTCGCACTCGCGTGTCGCATTCCGCGAGATGTGACGTCGCATTTCGGACCCGCGAGGCGGCACTTGGGGGCTCTCGCCGGAAACATGCAGAATCACGACGGACGGCGTGGTTCGACCTCTGTGGCGCGGATCTCGCACGAGCGTTGAGTGCCGGCACGCGTTTGCGGCTCGAAAAGCGTAGTCTTGGCCTGGCCAGAACGAAGCACTCGCACCCTTAGAGACATAGGATCGCCGGCGTGAACCCGACATGCGCTCGTACACTCGTTCTCGTCAGCCTCTCGACGCTTTCGCTCGTCGCTTGCGGCGGCGATGACAGCGCTACTCCCGGCGGCGCGGACGGTGGCCCAGACGTTACGGCAAGCGACGCCGCGAACGACGCGACGAGCACGCCGGACGCGGCGGTGCCCGACAGGGCGGTTGCTGGCCCGGACGTTACGGCAAGCGACGATGGGAACGACGCGACGAGCACGCCGGACGCGGCGGTGCCCGACAGGACGGTTGCTGGCCCTGACGTCACGTCGAGCGACGCCGGAGGGGACGCCGCGAACGACGCGACGAGCACGCCGGACAGAGCGGTGCCCGATGGGGCGGTCGTTGATGTTGGCTCGGACGCGCCTCGTTGCTTCGTCGACGCTGCGGGCGCGACGACCATCATCGACGCCGTGCAGGTGTCGGTGGGGACGCAGGGCGTCTGCATCCTTCGCCAGGGGAACGTCCTCTTGTGCCGCGGCACCAACAGCACCCCCCACGCGTTCCCGGCGGACGCGGGAACGGTCAACATCACGCGTCTCGAGACGGGATCTTCGTTCGCGTGCGTGCTCGATGACGCCAGGCGAATGTGGTGCTGGGGAGCCAACGGGTCCGGCCAGCTCGCCGCGGATGTCGACGGCGGCACGCTCTATCCCGTTCTCATCCAGAAGGGCGGGGTGCCAATCGACGTCGACGACATGGCGGTCGCCTTCCAAGCCGCGTGCGTCATCGAGCACGGAACGCGAGACGTCTACTGCTGGGGAAATTCCGAGCTCGGGGAGCTCGGAGCGGTCGACGCCTCCCTCCCCGACGGCGGGACGCAAGCCGCGATCAACGCGCCTACGCGCGCGGGCTTCACTGCGTCCGCGACGGCGCGGCTCACGACGCCTCGCTTGGCCGTGGGCTTTTGCCTCCTCGATGGCCCGAGCCTCACCTGCTGGGGCGGAAACCAGGACAACCAGCTCGGGATGCCGGCGTCGACTTCCCCGACGACGACGACCGCGATTCCCGCCGCGCTCACCGACGCCGGCGGAGTCCTCCCGATCACCGACCTCAGCATGTCACCTACCCACACGTGCGTGATCGATGCGACCAAGCACCTCTATTGCTGGGGCGCGGTGGGTGTTGCGTGCGGATCGCTCGCGACGGGGAACGGGACGCCCGCCATCGTGCCCGAGCTCGACGCAGGGGTCGCCGCGGTCTCGAACGGAGCCTTCCATACGTGCGCCATCGACGGTCGAGGTCACGCGCGCTGCTTTGGCGATACGAACAACGGCGTGCTCGGCAACGGCGACACGAGCGGGACGGCCGTGCCGGTGCCGCAGACGGTGTTGGGCCCCGACGGTGGCGGCGCGCTCGAAAACGTGGTGCGCATCTCGAACGGGTTCGTTCAGACGTGCGCCATCGTCCAGGGCGCATGCGGTGCAGACGGTCCGGGCGCGCTGTACTGCTGGGGCAACAACTCCCAGGGCGTCCTCGGCAACCCCGAGGCCGGAAACCAGTCGGGGGTCCCGGTCCCCTCGCTCATCCAGTAACGGAACGATCTTATCGGGCGCGTCAGTCGCGGACGCCTTTGGCCCAGTCGTAATACGTGTAACTTTGCCCCTCGCGCACGACTTTGCGCGTCTTGAGGACGACGCGATACTTGGTCTTGCTCTTGTCAACACGCGAGCCATCGGTGTCGGTCGGCAATAGGACACGCAAGCCCGCGGCCTGAGTCGACATGATTGGCTCGAGGATTTCGACTTTGTAGTCCAAGACGGCCGCGCCGCCGGAGCTCAACGCTTCGCGCAGCGGGCGTCCGTCTGCCTTGGCAAGGGGCAAGTCGAGAATCAATCCAACCGTCGGCGCGACGTCCACGTTGGCTGTGGGCAATGAATCGACCCATCCCTTGCGAAAATCAGGACCGGAAGCCACCAGCGTGTTGTGCATGTCGACGGGGCTGAAGCTCCCGTGCATCCCGCGATAATTCTGTGCCCCCTCGTAGGTGATGCCGCGCATGCCGGCGACGACGGCATTTTCGTCGTAGTCGTATCCGACGACGATGTCCGGGATGCGCCGCGGATCCTTGTTCTCGATGCCGACCGCGGCCATCGGCAGCGTGCCCGCGATGGAGGGATAGCGCGACGCGACGAAGAGGGGCCCCACCTCTTCGCGACCCTGGAGGAACTTCACGGCGCGCTGCACGAGTGCGGCATCGTGGCTTGGAACGTAGACGTAATCGGTCCCGCCATTGACCGCGACAATCAACGCGTCGGTTGGGAGCGTCGCCGGCACGCGGTACGGGGGTGTGTTGTATTTTTGAGAACCTTGCCCCTTGGGATCCTTGCCGCACACGGTTCCGTTGGGGTCGTCGTTATGAACCGGGTAGAGCGGCTTGCCGTCCGCCGCAATGCCCGAAAGGACGGGGTTGTACAGGCAACCGATCCCGTCAAACGCCCGGAACTTGCCTATGCGCGTGAACAAGTCCGCCAGCCGGACGTCACCGGAAACCGAATAGCCCGACGGATCTTTGCCTCCCACGGTTGCGCCCTCGCCGGGGGCCTTGCCGGCCGCGATGGCACGCAGCGGGAAGGACTCTAGTCGGCCCGAAACCGTGCTGTGGCCGTGGTCCGACACAATGATCAGATCCGTCGAATCTCGCCAGCCAAGCGCCGAAAGCTTGTCGAGCAGCTTGCCCAGAAGCGCGTCCATGTCGCGCAGAGCTTGTCTGACGTTCGCCGTGCCCGGCCCATACCAGTGCTCGGCCGTATCGGGATTGCGAAACCAGATAAGGGTCAAATCCGGCTTCTTCACTGGCAACAGGTAGCCGACGTATGCGTCCATGAGGTACGCGTTGTCCTGGCTTGCGGGGCCGCCGCTCGCGTCCGTCGGGTCTGTGCTCTGGCCGTCGGCGAGCTTCTTGGAGGGAGGGATTCCGGTCGGGTCGCCGTTGGCGTCGTCGACTGCGGCCTCACCCGGAGGATACGCGTTGGCCGTTCCCTTGGGCACCCGAACGCCCGCGGCCTGCAGCTCCTTCACGAGCGATACGGGCCACACGGCCTTTTCGTCCAGAACGTAGCCCCGCTTGTGGCGGTCCTGGAGGTACGCCGGTCCGCTCTTGCCGACTCCCGGCCTGCAGAAGGTCGCCACCGTAATAGTCGTCGAGGTCGCGAACGACTGTGTAGTCCTCGGTAAAGACGGGCGCCTCGTAGCGGACGGGGGCTCCGGCATCGGTGAGCAGCGCGGTGCCATTGAGAGAACGCTCGGGCGCGGCTGGTTGCCACAACACGTTGCCGAAAAAACCATTGGTTTCCAGCGACCCGCCCGTCGCGAAGCTACTCCCGTTGACCATCGTGAACGAAGGGTAGGTCGCATGGTGATCGGGGAAATTCGCGCCGGCGCGCGCGAGCTCCGCAAGCCGGGGCGTGTCCTGCTCGGTGATGCTGTCGGGCCGAAGACCGTCCCAGACGAACACGATCACTCGCTTGGAGGGCGTCTTTCCCGCCGCCACGGTGGACGCGTCGGGGGCCGAGGCGGATTGTGCCATCGGGGAAGCTGGCGCGGGCGCGGCTGCGCTGGGGCCCCCTTCGCGCTCACAGCCCAGTTGTGGCAGTGCGGGCAGCCCCACCGCGACGGCGATAGCAGCAGAAATGAATCGCGGTGCTCGGAACATGATGACCTCGCGCGCATGATTTCACAGATGCGTCCGCCTGCGAGGTGACGAATGCGTTACACGAGGCTTCTTTCAGCGCACCCTCGGGCTGCCGAATCCCGCGCCGGGACATCGCTGACACATTTGGATAGCCCCGGGCGCACGCCCGGCAGCCGGCCTTTCGGTGCTCAGAGGCGGCGGGGCCCGGGCGGTGAGCCGCACCGTGCGATCGATTGCATCAGGACCCAGCGGGGGCTCGCGTTTCGGATTGGCTGCGCGGGGCCCGCTGGCCCGGTTCAAGCAGTTGGCGGCCCACCGCCCACCCCACCACGTCCCCGCGTGGCAGTAGGGCATCGTTGCAACGGGAGGGGGACAGGGGCAAGCAACGCCGGGTCCGGCCAAAGCCAGCGCGCGGGCGAGGTCCTTGTTGTATTGGGCCTGGGCATTTGCATTGACCGTCGCGTTACCGCAACGGCAGCCAAGATCGCACGACGTAGCGCCCGGGCTGACGAGGACGCAGTCCTTGTCAGCGGAGCACGACTGGTCGTAACTCGACGGCTGCACGATTAGGCAAGGCCCGCCGCCCATCGCCACGGAGCCCGTGGTGGCCGAAATGCTGCCGCCGCTGCCAATCCCCGCACTGCCGCCGCCATTTGTATCGGCACTGCCGCCACCATTCGGGCCCCCGCTGGCGCTGCCATTCGTGCCTGCACTGGCGCCGCCGTGCGTTCCCGAGCTGCTGCCACTCGCCCCGCCTAGGGCCCCGCTTTCACGGCCGCCGCAGCCAAGCGCCCAGATTAGGGCGATCGTCGAGATGAGGAGTGAGGAGCGGCGCATCGGTCTTTCGCTCAAGGATAGCGTGTAACCTTTTGGCCGCACTTGAAAACATCGGCGGCAACCTCGCGCGGAAGCTTCGCCTCGACTGCCTGCACCTCCGGAGCGCTCAGAATTTGCGTAGCCTGGCTCGGCGCCGCGTTGATGCTGCATGAAACCGCAGCCTGACGACCCATGCCGCAAGAAAACGCTTCGCTCGCGTCGGTCTTCGACGTACTCGTTGACGACGATGAAGACGCTCCGCGTATCAGGACGTTGTCGCCTCTGCCGCGGAACGGCCTGAGCTATTCCAGGAGAGATGGAGACCACCGTCCCGGGCACCGAGCTGGTCGCTGCACTCCGTCGCGGCGACGAAGCCGCGTACGTCTCGCTGGTCTCGGAGCATCAGGCGAGCTTTTCGGCGAACTGACACGGAACCGACGGCGCGCAAGCTTGGGTCAAGGCGCGATGGTCGCGCTCCACTTTTTTCCTGTGGCGCCGTTATCTCGCGTGCACGTACCTGACCGGGAGAGATCGGCGCAAAACGCAAATGGTTGACGATTCGGGCTTCACAAATCTGCTAACGAGGTGTTGCGCTTCGGCGTAAGCAGCAGGATTGTCCAGACGGGCAACGGCCGAGGATCGCGAAAAATGCAAGATACGAAAGTTCGGAAGCTCGTCGCAGCGAAGGTTACGGGGCGCTCGGGTGGCAAAGCGTGTCGGGCTCTGCTCGGCGTAGCGGTCACCGTCATGGCAGCGTGCTCCGCTCCAGCGAACGATCCATTGGCCAGAAGCAATGCAGTGTTGTCAAATCTCTACACCAACGACAAACGGGCTTACGACTACTTCGCGACCAAGGGCCTCACGAATTTTCAGGCGGCCGCGGTTGTCGGAAATCTCGATCAGGAATCGGGTGTCGATCCCACCATCTCGCAGTTCGGCGGGGGGCCGGGGCGGGGCATCGCGCAGTGGTCGGCGGGCGCGAGATGGGACAAGACCAGCGGCGACAACCTGGTCGCGTACGCGGCAATGCAAGGACTGCCAACGAATTCCCTGGCTGTGCAGCTCGATTTCATCTGGTACGAGCTCCAAACGTTCCCGAAGTAAGGGTTGGCGAACCTCCAGGCGACCACCAACGTGACCGACGCGACCCAGGTGTTCGAGGACGATTACGAGGGCTGTGTCTATGCCAATTTCTCGGTTTGCGATCTGCCGCGGCGGGTCACGTTCGCAAAGGGTGTGCTGGCCGCGTACGGTTCCGATCCGGTAGTGCGCGACGGAGGGGCCGGCGACGGGGGTGCCCCAGCGGATGGGAAGACCAGCGAAGACGGCGCTGGCACCGCGGACGGGAAGACCATCGGAGATGGCGCTCCCACCGCGGACAGAGCGACCGCAGACGACGGCGCGCTCACGAGCGACGCCCCGACGAGCGTGCCTGCCCCGGACGCGGAGCCTCCCAAGACCTATGACGCCGGAGCACCGGACAAGAGATCGGACGCCGAGCCGACAAGCGAGGCGGGACAGGGAGTGTCAACGCCCGCAGGCGTCGGCTCGAGCGGGTGCAGCATTCACTCGTCTGGCGCCGATGGATCGCATCGCCGCTGGTGGCTAGTGGCGATCGGATTCGTCCTTGCGAGCTCGCGCCGCCGGGCACGGAGCGCTGCACCGCCGTCGATCCGAGAAGCTTCGCGCTAGAAAAGCCCGGCGACGAGCTTGAACGTGGCGTCGCTTCGATAAACCGCGTCGTTCGGATCGCAGTCCTTGTTCGAACCGTCGTTCCGATCGATGTAGAGCTTGGCGCTGCAATGGCGGATGTAGTGGTCGGGGTAGTTTACCGACCGGAAGCTGGTCTCCCGGCCGCCGAGGCCGGCCACACGGTCGAACGATGCGTCGAGCTTGAACAGCGGCGATCCGTCGTTCTTCGCGAGCTTGATGCGGCCGTTCTGGTGCCGCAGGAAGGACCCCGGATAGTTGACCGATTCGATCGAGATGCTCGTGCCGCCCGCAAGGCCCGGCACGATCGAGAAGGTGACGTCCTGGCGATAGACCGCCGGGTTGCACGCGCCATTGCCTTTGAGGTTGTTGTCGATGAAGCCCAGACCGCTGCAGTGACGCATGTACTGGTCCGGGAAGTTGAGCGACTGGAGCGAGACATGCTGGAGCGCCGTGGGCGCGGCGGGTGGAGCCGGTCCCGGGGGCGGCGCCGCGGGAGTTGCCGCTTGGGTTGGCGGGGGCGGCGCTGCCGCCGGGCGCACGGCCTCGATGGTGCATGCGCCGAGAGAGGCGATCGCTGCCAAGCGAAGGACGACGACAGACCTACTTGATAGCTGACTCATTGAAACTCCCGGGAGTTGCGTCGAATGCTCTGGTCCCGGCTAACACAGACTGGCAAATTGTGGGTGATATTCACGCCGGGCTCCGGGGCCGACGCCGGAGCCGGCGCCCCACTCGGCCAAAACGGCGCCCCGCTCTTATCCAATGCGCAAGAGCGCGCGCATTTCAGGCGTGTACCCCGTTGCGACGCGCTCGACGAGCGGCGGCATCACGCAGAGGCCACCCGCGCGCCCGGCCGTAGCCTCTACAAGCGCCACGCGCGCCGGGGCTTCTGGCGTCCCGTAAACCAGCCGCATCCTCTTGGGATGAAGCCCCTCATCCGCAAGCGTCGACAGCAAAGTCGTCAGCTCCTGAGCGGGATAGACAAAGCACACCCGCGCGCGACGCCCCGCCAACTGCCGGGCCGCTTCGACGAAGTCCACAAGCTTGCCAACGCGCGCGTGCGCTTGCGACTGCGAGACCCGCCCGCGGCCGGGAGAAACGTAAGGCGGATTGCAGACGACGAGCGTAGCCGCCCCCGTGTGCGTCCGCGCGACGTCGCGCACATCGGCCCGCAAGACTTCGCCGCGATCGGCCCATCCGTTTGCATCCAGATTGCACTGCGCCATTGTTGCGGCCGACTCATGAACCTCCACAAGCACCACGCGCCGGGCCGAGCCCAGCCGCAAGAGCGCGAGCCCCACCGCGCCGACTCCCGCCCCCAAGTCGTAGGCAGCGGGCGTCGGGCTCGGACGCGATTGGGCCGCAAAAGCGGCCAAAAGGAGCGCGTCGACGTTCGTCCGATATCCGGCGCCTCGCCTCGGCTGAATCAGCACTACGCTTCCGCCGAACAGGGTGTCACGGGTCGATTGCGAGGCGATACTGTTCACTGCCGCGCCGCCGGTGCCGGTTGCCATGACAGCTCATCATAGGAAGGAATCGGGCATGCCGCACGGCGAAGGTCTCGCCGAACGAGTTCGCGCGTTTGCTCTCAAGCTGGGCTTCGACGCTGTCGGGATCGCGCGCGCCGACCGCGATCTCGAGCAGGACATCGCCCGGTACGACGCGTTCGTCGAAGCCGGAATGCAAGGCGAAATGGGCTGGCTCGCCAAGCACCGAGACGCGCGCGCTCGTTTGGACGGAGACCAGATTTTGGCAGGGGCCAAAAGCGTGATCTGCCTCGCGCGAAGCTACGGGAACCATGCGCGGGCGCCCGTTGTCGCAGATCTAGGCGTGGGCCGGGACCCACGCCACAAACCTGATCTTGGCGTGGGCCGGGACCCACGCCACAAACCTGATCTTGGCGTGGGCCGGGACCCACGCCACAAACCTGATCTTGGCGTGGGCCGGGACCCACGTCACAAACCTGAGAGTGGGGAAGGGGAGTTGACCGGCGGGATTGCCCGCTACGCGCGCGGGCGCGACTATCATCGCTTTCTGCGCCGAGGCGTGCGGCGCCTGGCGGCGTTCTTGCGCACACTGGGATCGGCCGATTGCCCGGTCCGGGCGCGTCCGCTCTGCGACGATGCGCCGATTCTCGAGCGAGCTTGGGCCGCCCAAGCCGGGCTCGGTTTCGTCGGCAAGAACGGAATGCTGATCGTGCCCGGCGTGGGTTCGATGGTCTTGCTGGGAGAAGTGGTGACCACGCTGGAGCTAGCGACCGACGCGCCCATGACCCAGCGCTGTGGAGCGTGCACCCGCTGCCTCGACGCATGCCCGACAAGCGCATTCGCAGCACCCTTCGTTCTCGATCCGCGTCGATGCGTTTCGTATCTCACGATTGAGCACCGGAGCGCGGTTCCCGAAGGGCTGCGCGAAGCCATGGGCGAGAACCTCTTCGGTTGCGACGACTGCCAAACGGTATGTCCCTTCAACGCGGCAGCCATCTCGCGCGCGCCGGCACCTCTAGAGCGTTCTTCCAATGCGTTGAGTGGCCCCGGCTGGGGGGGGGTGTTTGGGGCCGGGGCCCCAAACGACAAGCCTGGGATCGAGCGGCCGCGCTCCCCCCCTCCAGACCGCGCCACGCGAGTGAAACGAGAACTCGACGCCACCGGTCCGTTTGCGCCGCTCGAGCGCTGGTCTCGCGTTCGGCTCGAAGATCTTCTTGCTCTGGATGAAGGCCAGTGGCGTGCGCTGTCAGAGGGAACACCGCTGAAACGCGCAGGCCGTTGTGGTCTTGCGCGCAATGCAGCCATCGTCCTCGGAAACCGACGCGACCGTCGAGCGCTGCCGGCACTTCGGCAAGCGGCCAACGGTCACGAAGAGCCGATTGTCCGAGAGGCGGCGGCCTGGGCCATTGCTCGCCTCGAGAAGGATCACTCCGCGTGCGCGGTGCCGTTCGTGGAGGCGGCGGACGCGACAGGCGCGCGCTCTCTCTCCCGCTCGGGCGGGCGAACGCCACCGAGCGACGAATGACCGACGAAGACTCGGCGGTTGAATTCGTCGAGGTTCTTGTGTGCGACCACCTGGAAGCAAGCCGCATTGCCCTGCATTGCGATGCGCCAGGACCAGGCGAGAAAAATGTGCCACAGGCGATACCACCGCTCGCCATAGGCCTTGACGATCGTCCCCTCGTTCTTTTGCCAGTTCTTGTGCCAGCGCTGAATCGTCATTCCGTAGTGGACGCTCACGTTCTCGGCGGAATGAATCTCGAAACCCACCTTCTCGAGGCCCTTCACCACGTCGCTCAGCGGCAGCGACGCATCGGCACCTGGGAAGATGTACTTGCTCATGAAGAGGCCCCATATGAGGTCCTCGGGTCGCAAGCCGATGACCGGCATCCCCAGATCGCCGCCGCGGCGCAGGCCGGTCCATTGCAGCAAGAAGAGGCCATCGTCCTTGAGCAACTGGTAAGCCAGCCGGCAGAACTTGGAAAAATTCTTCACTCCGACGTGTTCGACCATCTCGAGGCTCGAGATCCGGTCGTATTGCTTGCGGGGGATGTCGCGGTAATCGAGGCACTCGATTCGTGCGCGATCGGACAGCCCCGCCTTGGCGATGCGAGCGTTGCCGAAGGCAGTCTGGTTCTTGCTGATCGTGATGCCGGTCGTCCTGGCGCCGTAGGTCTTCGCCGCGTGCATCGCGAGCGTTCCCCAGCCGCACCCTATGTCCAGCATCTCGTGGCCCGCGCCCACCATGAGCTTGCGACAGACCAGATCCATCTTGTTGTCTTGCGCGTGCTCGAGCGTGTCGTGCTCGTCGCGAAAGAACGCGCTCGTGTAGACCATCCGATCGCCGAGGAAGGCGTTGAAAAAATCGTCCCCCCGGTCGTAATGCTCCCGAACGATTCGCTTGTCTTGCGCCTTCGAGTGTATCGCGACCTCCGGGATGAGCCGGGTGAGCACGAATTCAAAGTTTTGTTTGGTCAACGTGTAGCGCACGAGGTCGCCACGAGCGTCGAGCAGCGCATCCATGTCCGGGATGTCGATCGCTCCATCGAGGTAGGCCTCGAAGAGCGTGGTCATCGGAATCTTGTCAGCGGCGTAGCGACTGGCGAGGTTCTTGTCCTGAAACGTGACGAGTTCAGTCAGCTTTTGCACGGTCGATCTCCAATCCGGCTTATTGCGAGGACCGCAAGCCGGCTCGACGGGAGGGCCCGAAGGGACCACAACGCGCGCCGCGGTTCAACAGCGATGAACATCGCTGGCGGTCGTTAGTAACAAATGTGCTACGAAGCGCGCGTACGTCCTCACAACGTGCTATGGTTAATACGGCCCTCGTGCAGCGTGTCCTCTCGAACGAGGGGCGAGCTGTCGCGCGAGCCCTGCGATTGGTCGACGATCGAGGCCCAGGGGCTCTCGAGCTTCTGCGCGCTCTTTGGCCGCACACCGGCAACGCTTGGGTGCTCGGGGTGACCGGCAACCCCGGGTCGGGCAAGTCGACGCTATGCGATCGGCTCATTTCGTTATATCGCGAGCGCGGCGTGCGCGTGGGCGTCGTGGCGGTCGACCCCACGAGCCCGTACTCGGGCGGAGCGATCCTGGGCGATCGCATCCGTATGTCGCGCCACGCGACCGACGATGGGGTGTTCATTCGCTCGCTGGCGACCCGCGGGCACCTTGGCGGGCTCTCGCGAAGCGCGCGCGACGTCGTCCGGGTGCTCGACGCATGCGGCTACGGCGTCGTGATCGTCGAGACTGTGGGGGTAGGGCAAGACGAGCTCGAGGTTACGCGCACAGCCCACTCGACGCTGGTTGTCATGACACCAGGGCTTGGTGACGAAGTGCAGGCCATCAAGGCAGGGATCCTCGAGTGCGCGGACGTCTTTGCCGTGAACAAGGCGGATCGCGACGGCGCCGACGCGACAGTGCGCGATCTCGAGCTCATGATTGCGTTGGGCAACGAGGCCATTCTCGCCCTGTCGAAAACGAAAGGCCACCTTGCGCTCGGCGCGAAGCCCCCCGAGAACGCGGCTCCCTCGGATCGCTGGACGCCGCCCATCGTAAAGTGCGTGGCAACGCGAGGAGAAGGGCTCCAGCAAGTCGTGGATGCGCTGGATCGGCATCGCCAATGGCTCGAGGGCACGCAAGCAGGCGCGGTTCGCAAACGCGCCCGGCTCGCCGAGGAGGTTAGGGATTCTTTGCGCGAGGCGCTGGTCGACGCTGCCGTGCACGATCTCGGTCCGCGCATCGACGAAGCGGTAAATGCCGTCGAGGCGAAGGAGGTCGACCCCTATACGGCAACGGAGAACCTCGTTGCGGCGTTTCGTGCCAACGCTTGAGCGCGGGCTCAGGTGACTCGGAGTACTTCTTCCAAGGTCGTTACCCCTGCCTGGATCTTCTTCAGCCCCGCGCGCCGCAGGCTGGGAATCTTTCTTCGGTCGTAGACCTCGCGGTACGCGCGGGCGGGCGCCATGGCTTTGACCAGATCGCGTAGCTCGTCGTCCAACTCGACGACCTCGAAGATCCCCGTGCGTCCGCGGTAGCCGGTGCGCATGCACTTGTCGCAACCCTTCGGGCGCACGACATCACTTCCCGCAGGCAAGAGAAGCTCGTCGCCGTCCCAGAAGTCGCGTTCGAGCTTGGCCGGTCGGCGGCAGTGAGGGCACACGACGCGCACGAGCCGTTGAGCCAGGACGGCCGACAGCGCGTTGGCGACTATCCACGCCTCAACGCCGAGGTCCACCAGCCGAACGATGGTCTCCACCGTGTCCGACGTGTGCAGTGTCGAAAGGACCAGATGCCCGGTCAGCGCGGCCTGCATGGCGATTCCCGCCGTCTCTGCGTCGCGCATCTCGCCCACGAGGATAACGTCCGGATCTTGCCGAAGTATGGCGCGAAGCCCAGTAGCGAACGTGAAGCCCGAGCGCGTATTGACTTGTCCCTGTGTCACGCCGTAGAGCTCAAGCTCGATCGGGTCTTCGAGGGTCACTACGTTGACCGCGCGAGGATCGATGAGCTGCAAGAGAGCATAGAGAGTCGACGTCTTGCCGGCGCCGGTCGGTCCGCTGGTGACGATGAATCCCTGCGGGCGGCCGACGACGTCGCGCAGCTTGGCTTGCGCCACGTCGTCGAACCCGAGCTGTTCGAATCCCAAGAGCTGTGCGCTTGAGAGGATCCGCAGGACCACGGTCTCGCCCTGGCATGCCGGAAACGTAGACGCACGCAGGTGAACGCGCTTGCCCCCGTCGAGCTCGATCGCGATCTGACCGTCCTGCGGCATGCGCCTCTCGGCGATGTCCATTTTCGCCAGGACCTTGACGCGTGAGATGACGTTGGGCGCAATCGCCTGCGCAATGGGCTGGACGTCGACGAGCGCGCCGTCGACCCGAAAGCGGACTTGCATGAGATCGTGCTTGGGCTCCAGATGGATGTCGCTTGCACGCTGAGCGACGGCCAATCGCACGAGCTCATTGACGAGCGCGACGGCCTCACCGGTTACGGGCTCCATGCGCGGCGCGGACATGAGGTCTCACAGTGTCTCAGAACCGCGCCTGGGTAGCTATAGAGGAGCCAGCATCGGCCAGGCTATACTCCTTCGCTCCCCCAAGGCCCCTCTTGGCCAAAGGTTCGCGATCGATGCCGGCTCCGCCCAGACTGCGTCCTGCCCCAGGTTTGTCGGGCGCCCCCAAGGGGCCGCCGACGCACCAGAGCCCCGAGCCGGTGTTCTTGCAGCCTGAGTTACTCGAGGAAGACGTTGTCGTGTTGCCCAAGCGTCGTTCGCTTTGGCCGCTCACAATTGTGGTTCTCATTACGGGGCTTGCGTTGGTCATTGCGGTTGCCGCGGCGACCGCGAGCGGCCCAAGCGTGCAGAACTCGGCGCCGATGGCGCCTTTCGAGCCCGCAGTGCAGACTCCCGTTGCGCGGCCCCAGTCTCCAGTGGCCGATCCGTCACGGGTGACGAGGCCGACTCAGTCAATCGAGGCGCCAACTCCCGCGCCTTCGTTTCCCCAAGCTGCTCCTGCAGTTACGCCGCCCGCGCCGAGCGCAGAGGCGACGAGGGGAACGTTGGAACTTCCGCCGTGGACCAAAGGTCACCGCATCTATCTCAACGGCCACGTCGTCGGTGAGGGTCCCGGGCCACTGCAGGTGCGTTGCGGGCCGCACCTCGTCCGGCTGGGCAGCGCGGGGCGAGAGCTGTCGGTCGCTGTCCCGTGCGGCGGCGAAATGCGGGTTCGTTAACGTTACCGCGGGGGCAGCACTTCTGCACTCTTGGTGCCCGCGCCGGAAGGCGGCGCGGGGGATTCGGGCGGAGGAAAGGTGAACGCGGCACGAACAGTGGCCCCGTTCGCACCCGGCGCCGCGAACTTGGCGGCGCGAGCGGCTGTCGTGATGCAGCTGGCGACCGGCGGGCTGACCCCAACGTTGCTGGCCACGGTGACGGCCTCGACATCGCCGGTGGGATTGACCTTGATGAGAACGATCAGCCTCCCGGGCGCTCTTGTCTTCGAGTCCGGGTCGTTCTCATAGCAAGTTCTGGCCGCTGGGTTGATCTGACCGCGAATCACCGTCTCGGGGCGCGCGGCTTGAACGCTCGTTGATGGCCCATCGTCTTGGAGGGCACCGACGGGAACGACGCGGGTGGCTTGTCCGGCCGTCGTCGACGTGGAACCCGTGGCCACACCGTGAAGCATTTGGAGACTGGCTGCGGCGCTCGACTGAATCGGCGCGCTGGTGGTACTCGGCAGGGCGAGGGTATTGGCCACCGAGTTCCCGGAGGCGGCCTGACGGTTGGCGAGGGTGTTCAAATCGACAGGCGAGCCTATGTCCCTGTTCTTCGTCTTCCGGACGAGGCTCGCACGCGCAGCCACGAGCTGCGGGCCGTCCGAGGCGCTAGCCGGCGCGCTTTGCGCCGGAGCTGGACCGCTCGCGCTATTCGCGGTCGGAGGCGCCGATTGGGCCGTCGCGGTCCCCTCAGCGCTCAAGGCCAACACCATCACCACCGCAGTCAACGCCAGCTTCGTTTGTCGTCGCACGTGAATACCCTCAACGTAGTATTTGCACTTGCGTGAGTCGGGTGCCAATGCGGGCTTCACCGGCGACGCTTTTGAGGAAGCGTACCTGCGAGATGTGGCGAAAAGCCCTCCCTTGGGCAAGCAGAGCCAGAGCCCGGAGACGCTCATCGCGAAGCGATAGGTGGCGCCCCTGAAGCCACTCGCCACGACACATCGCCGCGGGCGACGTAGTTGCAGAAAACCTGGGGGAACTTGAAGATCCACGCAATACGGCGCAACGCGAAGGAACGGCGGGACGGGGTGCGGTGGCGGGGGCCCTTGCGACCGCGACTGCGACTGCGCCCGCGACCGCGACCGCGACCGCGACCGCGACTGCGACTGCGACTGCGAGACGAGTTTTGGTGAGTCGTCTCAACGGGCGGCCAACGCACTTGGCCCACTTGGCTACGCACTGGGTTCGCTCGGGTCTCCCATTGTGCCGTCGCGACGAAAGGCGTGTAAACCCCGCTCCGCTTCGCTCCGCGCCGCCTTCGGCGGTGTTGCGCGGCCTTCGGCCGCTTGCAGGGTTGACACGCCTTCCGCCGCGACGGCGCGAGGGTGGGCCCTCGCTCGCGGGCACGGAGGTTACGATGTTGAGAATCTATTCGACGGTGATTGAAGTGCTACGGGTGCTGCGGCCGGTGATTGCGGAGATCGAGAGGCATGATCGCGACCTTGCGCGGCAGTTGCGCCGCGCCGCAGGCAGCATCGCGCTTAACACCGCAGAGGGGAGCGGGTCTCACGGAGGAACTCGCACGGAGCGGTATCGCAATGCACTCGGGTCGGCGCGTGAGACCGGCGCGTGTCTCGATGTGGCGGAAGCGCTCGGCTACGTGTGCGGCGTCGATGCGGCGCTGCTCGACCGACTCGACCACGTGCGCGCGACGCTCGCGAAGAACGTGTGACAAGCGTCAAGCGACGCGGGAGGCGAGAGCGAATCGCCTCCCGCGGTTTCTCCACGGGTGGGTACGGCTGATTTCGTGCAGAACTGCGCGACGTAAGTAGTGAGTCCGGTCGATTCACTGCAGAACGCCGCGTCGCAGGTGGTGAAGGCGATGGATTCAGTGCAGAACGCCAGGACGCAAGTGGTGGGTCGGGCGGATTCAGTACAGAACGCCATGACGCAAGTGGTGGGTCGGGCGGATTCAGTACAGAACGCCATGACGCAAGTGGTGGGTCGGGCGGATTCAGTACAGAACGCCAGGACGCAAGTGGTGGGTCGGGCGGATTCAGTACAGAACGCCGCGACGCAAGTAGTGGGTCGGGTCGATTCTCCACAGAACTCCGCGACGCGGGCATTGAAGCCGGTCGATTCAGTACCGAACTCCGCGGCGCGGGTCGTTGTGTCGACGGATTCTGTGCGTGAGAGCGAGGCGCAAGTCGCTGCGTCGTCGGTCTCTGTGGCTTGGACGCTGGCGCGCATCCATTTGACGTTCGCGTAGCTAGCGACCACGCGGGAGCCTGCTTCTCGCAACCACAATCAGGACGGGAGGCGCTTCCGAGCCAGTCGGGACCGCCTCCCGTCCGCTCTTGTCCCACACCAAAAAAGAGCTCTCTGGTCTCGATGGCCACCGCATCGCTGCGGCCCACCGCCCGGGCCCCGCCGCCTCTGAGCACCGAAACGTCGCTCGCCGAGTGGGCGGCCCGAGCGCTCCCCAGTGCGCCCCGTACTGTCTACGGCGCCAGCGTCACTCCAATCGCGCGGCCGATCGCGAAGGTGACGCCCGCTGCGCCAAGACCGAACAGCAGTTGGCGGATTCCCGTGTAGAGCACGCCGCGGCCGGTGAAGAGCGTGATGGCAAAACCGATCACGAAGAGGCCAAGCGCGCTCACGACGAGCGACACCAGCGTAACTGAGGGACCATGCACGAACGCGAAGGGAAGCACGGGAATCATCGCACCTACGGCGAAAAGTAGGAACGAGGTCGCCGCTGCGGTCCACGGCGACCCTCCGAGCTCCTGCGGGTCGATGCCCAACTCTTCTCGCGACATGGCGTCGAGGGCGGACTTCTCGTCGGACATGAGGCGCGCAGCGATCTGCTTGGCCTCGTCCTCCGGAAGCCCCTTGGCCATGTAAATGAGCGCGAGTTCTTCCTGCTCTTCGTCGGGAAGGGTCGCAATCTCCGACTCTTCGACGCCTATCTGCCTTTCGTAGAGCTCGCGGCTGCTCTGTACGCTAATCCACTCGCCCATTGCCATTGAGCATGCCCCGGCCAGTAGTCCGGCAAGGCCCGTCACCAAGATGGCCCTTTCGCTGAGCGCGGCTCCCGAGACACCCATGACGAGGCTTAGGTTGGAAACGAGACCGTCGTTGGCGCCAAGCACCGCTGCGCGTAGCGCGTTGCCGCCAACGGCGCGATGACGGCCCTCGATGCGCGCCAGCGTTGCCCCGCCCATCCCCGTCGTCCCGGCGATGAGCTGCAAGAGGCGGGCGTGCGAGCGCTCCTGACCGCGCATTTTGTTGGTCGCGTCCGGCTGCCGGTCGTAAACGTGCTTGTTGACTTGCTCCATGTTGGCCATCGTCGGCAGCAGGAAGCGGGCTCCGTAGCGTCGCCCAAGAAGCATCAGAATGCGCGTGCGCACTGACGGATTGCGAGGGACCTTCTTGACCCCCTCTTTCTTGAGCTGAGCCTCCCATACCGATGCATGACGCTCCTCGACCTCCGCCAGACGTTTGTAGACGGTCGCCAGGTGCGGGTCGGCTTCGGCCGCCGCCATCGATCGGTACACGGCGGCACCGTCGATCTCATCTTGGAGGTTCGCGCGGTAGCGCCTGACGTCCGTCCGGCTAGACACGACGGACCTTTGGTTTTCTGCCGACCTTCTCCGCGTTGAAGGCGCTGGGGCAAGCGTCGTTCACTCGGCAATCGGCGCAATTGGGCTTGCGCGCGTAGCAGCAGCGGCGGCCGTGAAAGATGAGCACGTGGCTGGCATGATCCCACTCCTCGCGCGGGAGGATCTTGCATAGATCGCGTTCGATCTTCTCGGGGTCTTTCTTTTTGGTCCAGCCGAGACGCTGGCTGATGCGCATCACGTGGGTGTCCACAACGACCCCTTCGGGTGCGTTCCAGAGGACGCCCAGCACCACGTTGGCCGTTTTGCGACCGACCCCGGGCAGCTTGACGAGTTCCTCCATCGATCGGGGAACCCGACCTCCATGCCGCTCTACGAGAGCCCTTGCGAGTCCCACGAGCGCTTTGGACTTCATGCGAAAGAAGCCCAACGTCGAAACGTAAGGTTCGACTTCAAGCGGCTCGACGGCCGCCAGCGATGCCGGATCGGGAAAGCGTGCGAAGAGCTTGGGGGTGGCTTTGTTGACTCCCACGTCGGTCGTTTGCGCCGAGAGAATGACAGAAACGATGAGCTCAAAGGGCGAGCGATGATTCAGCTCGCAATGCGCCGTCGGATGCTGCTCGGCAAGCCGCGCGAGCGTCCGCGGCGCCAGAGAAGGCGCCCGCTTGGCCCGCTCGCGTCGCTCCTTGGTAGAGATAGCGGGCGTCACGACGAGAAGATCCCCGGTTCATTCTCTCAATTGAGTTCGCTGGGTGGAATGCTTGGGGGGATCATGGAGTTGCTCCCGTCTTCCGAGTCGCCTGTTTCGGCGAGCCGCTCGACCGCGACGATGCGCTCTCCGTCGTCGAGCGTCATGAGCTTCACGCCTTGCGCGTTGCGCCCGGTCTCGCGGATTTCGTCGACGCGGGTGCGAATCGTCTGGCCTCGGTCCGTGATCAGCATGACTTCGTCGCCGTCCTTGACGAGCTTGACGCCGACCACCGGGCCATTGCGCTCGCTCGCGTCGATGAGGATGATTCCCTTTCCACCGCGGTGCTGGGTGCGAAACTCGTCAATGTGTGTGCGCTTGCCGAAGCCGTTGGCGCATACGGCCAGCACGAGCGGTCGTGCCGCGTCGCTCACCACCATCCCCACGACCTCGTCGCCTTCGCTGATGTCTATCCCTCGGACGCCGTGTGTGGCGCGTCCCATCGGCCGGACCTGCTCCTCCGGGAAACGGATGCTCTGGCCGTTCTTCGTTGCGATGAGCATGTCGCATGTGCCGTCGGTTAATGCGGCGTATAGGAGCTGATCGCTGTCGTCGACTTTGACGCCGATGATCCCCTTTTCGCGGAAGTTCTCGTATTCGTCGAGCTCGGTCTTCTTGATCTGCCCATTCTTCGTCAGCGTGACCACGAACTTGCCCTTCTCAATCTTGGGCACGAAAGCAATGGCGGCGATCTTCTCGGTTGCTTCGATCCCGATGAAATTCACGATCGCGCGGCCCTTGCTCGTCCGAGACGCCTGAGGAATCTCGTAAACCTTCTTTACGTAGACTTTCCCCTTGTCGCTGAAGAAAAAGACGTAGGCGTGTGTCGAGGCGACAAAGAGCTGCGTGACCCAGTCTTCCTCGCGCGCCTCCATCCCGATGCGACCCCGGCCGCCGCGTCTTTGGGCGCGGTAGTCCTTCGGGCTTGTGCGCTTGATGTATCCTGCGTGCGAGATCGTGACGACCATGTCCTCCTCTTGGATGAGGTCTTCGTCGAGAATCTCGGCGTCGCTTTCCACGATCTCGGTGCGGCGCTTGTCGCCATACTTCGTCTTGATCTCTTCGAGCTCCGTGACAACGACGTCGTCGAGCAAAGCCGGGCTCGCGAGGATGGCTCGATGCTGTGCGATCGACGCGCACAGCTCGCCGTATTCCGTCGCCAGCTTCTCCTGTTCGAGCCCCGTCAGGCGCGAGAGGCGCATCTCGAGAATGGCCTTCGCCTGGCGCTCCGACAAAGTGTAAGGCTGCTTCGTCTTTGCCTCGTCGATTTCGCTCTGCGGGCGCCCGGCCCTGCGTACGAATGCCTCGAGGCCCGAGAGCGGCAGCGCCATCAACGCAGACCGAGCCGCGTCGGGATCGGCGGAGGCGCGGATCGTCTTGACGACGAGATCTACGTCGGAAACAGCGACGCCCAAGCCCTCGACAATCTCGAGCTGCGCCTCGGCCTGGCGCAACTCGAAACGCGTGCGCCGCGCGACGACCTCGCGGCGATGCGCAATGAAAGCCTCCAACGTCTCTTTGAGATTGAGAACGGCGGGGCGGCCGTGCGCGATGGCAAGGTTGATGACGCCGTAGCTCGATTGCAAGTCGGTCTGCCGGTAAAGCCCGTTGATGACCACTTGTGGAATGACGTCTTTTTTGAGCTCGATGACCAGCCGAATTCCTTCCCGGTCGCTCTCGTCGCGCACTTCGCCGACGCCTTCGAGCTTCTTGTCTCGCACGAGCTCCGAAATGCGTGCGGCCACTCGCGCCTTGTTCACTTGGTAGGGGATCTCGGTTACGACGATCTGTTCTTTTTCTCCTCGTCCGGGCGACTTTTCGACTCCCATGCGCGCGCGCATGATGATTGTGCCTCGACCGGTGCGGTACGCCGCCTCGATGCCCGCGCGGCCGAAGATCAGCCCCGCCGTCGGAAAGTCGGGGCCCGGGATGAATCGAATTAGGTCATCGAGGCTCGCTTCGGGGTGCCGGACCAGGTGGGTGGTCGCGTCGATGACTTCGCTCAGGTTGTGCGGGGGGATGTTGGTCGCCATGCCCACGGCGATGCCGTTGGTGCCGTTGACGAGCAAGTTGGGCACCCGCGCAGGAAGGACCGTAGGCTCCTGCAACCGGTCGTCGAAGTTTGCGCTGAAATCGACGCACTCCTTGTCGAGGTCGGACAAGAGCTCGACCGCGAGCTTGGTCAGGCGCGCTTCCGTGTATCGGTACGCCGCGGCAGGATCGCCGTCGATGGATCCGTAGTTGCCCTGCCCGTCGATGAGCGGGTAGCGCATCGAAAAATCCTGCGCGAGGCGCACCATCGCGTCGTATACCGCCGCGTCGCCGTGGGGATGATACTTGCCGAGGACGTCGCCGACGATGGTCGCGCTCTTTCGGTACCCGGCGGTGGGCAATAAACCTTGTTCGAACGCGCTATATAGGATGCGCCGGTGCACGGGCTTTAGCCCGTCGCGCACATCGGGAATCGCCCGGCCGATGATGACGCTCATCGCGTAGTCCAGGTAGGAGGTGCGCATCTCCTCCTGGATCGAAACGGGCACCTTCTGCTGAGGCGAGGTCGGAGTCGGCGGTGTCGGCGGGGTCTCGGGCATCGCCGAGCGTGTTTAGCATTTGTCTCGCGCCCCCGGCTGGGGGGAGTGGACTAAAAGAAATTCCCGATGGTGAACTCGAAGTCGCTCGCGTTCTCGTACGGCAGAGGCGAAAGAGGAAAGCCCCACTCGAAGCGCAACGGGCCCAGCGGCGAGAACCAACGCAGGCCGAAGCCGCTCGACGTTCGCAGGTAGCCGAGGCTGTTCGGAAACGAGAAGCAGGGGCTAACGACCTTGTTGAACTGCGGGGCCGGCGTTGTCTTGCAGAACTGGTCCTCCAGGTTCCAGGCGTTGCCGGCGTCGAGAAAGACGACGCCCCGGATTCCAACCTTGTCGAGGATCGGGAACTCGAGCTCGAGGTTTGTGTAGGCTTCCATGTTGCCGCCGATATTGGCGCCGTTATTGATCGGCGCGGAGTTCGGATCGCGTGTCGAAGTCAGCGGCAGGCGTGGGCCGATCGTGCGCAGGTAGAATCCTCGTACGTCCAGGATGCCGCCCAGAAAGTATCGCTGGAAAATGGGGACGCCTTGCGGATCGGGGCTCGTGATTAGCCCCCATTCGGTATTCAGCTTCAAGACGAAGCCCGAGCCCGGCTGGCCAGGAGAGCTGCCTCCGAGAGGATAATAGAAGCGGCCGGTGAAACGGTGACGTAGATAATTGAACTCGCTCCCGAACGCCTGCGAGGCAAGCTCGGACGAGGCTTGAAGGAAGATGCCCGACGATGGGAAAAGGCGATTGTCGCGCGTGTCGTACGTGATGCTCGGGCGGAGCGAAAAGACGCGCCCCGAGTTGAACAGATTGGCCAGCGGCAGCTGCTGAAAAAGGCTGGTGAACCCGGGCGTGCTCGTGCCGAACACAGTTGCCGACGAGGACGTATCGACCGAGTCCCACTCCGTGGTCGCGGTGAGCGACAGGCGAAGCCACGGTTGGGCGAGCGCGTAACCGAACGTGAGGGAGCCGCCAATCGAACGCCGCGCGAAATTGGGGAAGACGTAGAGCGTATCGTACGCCTCGATGTTGGCGTTCCAGTCGCTGTCGAGAAAGTAGGGTTCGAAGAACCGAAGCGTGACGAGCTGGCGAAGGGCGGACACCTGGCCTTGAAGGGCAAGAGCCTGGCCGTTGCCGAAGAGGTTGGCCTGCTGAACCTGCGCGGTCGCGATAAAGCTCTCAATCGAGCTAAAGCCCGCGCCAATTTGAAACGTCCCCGTCGGCTTCTCGGCGACCTCGATGTTGATGATCAACCGGTCCGGGCCGGAACCCTGCTCGGTAGAAACGTCGACGCGATCGAAATATCCCAGGGCAGTGACTCGCCGCTTGCTGTTCTCGAGTCCCGATTCGCTGAAGAGCTGTCCCTCCTGGATCTCCATTTCGCGCCGTATCACCTTGTCGCGCGTCTTCGTGTTTCCCTTGACCTCGATTCGCTCGACGCGAACGGCTGGACCGCGCCGAATGGGCACGACAATGTCGACTTGCTCGTGAACCGGATCAAGTTCGGTCTCCGGTTCTGCTTCGACGTTTGCGAAGCCAGCGTCACGATAGAGCGTTCGCACGGTCTGTAAGTCTTTGATGAGATCCGCTCGGCTGAATGCTTCGCCGGAGCGGGCGCGGAGCATCTGCTGCAGTGCGCGCCTCCCTCCGAGGGGCGTCACTTCGCGCCCCTCGTTGTCGCGCTCGTAGATCCTCAGTTGCCGAATCCTGTAGCGCGGGCCCTCGTGGATGGCGACCGTGATGTCGATTCCTTCGCGGTCCGGGGTGAGCATCACGCGGGGCGTGCCGATCTGCACGCTCAGGTACCCCTTGTCGTAGTAAAGCGCGCTCAACATCAGCACGTCGCGCTCGAACACGTCTTGCCTGTACGGTCCTCCCGAACCGAACGAGAAGAAACCGCCGTTGCCCGTCTGGATCTGGTCGCGCAGATCGCTGTCGCTCACGTGGTCGTTGCCTACGAACGTCACGCGTCGCACCGTCACCGGTCGGTGCTCGGCGATCCGGAACTTGACGACGACCTCGTTTTCTCGTTGAGGCTCGATTTCGTACTGGACATCGGCCAAGAAGTAGCCCTTCTCGGCGTAGGCATCCTTGATCTTGCGCACGCTCCGGCGCACGGCCGGCAGGCTGAGGATCGTGTTTGGCTTGATTTCGACCGCCTCGCCGAGCTTGTCGTTCTCGATCTCGTCGTTTCCCTCGTACACGACGTCCCGAATGTTCGGCCGTTCGCGCAGAAGAAAGCGCAGTACGACGCCGCGATCGTTGGTCGTTAAATCGACCTGGACGTCCTCGAAGAAGCCGGAGTCCCAGAGCGAATGCACGTCCCCGGTCAGATTGTCGACCTTGAAGAGGTGGCCGGGTTTTTCGCGAATGTAGGAAAACACGTCGTCACGGGCGACACGGCGGTTGCCCGCGATCTCCACGGTGGCGACCGGTAGCCCCTCGGCTTGCTCGGCTACCGTCGGTGGGAGGCGCAAGGATGGCTCGGCGGCGACCGTGGGGCTCGCCGGCGCTCCGCCATCGCCGGCGGGGGCTGTCGCGCCGTCGGCCGTGGCAAGTGCCCCGCCGTCGGCCCTCGCGGTGGCCCCGGCGTCGGCAGTGGGTCCCAGGCCGGCAGCATCTGCGCTTGTCGAGGCTGCCGGGCTGGGCGCGGACGCGGGATCGGACGGCCTGCCGGCATCGGCGTTGGCGGCTTTCGCCGCCCGCCCGTAGAGCAGCGCGAGGAGCACTGCGGCCAAGGCGGCAAGCAAGCGTGCGGTTCGCATCGGGGTCGCGCGCCCCAAGCTTCGTCGCCAGGCGCGCAAAAAGTCCCCGCTGCCTAGCGCACGCGCGGCGCTCAGGTCAACCGCGCTTGTGTAAAGGCCGTCCGCCACCATAGGGCGGCCGCGATGGCGAAGACCACCGGAACGGCGTACATGGCAAGCTGCATCGGTGCGTGATCAGCCGCAAGGCCGATGATCGGGGGAGACCATAGGTCGCCCAAGGCGTGGATGGAAAAAATGCTTAGGGCCATCGCGCTTGCGCGCAGAGCCGGCGGGGCGCTTCGAAGCAGAGCCACGTTAATGGGCCCGCTCAGTGCGAAAAGGGCGATCTGACAGGGCAAGGCGAGAGCGAAGAAAACACTTGCCGTAGGGGCCGAAATGGCAGCTGCGGCCAGGGGCGCGCCGAGGGCGCATGAGGCGGCAATCACAATGAGGTTTGCGCGCGTAATCGCATCGTCGGCGGCGCGACCGGCGGGGGGGGAGCCGCTCAGCGCCTCGCGGCGCAAGCGAGCCTGCGCGGCCCTATCCGAGACTATGCCGCCCACCAAGGTGCCGATCGAACCTCCCGCGACGGTCACGAGCCCAAAAAGGAAGCTCGCTCGCCCCGCCTCCAGGCCGTAGCGGATGTGCAGATAAGCCGGAGCCCAGAAAGCGAAGCCCCCGATGGCAAACGTGTAAGCACAGAAGCCCAGCACGGTCCCGCGGTAGAGAGCTCCGCGGGTCAGGTTGCATGCAACGTCCCACCATGTCCGAAGCGCTGCATTGAACGCGCGGTAGAGCGCCGCTGGCGCCAGCATCCGTGCAAGCGCGAATGGCCTCCGGGTGGGAGCGTCGGCGCGCTGCCTCGCAGGCTCGGCGATGAGAAAGCACAGGAGAGCTGCAACGATGCCTGGCCCCCCCGCGACGTAGAACGCCTCCCGCCACCCATGAGCATGCAGGACCGCGCCTCCCACGAGGTAGCCGAGCGCCGATCCAATGGGGGTTGCGGCATAGAAGATCGACATCCACGCCCCCTTGCGAGAGGGCGGGGCAATGTCATCGATGAGCGTGGGGGCAATCGTCGCGTAGCTGGCTTCCCCTACCCCCACCAGCGCTCGCGAACGGACCATGGACGCAAAGCCGCCCGCCAAGCCGGAGCCAACGGTTGCAACGCTCCAGACCGCAACGCCGAGCCCAATCGGGACCTTGCGGCCCCAGCCGCCTGGACGGTCCCCCCAAAGGCCGAAAAGTGGGCTTGTTGCAAAGTAGCCGACTAGGAAGATGGTGGGGAGTAGGCCAGCTACGGAATGCGAAAGCGAAAGGTCATGTTCGATCGGGGCGACGACGGCTGAAAGAACATAGCGGTCGAGGTAGTTGAGCAGGTTGAGCGCGGTGAGAAGGGCAAGGATGAACTTGGGGCTGCGAATCACGAGGGCCGCCACGATATCAGGCGGTCAAGGGCTCCGCTTGACACATGTTCACCGGAGCAGCTAGCCGAGGGCGTTGATGCCGAAGTCGAAGGACGAAGAAACCCCGCTCGAGGCTCCCACCGGGCCAAAGCGCCGGGCGACCGCGGAATCGATGGCCTCGCGGCAACGCGAGATCTCTGTCAGCGAGTTTTTCACCAAGAACCGCCACCTGCTCGGGTTCGACAACCCGGCGAAGGCTTTGCTCACCACGGTCAAAGAAGCGGTCGACAATTCGCTCGACGCTTGCGAAGAGGCGGGCATCCTGCCGGACATCGTCGTTGAGATACGCGAGGTCGCGGGGGCATCGGCGCAGCCGACCAAGCAGGCCGAGACCGCGGGCGACGGCCGAACGCCGCCCGGAGGCCCTTCACGCTTCCGAGTCCTGGTCCAAGACAACGGCCCAGGGATCGTCAAGGCGCAGATACCGAAGATCTTCGCGAAGCTCTTATATGGGTCGAAGTTTCACCGGCTCAAACAGTCGAGAGGGCAGCAGGGCATCGGAATCAGCGCCGCTGGGCTCTACGGACAGCTAACCACCGGCAAGCCAGTGGTTATCACGAGCAAGACCGCCAAGGGGCGGCCTGCTTTTCAGGTTCACCTTCGCATCGACACCAAGCGCAACCAGCCGGATATCGTGCACGAGGAGACGGTTGAGTGGGCGTCCGAACACGGAACGCGCGTCGAGATCGAGCTCGTTGCAGCCTACCGCGGTGGTCGGACGGGGGTGCAGGAATACCTGGAGCAGACGGTCGTCGCCAATCCACACCTGGCCCTAACCTTCGTTTCTCCGAAAGGCGAGCGCCTCGAGTTCCCGCGTGTGTCGAACGATCTGCCGCGCGAGGCGCAGGAGATTAAGCCGCACCCGCACGGCGTCGAGCTCGGCATGCTGCACACAATGCTCGCCGACTCGCCGGGCAAGACCGTCAAGCAAGTGCTCGTCGATGACTTTTCGCGCATATCACCTGCGGTTGCGGCGCACGTGTGCGAACTCGCCAAGGTCAATCCAAAGACGCCCGCGGAGCGCGTTCACGGCGAGGATCTGGAGCGCCTTCACAGAGCGCTGGGTCAAGTAAAGGTCATGGCGCCGCCGGCCACGGCCGTGGTTCCCATCGGCGAGGAATTGCTCATCGAAGGTCTGCGAAGGCGCTTCCCCCGCGCGGATCTCTATGTCTCGACAACGCGCCCGCCGTCGGTCTATCGAGGCAACCCATTCGTCGTCGAGGCAGGGCTCGCCTACGGCGGCGACCTGCCTCTCGATGAGCTCGCGGAAATCATGCGGTTCGCCAACCGCGTGCCGTTGCAATACCAGCCGAAAGCGTGCGCCATCAGCGAGGCGGTGTACCAGACCAATTGGCGCGGCTACGAGCTGCAGCAATCCAAGGGGAGTCTTCCGCTTGCGCCCATGGTCATCGCGGTGCATCTCGCCAGCGTCTGGGTGCCGTTCACGAGCGAAGCGAAGGAAGCGGTCGCGCACTACGACGAGCTTCTGCGCGAAATGAAGCTCGCGATTCAAGAGTGCGGGCGAAAGCTGGCGGCGCATATCCGCGCCCGCGCCCACGCGGATCGCGAGCTCAAACGACGGAGCCTCTTCGAGAGGTACATTCCCGAGGTGGCAGGCGCCATCGCGGAGATCCTTGGGATGCCCAAGGACCAAGTGGAGAAGCCCTTCTACAAGACCCTGCCGACCTTCGTGCGCTTTGCGGACGAGAAGGACGAGGGCAACGGCGGGCCGCCGGCGGGTGCAGCGCCGGCTGCGCCCGGCGCAGCTCCGGCCTCGTCCGCGAAGAAACCTAAGGGCCCGCCAAAGCATGGCCCGGGGCGAAAGCGGTCGCCGGGCGACGTGGACGGCCGACAGATGACGCTGCTGGAGTAAGAACCATGGCCGCCAAGAAGACACAGAAGAGGGACGGCAAGAAGACGGCCCGCGACGGCGAGACGCTGTCGAAGATAGAGAAGCTCGCGCGTCAAGTGCTCGGGCAGGCGACGAAGGGAAACAACCCGGCCGTTGAGATCCGGACGCGTACTCTTTCGAACGTCGCGTTCAACGAGAAGAAGCGAATCATCGAGCTCGGAGACAGGACCCAATCGCGCGAATTCTTCAACACTTCGATGGCGCGAAAGTTCATGCAGACAATGCTCGTGGCGAGCGGGTGCAAGACGCTGATCGACGAATCGAAGACAGTCAGCATTCGCCAGATGTTCTACATGACCAAGCACACGTTTCCGGGTTCGAGCGAAAATACTTTCGAGGACCAGAGCGAAAGCGATCCGATCATTGAAGACCTCGAGGTCGGCATCGACGCGCTCCGAGAAGAGCTCCACCTCTTCGCCAACCGAAGGGGTCTGGTCGTCGGCAAGCTGAGCGTGAACGACGCGGGCGATACGATTGACCTCGCGCGCATGGGCCGGGGTGGCTGGGGAATCCCGAGCATCTGCGAACCCGATCACCTGAGCTTTGTCAAGAACAGCGCCGAGTTCATTCTATGCGTCGAGAAGCAAGCCGTCTGGCACCGGCTCAATGAGGATCGATTTTGGGAGAAGTACAACTGCATTCTCATGACGAGCGAGGGACAGGCAGCGCGGGGAGCACGCAGACTGCTCCAGCGAATGGCCGTCGAGCTCAAACTACCCATCTATGTGCTCGTCGATAACGACCCTTGGGGTCTCTACATTTATTCCGTACTCAAGCAAGGCAGTATCAATCTCGCTTATGAATCGATGCGAATGGCCGTTCCCAACGTTCGCTTTCTGGGAATGAGCGCTTTTGACTACAAGAAATTCACGATGCCGAAGGCGGCCGAGATCAAACTGACGAAAGAAGACATCACGCGCGCCGAGCAGATGAAGGCCTACCCTTGGTTCAAAGAGAAGAAGTGGCAGCGCGAGATTCAGGGAATCGTCGACAACGGCTTCAAGATGGAAGTGGACTCGCTGCTCACCAAGCGCATCTCGTTCATCACCGAGGAATACATCCCGAAGAAGCTGCGAGACCGGGACTACTTGCAGTGACGACGCGTCTCGTGCGTCTGGTGCACCCGTCTGCGCTATCCGCACGTCAAGAGCGAGGCTTAGACGCCACCCTTCCGCTGCAATTGGCCGACCCTTTGCGTACGAGGGCTCTTTCACAACCGAAAAGCGCACATCGCTGAGCACAAGCAGGGCGCTCGTTCGCTACGAGCGGAACACCGCTTGCGCACCAAGCGCGCACTGCTTACGCACGACCGGCGCGTCTCTGACACATGAATCGTCATGGCCTTAGGCACAAGTCCCGATGGGGTTGCGCACAACCGGCGTATCCCCGACGCACAAATCGCCATGGCCTTGCGTACAACCGGTGCATCTCTGACGCACAAATCGCAATGGCGTCACGCACCACCCGTGCATCTCTGACGTACAAATCCCGATGGCCTTATGCATGACGGGAGCATCTCTGATGCACCAATCGCGATGGCCTTATGCATGACGGGAGCATCTCTGACGTACAAATCGCGATGGCCTTATGCATGACGGGAGCATCTCTGATCCACCAATGGCGATGGCCTTATGCATGACGGGTGCATCTCTGACGCTCAATCGCCATGGGGTTGCGCACAACTGGTGGATCTCTTGAAGCTCAATCGCCATGGCCTCACGTATGACGCGTGCATCGCTTGCCCTTGAGGACCCGCTCGGTCAACGAGACGCGAGCACCGGTGAACGTGACCGATGGCCCCCTTGGCGGTCAATCGTCCCCCCTCAGTGTCAAATGATGCAGTCCTCTCGCGTCGGGGGTGCTGCCCTCGTGCATCAATGGTCCCCGGGTCAGCGGCAATGAAGGTGCCCTCATGCGTCAAGGATGCAGGCCTCGTGCGTCAATGGTCTCCCCCTCAGCGTCAAACGACACTGGCCTAGTCGAATCCTTCCCCAACCATCCCCTTGGCGGCTTTGCGGCTTTGCGGCCAATCTCTCAAGGAGCCTGGCAGAAGTCGCCGCCCTGCGCGCTGAGGGCGGGGATTCCGACCGTGGTCGTGCTGGCGTCGAGGCTTAGAAGAAACGCTATGAGGGCGTCGATCTTTCCCGCGCGAACCGCCAAATCGGTTTCCGTCAGGAAGTTGGGCGCGAGCGATTGATGGTGCACCGCGAAGACGCTACTGAACGCGGCCTCGAGCGTCCTGGCATTTCCGCCGTGATAGTACGGCGCACCCGTGACAAGACCGAGCAAAGAGGGCGCATTGTATCCTTTGCCTTCGCCGGCGGCGTCGCCGCCCCCCTGCGCCGTGGTCGTCATGTCGATGCGCAGCTCGGCGATTCCCGCGCCGGGCTCAGCTACGTTGAAGGTGCCCACCGGGCGCATCATGCAAAGGAGCTGATCGAAGGCTCCCGGATTGGCGCCGCCGAAACGCATCACTTGGTCTGCGGCCTGTGTGGCGGGCAAGAGGGCAGCCGGAAAGCCGTTGAGGGCAGGCCATGCCTTCGTCTTGAGCGCTGCGGTTGTTGTGGGGTTCGGATCGTAGAAGACTTTTGAGATGGTCCACTTGGCGCCGCCATGACACCCCTGGCATGCGCCATCGCCCGAGAATAGCGCGCGGCCGGCCGCCACCTTGCTCGCATCGAGTCCCGTCGCCGCGCGCGGCGAGCGGATGGTCTGGACGTACGAAGTAATGTTGGCCCAATTCGTGAGTTTGGAAGCCGCGGTCAAGGCGAGAGGGTTGAGGGGATCGCCAGCCTTGGCCGACGAACCATTCAGACCGGCGTTATTCGCGAGGGCCGCGGCACGGTCAACGCAGAGACGATGGCTCCGACACCGCCGGAGATACCGCGCGTGTTGAGCTCGAAGTCGGCAAGCTCGTCGTTAATGCCAGTCCAGTTCAATACGCGCTGGTCGGTCAAGTCGTTCTTGTTGAAGGTACCGTCGAGGCTCGTAGACTGTCGGGGGCCGCGCGCGAAGTACCAGGTTACGTTGTCTGTGAGTCCGTCCGAGTGACACGACTGGCACGCGCCCCACGCTTGCCCTTTGAGCGACCAGCGGGCAAGTCCAGTGTTGAAGAAATGTTTGCCCTTGAGCACGGCGTCGCCCGGGGAGCCCGGCGCCGGAAGCGCGGTGGTCGCGACGACCCTCGGTGCTGCGATGTCCCCGGCGATCGCCTGTGTCTTCAGATCCACGATTGTGAGGACCCGGGTGACTTCGCTGGCGACGAGCATGATCCCTTTGCCCGTGTTGCTGACAGAGACCCCGGTTGGATTCTGTCCGGCGCTTGCGGCCTGGATTCCGGCGGGATTCAAGTCGATGAAATTGGCAGTCGACGCGCCGACCTCGACGATGGCGCCTGTCGCGTCGTACCTCACACGGAAGACAGCGTCTGCGCCGTTCGCACTCACGTACCCGACGCCAGAGCCCGTGACGAACGACATGTCGTTCCCG
>WNFJ01219702.1_pt1 | contig 38415 bp, 13 predicted proteins | sample 5400461 | NCBI WGS metagenome assembly WNFJ01 (sample SAMN13153349, study PRJNA577476) | soil metagenome | isolation source: 115 cm saprolite on Douglas fir-dominated hillslope | place: USA:California | collected 2013-09-17
TGGGCGGGCATGAAAAAAGCGCTGCAAGAGGCTGGATCGATTTAGGCGCGGAGGCCGAAAATGGCGGAGAACACGGGTAGTTTTTTGGATGCCGCGCCATCGTTCCCCCAAAAGTTAATAAGCGTTTTTGGCGGAAACTTGAATTATTGGGGGATCAAAAGGTAGTTCAATCGGTAGTACATGGGGCTATCCGATTGAATCTATTGATACTGGCGGAGAGGGGGGGATTCGAACCCCCGGTACACGTTTTAGCGCATACAACGGTTTAGCAAACCGACCCATTAAACCACTCTGGCACCTCTCCGCCGGGTGTTTTCAGTAGCTTAGCACAAATCTCTGATTTGGATTGGTCCGCTTTTGGTGCACTGTAACAACGAAAACCTGACGGTCGTGAGAATTGTGATCGTATAAGTCCTGCAAAATCAATCCGTGCTCTGATTGGAATACGAGGCGGCGGTCGGGAAAACCGCCGCCGTTGGAACTGTCTGCATTTAGTGCGTGGCATTTAGTGAAATTGAAGATGCTCTTCTTTCATCGCGTCAGAAGCCGCTGACGCGAGTAAAGTCAGGGTCGTGGCGACAACCACGGAGTCAGCGACCGAGCGACTCGCCTCCCGCACACACGCGACCCATTCTATGATCGAGCCGCAAGGAATGACTTGTGGTTTGAAGGTGCGACTGAATAATCCAGCGCAGTTATGACTCCCGATGGGCCTTTCGTCAAACCTGGAACAATACTTTGGAATTGCGACAAGGGCATCCGAAATTAGTGAAGGGTAGTGTAGGATCTCTAGTTTGCTGAGAACATTCGTGGAAGGAATCGCGAGATCTTATGGCATGGTCTTCCGAGGCCGAGGCAGAAAGCAAAGGAGCCTTCGGCTTTTATAACGTCTACTTGGGCGTAATCTACGGTTTGTTGGTCACTGAAGGCTTGCAATGCGTGGTGAAGTTCCAGTGTGACAGCAACGGAGATCGATGGGATTCGCTAAATGTGTTCCTCTTCCTGGGCACTTTCCTGGTATCACTTCACTTTTGGTATGTTTGTGCCACCGTTGATGAGCTGTCTCGCGACTTCTACCGCATATGCGTAGGAGGGAACGAATCCTATTTCGATCTGCTCCTATTGTTTGATGCTTTGATGGCGACTTCTTTTGCAGGTTTCGTGCTGGCTATGTTTCACGCCATCCCGCCAAAGGAGTCGCGATTCTTCCTGTGGTTCTTGTGCGCGGCTGGGCTGAGTCTATTGTACGACTCGGCGTCCGGTTTGTTGGTGTTGTATGCCCGACGAGTTCGTCATGAAGAGCACGAGCGAAAAACAATTCAAAGATACGGTCAGAAGGTCACTAAGTGGATTAACGAAGATATTGTTCTTGCTATCGGTTCTGCAGCTTTGTATTTCTCACTTCGCGAGTTTGGGGGCCAGCATCCGTTTGCGTTTGGGTCCACCTTTGTAGTGTTCAACGTCCTTCTTTTACTCATGGATGTCGAACTTTTGGTGTTTCGCACGAACCCCCACCGTTAAAAGCTGTGCAGGCAACACCTATTGGACATTTTTATGACGTCCTGAACCTCCGCTGCCAACCACTTACGCACACTCTGCATGATCGCGAGGCGACTCTGTATCCTCTTTCGCTTCCGTCCATTTTTGTTTGCTCGGCGACCTTCCGGACAGTCAAACTTAGGACTTGAGAGGAGCACTCGTAGTAGTAATCCGACATGATCCCAGTTCGCGCCTGCCTAGCTAAGAAAGTACTGGACAAGCCGCGACGCCTGGGCGTAAGAATCACCCTTACCGTGGCGCAACTGCTGGCAGCCCAACTCTTTGAAATTCGCGTCCGTTGAAAAGAAACTCGGTAACGACGAAGGGACGCGTACTGAATTCCAAAAAGTCTGTCAGCGAGAGAAGTCGCGGCGTTGGTGACTCCACTTTACGTAGATTCCTTGCCGGTCGAGTGCCACAGTACGAAAGCAGGACGCTGATGAGCGAAGGGAAAAGTTCCATCAGCAGTTCCGCCAGCGAGGCAAATGCCCCATCATTTTCCGTCAACGCACCCCAAGTTGGCCTGCCAAAGGGCGGAGGTGCAATCCGGGGTATTGGAGAAAAATTCTCGGCAAACCCGGTAACTGGGACAGGGTCGATGACAATTCCAATCATTACGAGTCCCGGGCGCTCCGGTTTTGGTCCTCAGTTAGCCCTCTCCTACGACTCTGGCGCGGGGAATGGTCCTTTTGGTTTGGGCTGGCATCTTTCCATCCCGTCCATCACACGCAAAACCGATAAAGGGTTGCCGCAATACGACGATGCGTCAGAATCGGATGTATTCATCCTGTCTGGTGCCGAAGACCTAGTCCCCGTTCTAATTCAAAAAGGCATTGCATGGGTCCTCCCTGATGAAACCCCTCGGTCGGCATTCGGTAACGAATACCATATCCGTAGGTATCAACCACGCGTTGAGGGGTTGTTTGCTCGCATTGAACGCTGGACGAACACAACTGATCGGACGGACGTTTTCTGGCGCTCAATTTCCCGCGACAACGTTACTACCTGGTACGGCAAATCGGGCGATAGCCGAATCGCCGACCCCGAGGACGCCACGCGGATATTTAGCTGGCTGATTTGCGAGAGCTACGACGATAAGGGCAATCTGGTTGTCTATAACTATGTCGCTGAGAACGACGGCGATGTCGATCACGCGCAATGCAACGAGCAGAACAGGGTGCGAACCGCGAACCGCTACTTAAGACGCATCAAATATAGCTACCACAATCCATATCTGCCTGACTTAAACAAACCAGAAACTTTGACACATCCGGACGAATGGCACTTCGAAGTCTTTTTCGAATATCACGAAGATGGAGAGTTGGGTGCGTTGCTGAGCGGCGGCGTCCCGAAGTGGAAACGGCGCAACGATCCCTTCTCGACGTACCGATCGGAGTTTGAAATCCGGACTTATCGACTGTGCCGGCGAGTGCTGGTGCTCCATAACTTCCAGAATGAAGCGGAAATTGGGACCAATTACCTGGTTCGATCGACCAATTTTCTGTACTCGTATGAGCAGAACCCGCAGGATTCCACGATTCCAATTTTCTCAAAGCTGGTATCGGTTACCCAGATGGGCCATCAGGCCGCTCTCGATCCAAAATCTTTGCCCCCTGTGGAGTTCTTCTACAGCGAAGCAACTATCGACGAAACGATTCACGAAGTCGATGCTCAAAGCCTCGAGAATCTCCCTTACGGTCTTGATGGGGCACATTACCAGTGGGCTGACCTCGATGGTGAAGGGGCGCCCGGCATTCTCACTGAGCAAGGCGGCGGCTGGTTCTACAAACGCAATCTGAGCCCCATCAATCCAGCAGGTGGTGTATCCAATGGCTCTTTACTGGCGAAATTTGGCGCGGACGAAGTTGCTGCCACGCAACCTATGCCTATAACTGCGGGCGAGCGCCAGCAATTGCTTGATCTTGCCGGCGACGGTCAGCTCGATCTGGTTGAGTTTAGCGGAACGGCGCCGGGTTTCTACGAGCGCACCGAAGACGAACGTTGGGAGTCGCTTACCCCATTTCAAACCCTGCCTGCTCTCAACTGGGCCAATCCCAATTTGAAGTTTATAGATCTCACCGGGGATGGCCACGCGGACATTCTGATCAGTGAAGATCGGGCTTTTTGTTGGTATCCCTCGTTGGCTGAGGCTGGCTTCGGCCCCGCGAGACGTGTTCACAAAGACAGCACAGAGTCGATCTTCCTGGCGGATTTCTCCGGCGATGGACTCACCGACATCGTTCGCATTCGCAATGGCGAAGTTTGCTACTGGCCCAATCTTGGCTATGGGCAATTCGGCGCCAAGGTCGAAATGGACAACGCGCCGTGGTTCGAAGAGCCGAATTTGTTCGACGGCCATCGAGTCCGCTTGGCCGACATAGACGGATCAGGTACGACGGACATCGTCTACCTGGCGAGCAATGAAGTGCATCTCTACTTCAATCAATCGGGCAATGGCTGGAGCACAAAGTACACCTTGAGCCAGTTTCCGCGTGTCGATGACGTTGACTCAGTCATGGCGCTTGATTTGCTGGGTAACGGCACAGCGTGCCTGGCTTGGTCTTCACCACTTCCCGGTGATGCACGACGAGCAATGCGCTATATCGACTTGATGGGTGGAGAGAAGCCTCATCTACTGACCAAGACCCTTAACAACCTGGGCGCAGAGACTGAAATTCAATACGCACCATCAACAAAGTTCTATCTGGAAGACAAGTTCGCCGGGAATCCATGGATCACTCGGCTGCCGTTTCCGGTGCACTGCGTCAAGCGTGTCAGCATTCATGACAAGTGGCGCGACGTCACGTTCACGAATACCTACAGCTATCACCATGGCTACTATGACGGAGTCGAGCGTGAATTCCGCGGCTTTGGCAGGGTCGATCAGGTCGACGTTGAAGACTACGACAAATTCGCCAGTGGCAACGCCAACAGTCCCTACATCACGAATGACAGGACGCTCTATCAACCGCCCGTCAAGACCGTTAGTTGGTACCACACCGGGGTATTTCTCGACGAACAGCATGTGCTCTCCCACTACAAGGACGAGTATTTTCCCAACTGGTTCGAGGCACAGCGCCCGGGTCAGACCAACGTGCTCGGTAGCTTCTCGGAAAATCCTCTGCCTGAGCCGGACTTGGCTGAGAAGGACTTCACCGCTGACGAATGGCGGGAGGGCCTCCGCGCGTGTAAGGGCATGGTCTTGCGTCAGGAAGTGTACGAACTCGATGTGGAGGCCTTAACCAGAGGAGAGCATATACCCGTCAAGCTGTTCTCCACCGCCTATCACGATTGTCATATTGACCGATTACAACCTCAGAGAGCGAGCGGAACCAACGGCACGATTCAGCATGCTGTGTTTCTCGTCACCGAGAGCGAAGCGATAACGTATCACTACGAACTCGACCTGCGCCCAGACACCGTGACTCCGGATCCGCGTGTCGTGCACACGCTGAATCTGAATATTGACCAATATGGCCATGTTCTGCAGTCGGTTGCCGTTGCCTATCCCCGGCTGGGTGTGTATCAAGATCCGACCCTCCCTCCGGGCGGAGAGGGTCTGATCGCCGATGTACAACGCGGCGAGCGCCACCTTGCCTACACCGAGTCGTTCTTCACCAACGACATCGACGATGCTGATAGCTATCGCGTGCGCCTGCCCTGGGAGGTTAAGACATACGAGTTGACCGGTATCGAACCTCTTTTGGGGACTGCTGCAGGGGTCGGCTTGGCTGGGATTGATTACTTCTCCGTTGAAGACCTGCGCGGGTTCCGGCTAAGCTCGACATATCAGTCAGTTGGAAAGATCGTTGCCGATATTCCTTACCAACAAATTCCTGATCCGACGGCACCGCAGAAACGGCTTGTCGAGCACGTTCGCACAATCTACTTCGCGGACGACCTGACAGCGCTGTCTTTGGGGACATTGGGCCGGCTAGGACTGAAGTACGAAGACTACAAGCTCGCATTTACCGATGACCTCCTCACATTAGTTTTCGGCACGAAATTGAACGCGTCGATTCTCGGTGTCACCGCCCTCGGCCATCTGGCAAATGCCGCGACCAGCGGATACCTGAGTGGTACTGAACTTGCGACTCGCTTTGCACCATTGGACACGACCGGGCAATACTGGATTCGCTCCGGGATCGCGGGCTTTCAGGCAAATGCACCGCAGCACTTCTATCTGCCCAACCAATACACCGATCCCTTCGGAAATGTCACGACACTGAATTTTGACTCGAACTACTACCTGTTCCTTCAGTCCAGCAAAGATGCGGGCGGCAACACCACCACGGTCGAACGATTTGATTTCCGGGTTCTGTCGCCAAGCCGGCTGAATGACGCCAACGCCAATCTCTCTGAAGTAGCCTTTGACACCCTTGGTATGCCGGCGGTAATGGCACTACTCGGCACCGGCAATGAGGGCGATTCGCTTGCCGGATTCACCGGAGCTCTTCTCAATCCTTCTTCGTCGGACCTGCAAGGATTCTTCACCTCCGGCTATAGTGAAACGCTTCCGCGCAAGTGGCTGGACGATTCCACAGCCCGCCACGTTTATTGGTTTGGAGAAGAAGTGAATCCCGATGGCTCGGTGACCTGGGGCAAGTATCCGGCCGCGGCCCTCGATGTTCTTCGCGAACGTCACGTCGCCGTGGTCAACGCCACCGGCAGCGGCCCGAGCCCGCTACAAGTCGCAGTCGAGTTCTCGGACGGACTCGGGGCGGTTCTTGTTAAAAAGAGGCAAGCCGAACCTGCTCCGGGTGACACGGCTCTGCGCTGGATTGCCAGCGGCAAGACGATCCTGAACAACAAGGGCAAACCAGTAAAACAGTATGAGCCTTACTTCAGCCAAACAGAGCATCGCTTCGACGCGACGGAGGCCCAGCGCGGAGTGGGCGTCACACCGGTGCTGTATTACGACGCTCCGGGCCGGCTGATCCGCACCGAAAGCCCGGACGGCTCCTATAGCCGAGTCGAGTTTACGCCCTGGGACGTCGCGACATGGGACCAGAACGATACGCTCCTCGAGCTCGGAAACGCATGGTACGCGGCCAATACCGCTGCCACCGCCACGCCCGAAGAAAAGCGGGCTGCACAACTTGCCAGCCTGGACGCTGACACTCCGTCCGTCACGTTCCTGGACAGTCTTGGAAGAAATGTCATCGCGGTGGCGCACAACAAGTTCACGGATAGCATCGGCACGGCGCACGACGAGAAATACCTCACATTTACGAAGCTCGATGCCGAGGGGAAGCCTCTGTGGATTCGCGATGCGCGCGGAAATCTGGTGATGCAGTACATTACGCCGCCGGTCGCCAACAACGCAGCCGACCCGGTAGCAGGGTTCGCGCCTTGCTACGACATCGCTCACAATCTGCTTTTCCAGCACAGTATGGATGCTGGCGACCACTGGTTGCTTATGGATGCAGCCGGAAAGCCGATGCTTGCCTGGGACTTCAACGAGCGCCAAAGCGGCACGGGACCCGTCAACGAAGATCGGTTGTACTTCACAACCTACGATAACTTGCATCGTCCCACCGCGCAGTGGCTGGTCGTCAATGCGAAGCCGCCGCAGATGGTCGAGCGATTTGAATATCGCGACGCGCTGGACAACGATGCTGCTGCGCTGCGGAACAACCTGCAAGGCCAACTCGTCCGCCACTACGATCCGAGCGGCCTCACAGAAACCATCCGGCGCGATTTCAAAGGCAACGCGGAAGAGATACACCGCACGCTCAACAATCAACCCCAAGCCTCGCTTGTCGACTGGCAGGGTGCTGATCCGTCGGCACAACTGGGGAACGAACCGTTTTCCCAAATCACTGAGCACGATGCGCTCAGCCGGATGGTGCGCCTATGCAACTGGCATCGCGGCGTGGGCAGCCGCGTCGCGGTTTACGAGCCTGCTTACAATCAACGAAGCGCGCTGGCGGCTGAAAAAGTGACCGTGCGCGGCGTCAAGACAGCCACGGATTTCACTACTGGTGCGGACACGGTGCAGACGAACGCCATCGGGGAGATCCGCTACAACGTAAAGGGGCAGAAAGAATACCTCGCACTCGGCAACGGCACACTCACGCAATACGACTACGACCCGCAGACGTTTCGCCTGATGCAGATACAGACTACCCGCCCAGCGGACGCGAGTGGCTTTCCTGGGCGACGGTCGAACTTGACGGACCCCGCTATCGTGCAGCAGCTGCTCTACACTTACGATCCGGTGGGCAACATCATGGAGATCGAGGACCAAGCTTACGAACCTGTCTTTTTTCAGAATCAGAAGGTTGAATCTCACAGCCGGTACGAATACGACGCGCTATACCGGCTGATCAGTGCGACCGGGAGAGAGAACGGCGCGCTGACTGGAGCTCCTTCCAATATCGAGACGCCTTGGCCAAACGTGCAATTTCCGGTTGGCGCGCCTGATCCCAACGCGCTGAGGAACTACACGCAACGGTTCGACTACGACGCCGTGGGGAACATCGTTCAAATCGGTCATGTGGCTGGAGTTGGCAGTTGGACGAGGCACATCCTGCCGAAGACGGACAGCAATCGGCTGGACAAGTCATGGGACGGCAACAACATCCTCAATGCAACCAACTATCAATACGACACGCACGGCAACATGTTGAATTTCCTGAATGTTATACCGGCTCAGTATCTGTGCTGGGACCACCGCGACATGATTGGGAGCATTAACTTTGTCGGCGGCGGTTTGGCCTTCTACCAATACGACGCGGGAAAGCAGCGCACGCGCAAGCTGCTGGAGCACGGCATCATCGAGGAACGCATCTACCTGGGGGGATACGAACGGTACCAGCGCTCGAATGCTGGCGGTGTGGTTGAAGAGATCGAATCTCACCATTTGCTCGAAGGTCCGGAGCGAGTTCTGCTGGTGGATGACGTTATCTCCACCGACAACGCGAAGTTGGCCACCGGGCCTCTTTTCCGCTACCAATATAACAACCACCTCAGCTCGGCGTGGCTGGAATTAAACGATCGGGCCGCGATTATTTCCTACGAGGAATATCACCCGTACGGCACAAGTGCGTATCGAGCGTCCAGCAGCAACATCGAAGTGCCCTCGAAACGGTATCGCTACACCGGCAAGGAGCGCGACGACGAGACGGGGTTCTACTATCACAGCGCGCGCTATTACGCCCCGTGGATAGGTAGATGGACGGCTTCTGATCCCTCAGGTCTAAGCGGCGGGATCAATGCATACGTGTACGTTGCTGACTGTCCAATTGGATATTTGGATCGCACTGGTTTGCAGAAGGAAAAAAAAGAGGACAAAGAAGGCTTGGTCGAAATGCTTCTCTCGATTTTTGTGGCAACGAGCGATGACCCAATCGAGAAGGGCATGGTGATTTTGAGTAATCGTAAAAATACTGAAGCCGCAGAGAAGCTATTGGAAGCGCACTATGCTCTGGGGAATACTGGTCCTGAATCTGAAAAGAAGCTGGTTGAATTGCAAGGAGCCGTGAATTCCGCGAGAGCAACAGAGATGAGTATCTCTTCCCAAGTCTTGACCCAGGAACTAACCAGAATCGGAGACGACCTGAGTTCACCTGCGTCCGCGCCAACGGGAAACTCCCCATCGAGTACGCCGACTACTGGACAAGATGAAGTCGCGCCCACCGTTGACTTGCCTCCTACTAAACCAGCGGAACCAAAAGCACCTGGCGCACCGCCGGCTGCACCCGCTCCCAAGAGTTCTTTACCCATGCCGTTAGAACGAATCGGGCAGATGACGGGCGAACCCATACCTGAATATGCGGCAAAGGGAGGATCGGACTGGCGCGGCCCTGTGAATGTGCCGCCTGACACAACCCTTTATGGAGTGGGAGGAAAGGGCAAGGCAGGACAGCCATTGAAGTGGGGTGGTTTTCAGGAGAGTAATCTGGCCGGCTATGTCAAGGGGAACCAGTGGAGTCCATCGTTTGCTGGAGAGGAGGCGGGCCGTCCGTTGGTTGTTCTCGACAAAGGCGTCTTCAAGGCTACACGAAAACCGGTTGGCTTGTACGAGTATTTTGCGACGACAAGCGAGCCGACCGCGGCGGCCATGAGTAAAGTTGCACCGGACCCAAGAGTGGGTCTCGCAGTCGAGCCAAAGGTTCAATATTACAACCCTAAAGGGTTTGGGCCGGGCACCAAGCGCAGACTTGTCGGCATTGTAAAAGATGAACCTCCTCACCGTTAATTACGCGCCCAAGCGCGGCAATTGGGTTGGCGGACAGACCCAGAGCAACGGTTACCAGGCATCCTAGGTTAAAGGGTCTGACCCAGGCGGAAACAAAGGTCCCCAAATGAATGCAGACGATTTTTTCCTGAGGGATTACGAGCTCAAAGTTCGGTATCTTACCGACCACTTCCAAAGGATGTGGACTCGGTTCAACTTCTTCGTGACGATTGAATCCGCTCTAATCGGCGGCAAATTCATTTTTGGAGCGGGGAATCTCACTTGGCAACTCGCACTTCTCGGCACCGTCCTGTCCTTCATCTGGTACGCCTTCGGCGCTGAAGACAGGTTCCTCGTAAAGGTCTACCGGAAACAAGTTGAAGATGCCGGTCGGAATGTTGCAGCTACGCTTTGGCCAGATGATTCTACCCGTCCCGGCTACTACTATGTCGGCCAAATACCTGAAACTGCTCACGATATGCAACAGCGAGAGGCTAAGGAATCCTTTCTCAGGAGACTGATTGAACGAGTAAGCGGGTGGCGATTCGAACTTGTCAGCACGACAAAGCTCGCAGCACTCTTTCCTCTTTTCGTGTTCCTAATGTGGCTCGGGGTCCTTACAAAATTGGCATTGAAATGACACATCGGAGCATGCCGGGTCTTTGGACTTGAGGCAACTAAAGAGTAGTGACCAACAATTTGGATCCGCAAACATGAACATTCAACCGATTGATCTACCTTCTTTGGTGCGGGCCGTGACTTGGCCGGTGATTACGATCATTGCGCTCGCTATTTTCTGGCGGCCGCTGACCGATCTGGTCAAGATCCTGGCGCCGCGCATCAACAAGTTATCGGTCGGAGGACTGTCGCTCGAGCTGGCTCAAGTTTCCGAAATCAAGGCGCCAACGGCGCTGGATACAGAAATACGGCAGCTTGACGCAGGGCTAGTGCCCCAAAGTGGCGTCACCGGTCTCACGGGCCTGCTAAGCCAGCTCCAGCATGGGAGCCAGCGCGATTACATCGTCATCGATCTCGGTTCGGAGGCATCACGACGGTGGTTGACTTCGCGTCTGTATCTTCTGGCTCTGCTGATTACGCTCGTCGATCGGCCCTTGTGCATGGTCTTCGTTGAGACCGTGGGAGATATCCGCAAACGATTCGTGGGAACAGCTTCTCCGGACCAAGTGCGTTGGGCCTTGGCGCGCACGTATAGCTGGCTGGAAGCGGCTAGCGCAGCGGCCTACGCGGTTGTCGGCGGCCTTCAGTGGATTGCAGGAGGGCTGATGCTCCCGAATCCGACCATGAATTTTCAGTTCGATCCCTTATCGGGGAACCTCTCGGAGTTTCAATTGAGCCAGGTCGTGCAACAGTTCCTCACGATGATCAGGGTGCCGCAGCCTCCGGCAGGGGGTCCACCTCCGGATTCCGGAGAATGGACGCTCTTGGGCAACCAAACATATGAACATGCGAAGTGGATTGATGGAGCGCGGATTGAGCATCTTCTGGGCAGCAGCCTGAACGCTTCCTACGCGATGTTGTTGCCCAACAAGACCGTCAACGATCTTTCGGACGTGGTCCTAAGGCAGCAGGGCCGCTTTGTTGCCGTCGTCGAGCAAGACAAGACATTTCATGGTTTGATCGATCGCTCGGCGGTGTTGGAAAGCGTTGCACATGAGTTTTCGAAGCAAGTCAGCTCAACCAAGTCTTAGGCTCAACCGAACACCCAGCGAGGAAAAACCCGAAAAGACAGCCTACAGCGGAGGCGGACATGGCCACGGGAACTTTCGTTCAACTGAGCGGGGCAAATCTTAGCGGGACAGTAGTCGACAATCTCAAGCCCGGTTCACTCGGCCAAGCGTTCATCAGTGACGCACTCAATTCCGCCCTCAGATCTCAGTTGTCAGCCTCGCTAACTAAAGCCGGCTTACTGGTGATTGCCGGCCTGGTCGAGCAGATGACGTCGGCTGACCTTGTTGCGGCGAACAGCCTCTCCATCCAAGCCTTCACGAAACAGCAGCTTGACTCCATGGTCGCCCGCGATCCGGCCAAGCAACAAGCCGTGGATGGAGAACTCGCGAAGCTCTCCGACACCACGACAATCGGATCGCTTCTCCAACTGAACACGCCGCTTCAGGACCATCCTCTCTTCAAAGCGGACGTAATGAAGGCCGACATCGCGTCGCTACTTGCTACGTCCCCTGCGCTCGGACAGAATCAACAAATACAGGTTGATTTCATCAGCCGCTATGCCGCCTCCACCGGGACCATCCAGGAATTCTGGAACCAGCTCAGCAACGACCCGGAATTCAAGGCGGCGGTACCCGAACTGCAGTTCACGCTCCAGCTAGGCACACTTACCCTCAACAACGCCCCTCTGGTCGCGGCGATCCGCAAACAAGACCAGCCCAAGATCCTCCGAGACCTTACTGCACTCACGACAAATGACTGGACGCAACTCATCACGAGCAGCAACATCTCCATCCCAAATTCGGTTCCGGGCAACACTCCAGCGGAAAAGACAACGAATTATGTGAATGGGGTCATGGGCGCTCTGCAGTCCACGTTTCCAACGGACTACATCACGCAAAATCTCGCGGCAAATCCATATGACAAGTTCGATCAGGATGTTGCTCAGTTTCTGAAGAGCACTCCACAGTTTGATCTCATAAGTACAAATCTCCAGCAGTACCTCGGCAAGAATCCGAAAGCACTGGGGTGGGTGCCTCAAGAAGATCAGAGTACGTTGCTGAGAAGGATCAACGGATATCAGCGGCTTACACGGCTCAATTCCAATCCTCAGGTTGTGAGTGCTCTAATGTCGAAGGGTCTCGACTCCGCATACAAAATCTCGTCGCTTCCCCGAACCGGATTTTTGAGCCAATACTCTCAATTGCTGGGAAGCAGCGACCGCGCCCAGGCAGTTTATGAGAGCGCTCAACGCACCACAGCGGCTACGCTCAATTTTTACACGACGATCCGGGAGGGCCTCAGCAACATTCATCCCTGGGTGTTTGGCAACGTTTCGCAGGAAGTCTCAGCCGCCGTCCAACAAATTCCAGATTGGCAAGAACTCTTTGGGCCAATGAGCACGTGCGCGTGCCAGGAATGCAGGTCTGTTCTGGGTGCGGCAGCCTACTTCGTGGACCTGTTGCATTTTTTGTCCAATGCGCATATCAATCCGAGTGATCCTAACAGCACAACGCTCTATACCATTCTGACCGGGCGCCGGCCAGACCTGGCTGATCTTAAACTCAACTGTGAAAACACGAATACGACGCTTCCTTATGTGGACTTGGTGAACGAAATACTCGAGAGCGTCGTGCTGACTCATGTCGGGGATCCCCCCCGGCCGCCCGCCCACAATACAGCCGCCGACGCAACTCCTGACGAACTCAGTGTGAATCCCGAATTCACAAACGACGCGGCTTACAAATCCCTCGGAGACGCCTTCTATCCATTTACACTTCCTTTCGACCACTCCCTCACCATTGCCCGAAACTATCTGGAATTTGCCGGCAGCAGTTTGTACGAAGTGATGAAGGTTTTTCAGATTGGGGTCGATCCAGCAGTCCCGGCGAATAGCAATCCAAATCCAACGCCGAGCGATCAGGCTATTGCGTTGGAGTATCTCAAGATCAGTTCCAGCGAATTCCTCATCTTGACTGGCCAGCCTTTCCAGGGAACTTCTCCACTCACGGATCTCAACGATCTTTCAAGATATTACGGTTACGACCCACTCCGGCCTCCGGCTGACTGGGTTACGGATCTTGCCTCCGTGCCGAGCTTCCTGCAGCGGACAGGTATAAGTTACGACGATCTTGTCGCCCTGCTCGAAACGCACTTCCTGAATCCGGATCAGCAGATGACGCTCCAGGCGCCCGATCCGAATAATCTCTGCGACATCAACAGCTCGATCATCCTTAACTTATTACCGCGGAATGTCGATCGTCCTGACTTAGGCGCGGTTCATAAAATTTATCGATTCATCCGGCTATACACAAAACTTGGCTGGAGCGTCCCTGATCTCGATCTGGCAATAAGTGCGCTCGCCGCCGCGGACATTGACGAGCCATTGCTCCTAAAACTCTCGCCGGTGAAAAAACTTCAGGACCAATTGAATTTGAGCGTCCCAGAAGTTCTGGCCCTGTGGGCGGACATCAATACGGAGGGGGCAGATTCCTTGTATCTGTCGCTGTTTCAAAACAAAGGCAGCCTGAATCCATTGGATCCCGATTTTGCGCTGCGGTATACGTACACTCTGCCCGCAAATATTTCGCCGATAGATCTTTCCATCTTGAAGCCCTTTGCAGCACAGATTTCCTGGGCGACCGGGTCACTGCAACTCAAGGATGGCAATCTCGCCCCGATTCAAATGACCGCGAACCAGAAACGGTTCCTGCTAAGTCTGTCTTCCGATCCGAGTTACCAAGAGGCAGTTAAGCAACTGTTCCTCCAAAACCCGGCTCCGCTTCCAACACCCCCCCAAGGGCTGACGTTGCCCAAGCAACTTCCCGACGCCATCTACTATGAAGGCGAGCAGCTCTACTCCATTGGACAAATGTCGGATGATCTCAGGACGCAGCTTAAGTCGCTCTTGCCGGACCCGAATTATCAACGTGCAATCGACAATCTCTACGCCATGCGGCGGGCTCCCGATACCGAAGTTGCTATTGCCAAGCAGGTCCTCGCGAGCCAACCAGGGCAACTGATCCCTGCGCAGATGATTGGTGCGCATTCGAACGCATTCCTGGCGGCGTTGCGCATTCCAGGCGCAGACCTCGCCGCAATTGTTGAGTCCCTATGGAGTCAATCACCGCTTCCCGCGGTGGTTGTTAACCCCAGCGGCTTAGGGGGAGCGCTAGCGACTGGGACCTATTACGTTAAAGTCTCTGTGGTCGACGATTTCGGAGAGTGGTTGTACTCAAAGGAGAGCAGCGCCATCAGGGTCACTGGCCCGGGCGGATCCAACGGTGTGTTATGGCCGGCCGCGCCAGGCGCCAAGTCCTACTACGTGTACTACACCGCGGCTGATGCTGGGCCCGGCAATGAAACCATAAAGATCACATCGCCTACACCGGGCCAGAACATTTCAACTACGACTATCGGGGGAGCCGTCTTGACAGGGACGGCGCCAGCCAACCTGTCGTATCCGTTGAATCTTGCCAATCTTTCCGCGATCTATCGCTATGCAAGCTTGGCGCGCGCTTTGGGCGTTTCGGCGCAGGATCTGCTTTCTCTGATCCAACTCATCGGCATCAACCCTTTTCTGCCCCCGACGCCAGGCACGCCGGGCACCGTTCAATTCGTTGCTAAAGCGCTTGAACTTTTCCAGTCGAAATTCTCGGTTGCCCAGTTGAATTACATCTATCGCAACATGCAAATCCCTTCAGCAGGCTTGGGGCTGCAGCAATCAGATCTGGATCAGTTTGTTTCTTCGCTGCAATCGAGCCTGACATCACCGCCCACGGAAGCGAGCCGTGCGATCGACCCCACGGGGAGCCTGCTGGAGCTGTATCTCGGGAAGGTATTGGAAGCCTCGGATGTGTCGCAAGCCATGGATTTGATTCGAGGGACCTTTCAATCTTCTGCACCACTGACTGCGCTTCCTCCCATTAGTTTCCCCCCCTCCTTTAGCTTCATCACCTTCGATAACGTGAACAAACTCACATTTACCGGGCCGATGTCCTTGCAGCGAGAGACGCTCCTTCTGAGTCTTTCACAGGATGGTGGATATAGGACCGCGATTCAAACTTTGTTCGGAAACACGCAGGCGGAGTGGAGCACCGTCTACACCTCGTCGTCCAGCGCGACCGCTTTGCCGATTGTCGTATTCCCGCCTGTTTTTGCCAGCTTGATCGCGTATACGAACGGCAACACGCAACTGACGTTTAAGGGTCCCATGTCGGATGATCAGCGAAAACAGCTATTGAGCTTGTCGAGCGACGCGAGCTATCAGAGTGCGATTACCGACCTCTTCACTCAAACTAGTGCAGTTTGGACCACGCTCCATTCCTACGGACTCGCCTCTTTGCCGCCTATCACATTTCCGGACTCCTCCCCCAATTCGCTGGCGTCGCGCTTGCAACCCGGCGGCGGGAACCTCAAACTCACAGGAGCGTTGTCCGATGCCGACGCGGCGAAGCTGCTCGGTCTTTCCGCGGATTCCGAGTATCAAAAGGCAATCCAAACACTTTATCTCCAGCCGCGGCAATTCATCCTCAACAAACTCTTTTTCTTGGACGCAAAGGGCCTGATCGCCAAGCTTATCAACGATCCCACCGCGTCCCTGAGCGATAAGTTCGGCTTTGTCTTGAATGCTCTCTTGAACTCCATCGGATTGGTCGTGCAAGCCGTGAGCAGTAGCCTAAAGCTGGATGCGGCTGTGGTTAGGCGGTTACTCGTAGGCGAACAAAACTCTTCTGCCCGCGCGCTTTTGAGCTCGAGGAGTGATCCAAATCTTGACGCAATCGTGGACTTTTTTGCATTGCTTGGAAACGGCCTGTCAGCTACTTACTGCCCGAGCTCCAACTTCGGGGGAACACCGCAGTTCTCAGATGTCGAACCGAGCATTGACTTCAACTGGAGCCCCGCTTCTCCCCCTTCACCCGGCATGACCGGGAACAACTTCAGTGCCAAGTGGACTGGAGCGGTTCTCGCGCAATTCACTGAGACCTATACGTTCTACCTCCGAGTGGTTACTTCGCCTCTAGACACGCCGGCCTTCGCCAATCCGCCGGGTTCGTTCACGTTACGGGTGGGTGGCACTGATCTCCCGTTGAAACAAGCACAACCGGGCGGCTCAGCCACCGCATCTCCGACTCTCACTCCCATTCCCTCGGGGACCGTCACCACCAACGGAGCGGTTATCTCATTGTGGTCCGGCGCGACTTTCGATCCTTCCTGGGTTGCCGCGACCATTTCCATTAACGGTCTGTCGTACACCGTCGAATCAGTACAAAGTTCGACGAGCCTTAAAATCGTTGATGATGCTGGGATTCAGGCCCCTGCCGTTCCATTTTACGTAACAGGGCTTGCTGTCGAATACACGGCGACGGTACCCATGGTCGCTGGCGTATTGACGCCGATCGAACTCGACTATCCGAACGCGCCAGCATGCACCCTCAGCAGCTTGCAACTAAGTTGGAGCAGCGTCTCGACGCCAAAGAGCATCATCCAACAACATCAGTTCTATTCAGATTCAACATTCACGTTTGCTGAGCCTCTTTGCACATTCGTGCTGCTCTGCCGGATCGCCCTGCTGGTAAGCACATTCCGCATCACTGTCGACGATTTGAGTTACTTGTCGGCGAACGGTTCATCTTTTGCTGGGGTAGACCCGAACGACCCTAACAACCCGGCAAAGGCCGTTCCATTTGATCTAAATAAGTATCCCGCAAATGCCTCTTCGTACGTGCCAGCGCTATTCAATCAGTGGGAGAGGCTGCTTGCCCTCTTTACTCTGCGAGACAGGCTATCCGGAGGGGACTCAGGTCTACTGGCCCTTTTCGAAATTGCTGGAAGCCTCGCCCCACCATCCGGCTCCGCATTAGTATCCGCCATTGCAGCGGCCACAGGTTGGGATGCTGCTGAATTGGGAGTGTTGGTAGTGTCTCAGAGCGACCCGCTTACTCCGGCAGCGATCGGATTCGGCCTGACCGCGGGCGATTTCGTCGATGAGCGGTGGCTCGTTCGGCTGCAGTCCTGCATCGCGTTGACGGCTCGATTCGCCGATTCATCCAGACACTTGTTTGAATGGGCTACGCTGGGTCTTAACCCGGTGACCGAACCCAACATTGCCCGGGACATTCAAGCTGCGGTCAAGGCCAAGTACGACGATGCTACATGGGTAAAGGTCGGCAAGTCGCTGAATGACAAATTACGCGAAGCGTCTCGAGACGCGCTCGTTGCTTATATCCTTGCCCCTCCAGCCAAGTGGGAACTCGCCGTCGACTCGATCACCACACCCGATCAGCTATACGAGTATTTCCTCATCGACGTGGAGATGGGGTCCTGCATGCTGACGTCACGCATGGTGCAGGCAACCGCCGCCGTGCAACTCTTCGTGCAGCGATGCTTGATGAATCTGGAGCAAGGCATATCTCCCGCGGCCATTGACACTACTGCGTGGGAATGGATGAAGAACTATCGTGTTTGGCAGGCGAACCGCGAGGTCTTTCTCTACCCCGAAAACTGGATCGAGCCGACCCTGCGGGACGATAAAACGCCCTTCTTCCGTGATCTGGAAAATGAACTCCAACAGAATGAAATTACTTCCGATACCATCGAACAAGCCTTGCGGAATTATCTTGAGAAGCTGCATGAAGTTGCGCGACTTGAGGTCTGCGGCATTTATTGGCAATTTGATTCAAGTCTGCCCATGTTGCCGGACGGCACGCCCGATGTCTCGAACGACGTCTTGCACGTCTTCGCTCGCACGTTTGGAACCCCATCTATCTATTTCTATCGTCGCCTGCTCAATGCCAGTGATTATGGTACGGAAGCCAGCCGGTCCAGATGGACACCTTGGGAGAGAGTTGATTTGGACATTCAGGGGGACCATCTGATTCCCGTGGTATGGAACCGTTCACTCCGGCTCTTCTGGCCGATCTTTAGTTCCAGCTCAGACCCGAATAATCCCGCACCATCCGGTGCTCCACCCAACACGATGCTCACGGTTAAATTAGCATGGAGCGACTACAAGCAAAACAAGTGGTCCGCAAAACAGGTCTCAATTGATGGTCTTATTCCTTTTTTTGGAAACGGCGGCTTCCCCGTGCAGGCTCAATATCGGATGTCACAGGACATCACGAGCCTACCACAGGGTTGGACAACCCCCGCAAGCAAGGTAGATGTGCGTTGGCTGACATTTCAGCCTTGGCAGGTCGATGACACACTTTCTATCTACATGTACATCGATACCTGGACGTTGAATGATGCGAATTATGGTCCGATCCCTCTAGTATATGGTCCGGACTCTGGTCGCATCACCGCTCCCTTCACCGCTCCCTTCTACCCCCAGCTTGGTGCCGATGGAATAACCCCTGTGCTCCCGCAGACCGGCGTATGGGAGGAGGGTGCATTTGATTTTACAAGCTGCAGGGGTAAGTTGAATCTTTCGGGCGTGAGCGTCAATCTTCCGATTCCGTATTCAACAATAGCTAGCGCTACCTATTCTTATCAAGACTTTCCCTATGCCACGATTACAGGCGTGGAGATACCCCCGAACAGCGTTTTTGAATACATGTGGCTTCGGCAGATAGCGCCTTCTCCAGGGACGTTCTCCCTGGAATGGATTGGTCAAGCCACTCCTATTTCGGTGCTTGGGGCGACTCCAGCGCCTTATCTTCTAGCCATCGACCAAGGCTTCTCTTCAGCGCAAATCACGAACCCACCTGGATTCTTCATACCTAATTGGATTGTGAGTGATGCGTCCTATTTTCAGCCTTTCTTTTACCAGGATGATGACAAAGTGTATTTTGTGGACATCACGTCAGCTCTTCCCAACCTTGTCGATTCTGCCACCCTCGCTTACAGCGCGAATCAGCTGACGCGGACAACCGCGGCCGCACAGAGTACTTTGAGTGCCGCCGCAAACCTGTCTCTGGTTCTCAAAATAGCGGCAACTCCGGTCGCGTCGGGGCCCGAGCCAATACCGACAATTCTAACTTCACCTTTGAGCGAATCTGCTCACACGCGACTCATGCGGTCGACGACTACGCCTGTGCCAGCCGGCATCAACGTGCCCCGCATACAGTTTTCTACACACTTCCATCCCCATCTGTGTGCCTTTATTCAGGCCATTAGCCAATATGGAGTTCCCGGCCTGTTAAATCTCGACATTCAGCGATTGCCTGGCGGAGATAGCTCGGTTCCTGCGTTCCAGGCTTATGCTCCAGATCTTACTTACGTTATCAGGCCTTATCCGACGGAGCACGTCGATTTCTCTCCTCTCGGCGCATATTCCGCGTACAACTGGGAGTTGTTTTTCCATATACCGCTTTTGATCGCAACAAAACTCAGTCAAAACCAGAAGTTCGAGGAAGCACAGAAATGGTTTCACTACATTTTCAACCCCACTACGAATTCCCCTGATCCTGTACCACAGCGATTCTGGAACTTCCTGCCCTTTTACGAATGTTCGGCTAGCAATGAAATTGAGGGCTCAATTGAGAATCTCCTTGCGCAGCTCGACAATCTGGCGATTTTTTCTTTGTCAATCGTTTCCGGTCCGGCTGGCACGCCGGTAGTGATTAGAGGCGTGAACTTCGGTGCGGCTCAGGGCGCTAGCACGGTCACTTTTAATGGAATAGCTGCGACGCCCGTGCCGTCCGGTTGGAGTGATACTCAGATCGCAGTGACTGTCCCGAGCGGGCCAGCTACGGGCAACGTGGTGGTCACAGTCAACGGAATCGCCAGTAATGGCGTGCCATTCGCAATCGGTCCGACAGTGACGGCTTTCCAGCCGTCTGAATGCGGGCAAGACGTGGAGTCTCAAGTCTCTCAGTGGAGGCTCAATCCATTCGATCCATTCCTTATCGCACGGATGAGGACAATCGCATTTCGGAAATGCGTCGTGATGAAATACCTCGACAATCTGATTGCCTGGGGCGATTACCTCTTTAGCCAGAACACCCGCGAATCCATTAACGAGGCGACCCAGATTTACGTCTTGGCCCAACAAATTCTCGGCGATAAGCCTGTCATGATCCCCACGCTGGGAACGATACAGGATTATAGCTACCAGGACCTGCTAACAAAGGGACTCGATGACTTTTCCAATGCACTTGCGGCACTAGAGAACACCTTCCCCTTCAGCACTGGCGCCTCAATTCCCGCAGGCGGCGCTGGCACCGGACTCTTCAATGGAGTCGGAGCACGTAGCTTTTATTTTTGCATTCCCACAAACGATCAGTTTCTTGGCTATTGGGACACCGTGGCGGATCGTCTCTACAAGATACGCCATTGTATGAACATAAAGGGCGTTGTTGAACAGTTGCCTCTGTTTGCTCCGTCCATCAACCCCGCACTCCTGGTGCAAGCCACGGCAATGGGTATCGATCTGAATAGTGTGCTGAATGAGATCAACTCCCCGACTCCAAACTATCGCTTCAGCTTTATGCTTCAGAAAGCATTGGAGGTATGTACAGAAGTTCGATCCCTTGGCGGGGCGTTGCTCTCAGCCTTGGAAAAAAATGACGCCGAAGACCTGTCCGTTCTGCGCTCCACGCAGGAGATAAGCCTGCTTCAGGCGGTTGTGCAAATCAAACAATCGCAAGTTGAGGAGGCAGGCGACAATCTTGCAGCGCTGCAGGCATCCCAAGCCGTGACGCAGCAGCGACAAACGTATTATCAAGGACTCATCGCTGCAGGATTGAGCGCTTTTGAGAAAGGACAGGTCCTCGCCCTCACAGAAGCGCAGATATTCAAGACGATAGGTCAGTCGATCCAATTATTGGCGCCAGTGGGAGACGCTACTCCGGATGCCACCTTTGGAGGTGCAGGTGCTGCTTCCAGCCCCGTTGCACTGGTAACGTATGGTGGAAGGAACCTGGCCGCCGGGGCCTCAGATGCTTCACAGGCTTTGACGATGCTGTCCGATGTTTTTTCTTTCATAGCTACTATGGTGTCGCTGATGGGGCAATGGAGCCGGCGTTCAGAAGAATGGAACTTCCAACTGGAAACAGCAACGAAGGAATTGACCCAGATTCAAAGCCAAATCGACGCCGCAAGTGTGCGCACGCAAATTGCTGTTGCTGATCTTGAGAATCAAAAACTGCAGATCACGAATGCTCAAGCCGTCCTGGATTTCCTGAACAGCAAGTACACCAACCAGGAACTCTACGGGTGGATGGTTTCACAAATCTCCGCGTTGTATTTCCGGTGCTATCAGATGGCTTATGGGTTGGCGAAGCGGGCAGAATCTTGTCTGCGGTTCGAATTAGGCTTGAAGGATTCGAACTTTATCCAGTTTGGCTATTGGGACAGCTTGAGGAGGGGTTTGCTGGCCGGGGAACGTCTCTATAGCGACCTCAAGCGCATGGAAGTGGCGTACCTCGATCAGAATACGCGCGAGTACGAAATTACCAAAAACATCTCGCTCGTGCTGCTCGATCCAATCGCACTTATCACACTCAAAGAGACTGGACAGTGCATGATCTCGCTGTCTGAGGCTTTGTTCGACATGGACTATCCGGGACAATACATGCGCCGGATAAAAAGCCTCAGTGTGACGATTCCTTGTGTTACGGGACCCTACACAAGTGTAAATTGCAAACTCGCGCTGGTCAGTAGCCAGATCCGCGCGGATAGCATGGCGAATAGCCCGCAAGACTACTCGCAAGATTCGCACTTCATCACAAATTTTGCCGCCACGCAGTCCATCGCGACCAGTTCTGCACAAAATGACAGTGGAATGTTTGAGTTGAGTTTCCGAGACGAGCGCTACTTGCCCTTCGAGGGCGCTGGAGTGATCTCACAGTGGTTCATTCAGCTACCACAGGACTGCAACGCATTCGATTTCGAGACCATCTCTGACGTTGTGATCAATCTGAAATATACCGCTCGAGACGGAGGTGATGGGCTTCGGGCAGTTGCAAAGCAAGCGGCGGTGCTGCCTGTTCCATCCGACCAAGGGGCAATCAGCACCAACCCCACTGCCTTTCCAAAACAAAACAATCTGGTTCGCTTGTTTAGCTTGAGGCATGAATTTCCGACGGAATGGTACAAGTTCCTGAACCCTCTCAGCGCCGACGCCTCGCAGAATATGTTGCTTGCACTCACCAAAGAGCGTTTCCCCTTTCAGTATCTGGGCAGGAAGATCAGCGTTTCTCAAGTGGACCTGCTCTTAAAATTCAAAGACATTTACGATAGTCAGCAATTCACGACCGGAACGCCGCTAGGAGATTTTGTGAACGGACAGGGAGCTCCAAGCTTGCTAAACGTCTACGTATCGCAAGCTGCTTTTTCAATGGGCCAACCACCGCAGCCACCGACTCAGCCGACAGGATTAACACAAATGTCCCTGACATCGACTGCGGTAACTTTCAACGGAGCACCGTATCGCTCTTCCACCGTTTCGCTAAACTTAGGTTCCTGGTGGCTACAAGTATTCAAGGATGCCGCGTCTTTGGGAACCATCCCGCAGACACTTCTGGATGCGAACGGTCACCTGCTCCCAGGGGCTATCGACGACATCTTGATGGTTTGCCATTACTCGGCGACTTAGATTCTCCTGTTCAGACCTCGGGCCGCTGCATCGCCTCTCCGCAGTCTTGATACGCCGAGAAAGCGGGCAATCCTTACTCTGGCTTCTCGCTTCCTTCCTTCGGACCTTCGTTGCGGTGCTCCACCAGGAGGTTTACTTTGCCGATCCGGACCGGCGACTTCACGTCCGGTCGGGAAGGCTTCCCATCGATCAGGATTCCGATCGGCTCGATCGTTACCGAAATCCGCTCCTCGCCGGTGTTTAACGCTGCCTGTAAAGCGCGGTTCAGAGGGAAGACAAACCGTCCCGGCTTGAATTCGTGGTGCGTCTCGCTGCGAATGCCCACGCCAAAAAGAGAAAAGCTGCCTACAAAAGAAGGGCTCTTCTCATCGAGCTGCACTCCCGCGGGCCGCTCCACAAACACGGCCCAAACGGCCTCGGGTGGTTTCTCCGCCTCCACATCACTGAATTCGAGCAACACGGTATCCATCTTGCTCTCGGCCATGGCTTTGATTCGCGGTCCAAGCCCCTTCAGCTCGATGGGAAACCTAACCGGCTCCGCCTGCAGTTCGACAGGCGGAATCGGTACGTGCAGCAGCACTTCGATCTCGAACAGCCAAGGCGGAGGAAAAATCCGGAAGCAGTACTCCTTTACCTGCGGCGGCTCGCATTCGTACACGTAATTGAGTTGCTCTGCCGCCCGCAGAATCTCGCATGCAGTCATTTGCACTTGCGCGCCATTCTCGTCGAAGAAGGTGTACTGGTGACTCTTCCACGTGGCGTCCCAAAGTGGATCTGTGCGTCCGCCGCCTTGCGCCAGCCACAAATTCCACTGGCGGTCGACATTCGCATGGTGCAGATAGAAAATCGGATCCTGAGCGGCAGTGGGCACACAACACATCAAACCGCCAACCTCCCCGTGCACGTTGCCATGCGGATACTGGATCGCCTGATTCGTGGTCAGAAAATTCGTGTTACTAAAGGCGGAACTAATGCTCACCGCCAACGGGTTCAACGAACCCGTGCCATTGTTTATCGCCGTATTACGATTCGCGTACAGGGGACTTGTTGTAACGCGAAACGGCGCTGGAAGCTGCAGCTCGCTGCCTGGTGCCCAGTCCCAGTAGGGAAGCGCCCAGCAGGGTTCATTGCACATCTTCCGGATAATGCGCTCGAACCAATACAAGTACATGCGGTGCCACGACCAGAAGAAGTCCGTTCCGTGCTCGCAGGTGTTCCACGCCGTCAAGGGCGGCGACAGAGTGGTTCCGTGAATGGCCGCCTGGTAAGCCCAACTCAGGGGGTTGCTGTTCGGCAAGGCCTGCATTTTCTGAATGGCGTTGCCGTAGGCGACAAGAATGAGGTCGCTCGCATCCATCTTGCCCACGTCGCGCCGTACCAACGGTACCGCCGCCCGGGCCGCACCTCCATTGAACAAGGGCTCGCTCAATAATGTCACCGAGGCTGCCGCACCTGCTGTAGCTAGAAAACGCCTCCGCGTAACTTGCTTCTTCATGATGTCCCTCCATGCATAAGCAGATCACAAACTCGTCGTGTACGCCCACTTGCCTGGGTAGTGTCAGAATCACGCCTTGCGTTACATTCCTTACAGGCATTTTGAAATGGGACGAAGTGCCCACGACGCATCAGGTGGGCACGCGTTGTAGAGGCGCAGCATACTGCGCCAAACTGGGGCCGCACACGACAAGGGGAAGAGGCGGTCTGGCTTGGTACTGGAGCAACCGCAGGATTTTGGTGCACTCTTGGTGCACTTTAACCTGCAAATGAGGCCATCTGACTGCAACTGAGAACGGCGTAAATTACTGAAAACAGATAAAAATCAGCGAGTGCAAACAGGGCAGGTAGGTTTAGCAAACCGACCCATTAAACCACTCTGGCACCTCTCCGCCGAGTGTTTTCAATAGCTTAGCACAGTTCTGAAATTCGCTTGGTGCGTTTTTGGTGCACTATAACTGCGAAAACGTGCGCGCAATGAGAAATAAGTCCTGCAAAATCAATGAGAGCTTTCCCGGAAATTCACTTCGGCGGTTGGGAAAACCGCCGCCTCGAAGGCAAACCGTTCAGCAGTTCTTGGTTACGTCGCGTGGGCTTGAAGATTGCTTGGAACTTTTTAAGTTTAGCGGTCACAGCGCAACGTCGTAAGATGTTGGTTCGAAGGGAGAGCGTCAATACTGTTGTGAGCCAAAGAGATCAATTCTCCAGGTCACGGATTTCAATCACGAAGAATTAATCAGATTTTGCTTGACAAACAGTCCCGCCCTGTTAGTATCACGCCACTTTACGGAATATAGAAATATCCTTTCAATATTTCCTGGGCCCCAAACTGATTCTGCGTCGAGGCGGTGCAGCACATGCCCAGCCATCTCGCAAAGCGCGCTCTTGGATTTTTCTTCGGTTCTTGTCACGCACTCACACTAATCTCTGTGTATGTTTTTCTGTCGTCGCAGGCTGTTGCGGGGAACAACGGCCTTTCCGATTTTGGCGTATTTGCGACTGGAACAGGTTGTGGCGTCATCACGATTTCTGGGAACAGTTTTACCGACAGCTTTGATTCGAGCCAGGGCAGCTACTCTCAAACGAGACTGGCGAGCGTGGGAGTCATCGGTGCAAACGGGAATATAAATTTAAGCGGATCGGCCATCGTGAATGGATCAGTCGTGGCACTGAACACAGCGGTTGGTCCGTGCCAAAACGGAACGCCTGGTATAACAATTTCCAACAACGCTAGAGTAACTGGCGGCTACATCAAACTGAGCGCCCCAGTGCCCTTTCCTAGTCCTGGACCAGTAGTTCCTGGAACAACAAATTACAATTTCAGTGCCGATGCGAGCCTCTCGCCCGGGAGTTACGGCAATATTGCGATGAGTGGTGGACACACACTCACGCTCGCCCCTGGGACCTACAACATCAATTCAATCAATCTAAGCGGCAACTCGCGCGTGACAATCAAAGCGACAGGGCAAGTGTTCATTCTTGTCGCGGGGACAAATGTGTCGCAACCCATTCAATTGAGCGGGGGCAGCATTTATAACCCATCCGGGATTCCTCTCAACTTTCAACTGGTCTACGGCGGGAGCCTGCCGAGCGTTCTTTCCGGCGGTTCCATGTCTTATGCTTATCTTTATGCGCCGAATTCGCCGGCTACACTTAGTGGTGGTGCAGACTGGTTCGGAGCCATGGTGGTCAATAGTCTGAACGACTCGGGTGGTAGCCCAATCCATTATGACCGCAGCCTAGCAGTACCGCCGGCGATAACGTCCACTCTATCGCCTTTACCAAACGGCGCCCACTGGAATAAGTCAAACGTCACGGTAAGCTTCGCGTGTTCTGACTCCATACTTGGAATAGCTTCCTGCACCTCACCCATCGGGGTTACCACCGAAGGCAAAAACCAGGTGGTAACCGGAACAGCCGTAAACAAAGCAGGGATCAAGGCAAGTGTCTCTGTCTCAGTAAATGTGGATAAAACGCCCCCAACTATGACGGCTGCCGCTACGCCGGTTGCCAACGCGGCCGGTTGGAACAACTCGAGCGTTACGGTGACATTTACTTGCAACGATAGCGTCAGTGGCGTCGCAAGCTGCCCACCGCCAAAAGTGGTGAACACAGAAGGCTCGAATCAAATAATCTTTGGAACAGCGCTTGACAATGCAGGAAACAGCGCCAGCACGTCGGTGACTGTCAATCTCGACAAAACCCCGCCGAGCTTGACGATTGTGTCGCCGCCTAATGGGCAGACGATAAGCCTCGGCACGACATCCGTTACGGTAATTGGCTCCGAGGGCGACGCCTTATCCGGCGTCGCAGGCGTCACGTGCAATGGGGGGGCGGCCACCATTTCGGGTTCGAAGTTCGCCTGCACAGTCTCCTTGATGCAAGGAAGCAATTCGATTTTAGTCCAGGCGACTGATACCGCGGGTAACTCCACTACTTCGCCTCTGACACTCGTCTACGCGCCCGCTCCCCGGATCACAATTACCTCTCCAACCAACCTCAGTGTCACTAACATCACTCCTGTTACCGTCGCGGGGACAGTAAGCGACCCAAGCGCCACTCTGAACATTAACGGAATCGTTGTGCCTCAAAGTTCTGGCAGCTTTTCGATCTCGGTGCCCCTCGTGGAAGGACTGAATGTACTGACTGCCGTGGCGACCAACACAAGCGGAGTCACAGGCTCGGCGACCGCTCAGATAACTCTGGATACTACGCCGCCACACATCACGATTGATTCCCCGGCTGACGGTACGATCACAACAGACCCCTCAGTCACCGTCACCGGCATCGCCAACGATGTTGTCGTGGGCACCGTCAATGCGCAAGATGTCCAAGTTTCCGTCAACGGTGTCGCTGCACAAGTCGCAAACCGGACCTATTCCGCTTCGAGCGTGCCCCTTTCACTTGGCAAGAATACCATTCAGGCAAAGGGCGTTGATCGAGCGGGGAACGGCACCACCACCAGCATCACCGTAACGCTGGTGCTGCCAAGCCAGCCACCGGCTCCAGCAATCGGGCAGGCGGTGATCACCGAGTCGCTCAGCATTGTCTCCGGCAATAACCAGGCTGGAACGATCGGAATTCAACTTTCCGCGCCGCTTGCTGTGATGTTGCTGGACACGTCAAGTCATCCCGTGCCGAATCAGAGCGTCATTTTCAAGGTGACTGGCAGCGATGGAACCCTGAGCCCGAGTAGCTCAGGTGCGTCGTCAGCGGCAGTGGCAGTCACTACGGACGCGACCGGGAAAGCGCAGGCTTTTTGGACCTTAGGACAGCGATCCGGCGCCGGGATCAATACGGTGCAAGTCTCCTCCGCTCTTGCGATTGGACCAGCGAACTTCACTGCGACGGCGGTCACCGGAAATCCCTCTCAGATCGTGGTTGATTCCGGCAACGGTCAGACCGGTGTATTGGGACAAGCTTTGCCGTTTCCGTTTGTCGCTGCCGTCGTGGATTCTGGGCACAACCGAGTGGCGAATGTCGCTGTCACATTCACTGTAAAACAAGGCGGCGGGAGTTTTGCAGGCGCTACAAGTCAAGTGGTGAACACAGACAGCAACGGGCGGGCAATTGCAGTGCTGACTGTCGGGCTGCAGGAAGGCTTCGACAACAATGTTGTGGAGGCCAGTTTTCCGGGGAACACTGGCTTTCCAGCCGCGTTTTCCGCTTCTGCGAAAGCGCCTGGGAATCCCGCAAATACGACCATTAGTGGCGTGGTGTTAGACAACAGTAACAATCCGATCCCGGGCGCGACGATTCGGCTCTTCCAAACGAATCAAGGAAACAATAACAACCTTCCCGTGCAGATCGGAACACCGGTGCAAACGACTGCACAGGGCACATTCTTGATTCCGTCAGCGCCGGTTGGCTCCTTCAAACTGATGGCGGATGGAACTACGGCCACAAATTCGACCAGCTACCCAACCCTTGAATATGACATTGTGACAGTGGCTGGCAATGACAATACGGTAGGCATGCCGATTTATCTCCCGGCTCTCGATACGGTCGACAAGCTGTGTGTAGACGCAACACACGGGGGAACGCTCACACTCCCACTAGTTCCAGGGTTCTCTTTGTCTGTGCTTCCAGGCTCGGCGACTTTTCCGGGGGGCTCTAAGCAGGGCTGTATCTCAGTGACTCCAGTCAATGGAGATAAAGTGCCCATGGCGCCCGGCTTCGGCCAGCAACCTCGCTTCATTGTTACGATTCAGCCCGTAGGAACAACTTTCAATCCGCCAGCAGCAATGACACTCCCGAACGTAGACGGGCTCCCCCCGAAATCCGTTACCGAGATGTATTCCTACGACCATGATCTTGGCATGTTTATTGCGATTGGGACAGGGACGGTAAGCCCTGATGGTTCGGTCATCGCTTCCAATCCCGGAGTGGGTGTCCTAAAGGCCGGTTGGCACTGCGGAGGGAATCCGAATTCAAGCGGAAGCGCTGGAACGTGCCCTAATTGTCAGACGTGCCAGGGAAGTGGTTGTGTTGCTGACCCCACACAAGATATGCACGTCTGTCACACGGCCTCAGTTCCAAACGGCGTGTGCCAGAGCGGACAGTGCGTCCCCGCCACTGTCACAATCGATGCCAGTTTCATCAATCAAGACGACCCAACGAATACAGCGTACCAATCACTGCCTCAAGGGGACCCCGTATACGCCGGCTCGGAAAGCTCGACCTCCGACAGCCTTCAGCTGACTGCGACGCCGAGCCCTAGTTCCCTTACCGTGGCCACTTACACCTGGAGTGTAACCGGACCTGGATCTTCGAATTATACCCCCCCGCCCCCTTCGCCTACAGCGTCACAATGGACGGTGGGCAAGATTATGTCTTCGCCGGGTACGCTCACCTTTCAAGTTACCGTGGCTTTTGCTGGGGGAGCCCAGGCCCAAAGTAGCAGAGACGTTGACGTGGGTGTCCGCACCGATGACACAATCGTGGTCGGATGGATTAACCAAGCAGGCGTTACGCTGCCGGGAGGCGCGAGCCCGGCTGTAACCGGACTGCTCACGCCTCCTCCAGTGCCCTCGCCGTTGCAGTGCAACTTGTTTGCCCTCGATCTCAGTGAGAATTTTACGACACCAAATTTCATTCCGCTCACCCTTGCTGATCGCAGCTACGTGTTGAACTGGATGTTCAAGTATGCGGGAAACACGGATCCTTCGACGGTGATCCCCGGCGGTGATTTCAGGAACAGCACCACATCATTCACAGATGACAACAAGGTTGCCAACTTTGTGGGCACGCCTACCAATTTCAAGCTCTTCAACCGTTTCCAAGTCAAATTCCGTGTGGGACCAGGCGGTACTTTCAACGGCACTCCTATTGTCTTGCACCAACAAACAGGCATTGGAACGACCAAGAACCCGTGCGGTGCCATTGCTGGGTTTTTTGGACTCTTCGCGGGGCAAGCTGGCCCCGCAAACGGCCCCCCGCCGGTCGCCTCTCCTACAAATACCCGGGACTCCGTCATTAACGACGGTAGCCCCGATGACAAGGCGATCCGTGCATTTGACACACTAACCGGTAAGGACCTGCCCGCCGGGGTTACTGCGGTGTTTTGGGAGAACATCGGAACGCGCATAAGCTTCAACGCGGGGGGAGGCCCCGCGCCAAACGTTGTCGTGCAGCCGTATCCAACCTACTATGAATATCATAATGGAAAGCTGGTGACTACAACGCCCCAGGCTGCTTCTCCTCTAGGGAATTTCCAGACCAATCCCTATCCTTTCGGCACGGTGGCATGTCTGGGTTTGGGTGGTATCACGCCAGGAGGCCGCTGCGGGGATGCCTCCTCGCCTGCTGACCCAAGCGCCCGCGTGCCGCAGTTTACTGTGCCATAGCGAGGTATGCTCTTCCAATGAACGCAGGCCGCCGATCGACGATTCATCGCCTTCTCCTTTCGCTCCCGCTGATTGCCCTCTTCACGGGAGGAGGGGTCAGCCTTTCGATTCGCGGGGCAGTTTTTCAAGATTCCCCAACCTCCGAGCAAATCGTGCGCGAGAGAATCAAGCGAATTGTAAACCCGACAATACCTGTAGGAGACCGTCTCACGGACTACAGTGAACTCTCGAAACTCCCCACGACAGATCGCGATGCCGCCCTTGGCGAGGTGGTGAGAGCAGCGGATGAATCGATTGCGAGCATGGCAGCGGCGACTCTGATACGCGATCGTTTCCCTGCGGCGCGAGATTTGATCTTGCCACGAATCTCCAAATGGGTCGATAGAAACCAGCTTGTCGTCCTCCAAGCCATTCAGTTCGCGCCTGAGGATCAGACCCTCTGGGAGATTCCTCGAGAGGTGATTAGGAATACTCTGAGTTCCGCGAGGACCGGGACGCAGTCCCCGCATCCTCAGAGCGCCCTGGACAGCGCAGCCGTGGTCCTCGCGGCAAGCAATGACCTCCCCGATCGCATCCTGATTCGAAACTCCTTGCTTTCGCAACCGGGATCGCGAGGTCTGTGGCTAGCGACCGCCAAGATGGGCGGTCTTGAGCCGCGAGAGGTGATCCTAGCAGCATCTACTTACAAGGATCGGACGTTGTCTGTCGAGGTCCGCGTCGCCGCGGCTGCTGCGCTTGCGCCAGGAGACGCCAGCGCAGCAGCCTTCGTCGCCGCCGAAATAGAGTCATTGATTGCTCGATTTGCGGGACGGGAGATGGCGGAGATGCTGGTAGCCGCGCAATCCGATCAAAACGAGAAAAAAAATCTCTATTACCTCCGAGAGCACTTACCCCTCCTTGCAACCTTGCGATTCCTAAGGACTCCAGGTGCCGAAGATCTTACGTTCAGATTCATCGCTGTAAAGAATGACCAGATACGCGTGGCCTTGGGCTTAGTTGCCTGCACGCGGTGGCCCGAGCGGTGGCTGACGGCGAGTCATGCGGCGTTTACCCGAGAGGAATACGAGAACTTGTTGGGATTCCTTACTGTACTTCGCCCGGAATTGACACCAGTCATCCTCGAAAAGGTGCCGAAAAACGCATTGGACGAGATCGTGATTCGACTTGGACAGGCCGGTGTTGTCGGAGTATTCGGTTTGCCAGCTGCCGCTTTGGGCTAACTATGACGAAGACGCGACGATGGATGTGCTTTTGGGCTATCGGGCTCGTTCTTTCTGCCGTGAGGCTTAGCGCTTTGTGGTTCCTGTTGTACCGGGAATGGAGTCGGCACCAGAGCCTTGCGTTTCTCCCTCTAATTTTCTTTATCTACCCGGAAGGACTGTTGCTGCCCAACGACGTCACTTGGACGCTTGCGGGAGCCATTCAATTCAGCGTCCTGCTTACTTGCGGGAGCTTCGTGTTCGCGGCGGCTGCAGTTGGGGCTGCGTGGGCTTTCAGGCTGTGAGACCCAGCATGCCTCAGCCGAGAGGTAGTAAGTGAAGTCGGCAGCGATTGCTCGGATCCGAATAGAGAGCGAAACTGGTTCGCTGGCAGGGTTTAAGGGAGGGCTCCGTTAGGATCGAGTTGGGATGGATTTCCGCAGGCAGGAGCTCCGAATTAGCGTGCTATCGCGGATCGGCTGATACGCAGCAGAGGCGAATCCGTCTGACAAGTGGCCCTGCAGGATGGGTTACCTGCGGCCTGTTGGAAGTGAGGTAAGGGCAGATATGGGATATTTGCTGAGATCGCTCGCTCGGATTTGTTTTCGGACTATGATCTGGATGGCGCTGTTTTCCGTACCGGCCGCGGCTCAACTGAACCAAAACTGCGTTGTCGGTGTGCTCAATCGCACTGTGCAGGTGAATCCTGACGGAACTTGGGTCTTGCCCAATATCCCCGCTAATTTTGGGCCTGTGCGTGCCCGCGCGACTTGCGTTAACAACGGCGTGACAACGTTTGGTCAATCCCCGCTATTCACGATCCCGGCAAATGGATCTGTAAATGTTCCTCTCATAGTTCTGGGCTCAACGACACCGATTCCAACCGCGGTCAACATATCCACGCCGATGACCCTCTTATCTAATGCAGGCGCCACCACTCAGCTCACGGTGAGTGCGACATATGCAGGTGGGGCATCGCAAGACATTACCCCAGCGTCGGCGGGAACGCTCTATAACGTCAGCAACCCCGGCATCGCCACTGTGAGCCCCAGTGGCTTAGTGACTGCGGTGAGCAGCGGAACAGTGGTCATTCAAGCTGTTAATGAAGGCGCTCAAGGCATCATCAATATTCAGGTGGTTTTGGCGGGGACTTCACATGGGGGAATTCCTGACGATTGGGCTATCGCCCACGGGCTCGACCCAAATGACCCTGCTATGCCATTTGAGGACCCTGATCACGACGGCTTGACAAACCTCCAAGAATTTCAAAACGGAACGGACCCGCACAACCCGGATACGGATGGCGACGGCCTGACCGACGGACAGGAAGTGTTGATGTATCACACTAGTCCGGTTTTGTTTTCCACGGACGGCACCGGCATTTCAGATGGCATCGAGGTTCAGACAGGAACACTCGGAGCTCCGTTAGTCGCCAAATTAGCCGCTGCCTTGATGTCAATTACGGTCAAACCAACTACGTTTGTGCTGGACGTGAACACGATTCAAGGTCTGGCATCTCAGCAGCTCACGGTTACGGGTCTTCTCATCGATGGAAAAACGACGCTTGACCTCACTTCCACACAGGAACTCACAAATTATGCTTCGAGCGACCTGACGGTCTGCAACTTCGGCGCGCCTGATGGTAATGTCTTCGCCGGGAACAGCGGCACGTGTACGATCACTGTTACGAATAGCGGGAAGATCGCACTGGCCACTGGAACCGTCGTAACTTTCGCGCCGACGCCGCTCTCTTTCGTAAGTATCCCAGGCTTCGCCAACGGAGTCGCTGTGAACGGTAACTTTGCCTATGTCGCGGCCGGCAGCGCCGGACTGCAAGTCGTAGACGTCAGTAACCGCAGCAACCCGAGCATCGTTGCATCCCTGGTGTTGTCTGGCAACGCTAATGATGTGACCCTGCTCGGCAACTCTGCCTATGTCGCTGCAGACAGCGCAGGCCTGCACGTCGTCGATGTTACTAACCCGCTGGTGCCAGTGCGTCTCGGAACGTTGAGCACCGGAGCCCCGGCCTTGGACGTGGTAGTTCGCGGCACCACCGCGTACATAGCAAATAGCTCAAATTTGTTTATCGCTGATGTGACGAACCCCGCTTCAATGGCCAAGATTGGCTCGTTGGCTCTCACTGGCACAATACGAGGCGTTGACGTTGATCCAGTGCGAAAGTTGGCAGTTGTGGCCTCCGGGACCAACGGTATTTACGTCGTGGATGTCTCGAACCCATCCGCGCCCTTGCTGCTAGGCGGCGCATCCACGGGCAATGCCAGTGATGTAGCCATTCATGGCAACTTTGCCTTTGTCGCGGACTTCCAGAACAGCACGACATCGGTGGACATCACGACGCCGACAGCCCCGATAGTGCTCTCACACATTACGGACCCCAATCTTGGGGGATTCTTGCAAGACATTGCGCTCTCGGCTAATTTCGCGCTCGCTGCGGATGTCAAGTTCGTGAATGGAATTCCGATTACGGACATCACGGATCCAAGCAATTTGCTGGCGCGGGCGATCCTTAACTTCCCGCAACGCGATGACAATGGCATGGGCATCGCGGCGGATGGCACATACGTCTACCTCACCACGGAACACAGCAGCATCAGCAAATTTGGGACTACGGGTGACAGCCGTCTTTACATCGGCCAATACCTGGCGTTGATTGATAACAAGGGCATTCCGCCAACCGCTGCGATAACTTCTCCGGCCACCGGAGCGACCGTGATTCAAGGCGCGAAGCTGCCAATTACAGTCAATGCCGCAGATGACGTGGCGGTTGCTAGCGTGGCCTTCCAGGTGAACGGCCAAGTGGTGTTTACTGCGACCTCTGCGCCCTATCAGTTCAGCTTCACTGTGCCTACGGGAGTCACCACCCTCACCCTGGGTGCTGTAGCAACGGATGTGGGTGGTGTCAGCACAGCAGCCGCTAACGTAGTCGTAAACGTCATTCCTGACCCAGGGACCACTGTCGTAGGCAGAGTGCTCGACAAAAACGCAAACCCAGTGGCGGGAGCGACGGTTACGACGGTTGGCGGCAAATCGTCAACGACCGTCGCCGATGGAACCTTCTCTATCTCAGGCGTGCAGAAGCGTGACTGCCACCGCCATGATCGGCACCGCAAAACAGGGCGGCAGGTCCGCGAGCGTGCAGCCCGTGGTCGGGGGGACCACGACCGTCGGTAACATTGTGATCGGTCAGAGCAACATATTCTTGCTAGGTTCGGACGCTGTAAGCTTCCACGGTGACACAGCGTTTGCCAGTCAACTTTGGGCGCATCTGGGCGCTAGTGTGGCTTACATTAACGACTTTGGCGTAGGCGGGGCGAGAACTGTCGACGGCCAGCCCGTAACCGGCTTTTCTTCTGTTCCTTCCTCGTTGGCTAGCTTCAGCGCTCTATTCTTTGCCTCGCCAGGCACCTGCTGTAGCGACCCTGCAACCGATCCCTCTCTCGGCATCCAGGCTAATTCCGCAGCCATTGCTTCCTTCGTCGCGGGAGGAGGAATCCTGGTGATCGAGGATTTCCAGGGAGCATCGGCTTGGGATAGCATCCTGGGATTCTCATCGGCTTCAGGTATCACCTTAGGTCTGGGCTGTTCGGACCCAAGCGTGTCAACCGCGGCTGGAATCGCGGCCGGGTTTACCGGAAATGGAGCCGGTCCAAACACCTACGTGGACGGTTGCTTTATTCACCAGGCATATAACAATGCGTTCTTTGCTTCGCAGGGCTTCACCAGCTTGATCGATGCCGCGAACTTCCCCAGTGGCTCTGGCGTCGTCTTGGTCAATGGCCCGGTTCAATGACGTGCGTGCGAAGTGTTTCCGCCTGCCTCATCGCGGCTAGCCTGCTAGCTATTAGGCTTTACAGCCAGACGCCTGCTCGCCCCAAAGTACGCCTTGGGCAGGAAGTTGCGGTGTCCCACCATTTGGCGGACGACGAAGAATTCTCAATTCCCACGAAGGAGTTGATTGAATACGGGAAGAAACTCTTCGTGGCGAATTGGACCGAGGAGGAAGGAGCTGGACGGCCCACGACGAAAGGCACAGGTACGGGGCTTTCTGACCGCTCACAACCTCTGGTCGGTGCGCGCACGTTTAACCGCGTTTCTGGCCCGGACGCGAATTCGTGCTATGGATGCCACAACTCCCCCTACGGGATACCTGGTGGAGGGGGCGACTTTGTAACGGGCGTTTTTGTACTGGCCCAGCGGTTTGATTTCGCGACTCTCGATCGAAGGGACTCACTTCCGACAAAGGGGTCTGTCGATGAAGAGGGTAAGCCGGTTACACTTCAAACCATTGGCAATTTTCGCCGCACAACCGGCATGTTTGGAGCGGGCTACTTGGAGATGCTGGCGCGGCAAATGACGGCTGAACTCCAAGCCATCCGCGACTCTCTCGAACTGGGAGAAACCAAGCCGTTAGTCGCAAAAGGTGTCTCTTTCGGCCGGATCACGCGGAGAAAAGACGGCTCCTGGGACACAAGCGCGGTGGAAGGACTTCCCCGCGCAAGCATTGTTGCGCCCACTCCGGTAGACCGGCCTAACTTGGTCATCAGGCCGTGGCATCAGGCAAGCAATATCGTTTCACTTCGCGAGTTCACGAATACAGCTTTCAATCAACACCATGGGATGCAATCGACAGAGAGGTTCGGAGTCGATACCGATCCCGATGGGGACGGCGTAAAGAACGAACTGACTCGCGCCGACATCACCGCGATTGCCGTGTTTCAAGCCACGATGGCTGTGCCGGGCCGCGTAATCCCCAACGATCCTGAAATAGAAGAAGCCGTGCTCAACGGGGAGAAGGTGTTTGAAAAAATCGGCTGTGCTTCCTGCCACATACCCCGATTGCCTCTGGAGAACAAGGGCTGGATTTATTCCGAACCAAACCCTTACAACCCGCCGGAAAACCTTCGACCAGGCACGGCAAAGACGCTTTCGGTTGACCTGAACGCCAGCAAGCTGCCGATGCCGCGCCTCACTCCGGATCCATCACAGCCGAATGTGGTTTGGGTGCCTGCTTACACGGATTTCAAGCTGCACGATGTTTGCGCGCCAAATGATCCCGGTGAGCCACTCGACATGAACCAAACCCCTTGGACTCCGAAGTTCCGTCAGGGGAATCGTCGCTTCCTTACGAAGAGGTTATGGGGCGCAGCGAATGAACCGCCCTATTTTCATCACGGATTGTTTACTACCCTGCGTCGCTCCGTGCTGTCTCATGCAGGAGAGGCTCTGCAATCACGGATGGAGTTCGAACGTTTGGCGGAGTACGACAAAGATTCATTGATTGAATTCCTCAAGACGCTCCAAGTACTTCCTCCGGGTGTCCCTTACCTAATCGTGGATGAAAATTTTCATGAAAAACCGTGGCCGCCACAACCTGAGTCGATGTCAACGAAGCCTGTGGCCCGCTCTTCTCAGTAATCTTTTGGAACGCGACTCAGCCCTCGACAAGAGTTCTCGCGTAGGATTCGTCGGCACGTATCCGTCTGCGAGATTGTAAAGAATATGACGCACCCATTCCTCGCTGGAATCTGACACAAGTTTTGGTGCACGCTTGGTGCACTTTAACCTGCAAATGAGGCTACCTCGGCGCGACTGAGAGCAGCGTAAATTACTGAAAACACGTTAAAATCAGCGAGTGCAAACAGGGCAGGTAGGTTTAGCAAACCGACCCAATAAACCACTCTGGCACCTCTCCTCTAATGTTTCCAATACTTTAGCACAGTTCTCGAGTTGCCTTGGTGCACTTTATTCAGGAAAACGTGGGCCGTGAGGGGAAAGGGAGAGGGAATAAGTCCTGCAAAATCAATGCGAGGGTTCCTTGGAATTTTCTGCGACGGGCGGGAAAACCGCCGCCACCTGGTAGGTCGCGGTCGATTGATGGGCTAGAGTCGTGGCCACCTCAAACACTAAAACCGTAGCTTCGACACCCTTATGTTGATGGGTGCAGGAGAACACACGTGGATCTAATGTCGGCGCCGGACAGGCGGAAGTTCCAGGTGCAGTGTGATGCAGGTAGCCACGGGAGGTTGGAGGTCGGCACGGACACGCTATCGGTGCGTGTTGGACAACGGATGCGAGCGGGAAAAGAGGAGGAGATGTGGGATTCGGTCCACATCTTATGCAAAGAGCAGCCGGATGGTTCCCTCAACGTTGAGGTGCTTGTTTGTCACCCAGAATGGGAAGAAGCAAAGACAATTGTAGCGATTTATTCGCGCCCTCAGGATAGCGACACAACAACGCCGAGTCTAAAGTGTGATCTCCAACTGTCAGGGCCTGACGGGTTGCAGCGGGCGAGCGGCGCACAATAGAGCAAGTCAGGACCTAGAGATAGTCGAAGGCGACCGCCTGAATTACTTCTCAAGCGAAACGAGCATGTGACTATAAAAGGTTCGGAGTGGCCTACCTTAAAGAATCTGAAAGTAAGTAAACTTTTTCTTGTAGATCTTAGCGAACTGTTGCGCCTCTATGACATCGACACGGCGCTCGCCCAACTCGCATTTGGACACGAACGTACGTGATTTGCCGAGAAGCGCACTCGCTTCACTCTGGAGCAAGCCAGCGTCTACTCTGGCTTGGCGGAGGCGCGCAAGAAACTCCTTATATGCCCTCTGGTAGGTTGAATCACCCTTATTCACACCATTACATATAGTCGGCCCTTGACACAGTCCCCAAATTGGGGAATGATCAAGTCCGGGTTGTTAAGGTGGGGTTCCCACAGTGGCGAATCTGCACGACGGCGGAACCATCAGTATCGCTCCAGGGGCCTGGTACCCTTGGGGCGCCACATCTATCCATGCTCGGTCAAGGCTCGACGATCGCTTTGACGACGCGGTATATCAATTCAATTTCTTGCGGTTTGGACTTATTCAGAAGGGAATCGAGCTTCCCTCGCAAGGCCTTCTCTCCCTCTTC
>WNFJ01282457.1_pt1 | contig 38409 bp, 32 predicted proteins | sample 5400461 | NCBI WGS metagenome assembly WNFJ01 (sample SAMN13153349, study PRJNA577476) | soil metagenome | isolation source: 115 cm saprolite on Douglas fir-dominated hillslope | place: USA:California | collected 2013-09-17
GGACCAGTAGCGGCCGTTCTCCACGCGCAGCAGGTCGCGCAGCATGATTCCGGTGCTGCGCATGGCTGCGCCCAGCGGCTCGGCGACCGGCGTGACCTGGGTTCCCGAGCCGTATCCGGCGGCAATGGCCGTGGTGATCTGCCGCGTGCGGAGCACGCCGGTCGCGTGCTCCGCGATCTCGCGCGACCTCGCGGCGTTCGGCGGGTCCGGCAGGTCATAGCGGAAGGCCAGCTTGACCCGCCCGCGCAGCGCGTCGAGGCCGATGACGACCATGCTCCGGCTCGGATGAAACCCCAGCAGGTGCGGGATGATCGCCAGGAAGCCGGCGACGGAGTCGACTCTGATCCTGGGCGCCGCCCGTCCCAGGACCGATTCTCCGGATGCCTGCCCGGCCAGATCTTCCGGCTGCGGCGCCGATGGGCCGCGTGACCTCCGCTCGCTCTGCGCGGGGCCGGAGGACTGAATCTTTGTGCGCGGGGTCTTCTCACCCGCGGGCTGTTTGTCGGTCATTCAGCCAGCCTGGAGCCGACGGCCGGCCGGTGCGATTGGTTAACCCGGCCCCTGTGCGCAGCGGCCAGCGGAATCCACAACCGACCAAATCGGATTGACAGCCCGGTCAACGGCTGGTCAAGGACTGGCGAGGCGCTTGCGGAAGAAAACGCGCCGGAACCCGTCCTGCTCGGCCCGGTGCGTCTGTGTGTAGCCGTGCCTCGGGTAATAGGCCAGGTTCTCGGTCATCGCCTGGTTCGTGTAGAGCCGAATCTCGTCGCGGCCGAGCGCCCGGGCCTGATCCTCAGCGAGCGCGAGCAGCCGCGCGCCGATCCCGCGCCCCTGTGCCGACGGCCGCACGGCGACGTTCTCGAGCAGCAGGTGGTCCGGTTTCACGGCGAGCACCAGGAGGCCGACGATCTCGCCGTCCCGCACGGCCGCCCAGGCCATCCCGCCGCGGACAGCCTCGGCATAGTCCGCGGTCATCGGGGCGGGCAGGCGCCCGATCCTGGGCACGTAATCCCGGTATGCCTCGCTCGCGACCACCCTGAGCGCGGCGACATCGGACGCCTCGGCGCGCCGCACGGTCACCACTGCCCCAGGATCTCAGCCCCTGGGGATACCCGCTAGCACCCGCTGCCGCGGAGTGCCCCTCCAGGCATGAAAAGATCGCCTGGCCGTGGCACCGCATTCACCTCTGCCGGGCCGCCGGGGCGGCGGGAGACGGAAACGCTCTTCTCTAGTTCTGAGAACTATAATCTAATATGATCCTAGTTTCATTCTTGTAGCGCCAGCGATCTCCTGGCAGCCCGGACGGGGAGAGTGAGGTTGCAGCCATGGGCTCGACGCCTGTGCGGTCCATGTACCACGAGCGGCCGGACTATCGCGTTGATTTGCTCGCCCGCACCAACGTCATGACCGCATGGCTGGGTGAGATCTGCCTGGCCCGCAGCAACGCGTGCCTGACTGTCGACGAGCAGGATCACGGACTGGTGGTGTACTTTCCGCCGGATGCGGTCGATTTCTCGTATCTGGAGCCGGTCGACTATCGCACTGTCTGCCCGTTCAAAGGGCAAGCCGCGTATTGGCGGCTGGCGGGCAGTGAGGGATCTGGCATCGCGTGGAGCTATCCCGAGCCTTTCCCGCAAGTCGCCCGCCTGGCAGGCTATGTCGCATTCGATCAGGAGGAGGTCCGCGTGACAATTGGCAAGGGTACGTATACCGGGGTCCGGCCGTGATCGAGTCGGCGCTTGAGCGGATGATCGCCATCTTCGATGTGGAACCGCTCGAACCCGCTCTGACCCGCTTCGCGGGGGACAGTGACGGCGGGGGCCGGCAGGTGGTCGACGGCAGCCAGATTCTCGCCCAGTCTCTCGTTGCCGCGAGTAAAGCCCTTCCGGGCCGGACGGTGCGTTCTGCGCACGCATTGTTTGTTTCTGCGGCCGACCCGGCGAGCCAGCTTGAGTTCACGGTCACGCCGGTGCGGGCCGGGCGCTCGTTCGCAAGCGCAACGGTCACGGTCGGCCAGGGCGGCCGGACCTGCGCGACCAGCACCGTGTTGCTGGACTACCCGCAGCCCGACGTCATCCGGCACGACCGGTGGGCCGGTCCCCCACCCGCCTCCCGTTCCCGCCTCACTGGACCCGCAGCAGCGTATCCCGCCAACATGCCGATGCAAGGCAGGCAGCTCCGCATCGAGGGTGTCCGGGAGCACAACAGTCCCGACGAGGTCGGGCCGCCGATCGTGGACGCCTGGCTACGCTACGACACCGTTCCTCAGCGCGATGACCTGCGCCGCGCGCTGCTGGCGCACTTCACCGGTCACCTCTCCATCTCCGCCACGATGCGGGCACACGCCGGGATCGGCACGTCCCAGGCGCATCACACGGTCTCGACCGCGGTGATGGCGATCGGGGTGAGCTTCCACGATCCCGTGCAGTGGGACGGCTGGATTCGTTACCACCACGAGAGCACCTACGTTGGCGCGGGCATGAGTTATGTCCGTGGACAAGTGCTCACCGAGCAAGGCCGCCTGGTTGCGTCGTTCACACAGGACGCCATGATCCGAGCCTTCGAGCCCCAGGGATCGGCGACGTCGGTGCCCGTCGAATCCCGGCTGTGAACCGACAAGACCCGCACCCCCGCCGAGGTTATCTCGCGGGTTTCAGCCCGTTGCGCCGGTACAGCGAGCCGGCGTACCCGGCGCGCATGATGCGGGTGAAGTGGCTGTGGAAGTAGCTCGTGAGCCCCGGCGTCCAGGCCACCCGGTGCTGGTTCAGCCCGGATAGCCACACGTACTGGGCATGGTCGAAGGCGTAGTTCCACACCGCGTCCAGTTTCGCGTACCGGGCGGCGCCGGTTTCGGGATCACGCCCGTGCGACAAGGCGTAGTTGGTGCCGGTGGCATCCAGGAGCAGCGAGCAGCCCGGCACGTCCGAAGTCAGCCGGTTGGTCATGACCGCAAACGACATCTCGTCGGCGAGCAGGCATGACCCCGGCGGGATCAGCCGCTGGGCTCTCGCGGTCACCGACAGGGGCAGCTTCGCCACCTGGCCACGTTCCCAGCCGTACTGGTAGCCGGCCATGATCAGGATCGCCAGTGCGGCCAGGCCGGCCGCGCCCCGCCGCAGGACGACCGGCAGCGTCCAGCCGCTGCCGGGTGCGGGCCGGGGATCAGGAGTCACCGCGGACGCCGTCAGACCTATGGCCAGGCCGAGGAACGGCGCCAGGAACGCCCCGAAGTGATAGTGGAACTGGCTGGGCCACAGGAACGAGGCCACCACCAGCGCGGCCGATCCCACGGCGAACAGGTCCAGCGCTGGCGGCGGGCGCCGGGTCAGCAGGATTCCCAGCCCGATGCCCCCGAGCACGAAGCCGACGATGAGGACCGCTGCGACCGCGTCGATAAGGTGCGTCGGGTGGCTCAGGTCGGCCAGCCCGGCCATCGCCTGGATGCGAGGCCAGATGGCGACCCGGGCCGCGTTAGCCCGGCCGCCGATCTGGGCGATGATCGTGGCCTCGTAGAACCTGCTTGGCGCCAGGGCCGCGAACGGCACGACCGGGATCAGGAACCCGGCCCCGACCCCGGCCACATAAAGAGCCAGCCGCCGCGGCCAGCCAGGGGGGGCGGGCGGGAGAATCAGCACGGCGACGACGATCACCGGGAAGATGGCCCAGGGCTCGACCGCGCCGCCGAACCCGAACGCCACGCCGCCCCAGAAGATCCGCCTCCCGCTGCGGGCCAGGTGGTCGCGGTCGAAGACCGCCAGGGCCCCGATCAGGCAGAACAGCACCAGCCACGGCTCTACCAGCACTGTCTTCGCAGCCTGGATGCTGTCGGGATAGACCGCGGAGATCCCGCAGGCGATGACGGTGGCCAGGACGCCGCGGTGGCGCACGAGCAGGCCCGCCAGGGTCACGGCCGCCGCGCCGGCCAGCGAGGTCAGGATCCGGCCCACGGCCATGCCCCACGCCGATCCGGTCACCTTGCTGAGCAGCGCTGCGGGGATCATCAGCAGCGTGATCCCGGGTGGCTGCACGATCAGGAAGTCACGGTAGGGCAGGGCGCCATTGATGAGGCGCACGGCGCTGCCGAAGTAGTTCCCGTCGTCATACTCATTGACACCAAGCAGGTAGCCCGGACGCGCGAGCTGATAGAAGCGGAGTAGCAGGGCGAGCAGGGTGGCGGCCGCGATGACCGCGGTCACCGGGGTGAGCGCGACGCCGCGCAACGACGGGGGCGCATCCGCGGAGTCTCCGTGCGGCTCACCCGAGCCCGGGCTCGCGATCGTCCCGCTTGGAGTCGTTCCGCTCACACCTAGCTGCTTTCTGGGGCTAACTACGGGACGTAGTAACGGCAGGGCTCAGCCTGAACGCCCCAGATGCTACCCGTTACCTTCCCCGAAGGTGGCAGACCATCACTCAGAGGGCAGCCGGGCAGAAAGACCGCGACCCCGCGGAGTCCGTGATCATGGAAAAGTCCGCCTCACGGGTCAGAGGGCGACGCCGAGGAGCGCGTCGATCGTGTCGCGGACGAGCCCCGCGTCCGAGGAGCCAGGATGAGCGAGGACCGCATCGGCCCAGTTGTCGATCACGGCCAGCGCGCCCGGGGCGTCGAGATCATCGGCGAGCCGCTCCCGGACGGCGCCGAGCACGCTCTCAGCCGGCGGGACCGGGGCGGCAGGCGAGGCCGAGGCGGGCGTTCCCGAGCGGGGCGGCGGGGCGGACGCCGCCACCAGCGCAGCACGCCACCGGCCGAGCCGGTCCTGCGCGGCCGCAAGTCCCGCATCGGTCCAGTCCCAGTCCTGGCGGTAGTGATGCGCGAGGATCGCGAGCCTGACCGCCATCGGGTACACGAGGTTGCCTCGCGACTTGGACATCTTCTCCCCGCCCAGCCGCACCATGCCCGCGTGCGCATACCGGCGCGCGAAGATCGGCCCGTCTGGGCCGACCGCGCCGCCGAACGCCACCCGCGCGTGCGAGGCGCTCATCTCGTGGTGCGGGAACGCCAAGTCGGTGCCGCCGGCCTGGATGTCGAACGTGACGCCCAGGTACTCGGTCGCGATCGCCGCGCACTCAACGTGCCAGCCCGGCCTCCCGAGGCCGAGGCCGGACGGCCATGCAGGCTCGCCCGGCCGAGCGGCCAGCCAGACCAGGGGATCCAGCGGGTCCTTCTTCCCCGGCCGGGCCGGGTCGCCGCCGTTCTCGGCGAACAAGTTGCTCATCGTGGCGGGATCGAGCCCGGACACGGTTCCGAACGAGGGATCGGCCGACCTGGCCTGGTACGCGTCCCCGTCCAGCTCGTAGAGCGCGCCGTGCTCGCCGAGCAGGCCGCTGAACCGCTCGATGACCGGCAGCGCCTCGACCGCTCCGACGTAGTGCTCGGGCGGAAGGACCCGCAGCGCCTCCATGTCGGCGCGGAACAGCGCGATCTCGCGATCGGCCAGCTCCCGCCAGTCCTCCCCGTCACTGGTCGCGCGCTCGAGCAGCGGGTCGTCGACGTCCGTCACGTTCTGCACGTATATGACCGCGTGCCCGGCGTCGCGCCAGGCCCGTACCAGCAGGTCCCAGGCGATGAACGTTGCCGCGTGACCGATATGCGTGGCGTCATACGGCGTGATCCCGCAGGCGTACATGGTCGCGGCCGGGCCGGCCGCCGCCACCGTGAACTCCCCGCTGGCCGTGTCGGCGATCTTCGTCTCCGGACCACGTCCGGGCAGGTGGGGAACGCTCGGGCCGCGCCAGGAATCCATAGGCGTCAGGCTATCGCTGCGCTGTCCGCGCGCGTTCGCGCAGGCCCGCGCGCTGCCGCTGCCGCGGTCCGCCGGATTGCGGCGCCAGCCGTATCTGGCGGCGGACGCGACGAAATTAGTACAATCCCAGCGTTGGATGGTCGTGCCGGGCAGCCACCCTGGGCAGGCAGCATATGGCCGCAGTGAGCCGGGTGGCAGGCAGGGAGACGGATGACAGAACTCATCGTCGGAGCCCAGCTATCCGACACCCACCAGAAGGCCCTGCGCATCAACCTCGATCGGCGCTGGTACGGAACGATCGCTGAAATCGGGGCCGGCCAGGAGGTGGTGCGCTGGTTCTTCCGCGTGGGCGGCGCAGCTGGCACCGTCGCGAAGTCGATCTCCGCCTATGACATGGCTGTCAGCGACGCGGTGTACGGCAAGGCGGAAAGGTACGTGTCCGCCGGGCGGCTCCAGGGCATGCTCGACAAGGAATTCCAGCTTAACGTCGAGCGGCTGGGCGATGAGCGCGGTGACGAGAACTGCTTCTTCGCGTTTGCCGATACGGTGGTAGCGCGCAGTTACCAGGGCAGCAATGAGTGCCACGGCTGGATGGGCGTGAAGTTCCAGGCCCAGCCGCACGACGAGCCGAGCCAGATCGTCATGCATGTACGGATGCTCGATGTCGAGGCCTGGCTGCAGCAGGAGGCGCTCGGAATCGTCGGGGTGAACCTGCTGTACGGGGCGTTCTTCCAGCACCACGAGCCGGACAAGCTCATCGAGAGCCTCCTCGACCGCCTCACCACGGGCCGCATCGAGATTGACATGATCCAGTTCCGCGGCATCGAGTTCCGCGGCGTGGACAACAGGCTGATGGCGCTCAAGCTCGTGCAGCTCGGGCTCAGCGGCGTGGCGATGTTCGGCCCCGACCGTGAGGTGCTGCAGCCGAGTGAGGTGCTGCGCAAGAAGGCGATCCTGGTGGAGCGGGGTAGCTTCCGGCCGCCGACGCATGTGAACCTCGACATGCTCGAGACGGCCAGGGCAAGGTTCGAGGAAGATCCGGCTGTCGCGGGCAAGCCTGTGCTGACGCTCACCGAGATCACGATGCGCAACCTGCTCGCGGGCGGAGCCGATGTGGACCGGCGCGACTTCCTCGCCCGCGCGGAGCTGCTCGCCGCATGCGGTATGACCGTGCTGATCACCGACTACTTCGACTACTACCGCCTGGCCGCCTACCTGGGCGAGCGGACGAGCGAGCGGATCGGCATCGTGATGGGGGTGCCGAGCCTGATCGATCTGTTCGACGAGAAGAACCATGCCCAGCTTCCCGGCGGGATCCTGGAAAGCTTCGGGCGGCTGTTCAAGAACGACCTGAAGCTCTATGTCTATCCCGTCCAGCCCTCGCCAGAGGACGAGCTCAAGACGGTGAACGACATCAGGGTCCGGTCGGAGCTGCAGCCGCTGTACGACTACCTCACCGGACGGGGCAGCTTCGTCCACCTCGACAAGTACCGCTCTGAGTTCCTGCCGATCTTCAGCCGCGACGTGCTGCGGAGGATAGCCGCGCACGACGACTCCTGGGAAGACATGGTCCCCTCTGAAGTCGCCAGCCTCATCAAGCGCCGCGCGTTCTTCGGCTACGTCAAGCCGGGCACGGACTGACAGCCCTCCCCGGCTCGCAGAATCGGCGCCATAACCCAGGCTGCACTCGGGCTATTACCGAGGCGGCGGAGCGGGGTGACAAAGGCGCTGCATCCATACCGAGCTTATGTACTGGCCGTTCTTGATGGCGTACTCGAGGAACGTGCCCACCTCGGTGAAGCCGAACTTCCGGTGCAGCGCGACCGACGCGTCGTTGGGCAAGGCTATCCCAGCCAGGGCAACGTGAACCGACGGCTCAAGAGCCAGGCTGTCAAAGAGCGCGCGGTACAGCGCGGAAGCGCGATGCTGACCTCAACGGTCTCCCGGAAAGCCTCGTGGTCCCGGTAGCGCTGGGAACAGGCGTAGCCCAGGACCTGATCGCCGCGCCGGGCCACCAGAAGCCGGTAGGGCCCGGCCGCAGCGAACTGGCGGGACCACTCGCGCCGTTCGGCCACGCTGACCGGCCGAGTGTCGAAGTGGGCGATCGAGTTGGCCCCCGTGTAGTTGAGGATGCCGACGATCGCCGGAAGGTCATCCTCGGTCGCCGCCGTGATCTTGACCTGGGTCGGTCCGCCCTGGTCGCTGCGGGAAGCCTGCTTCATGGCCATACGGTAGCCGCCATCCCCGGCGATATTGCCCGGCGCCGACCGGGCAGGCGCCATTGGCCGCCGAGGCCGCCAGGCGCTACCACCTCAGCGCCATACGGTTCACCGCCAAGACCTGACAGCAGCAAGTTTCGCCCGGAGAGCGCCGCCAGTGCCCTGCTTTCTGGCGTCCCGCACGTCACTGGCCCAGTCAGGTCGCCTTCCAGCCGCTGCGGAAGCCCGGTCAGGTTCACGCCCGGCGGAAAGCGGGTACCGTGCGGCGCTAGACTTGGATCATTCGTTATCTTGCATCGTTCGTGTTTATGGCGGTACGTTTAGCGCCATGACCGCATCCCAGACTCCGACCACCGCCGAGGAACTGCGCGGTGCCGGCCTGCGGGTGACGGCCGCCCGCGTCGCACTGCTCGAGACCGTCCGGGACGGTGACCACCTCGGCGTCGAGGCGATCGCCTCCGGGGTACGCGATCGCGTAGGCCATATCTCCCTTCAAGCCGTGTATGACGCCCTGCACGCACTCACCGAGGCGGGACTCGTACGCCGCATCGAACCGGCCGGCAGCCCGACCCGGTTCGAGGGACGCGTCGGGGACAACCACCACCACGTCGTGTGCCGGTCGTGCGGCGCGGTCGCCGACGCCGACTGTGCGGTCGGCGAGGCGCCCTGCCTGACCGCGTCGGACGACCACGGCTTTTCGATCGGCGAGGCCGAGGTCATCTACTGGGGCCTGTGCCCCGACTGTTCCACCGCCCGCAGTTCCTGAGCACCGTGATCCGCCTAGCCCGGAAGGATGCCCATGTCTGAGAACCATGATCGAGTAGCCGCCGAAAACGCGACCTCGGAGAGCGGGGGATGTCCGGTCGTGCCCGGCCTCACGCACCCCACCCAGGGTGACGCCAACCAAGATTGGTGGCCGAACAGGCTCAACTTGAAGATCCTCGCCAAGAACCCCGCCGTGGCCAACCCCATGGGCGAGGAGTTCAACTACGCCGAGGCGTTCAAGACCCTCGACCTCGCGGCCGTGAAGCGGGACATCGCTGAGGTGCTGACGGACTCCAAGGACTGGTGGCCGGCCGACTTCGGCAACTACGGCCCGCTCATGATCCGGATGGCGTGGCACCTCGCGGGCACCTACCGGATCAGCGACGGCCGCGGTGGCGCCGGCACCGGTCAGCAGCGCTTCGCGCCGCTCAACAGCTGGCCGGACAACGTCAGCCTCGACAAGGCCCGCCGGCTGCTGTGGCCGGTCAAGAAGAAGTACGGCAAGAAGATCTCGTGGGGCGACCTGATGGTCCTCACCGGCAACGTTGCCCTGGAGACGATGGGCTTGGCGACCTTCGGCTTCGGCGGCGGTCGCCCGGACGTCTGGGAGCCGGACGACGACGTCTACTGGGGGCCCGAGACTACCTGGCTCGACGACGAGCGCTACAGCGGCGACCGCGAGCTGGAGGACCCGCTGGCCGCGGTCCAGATGGGCCTCATCTACGTCAACCCGCAGGGCCCGAACGGCAACCCGGACCCGCTGGCCGCGGCCCGCGACATCCGCGAGACGTTCCGCCGGATGGCGATGAACGACGAGGAGACGGTCGCCCTGATCGCGGGCGGACACACCTTCGGCAAGACCCACGGCGCGGGCCCCGAGGACAACGTCGGCCCCGATCCCGAGGCCGCCCCGATCGAGCAGCAGGGCCTCGGCTGGAAGAGCACCTTCGGCACCGGCGTGGGCGGTGACGCGATCACCAGCGGTCTCGAAGTCATCTGGACCGACACCCCGACCACCTGGGACAACAGCTTCTTCCGGATCCTCTTCGGCTATGAGTGGGAACTCACCCAGAGCCCCGCCGGCGCGCACCAGTGGCAGCCGAAGGACGGCGCCGGCGCGGGTACCGTCCCCGACCCGCACGACCCGTCGAAGAGCCGCACCCCGATGATGCTGACGACTGACCTCTCGCTCCGGTTCGACCCGGTCTACGAGCCGATCTCGCGGCGTTTCATGGAGGACCAGGAGGCGGACCAGGAGGCTTTCGCGGACGCCTTCGCCCGCGCGTGGTTCAAGCTGGTCCACCGGGACATGGGCCCGGTCGTGCGCTACCTCGGGCCCGAGGTTCCGTCCGAGACGCTTATCTGGCAGGACCCCGTTCCGGCGGTGGACCACGAGCTCGTGGACGCCGCGGACATCGCCGCTCTCAAGGGCCAGGTCCTCGCCGCGGGCCTGTCGGTCTCGCAGCTGGTCTCCACCGCGTGGGCGTCGGCCTCGTCGTTCCGCGGCAGCGACAAGCGCGGCGGCGCCAACGGCGCGCGCATCCGCCTCGAGCCGCAGAGCGGCTGGGAGGTCAACAACCCCGACGAGCTGGCTACGGTGCTGCGCACGCTGGAGGGGATCCAGGGGTCCTTCAATGCCGCCCAGGGCGGCCGGAAGAAGGTCTCGCTCGCGGACCTGATCGTGCTCGCCGGGGGCGTGGGTGTCGAGCAGGCCGCCAAGAATGCCGGCTACGACGTCGGGGTCCCGTTCGCGCCGGGCCGCACCGACGCGTCAGCGGAGCAGACCGACGTGGAGTCGTTCGCCGTGCTCGAGCCGAAGGCCGACGGGTTCCGCAACTACCTCGGGAAGGGCACCCGGCTGCCCGCTGAGTACCTGCTGATCGACAAGGCGAACCTGCTCACGCTGAGCGCGCCCGAGATGACGGTCCTCGTCGGTGGCCTCCGCGTCCTGGGCGCGAACTACCAGCAGTCGCCGCTCGGCGTCTTCACCGCGGCGCCCGGGTCCCTGACCAACGACTTCTTCGTCAACCTGCTCGACATGGGCACGACGTGGAAGGCGACGTCCGAGGACGCGAACACGTTCGAGGGCCGCGACGCCGCCACGGGCGAGGTCAAGTGGACCGGCAGCCGTGCCGACCTCGTCTTCGGGTCGAACTCCGAGCTGCGCGCGCTCGCGGAGGTCTACGCGAGCGATGACGCGAAGGAGAAGTTCGTGAACGACTTCGTCGCGGCGTGGGACAAGGTGATGAACCTCGACCGGTTCGACCTCGTCTGATCATGACGTCCAGGTCGGCCCGCGCGGGCCGACCTGGACCCGTCCACATCATGACCAACACGGCGCTCACCGGCGCGACGTACGACATCGACGGTGGACAGCAGTTCGTCTCCTGATGAAAGCCTGTCGCGACTGGCTGCGGCCATGCTGTGCCTATCCGGCCTGCTCGAATGCATATGCCAGAGCGATCAGCCTCGGCTCGCTCCACGCCGGTCCCATGAAGGTGAGCCCGACGGGAAGACCAGAGACACGGCCGGCCGGAACGGATATCGCCGGGTATCCCGACACGGCGCACGGACTCGATGTCCCGAACACGCGGCAATCGCCGAGCACATGATCGGTCAGCCAGGCCGGGTTGCCTGTCAGGGCGACCACAGCATCAAGCTGGTCCCTGCTGACCGCACTGTCCAGCGCAGCGCAGGCCAGGCGCCGCGCCTCGCCTCGCGCGGCAAGCCATTCCGGGTCGGCCGGGCTGCCGCTCTTGGCTGCCGCCTGCTCGAACCACTCCTGGCCGAAATGGAGAAGCACCTGGCTGCGGTGCTGGGTGTTGAACGTGATCAGCTCGGCGAGGCTCGCCGGGTGGTCCCCGCCGAGCGCGCCGAGGTAGGCATCTATGTCGTGCTTGAACTCATGCAGCAGAGCGGTGTGCTCGGGGGCGCTGATCTTGTCGGCATCCGGCAGGTGCACGGGGTCGATGACCTCCGCCCCGCGCTCGCGCAGCCGGGTAATCGATGCGTCGAGCACCGAGATAGCGGCCGGTCTGGCTTCCGCTGACCCATCCCGCCAGATCCCGACGCGGGCCCCGTCTAGCGCGCCCGTGTCGAGGAAGGGCGTGTAGTCGGGCACCTGCCCGGCTTGCTGCGCAGTAGCCGGGTCGGCGGGATCTGGGCCGGCCATCACGCCGAGCAGCGCCGCGACATCAGCCACGCAGCATGCCATCGGCCCGGCAGTGTCCTGGGCGGCCGATATCGGCACTATGCCGCTCCGGCTGACCAGGCCCATAGTCGGCTTCAATCCGACCACCCCGCACGCGCCAGAGGGCGACAGTACTGAACCATCTGTCTCACTGCCTATAGCCAGCGGAGCGAGCGCCGCGGCCAGGGCGGCCGCGGAGCCCGAGCTTGACCCGGACGGGTTACGGCCCTTCCCGTGCGGGTTCACCGTCTGACCGCCGAGCGTGCTCCAGCCGCTGGTCGAGTGCGGCGAGCGGAAGTTGGCCCACTCCGACAGGTTGGCCTTGCCCACGATGACCGCGCCCGCCTCGCGCAGCCTGCCAACCAGGAACGCATCGGCCGACGCCGCGCCCAGCAGCGCAGGCGAGCCCGCGGTGGCGGGCATCCCACGTGTCGCGATGTTGTCCTTGACCAGCACCGGAATGCCCTCCAGCGGCCCGCGCGGCCGGCCGATCGCCCGGACGCCGTCGCTGGCACGTGCCTCGGCCACGGCATCCGGGCTGACCGTGATCACCGCGTGCAGGTCCGGGTTCAGCCGCCCGATCCGTCCCAGGTAGAACGAGGTCACCTCGGCCGACGTCACCGACCCGGCCGACATGGCCTGCTGCAGCCCGGCCACCGTGGCGCCGCGCGCCTGCAGGCCCGAGCCGCCAATATGCTCGTCCAGCGATTCAGGTGCCGACATGCGAGGAACAATACGGGAGCCGACAGCCCTGACTCACGAACCTCGCCGGTCGCAGCCGCCACTCTGGTCGCTGGCCGGGGCCGGGGCCGGGATCGGCCCGGCCAGCGGAGCGCCCATGATCTCAGCGGCGGGCCGGTGCACGCCGCGCTGCGGCACCGGGACCACCGGACTGAGATCACGGGCGCCGTCCTTCAGCCGACGGTTCCGTTCACGTTCACCACGTTGAACGTCCCGCCGAACGCCGGGACTCCGGCGCCGCTGATCCCGCTGTCCAGGCCCAGGGCGAAGAAGTACAGCGGATGCCCGTGGTAGGTGACCTGGAGGGTCCCGTCCGGGCGGCGCAGCGTGCCGAGGGCGCGCTGGCTGACTCCCGGGCCGGCCAGAACGCGGCGGCTGGTGATCACCGCCGGCCAGAACTTGAGGCACATCCCGCTGCACTTGCTCATCCGTGGCGTGTCGGCGCTGAACGCGTAGAGCGTCGCGGTGGCGTGGTTGAATCCGCCGGTGACGGCCAGGATGGTCCCGGCTGTCGATTTCTCCGAACGGACGGTCGTCGTGCCCGGGTCCGGGGTTCCGCGAGGGGTCACCGTGTACCAGACACCGCTGGCCGCGGCGTCGATCAGGTACTCGCCGTTGGTAAGCCCGGGTGCTGCCCCGGCGCCGAGATCGAACGCGAACCGGTAGACGGGGTGCCCGCGGTAGCTGACCTGGAGGGTTCCGTCCGGGCGGCGCAGCGTGCCGATGAGGCGCTGGCTGACCCCGCGCCCGGCCATCGCGCGACCGCTGGTCAGCAGCGGCGGCCACAGGGCCGAGCAGGGACCCGTGCAGGTCGTCATGTTCGTACCGTCGAAGCTCAGCGTGTAGAGGGTCCGCCGGCCTAGCGCCGTGGGCGAGGAGAGCACGACGCCGTTGCGGGACGGCTCGGTCTGCACGCTCGCCATGCCGACGGCTGGACGTCCGGACGTGGCGTCGAGGTACCACATGCCGTTGAACGCGGGGAAGTTCTGGCCGTTCTTCTGCCCCGCGGCGCCGTCACCGATGAACCGGTACAGAGGATGGCCGAAGTAGGTGACCTGCCTGACGTGGTTGCGGGTCACGGTGCCCAGTCCCGCCTGGCGCACGCCGCCCCTGGCCACGAGCCGGCCCGTGGCGACCAGCGGCGGCCACGCGACCGTGCACGGCAGCTTGGTCGGTGCCTTGTTGAGGGCGGTGCAGGCGAGCTGCAGCGCGCCCTTCGGAGAGAAGGGGAAGTTGTCCCCGGTAAACACGTACAGCGACCTGCCGGATCCGGTGACCAGAACCCGGCCGAACTTGCTGGCGGTCGTGGTTACCACCACCGCCGGCCTGACCGCCGCGGGCGGGCGTGGCGGCGGCGGGTCCGGCGACGGCGGCCGCCGCGGACAGCAGGGCGAGAATCCCGATCACTGTCGTTATCACTGCTCGATGCGTGCGCAAGCTGCTCCCTCTCGTTCGCTGGCGAGGCGCCACGGCGCCGCTGCCCGCCGCTGCGACCGGAGCCAGGGCCAGGTCACAGCCGATCCTTTCGTCAGGGGGGCGAACAGTGCCGTCGGGCGCCCTCGGCAGACATCTGCCGCCTACTACCACGAACTAACAGCCGCTGTGGTTCAGGGTCACCGGCGACGGCGAGCCGCGGCGCCGCCAGCCGTAACCTTGCGGCCGCCGGACGCGGGGTCTCTAGACTCTGACGGGTGAGCATGCGCATCGGCCGCCTCGAAGCGGTACCGGCCCTCAGCCGGCCCGACCTGCTGGCCCCGGCTGTGGCCGCGGCTCTCGCGGCGCAGGACGGCAAGCTGCCCGCCGATGCGGTGGGCGTGGCGGAGATCGATCCCGAGCTCGCGGACACCGCGGCGTTCTGCGATCGCTACAAGGTGGCCTTCGGCGAGTCCGCCAACTGCGTGGTCGTGGCCGGGCGGCGCGACGGCGAGACCAGGTTCGCGGCCTGCGTCGTGCTGGCCACGACCAGGGCCGATGTCAACGGGGTGGTCCGCCGCCAGCTGGACGTGCGCAAGGCGTCCTTCGCCCCGCGATGGAGTACGGCGGCATCACCCCGATCGGCGTGCCCGCGCACTGGCCGGTGTTCGTGGATGCGGCGGTCGCGGCGAGCCCGCGGGTGATCGTCGGCAGCGGCGTGCGGCGCTCCAAGCTGACGCTGCCCGGAGAGGCGCTCGGCCGGCTCCCCGGCGCCGTGATCCTGGAGGGCCTGGCCCGCTGACCACGGGGCCGCGGGGCCGCTGACGGCCGATCGGCTCAGGGGATCCAGGACACCCGGCCGTGCAGCACCGCGTAACCGACGAACGTGACCGCGTCGATGAGCGTGTGGGCGATGATCAGCGGGGTGACCCGGCCCCACCGGCGATAGATGAAGCCGAAGATCACGCCCATTGCCGCGTTCCCGAGGAACGCTCCGAAGCCCTGGTACAGGTGGTAGGAGCCGCGCAGGATCGCGCTGAACCCCACCGCCTTCCACGGCGTCCAGCCGAGCTGGTCCAGCCTGCGCAGCAGGTAGCCGACGACCAGGACCTCCTCGAGAATCCCGTCGTGCGCCGCGGAGACCGCCACCAGACCGCGGGCAGCGACTCCGGTACCACGTTCAGGCTGATGCCGAGATGGAATGCCGTCAGGTACAAGCCCAGGCCCGCCCCGCCGATCACCGCGGCGAGCCCTGCGCCGCGGATCACGTCCGTGCCGGGCTGGCTCGCGTCCAGGCCCATGTCCGCCGGCCCCTCCCCGGATCTGGCCAGGAGGTAGAACACGAGCACGACCGGCGTGAGCGCCTCGGCGATGCCGACCAGCTGCAGGACGAGGTCCAGCCAGTGGTTGGGGGCCCGCGACCCCACGAGGAGAGCCTGCTGGCTGCTCAGCGACTGCCGGGCCAGCAGCGACCCGATCAGGTCCAGCAGGGCGTTCACCCCGCTCGCACCGAGCGATATCGCGAAGACAGCGAACAGCTCCCAGCGGATCATCCGATCCGACGGCAACCGTAGGCTAGTGTCCTCCCCGAGTGCCACCTGAAGGACTCTAACTGGTGCGGCGGGGCCTTGCCTTCGGTGACTAGCCCCAGCGGGCCGGTCATGGGACTAGCCGCGCCGGGCGGATGCGGACTCTGGGGAACTGTGGACAGGATCGAGCCGACGAACTGGGCGGGCCGGGGCCGAGGCGCGCCAGCCGTGGAGGCGACTCAGGCCGCCGACGCGACTCAGGCCGCGGACGCGACTCAGGCTGCGGAGGCATCCGGGGAGCCGGGGCCGGAGAGACGGCGGGGCATCACGTCTCGCCCGGCCGCCCGGCACCTGGCGCTGATCGTTGCCTACGTGGCCGCCGGGGTCGCGGCGACATGGCCCAATGCCACGTACATAACGGGGCACCAGCTGCCGGCCGTGCGTGACATCTCCGGCTACGTGTGGGACCTGTGGTGGACCGCGCACCAGGTCACCCACCTGGGCAACCCCTTCTTCACCAGCCACATGGCCGCCCCGGCCGGCATCCAGCTGGGCTTCGACACCACGATGCCGCTGGTCGGCCTGATCATGACCCCGGTCACCCTGGCCTTCGGGCCGACCGCCGCCTACAGCCTGCTGACCATCGTGCTGCCGGGCCTGGCCTGCTACGTGATGTACCGGGCCGCCCGGCTGTGGCTGGCCGCACCCGGCGCGGTCGCCGCCGGGGCGCTGTTCGGCCTGTCGTCGATGCTGGCCTGGCAGACGCTGTTCCTGCCGATGACGCTGGAGGCCGCGGTCCGGCTGCGCCGCCGCCCGGGCCTGCGCCAGGGCGTGATCCTGGGCCTGGTGCTGGGTGCCAGCGTCCTGGTCAACCAGGAGTCGGCGGTGATGGCGGTGCTGCTGGCCACGGCGGCCCTGCTGCCCTGGCTGGCCCGCCACCCCGGCGGGCTGCGCGTGCTGGCCGTGGGCGCCGTCGCCGCCGTCGCCGTGGCCAGCCCGCAACTCATCGCCATGGCGCAGCAAGCCATCAGCGGCGGCGCGAGCATCAGCGCAGCCAAGCTCGCCAGCAACTACGACACCTACGGCGCCGGGCTCCCCGGCCTGTTCGCGCCCTCTCCCCAGCTGGACCACCTCGGGCTGAGCCCGCTGGCGTCGGTCTACCGGTACCGCGTCTCTGCCGAGGCGGTGGCCACGTTCGGCGCGGTGCTCAGCGTGCTGGCCCTGTGCGGGCTGGCCGCTTCCTGGCGGCGCCGCAGTGCCTGGCTGCTCGCCGCGCTCTGGCTGGGCGGCGCCGTGCTGGCGCTCGGGCCGACGCTGGTGATCGGCACCCGGGCGCACGTGCCGCTCGCCACAACCTGGAACGGCGCGCGGGTGTCCCTGCTCATGCCCTACACCTGGCTGGTGCACGTTCCAGGGCTGTCGGCCCTGCGCGAGGCCGACCGGCTGGCCCTGCTCGGGCTGGTCGGCGCCGCGGTGCTGGCCGGCAGCGCGGTGGACTGGCTCATCCGCCGCGGGCCCACCCGGCCCGCGATGGCAGCGCTGGCCGTGGTGGCCGTGCTCGCGATCTCGGAGGCCGGCTGGACCGGGGCCCCCGCGGTCCGCGGGCTGATGCCCACCGCCGACGCCCTGCGCGCCCTGGACCGGCCCATCGCCGCCGACCATTCCGGCTCGATAGTCCTGGACGTCCCCTTCGGCCTGCGCGGCGGGCTTCCGCTGTACGGGTCGTCGATCGCGAAGCCGGCGTTCCTGCTGGCCACCGCCGACGGCCACCCGCGGGCGGAGTCCTACACCTCGTGGGTGCCGCGAGCGACCACCCGGTGGTTCAAGCGGCACCCGTTCTACGTCGAGCTGGTGGCCGTCCAGAACGGGAGCCCGGTAACCGCGGCCGCACTCGCCGCGGCGCGGCGCGACGTTCACCGCATAAGCATCGGCTGGGTGCTGGACTGGGCCGTGAGCCAGCAGGTCACCCGGTACCTGACCGACACCGGCTTCGTGTTCGACTACCGGACCGATCAGGTGTCGGTGTACCGGCCGGGCTGGAAGTAGGGACGCCTGGCACGTCCTAGTCGGCCGCGTCCCCCTCTTCCTTGACCCGCGCGACCGCCACCACCGACTGCCCGAAGGGCGGGCGGTCGCCTATCACCCGTTCGAGGAACCGCACCACGGGCACCACCAGGCGATCGTAGAACGACATCGTCCCGCCGGTGGACGGCTGCTTCTTCAGCAGGCTGGTGAACGCGTAGTAACAGACCAGCCCCACTGAATTTGCGTAACGGACATCGACGGCTTCAAGCCCGGCGTCCGCCAGCGCCCTGCGCATCGAGCGCCTGGTATAGCGCCGCACATGCCCGGTGGCGATGTCAACCGGACTCATCGCGAACGGGAACGCCGGGCAGACCAGGACGATGTAGCCCTCGGGCCGGACCAGCCTGGCCATGCTCTGCAGGGCCCCGACGTGGTCATCGATGTGCTCGAGCACGTTGTAGCAGATCAGGCAGGAGTGGTCGCCGCGTTCCTCCGTCGGCAGCAGCAGCTGGCGCACGGTGACGCTGGGGTATACCGCCATGTGCTTCTTCAGCTCCGCGAACAGAGCCGAGTCCGCTTCGGTTGCCGTGTACTTCTCGACCGACGGGATCCATTCCAGCGCGTAGTCGCCGAGCCCGCTGCCGATCTCGATCGGATGCTCGCCGAGGAACGACTTCGCGAAGCCCGCGAACCACTTCCGGTGATTCCGGCACTCGGCGAGCGCGACGAGGACGTCGCACTGGATCTGCCGGTCGCCGCGGATCTGGTCCACGTCGTTCCTGGACGCGTCCTCAGAACGCGCAGTTTCCACTCGACTCAACCTCTCGCCGCAGCGTGACACGAATCCGGCAATGAAACCACATAACTTCAGCTACGCGTGACCCAATCCGAGGCTGCAGCCCGCGCTGTCGGCCGACCGCCCAGGGCCCGAGCGGAATGCAGCAGGATGTCCGCATGTCCGGATTCCTCACCACCCGGGCCCGAGGCCACACCTGGCCTCGCGTGATCATACCTGTGCCCCCGTAACGCCCATGGGCATGCCGGGTAAACTCGGCTCACCATGCCCGTGGACCGTGGCGCGGCCCGTCGCCCTCCGGTTCCCCGGGTCCGCGTGCACGGCCGGCGGGCCGCTGGCACACTGGTCAGTAACGCGCTAAGGAGCACCGATGTACCAGCCGTCTCCGTCCTCGGGACGTACGCCCGAGCCGCAGCGGCCCTCGGCGCCCAGCTCGGTGCAGACCGCGGTCAGGCTCATGTACGCGGGCGCGGCTCTCAGCTTCATCGAGCTCGTCGTGATCCTGACCACCGTAGGCAGCCTGAGGCACACGATCGTCACGCACTACCCGCACTACACGGCGAGCCAGGTGCACGCCGCCGAGGTGATCGCCGTCGTCAGCGTGGTGCTCGAGTCGGTCATCGCGATCGCCCTGTGGCTGTGGATGGCCCGGGCGAACGCGGCCGGCCGCAACTACGCCAGGAAAACCGGGACGGTGTTCTTCGGCCTGAACACCTTGTTCGTGCTGATAGAGCTCTCGCGCCCGCAGGCCAGCCTGGGCCTGGTGTTCAACGTCCTGGTCTGGCTGGCGGGCCTCGGCGCGGTGATCATGCTCTGGCGCCGGGAGTCGGCCCCCTACTTCAGCTCGCCTCGGCCGTAAGCCGGATCAGCCGCGTCCACGCCAGCTCCGCGCCTGAGGCCAGGCAGCCGTCCACCACCACATCGGTGCCGAGCGCGCTGACGCGGACCTCGGGCAGCACCGGCGCCAGCCCGCGCAGCTCGGCGGTCACGGCGGCTGCGAAGCCGGGAGCCTGCCCGATGCCGCCCCCGAGGACGACCAGCTCCGGGTCGACCACGGTCACCACGGCACTGATCGCCTTGGCCACCAGCCGCGCCTCCGCGGCGACGACCGCCGCGGCCCGCTCGTCACCCCTGGCCGCTGCCACGAAGACGCGCAGCGCGGAGACCGGCCCGCGCATGCCCGCCCGCCGTGCGGCGCGGACCACGGCGGACGCGGAGGCCGCGGCCTCGAGCGTGCCCCTCCGGCGCGCGTCCTGCTCGTCTGCGCCCTGGCCCTCCGAGATCGGCATGTACGCGATCTCGCCGGCCACGCCGTGCGCCCCGCGGTGCAGCCTGCCGTCGAGCACCAGGCCCAGCCCGATGCCGCTGCCGATCCAGACGAACGCGAAGCTCGCGAATTCCCGGCCGTGCCCGCGGGCCTGCTCGGCCAGCGCCGCGGCGTCCACGTCGTTCTCCAGGACAAGATCCGGCCCGAACGCCTCCCGCAGCCCCGCCAGGACCGCCGGGCGGCTCAGGCCGGCCAGGCCCCCGGTCAGCGCCATGGCGCCCCGCCTCGGGTCGTAGACGCCCGGGCTGCCGATCACGGTCTGCGTGATGGCGTCCCTGGCCACCCCGGCGCCCGCGCACAGCGTGTCGGCCAGGCGGATCAGCTCGGCCACCCGGCCGCGCGCGCTCGACGCCCTGGTCCTCGCCGAGTGCTTCGCGCGGATCTCGCCGGTCAGGTCGGCGAGCGCGCCGCGCAGGTAATGGTGCCCGATGTCCAGGCCGAGTACGAACCCGGCGTCCGGCCTGATCTCGTAGAGCCGGGCGGAGCGCCCTGGCACGCCCGTGCGCTGCCCGGCGATCCTGACCAGGCCCGAGCGCTCCACGCTGGCCAGCGCCTGCGAGACGGTGGGCTTGGAGAGCCCCGAGATGCGGGCGAGGTCGGCCCGCGAGCACGGCCCGACCTGGCGGATGTGGCCGAGCAGCAGCTGCTCGTTCAGCGCCCGGATGAGCTGCGGCCGAGCAGCCTGGCCGCCTCGCTGGCCCGGTACCGCTGATACGCCGAGGAACTCGGCGTCCGCAAGCTCGGTGCCGGGCGGCTCGGCGGCACCGGATGCGGTACTGGTCACGGCCACCTCCTCCGTCATCATCGGGCGGCCGCCTGACGGGCGCCAGCCAATATCCGGTACCGATCCAACGTCAGATAGTTAGGTTACTGCCCTAAACCATGCGGAACGCCGGAGCGTGTTCGTCCTGCACTGCCCGCTCCTGTCCAGCCCGCACCGTCGAGTCACAGGATCCATCCTGGCGAAAGCCTGGTCACAGTTCGGCCACGGGCCTGGGACTCTCAGAATAGTTAGGATACTGTCCTAACTATCTTAGGGCAGGCGGGTCGACGCTGGCAGGCGGGTCGACGCGACGTCTTGGCGAACTGGCGGTTTATCGTGGCAGCTCCCCCGGTCGTGGTCGGGCTCGACTACGGCGGCACGAAGATCGCCGCCGCGGTGTGCGACCTGGCCGGGAACCGGCTGGCGTCGACCACCGTCGCCAGCGGCGGCGCGCTCGGGGCGCAGGCCAGCTTCGGGCGCGGCGTCCAGGTCTGTCGCGACCTGCTGAGCAGGACGACGCCGGGCAGCAAGCTCGTCGCGGTCGGCGTGTCCACGTTCGGGATCCCGTTCGACGACCGGGTGGAACTCGCCCCGGCCATCGACGGCTGGGACAAGCTGGCCATGGGCCGCGAGCTGCGCGGCGCGTTCGCCGGGGCACAGATCCGGATGGCCAACGACGCGAAGGCGGCAGCTCAGGCCGAGGTCCGCTGGGGCGTGCTGGCCGGCTGCGACCCCGCCGTCTACCTGAACCTGGGCACCGGGCTGGCCGCCGCCATCGTGATCGGCGGCCAGGTCGTGAACGGGGTCAACGGCGCGGCCGGCGAGATCGGCTACAACCTGCGCTCGGTGACGGACGTGGGCCTGGCCTTTGACCAGCGCTCGCTGCTCGAGCACATGGTCAGCGGCCAGGCACTGGCAGAGCGGGCCGCCGGACCGGACCGGCCCGGCCAGCAGCTCACGGCCGCGGACGTCTTCGCCGCCGGCGCAGCGGACACCCAGCTGGACGGCCTGATCGATGACTTCGTCGATGAGCTCGCCTTTCACGTGGCGAACCTCGCGATCCTGGTGAACCCGGCGCGGATCGCGGTCGGCGGCGGCATCGTCCGCTCCTGGGCGCGGATCAGGCGACCGCTGCAGCGCGCGCTGCATTCCGGGACCCCGTTCCCGCCCGAGCTCGTGGTCGCGCACTTCCCGTACGACGCGCCGCTGCTTGGGGCCGTGGCGATGGCCGTGGACGCGGCGCAAGGCGTGGCCGGGCCAGGCCACGCGGTCAGCCACGACGGCCATCCGGCCCACGGCCGGGGCGCCGACGGCGCCGTTCCCGCCAGCACGGGCCCTGCCAGTACGGGACCCGCCAGCGAGGACACCATCAACACTGGCACGCTGTCATGAACACGACATTCTGGGTGCCATCCCGGCCGAGGGGATCCCGTCGGCCAGCCATTCACCGCTCCTGCGCATCCGGCCGGCCAGAAGCGGCCGGCTCCGGGTGCACAGAACACACCTCGGAGGGCTAAGCAATGAGACGCCTTAAGGCAATCGGGGTCATCATCACGGCCGGCCTGCTCGCGACCGCCTGCGGCGCCGGCTCAGGTAGCGGCGGCAGTTCGCCAGCGACCAAGGGCGTTGTGACCATCTCTAACGAGAACGGCGCCCTGTGGACCTGCGGCTTCAACCCGTATAACGGCTCGGACACCCTCCTGTCGGAAGGGTTCGTCTACGAGCCCCTGGTCTTTGTCAACCCGCTGCAGAACGGCAAGACCACACCGATGCTCGCGACCTCCTGGGCTTGGGGGCCGGGCAACACGTCGCTCACGTTCACCATCCGCAAGGGCGTCAAGTTCTCCGACGGGACGCTGCTCACCCCCGCGGACGTGGTGTTCACCTTCAACATGCTCAAGAAGTACCCCGCCCTGGACCTGCCCGGCGACTGGCCGACGCTGTCCAGCGTCACCCAGAGCGGCTCTGACCAGGTGACCATGAACTTCGCGACCGCAGCGGTGCCCTATTTCTACTACATCGCCGACCAGACCCCGATCGTGCCCGAGCACATCTGGTCGAAGATCTCCAACCCGGTCGCCTACGCCGACGCCCATCCCGTGGGCACCGGGCCCTTTGAGGTGAACCCGTGCACCAACGCGAACATCACCTACACCGCCAACAAGCGCTACTGGCAACCCGGCGAACCGCACATCAGCAAGGTCGAGTACCCGGCGTTTACGAGCAACAACACGGCCAACGACCAGCTAGCGAACGGCCAGGCCCAGTGGGGCTCCCAGTACATCCCGGGCATCCAGCCCTTCTACACCTCCAAGAGCCCCAGCTTCCACTACTGGTTCCCGCCGACCGTCAACGTCTCTCTGGTGCCGAACCTGAAGAACCCGCTGCTGGCCAACGTCAAGGTCCGCCAGGCCATGTCGTACGCGGTCGATCGATCGAAGGTCTCCTCGATCGGCGAGTCCGGGTACGAGCCGCCTGCGAACCAGGCCGGCATCGTCACGCCGACGTTCTCCGGCTGGCTCGACACCTCGCTGGCCGGCCAGTACAACTACTCCTACAGTCCGGCGAAGGCGAAGCAGCTGCTGGCCTCGGCCGGCTTCAAGCTGGGCTCCGACGGCATCATGGCGAATGCGGCGGGCCAGAAGCTCGCCTTCACCGTCATCAACATCGGCGGCTACTCCGACTGGGTCGCCTCGATGCAGGTGATCCAGCAGAACCTCAAGGCGGTCGGCATCCAGCTGACGCCGGACAACCTGACGAATACCGCCTTCACGGCCGCCCTGTACACCGGCAAGTACCAGCTGGCCTTCTACGACCAGCAGTCCTTCGGCCCGGGCCCCTATTACGAGCTGCGGAACTGGCTGGACTCGGCCAACACGGCCCCGATCGGCCAGACCGCGGTCAGCAACTATGAGCGCTACAGCAGCCCGGCCACCGACAACCTGATCAATTCCTACGCCACCACCACTAGCCCGACGCAGCAGCACGCGATCGTCGACCAGCTGCAGCAGGTCATGCTGACCGAGCTGCCCATCATCCCGGTCGTGGAAGCGGTGGACTGGTACCAGTGGGACGACGCGCACCTCACCGGCTGGCCCACTCCCGGCAACCCCTACGCCCAGCCGTCCGCGTACGCGTACCCGGACATGGAGCAGGTGCTGCTGCACCTCAGGGCAAAGTGACCCGGTGCGTGCCCGGGGGCCAGCCCCGGGCACGCACTACACCCCGCCGCGCCGCGCTACCCCGCACGGGCCGGCCGTGTGAGGATCTGACCATGACGACGAGGAGACGAGCTTGAAATTCGCGCTCCGCCGCCTCGGCTTCTTCGTGTTCACCTTGTGGGCGGCGCTGACCATTAATTTCCTGATCCCGCGGCTGATGCCGGGGAATCCGGCGCTCGCGATGCTGTCCAAGTTTCACGGGCAGCTCGGCCCGGGGGCGCTGAAGGCGCTGGACATCCTCTTCGGGATCAACACGCACCAGAGCCTGCCCGCTCAGTACGTCAGCTACCTGCACGAGGTGCTGACCGGCAACTTCGGGACGTCGCTGGATTTCTACCCGGCGACGGTCAGCTCGCTCATCGGCGGCGCGATCTGGTGGACGCTGGGCCTCGTGGGCATCACCACGATCCTGGCCTTCGCGCTCGGCACCGGCCTCGGCATCGTGTCCGCGTGGCGCCGTGGCGGGCGGCTGGACAGCATCCTGCCGCCGGTGTTCGTGGTCACCTCCGCAGTGCCGTACTTCTGGGTGGCCATGGTGCTCGTGCTGATCTTCGGGATCACCCTGCACTGGCTGCCCAGCCAGGGTGGCTTCTACGTCTCGACGGACACCCCGTCCCTCTCACTGACCTTCTTCGAGGACGTGCTGACGCACGCCGTGCTGCCCGCGATCTCGCTGCTGATCACCACGATCGGCACCTGGATCCTGACCATGCGCAATACGATGATCACCACCCTGGCCGAGGACTACGTGCGGATGGCCCGCGCCAAGGGGCTGCCGGGGCGGCGCATCATGGTCGACTACGCGGCCCGCAACGCGATCCTGCCGAACCTCACCGGCTTTGCCATGTCGCTCGGGTTCGTGGTCAGCGGCGCCATCCTGATCGAGTACGTGTTCAACTACCCGGGTGTCGGCTACATGCTGTTGCAGGCCGTGCAGGGTGAGGACTTCCCGCTGATGCAGGCGCTGTTCCTGCTGATCACGGTCGCGGTGCTGGTGGCCATCCTGATCGCCGACATCGCCACCGCTCTGCTCGACCCGCGCACCAGGACGGCCCGCTAGTCATGTCCCTGCCCATATCCGGGGTCCCGACCACCCTCTACCAGCCGGGCCAGTGGCCCGGCACCGAAGGGGCCGGGCCGTCCCGGCTGCCCGGCGCCCGCGCGCTGACGCGGATGGTCGGCGCCGTGCGGTCGAACCGCAAGGCGACCGCGGGCGCCGCGCTGCTCGCGTTGTTCGTCCTCGTCGCGCTCTTCCCGGGGGTGATCGCCCGCGACAGCCCGAGCGCCGACGCCTACACCCCGCGCCTGGGCCTGTCGACCGCTCACCTGCTCGGCACCACCGCATACGGGCAGGACATGTTCGCGCAGGTGGTGTGGGGCACCCGGACCGTGCTGATCATCGCGTTCGCGGTCGGGCTGGCCGCGACCGCGATAGCGGTACTGATCGGCGTCGCGGCCGCGTACCTGGGCGGGCTGTGGGACAGCTCGCTCAGCACGCTCACCGACGTGCTGCTGGTCATCCCCCTGTTCCCGCTGCTGATCGTGATCGCCGGCTATGCGCACGGCGGGGGCCCGCTGGTGCTCATCCTGGTGATCACCGTCACCGGCTGGTCGTACACCGCGCGCCAGCTGCGGTCGCAGGCGCTCTCGCTGCGCGGCCGGGACTACCTGGAGGCAGCCCGGGTGCGCGGCGAGCGCCGAGCCTACATCATCGTGGTGGAACTCATCCCCACCATGACCTCGCTGATCGTGGCGAGCTTCCTGACCAATGCGCTATACGCGGTGCTGTTCGCCTCCGGTCTGCAGTACATCGGCCTAGGCGACCCGAACACGCAGAGCTGGGGCACGATGCTGTACTGGGCGCAGAACAACGCGGCGCTACAGACCGGCCAGCCCATGTGGGCCATCGCGCCCGGGGCTTGCATCGCCGCCCTGGGGGCGGCGCTCGCCCTGCTCAACTACGCCTTCGACGAGATCGGCAACCCGGCTCTGCGACCGGTACGGAGGGCCCGTGGCACACGCGCGCGCTGACGTTAACCCCCGTTCCGCGGGCTCGGGCCCCGCGGCCGGGCCGATGCTCGCCGCCCGGGACCTCTCGGTCGAGTACGCGACGGACCGCGGCCCCGTGGTCGCCGTCGACCGGGTGACCTTTGACCTGGACCAGGGCGAGTTCATCGGGATCGTCGGAGAGTCCGGCTGCGGCAAGTCCACGCTCCTGTTCGCGATCGCCCAGCTGCTGGTCCCGCCGGCCAGCGTCACCGGCGGCAGCGTGACCTTCAAGGGCCAGAGCATGGTGGGACTGACCGAGAAGGACCTGGCCGCGATCCGCTGGAAAGACATGTCAGTGGTCATGCAGAGCGCGATGAACGCGCTCAACCCGGTCAAGTCGATCGGAGCGCAGTTCAAGGACGCGATGCGGGCCCACGGCGTCACCTCCCGGGAGCAGATCGCCGGGCGCTCGGCCGAGGTGCTCAAGATGGTCGGCATCGACCCGGTGCACCTGAAGAGCTACCCGCATCAGCTGTCCGGCGGCATGCGGCAGCGCTCGATGATCGCGATGGCGATGCTGTTCACCCCCGACCTGGTGATCATGGACGAGCCCACCTCGGCCCTGGACGTCGTCGCCCAGCGCTCGCTGATGATCCAGATCAAGGAACTGCAGCAGGAATTCGGCTTCGCGGTCATCTTCGTCACCCACGACATGTCCCTGGTCAGCCACTTCTCCGACCGTCTCATGGTCATGTACGCGGGTCAGGTGGCCGAGCTCGGCGCCACCCGCCGGGTCTTCGACTCCCCGCTGCACCCCTACAGCGCCGGCCTCATGGAGGCCTTCCCCTCGATCCGGGGGCCGCGGCTGAAGCTGACCGGGATCCCGGGCAGCCCGCCGGACCTGGCCCGGCCGCCCCAGGGCTGCCGGTTCGCGCCGCGCTGCCCGAAGGTCATGGCCCGGTGCGAGACCACGCCGCCCGACCTCTACCAGGTCGACGGCACCGAGGTCCGCTGCTTCCTGCACGAGGGAGCCAACGGCCTGGCGACAGTGACGCAAGGGGAAGAATGACGCCGGGAGAACACCGTGACTGAGCTGCTGCGGACGGAAAGGCTGACCCGGCACTTCAAGATCGGGGGCGCGCTGTCCCGGCGCACGCTGCACGCCGTGGACGACGTCAGCATCTCGATCGGCGAGCGGCAGATCGTCGCGCTGGCCGGCGAGAGCGGCAGCGGCAAGAGCACCATCGCCCGGCTGCTGGCCAAGGTCTACAAGCCGACCAGCGGCGAGATCTACTTCCAGGGCCAGCCGGTGTCGGCCATCAGGTCGCGCCAGGACAGGCTCCGTTACGCCGGGCTGGTGCCCATGGTCTTCCAGGACCCGTTCAGCTCGATCAACCCGGTGTTCCGCATCTCGCATGGCATCCTGCGCGGGCTCAAGCTGCACCGCCCCGAGCTGTCCAGGCCGCAGCGCCGCGCCGAGGCGATCCGGGTCCTCGACCTGGTCGGGCTGACCCCGGCGGCCGAGGTGCTGCAGCGCTTCCCGCACGAGCTGAGCGGCGGCCAGCGGCAGCGGGTCGGGTTCGCCCAGGCCCTGGCGCTGCGGCCGAAGCTGATCGTGGCCGACGAGCCGGTCTCGATGCTGGACGTGTCGATCCGGATCGGGCTGCTCAACATGATGACCGAGCTGCGCGACAGCCAGGGCGTGTCGATCCTCTACATCACCCACGACATCGCCAGCGCCCGCTACGTCGCCGACCGGCTAATCGTCATGTATGCCGGGCGGATCGCCGAACAGGGTCCGGTCGAGGATGTCCTGGCCAGCCCCCGGCACCCCTACACCCAGCTGCTGCTCTCCGCCGTGCCCGACCCGCGCGCCCCGCTGACCATCACCGCGGAGACCGACCGGGGCGAGCCGCCGCGCGTCATCGACCCCACCCCGGGGTGCCGGTTCCGCTGGCGCTGCCCGCTGGCGATCGACGAGTGCCACCAGGTGACGCCGGAACTCAGCCGCCTGGCCCCGGAGCACGACGCCGCCTGTCACGTGGCTCGCAGCGGCGCGGAAGTGAGGGCGTTCGGATGAAGCTGGCCGTCGTCGGTGGCGGGTCCACCTACACCCCTGAGCTGGTCGACGGCGTGGCCAGGCTGGCCGACGACGTCAAGGTCACCGAGCTGGTCCTGGTCGACCCGGACCAGGCCCGCCTCGATGTCGTCGGCCCGGTCTCGGCCAGGATCATGCGCCGCTACGGCCATCCCGCCCGGCTGCGCTGGACCGCCAGCCTGGACGACGGCCTGGACGAGGCCAGCGCGGTGCTGCTGCAGCTGCGGGTCGGCGGCCAGGCGGCCCGCCAGCGCGACGAGACCTGGCCGCTGGCATGCGGCTGCATCGGGCAGGAGACGACCGGGGCCGGCGGGCTCGCCAAGGCGCTGCGCACCGTGCCCGTGGTCCTGGACATCGCCGAACGCGCTCGCCGGCGCTCCTCGGCCGACGCCTGGATCATCGACTTCACCAACCCGGTGGGCATCGTCACCCGGGCGCTCCTCGACGCCGGCCACCGCGCGATCGGGCTGTGCAACGTCGCCATCGGGTTCCAGCGGCATTTCGCGCAGCTGCTCGGCGTGCCGCCCGAGCGCGTGGCGCTGGACCACGTCGGGCTGAACCACCTCACCTGGGAGCGGGCCGCCTTCGTGGACGGGGCCGACGCCCTGCCTGGTCTTTTGGCCTCCCACGGCGAGGAGATCGCGGTGCACACCGGGCTCCCGGCGTCCGTTATGGAATTCCTTGGGGCTGTGCCGTCCTACTACCTCAGCTACTTTTACGAACATAACGCCGCGGTGGCGGACCAGCGCGGCCGCCCCACGCGAGCGGAGGAGGTCGCCGGGATCGAGCGCGAGCTGCTGCGGCTGTACGCCGACCCGGCCCTGGACCGCAAGCCGGAGCTGCTGTCCCGACGGGGCGGCGCGTTCTACTCGGAGGCGGCGGTGGCGCTGCTGGCCTCGCTCGTCAGCGACGCGCGCGACCGGCAGGTGGTCAACGTGCGTAACGCCGGCACGTTCGCGTTCCTCGATGACGCCGCCGTGATCGAGGTTCCCGCCCGGGTGGGCGCCGCCGGCGCCGAGCCGCTGCCGGCGGCCCCGCTGGCCCCGCTGATGCGCGGCCTGGTCGCGCACGTGTCGGCCTACGAGGAGCTGGCCGTCGATGCGGCACGCCGCGCTGCTCGCCCATCCGCTGATCGGCCAGTACGACCTGGCCGGCCAGCTCGCCGACCGGCTGATCGCCGAGAACGCGCGGTACCTGCCGTGGGCCGGCGGCACGCCCGAGACCGCGGCGGCGGCCGGGCGGTGAGCCGCCCGCTGCCCGCCGTGCTGGCGATCGACGGCGGCAACAGCAAGACGGACGTGGCGCTGGTCGCCGCCGACGGCACGCTGCTGGCCAGCGCCCGCGGCCCGGGCGTGCCGGGGATGCTGGTGCCCGAGGAGACGATCGGGGTGCTCGGCTCGGTGGCCCGCGCCGCGGCCGAGCAGGCGGGCCTGCCTCCGGCCGGCCCGGGCCTGCGGATCGCGCGGCACCTGGAGGCCTGCGTGGCCAATGCCGACCTGCCCGAGGAGGAACGGCAGCTGGACGAGGCCCTGCGCGCGGCGGGTTGGACTGACACCACGCACGTGGCCAACGACACCTTCGCCGTGCTGCGGGCCGGTCTCGACGGGCCCGGTCCGCACTGGGGCGTCGCTGTCACCTGCGGCGCGGGCATCAACTGCGTGGGCGTGGCACCGGACGGGCGGACCACCCGGTATCTCGCGGTCGGCCCCCTGAGCGGCGACTGGGGCGGCGGGCGCGGCCTGGGCGGGGAGGCCGTCTGGTGGGCGATCCGCGCCGAGGACGGCCGCGGGCCGCAGACGGCGCGGCGACCATGTACGACGTCGCGGTCGGGTTCCACACCGGAAAGATCGGCGGGGATGCGCTCCTCGGCCTGGTTCCGGTCCTGTTCGAGGTCGCGCGGGACGGGGACGAGGTCGCACTGGATCTGGTTTGCCGGCAGGCCGGGGAGGTGTGCGTGATGGCGCTGGCCGCGATCAGCCGCCTCGGCCTGGACGGCGAGCCGGTGCCCGTGGTGCTCGGCGGCGGGGTGCTGACCGCGCGCGACCCGCTGCTCACCGGCGAGATCACCAAGCGGTTCGCTGACGGGGCCCCGCTGGCGACGCTGCGCATCGTCGACGTCCCCCCGGTGGCAGGCGCGGCCTTGCTCGGCCTGGACCACCTCGGGGCGGGGCCCAGCGCCCAGGCCCGGCTGCGCGCTGCGTACCTGCCGGGGCCCGCGCCGCCGTGATCATTCGCGGCTACCGTTCCGGCGACCTGGGCGACCTGTACCGGATCTGCCTGCAGACCGGTGATCACGGCACCGACGCCACCGCGCAGTTTCGCGACCCGGACCTGCTCGGTCACGTCTACGCGGCACCGTACGGCCTGTTCGAGCCGTCCCTGGCGGTCGTGGCGGAAGACCGGGCCGGGGTGGGCGGCTACTGCCTCGGCGCGCTGGACAGTCGGGCGTTCGAGCAGCGGACCGAAGAGCAGTGGTGGCCGCGGTTGCGGCTTCGCTACGTCGAGCCCGACGTCGCCGACCGCGGCCGCTGGACGCGGGACGAGCAGATTGCCTACCTCATCCACCACCCGTGGCGCACCGACGGCGAGCTGATGGCCGACTTTCCGTCCCACCTGCACATCGACCTGCTGCCCCGGCTCCAGGGCCGCGGCACGGGCCGCCGGCTCGTCGGCATGCAGCTCGCGGCGTTGCGGGACCAGGGATCGCTCGGCGTTCACCTGCACGTGAATGCCGGGAACCAGCGCGCCCTGGGCTTCTACCATCACCTCGGCTTCACCCAGCTACGCGACGGCCCGCGCCGCGTCCTCGGCCTGCGGCTGCGGTAGCTGGCGGCGGCTGCCGACTCTGGTCCGGCGCCGGAGATGTGTCAGCGGTTCCTGATGACCTTTCTGCGGTAGGCGATGCTTCCGGCGCCGACCAGTATCGCCGCTCCGCCGAGCCCGAGGAGCAGGGTGTCCTGGAATCCGGCCGTGCCGCCGCCACCGGTGGCCGGGGGCGCGGTGGGGATCGGGCTGGTCGAATGGCTCTCCGTCACCGCCGGCGATGCCGACGGGGGCACCGAGGTATTGGCCGAGGGGGTGGCTGAGGGGGTGGCTGAGGGGGTGACCGAGGGGCTGGCGCTCGCGCCCGGCTGGCCTACCCCAGCCGTACGGCTAGACGATGCAGCAGGGGCTGGCGAGGCACCTCGCACGGGTGAGGAGGTTGGCAGTGCCACCGAGGGCGAGGACGATGTAGGCAGGGCCGCCGACGACGAGGACGTCGTGCAGGCCGAGATTGCTGCGGAGGCAAGTATGGCCAGCATGCCGCAGCTTGCCGCGGTTAGCCTCGCGCCGAGCCCCGTCCCCGCAGTGGTGGTGCGGACCTTCATAGAACCTCCTCTCGCATCCGGCAGGTGGCGGCCCACTGGCTCGGTCGCGCATCAGAAACCGACGCTGGAACGGAAAACGCATGGCTGAACCGACCGCGCCCGCGCCGACTGAATGCAGGTCCCCGAAAGCGCGAAGGACCATAGGGTAAAGCCTATAGACGCCGCAGACATGTAATAGCCTGTTCACCACCTGAATATCAGGCTACGCGAACAGAACACTCTTGGGAAGACGGAGGGAGTGACGACACTATTGGGCGAGGTCGAGTGGCGGCGCATCGCCGGGTTTCGCGTGGTCATGTCTTGGCCGCATAGCCGCTATGCCCCCAAGCCCGGTCCGTCAGGAAGCGTCCGGGCCCGCGTGGCCGGAGTGGCCGGCGTGCTTCTCATCGTGGCCGGGGCCGCCGCTGTCGGTGTCGCGCTCGGGGCGCAGGAGCATGCGCCGCAGCCTTCCCTGGCGGCAGCGGGCGCTCTCGGGCCGTCCGCAGGCCGGGACCACGGGCCGTCGTTGCCGCGCTCAGTGCCGGTGTCCGTTGCTATCCCGGCCATCGGCGTGAACTCGGGACTGCTGCACCTGGGGGTCAACGCCGACGGCACGATCCAGGTACCGTCGCTGTACACGAGCGCAGGCGAGGCGGCGTGGTACAAGTACTCGGCGACGCCGGGCCAGATCGGGGCGTCGGTCATCGAGGGTCACCTCGACAGCTACCACGGGCCCGCCGTCTTCTTCCGCCTCGGAGCCCTCCGCCCCGGGGACAATGTCGACGTCACGCTCGCCGACGGGATCACCGCCGTTTTCCGCGTCACCGGCGTACGCCAGTACCCCAAATCCAGATTCCCTGCGAAAACCATTTACGGCGCGACTCACTACGCGGCTCTGCGCCTGATAACGTGCAGCGGCGCATTCGACTACGGCACCGGTCATTACCTCAGTGCCACGGTTGTATTCGCATCCCTCGCCTCATCACAGCCGGCCGGTCGCGATTGGCCCGGCGCCTGACGACCTTCTTCTTGCCGCGCTGGGCGGGCCTGCCGGCCGGCCCTTACCGGGCCAGCAGCCGGTCGAGATCGGCCGGATCGGCGCCGGTCACCTCGACTACCTTCGTCCGGCTGGCTGCCCCGCTCACCAGCGTCACCGAATGACGGCGGATGCCGAACGCCGCAGCTACCGCCGCCAGCGCGGCCGCTGTGGCCTGCCCGTCCACCGCACGCGCACTGACCCGCACGACCAGTGCGCCATCGTGCTCACCGCCCACGCCGGGACGGGCAGACCCAGGCCGGACCCGGAGAGTAATACGCACCACCCCAGTGTGCCCCAGGCAGTTTGTGGACGCTGAAGGCTGTGCGAGCAACCCTCAGCGTCCACAAACCGCTGCGCCGACGACGGCGCGGCCGACCCGGCTGAGGCGCAGCGCCGGCCCCTCGTGCTTCAGCGAAGCGGCGCGAGCGCCTCGGCGAGCGGGGTGAGCACGGCTGGAGTCAGTGGGGCAGCAGGTAGACGATCGCCAGGCCGAGCTGCTCGCCTGCCAGGGCGGCCACCTTGTCGACGACGGCTCCCAAATCATGATCGGCGCTCAGCGGGATGTGGCTCGACAAGGTGATCTCTGCCGGGTTGCGGCCGATGTCCTGGCAGTGTGCGAACAGAACGTCTCTCTTTCGCGCGAACTCCTCCACGGTGCCGGCAACGAAGTTCCAGTGCTGGGCGTACCGGGCGGCGGTGCGCAGGGTACGGCGCTCGCCGCTGCCGCCGATGCAGATCGGCGGGTGTGGCCGCTGCGGTCCCTTTGGCTCGCAACGAGCGTCGGTCAGCCGGTAATAGTCGCCCCTGAAGCTCGTCGTCTCCTGGGAGAGCAGGCCCACGAGAACCTGGCACGCTTCCTCGAAGCGGTCGCTGCGCTCGCGCGGGGTGCCGAGCGCGATGCCATACGCTCTCGATTCCTCCTCGTTCCAGCCCGCGCCGATACCCAGCTCGAGCCGGCCGTCGGAGATGATGTCGATGGTGGCCGCCATGTTGGCCAGCACGGCCGGCTGGCGGTAGTGGATTCCGGTGACCAGCGTGCCCAGCCTCAGGCGGCGAGTCGCCTGCGCCAGCGCGGCCAGCGCCATCCAGCCCTCCAGGCACGGCCCGGCCGAGTCCCCGACGATCGGGTAGAAGTGGTCGAACAGCCATCCGGACTCGAAGATCTCGATCTCGTCGGCTTCCTTCCACACGGCCAGCATGTCCGCCCAGGTCGTGTTCTGCGGCGCGGTCTTGAAGGCAAAGCGCATGATCGGTCCCTCCTGACGTGTGCGGGTGCGGCCGCACGCTACCAGCGCCCGTCCGCGCGGCTTGATGTAGGTCGGGTTCGGGTGATCATCTGCGCGCGGCAAAGGTGTGCGCGGCCTACGGACGCACCGCACCACGCCGGCCAGCCGGACCCAGTCAGCCGGCCAGGAGGTAGCAGGCGATGGCCGCCGCGGAGGCCACGTTGAGCGAGTCGACTCCCCCGCTCATCGGTATCCGCACGCTCAGGTCGGCTTGGTCGCGCCAGCGGGCCGAGAGGCCGTCTCCCTCGGCTCCGAGCAGGAGGGCAAGCCGACCAGCGTCCGCCGGCACCAGGCCGTCCGCCGGCACCCGGCTGTCCGGCCGCATGCGGGCGTCGGCGAGCGCCTCGCCGATCGGCACCGCGTCGGCTGCGGGGGTCAGCGCAAGCAGGCGGAACCCGGCCGCGCGGAGCCCGGCCAGTCCCTCCCGCCAGTCGTCCAGCCGGGCGTAGGGCACAGCGAACACCGCGCCCATCGACACGCGGACCGAGCGCCGGTAGAGCGGGTCGGCACAGCGTGGCGCCAGGACCACCGCGTCGAAGCCGAGCGCGGCCGCGCACCGGAAGATCGCGCCCACGTTCGTGTGGTCCACAATGTCCTCGAGCACCACGACGCGCCGCGCGCTGTCGATCACCTCACCCACCGGCGGGAGCGGGAGCCGCCGCATCGAGGCCAGCGCGCCGCGGTGCACCCGGTAGCCGGTGACCTGGTGGGCGATCTCCGGCGGGACCACGTATACCGGGCCATCGCAGCGGTCGGCCAGGTCCGCGAGGCCGGCCAGCCGGTCGCTGGTGACCAGCAGCGAGCGCACCGGATAGCCCGCGGCGATGGCGCGCCGTATCACCATTTCCCCCTCGGCGACGAACAGCCCGCTGGATGCCTCGAGGCTCTTGCGCAGGTTGACGTCGGTGAGGCGGACATAGTCCCTCAGACGCGGGTCGTCGGCGTCGCCGACCGGAACCAGGCTGCTCACGGGTTCAGTCTGGCCGACCCGCAAGGGTGGTGCCTGTTCGGTGACCCTCAGTGCGCCCCGCGGCTCCCCGGGGTCACCAGCCCGGTTTCGTAGGCGATGACGACGAGCTGGGCGCGGTCCCGGGCGTTCAGCTTGGTCATGATGCGACTGACGTGGGTCTTGGACGTGAGGGGGCTGAGGAACAGGCGCGCGGCGATCTCGTCGTTGGACAAGCCCTCGGCGACCAGCGCCAGCACCTCGCGTTCCCGGACGGTCAGAGTGGACAGGACCTGGCCGCTGACCGGCGGCCGCTCGGGGCGGCGGGCGAGGTCGGTGATGAGCCGCCGCGTCACGCTCGGCGAGAGCAGCGCGTCGCCCCTGGCCGCCACCCGGATTGCCTGGATCAGCTCGGCGGGCTCGGTGTCCTTGACCAGGAAGCCGCTGGCCCCAGCCCGGAGTGCCTGGTAGACGTATTCGTCGGACTCGAAGGTGGTCAGGATGACGACCTTGACCCCGGCGAGGTCCTCGTCGGCTGAGATGCGGCGGGTGGCTTCCAGGCCATCCACCCCGGGCATCCGGATGTCCATCAGCACCACGTCGGCGCGCTCGCGGCGGGCCAGGTCGACCGCTTGCTGGCCGTCGGTGGCCTCGCCGACCACCTCGAGGTCGTCGGCGGCGTCGAGCAGGAGGCGGAATCCCGCGCGGATCAGGGCCTGGTCGTCGGCCAGCAGGACCCGGATCATTGCGGCGTGCCATTCTCGAGCGGGGCGGAGCCGCTGTCAGGGGCGGAGGCGGTGCCAGAGGCGGAGGCGGTGCCAGGGGCGGTGCCGCCCCTGCCGCCCCCGTCGCCGGTGAGCTGCCCGCGGAGGGGGAGCCGGGCCGCGACCCGATAACCGCCGCCGGGAGACGGGCCGGTCACGACGGAGCCGCCGACGGCGGCGGCGCGCTCGCGCATTCCGGCCAGCCCGTGTCCAGCCCCCTCGCTCACTGTGCCTTCGGCGACGGGGCCGGCCGGCCCCCGATGCCCGCTCCCGGTGTCGGCCACGTCGATGCGCAGTTCGTCGTCGCGGTAGCTCAGCGAGACCGCGGCCGCCGCCGGGCCTGCGTGGCGGATGGCGTTGGTCAGCGATTCCTGGACGATCCGGTAGGCGGCCAGGTCCACGGCCGCGGGCAGCGGGGACGGTTTCCCGGTCACGGTGAGCGTCGTCTCCAGGCCGGCCTGGCGGGCCCCGGCGACGAGGGTCTCGAGCTGCGCGGTGCCCGGTGCAGGCTGGGTGGGGTCGGCGTCGTCGGCCTGGCGCAGCACGTTGAGGATCGCGCGCAGCTCCCTGAGCCCCTCCTTGCTGGCCGCCTTGATTGCCTGCAGGGCCTCGGCAGCAGCCTCCGGGCGGGTGGACAGGACGTGGGAGGCCGCGCCGGCCTGCACGTTGATGGTAGCCATGGTGTGCGCGACCACGTCATGCAGCTCGCGGGCGATGCGCAGCCGTTCCTCATCGACCCGCCTGCGGGCGTCCTCCTGGGCCCGGTCGTGGATCGACGCCACGTAGGCCCGCCGGTTGGCCACGGCGATCCCGGCGAACAGCGGGGCGGCGACCAGGCCGGGGATGAGGACGAACCCGCCGCCGGCGATGTGCCCGAACGGGTTCGCCGCGCCGGTGGCCGTCATCAGCCCGGCCATCGTGGCCGCGGCCAGCGCGATGGCCCGCCGGACGCTGACCTGGGTAGCCACCGCATATAGAGCCAGGGCGGGGGCCACCAGGGCGGCGCCGTTGATGTAGCCGAGCAGCGTGAAGCCCGCTACCGCGGCGGTCGAGACGGTGAGCACGGAGACCGGCCACCGGCGCCGCCCGGCCAGCACCAGGCACGCGATCGCCACCAGCAGGTAGGCAGCGGGCGGGGGATGCGGGACCAGCCGCCCGCGGAACTGGATCGTGTCGGAGGGGCTGGAGGGATGCGCCTCGCCGTAGGTGCCTGAGATCAGTACAGCGGTCACCACGAGGGCGGATACCACATCCCGGACGGGCGAACTCAGCCAGCGCCGCCACGCTGCCCTGACAGGTTCCATGGCAGCAGCGTAGGCATCCCCAGCGTCGGAGTCGCCATCCCCGGGTTGATCAACCGGCTACTCCCCCGGGAGTAGCCGGGGCTTCCTTGATCCCGCGGTGGTACCGGCAAGTGCCCACCGGAGCGGGACGACCCGGAGGTACCCAGAGCGCCAGGCTGGCGAGCGGCTGGTGGATCGCCCACCAGCAACGGAACTCGGAGGTCCCGATGCCCGCGCTCACCCGCTTCGTGCTCCGCCACAAGGCGCTCGTGGCCCTTTTCTGGGTCGTCGTGTCCGCCATCGGCGTCATGACCATCAGCGGCACCACGCACCGGATGACGAACAGCTTCGCCATGCCGGGGCAGGCGTTCAGCGTCGACAGCCGGATCGCCCGCCAGTACGGCAACGGCGGCTCCCAGCCCCCCTACGTACCGGTCATCACGGTGCCGGCCGGGAAGCGGATCACCGACCCGGCCGTAGCGGCCGCCACGGGGCGCGCGTTCGCCGCCCTCGCCCGGGCGGTCCCGGGCGTGCGGATCGCGGATTACGGGACCACTCACAGCCCGGCGTTCGTCACCCGCAACGGCCGGTCCACCTTCGCGCTCGTCTACACGAGCCCGGTCACCGGGTTCGGCGGAACCAACCTTGGTCCGGCGATCGACGGCGCCGTCGCGGCCGCAGTGCCGGCCGGCTGGCACGTCGGGGTCACCGGCCTGTCACTGCTGTCCAACGGCAAGCCGTCGTCGTCCAAGGGCACCGGGGTCATGACCGAGGCGATGATCGGGGCTCTCGGCGCCCTGGTGATCCTGGCCCTGGTGTTCGCGAGCTTCCTGGCCCTGCTGCCGCTGCTCATCGGCGGTGTGTCCGTGCTCGCCACGTTCCTGCTGGTCGGCGGGCTCACCGAGCTGACCGGGATCAGCCAGATCGTGGAGTTCCTGATCGCGCTGATCGGGCTGGGCGTGGCCATCGACTACTCGCTGCTGGTAGTCAGCCGCTGGCGCGAAGAGCGGGCCGCGGGCCGGGACAACGCCGCGGCCGTGGTCGGGGCGATGAACCACGCGGGCCGGGCGGTCGTGTTCTCCGGGCTCACCGTCGCCATCGGGCTGCTGTCGATGATCGTCCTGCCGGTTCCCATGCTGCGCAGCGTCGGCTACGGCGGGGTGCTCGTGCCGCTGGTGTCCGTCGCCGTCGCCATCACCCTGCTCCCGGTGATCCTGGCCACCGTCGGTCCCCGGCTGGACTGGCCGCGGCTGCGGACCGAGCGCCAGGCCAGCCGGGTGTTCTCGGCCTGGGCACGTGGCGTCTACTCCCATCGCTGGGCCGCCGCGCTGGTGGGATTGGGCATCCTGGGCGCCCTGATGCTGCCCGCGCTGTCCCTGCACCTGGGCGAGCCGGGGAGCTCCGCGCAGGCCACCAGCGGCCCCGCCCACGAGGCGCTGGCCACCCTCACCGAGGGGGGCGTCCCCTCGGGCGTGATCACCCCGGCCGAGGTGCTCACCTCGTCAGCTCCGGTCGCCGTCGCCGCCGAGGCCGCCCGGGTGCCCGGCGTGTACGCGGCCGTGGCGCCCGCCTCACCTGACTACCGTCGCGCCGGCACGGCGATCGTCACCGTGATCCCCGCCGCCGAGAGCAGCATCCCGGCGGGCCAGATCACGATCAGCAGGCTGGAGCACACCGTGCTGGCCAGCCCGCACGTGGTGGGCGTCGGCGGCGACGGCGCCTCGCTGATCGACTTCGACCACGCCGTCTACGGCGACTTCCCGCTGATGCTCGCTATCATCAGCGTCGCCACCTTCCTGCTGCTCACCAGGGCCTTCCGCTCCGTTCTGCTGGCGGCCAAGGCCGTGGTGTTCAACCTGATCTCCCTGGCCGCCGCGTACGGCGTGCTCACCTGGGTATGGCAGGACGGCCACGGCTCCGGCGCCCT
>WNFJ01355347.1_pt1 | contig 38385 bp, 34 predicted proteins | sample 5400461 | NCBI WGS metagenome assembly WNFJ01 (sample SAMN13153349, study PRJNA577476) | soil metagenome | isolation source: 115 cm saprolite on Douglas fir-dominated hillslope | place: USA:California | collected 2013-09-17
GGAGGTAAAAGCGTGTCGGCCACGACCACCAAAAAGTTCACTCCTGAGATCGACGCCCAGCTCTACGATGAATTTGTTGCGGTTGCTGAGCAGAATGGGCAAACCAAGCGGCATGTTCTGGAGGATGCGCTCCGGTTCTATCTGCACAATGTGGTTCCGTCCCAGCACTTGGTCCGGCCTGAAGTGATGGATGCTTTCGAGCAGTCGGTGGTCCGCAATCGTGACCTGTTGCAGCGTCTCGCAAAATAATTGCGAATGCCGAATTACCTCACGGTAGCAGAAGTGTATTTAATGCAGCATCGCCTGATCGAGCTGTTCGGCGGTGCGCACGGTGTCCGCGACAAGGGCGCTGTTGAGGCCGCGGTTTTTCGTCCGCAAACCGGCTATTACAATTCCATCGAAGAAGAAGCGGCTGCGTTGATGGAGTCGCTTGCGAACAACCACGGCTTTGTTGACGGCAACAAGCGCATTGCTTTCACCGCTGCCGACGTCTTCTTACGACGCAATGGTTTCTTCATCGAGGTCGAAGGATTGGACGGACACGCGTTCATCGTCGGCTCGATGGCGCGGCACGAATTTTGCTTTGCCCAAATCCTCGACTGGATCCGGAAGCATATCAAACCCCTAATTTAGCGAAACCGCCTCGGACTAGGATGTCCGACCACACGAGTCTGTCGGACAGGAGTGTCCGACCCACACGGGCTAATTCAGAAAATACGTCCGATACAGCGTGTCCCTCTGCACCGGCTTGAACCCGGCGTCGCGGATGATGCGACGGAGTTCTTCTTCGGTGGTGCAGTTGGTTACGCCGGCGGCGCGAACTACGTTTTCTTCCAGCATCACAGAGCCGACGTCGTTGCCGCCGAAGCGCAGGCCAAGCTGGCAGACTTTTAGTCCTTGCGTGACCCAGCTTGATTGCACGTTCTGGAAGTTGGAGAGGAACAGCCGCGAGATGGCCAGGTTTTTCAGATATTCGACGGAGGTGGCTTCGTCCCACTTACGGCCGCCGAGGGCGGTGTTCTGCGGCTGGAATGTCCAGGGGATGAACGCGGTGAAGCCACCGGTTTCTTCTTGTAAATTGTAGATGGCTTGCAGATGGTTGACGCGGTGCTCGTGTTTTTCGCCGACGCCGAACATCATTGTCGCCGTGGTGCGCATGCCGAGTTGGTGAGCGGTGCGGTGCACGTTGAGCCAGTCGTCGGTCAGGCACTTCAGGCGGGCGATGCGGTGGCGGACTTCGTCGTCGAGAATCTCGGCGCCACCGCCGGGGATAGAATCGAGTCCGGCATCGCGCAGCTTAGCGATAGTGTCGCGAATGGTGAGGCTGCTGTACTCGGCGATGGCGATGATCTCCGACGCCGAATAGCAATGCAGATGGATTTTCGGAAAGCGCTGCTTGATTCCCCGCAGCATGCGCTCGTGCCAGTCAATCTTCAGATCGGGATGCAAGCCGCCTTGCATCAGCACTCCGGTGCCACCGAGCTCGACCGTTTCGCGAATTTTTTCGTAGATGGTATCGAACTCGAGGACGTATCCCTCTTTCGCCTTCGGCCCTTTCAGCGGACGGTAAAACGCGCAGAAGGTGCAGTACTCAGTACAGAAATTCGTGTAATTGATGTTTCGATCAATAATGTAAGTGACCACGCCTTCCGGATGCAGCTTGCGCCGCGCGGCATCGGCCTCCATGCCGATTCCGATCAGGTCGTCGGAGGCGTAGAGATCGAGAGCTTGGGCTGTGGTTAAGGACATGTCGACAGGTAATTCTAGCAGGCGGGAAAGCTCACGGGAGGGCACGACTTTCAGTCGTGCCGATTTCGAGTCTGGACGATTCAACGGCACGACTGAAGTCGTGCCCTCCCGGTGTTACGTCGCCCTGCTGTGTCAAACTGCTTCGGCGTCTCGCTCGCGATTGCGGCGAAGGTGGAGATAGCGGAGGAGCGTCAGAATTCCTCCGACCGAAGCCAGCCCGATCAGGATCAGCAGCGCCAATTTGTAGTATCGCGAGAAGAATGCCTCGATCTGGTCGCCATAGAGCGATCCGAAGCCGGCCACGAGCGAGTAACGGATGCCGCGTCCCAGAGCAAGTGCGCCAACAAATTTACTGCGTGAATACTGCAGGGCGCCCGCCGCTAAAAGGACAGGCACAATGGGAAACGGCGGTGGTAGTATCGCGCTCACGACGACCGTCCAAAATCCCCAACGCTCGAATCGCCGAAGGACCTTTCGAGCCCTGCTTGCATTGAGTTTGTATTCGATTGCTTGCTTCCCACCTTTGCGCGCGAGGGAATAAGTGATGTAGCCGCCCAAAACGGCTCCTGCAGTGGCCATGAATGCGTAATACGGCCACAAATCCCGGTGGCTTGCGGCCAGCCAGATGGTCAGGACGTCCATGCTGCCGGTCAGTGGGACTACAGAATTGTCTGCGATCCCCAGGAGGACAAGCCCAGGCCCGCCCAGCCGGATCACCCAGGGCCAGACCAACAAAACAACTATTAAGGCAAACAGGAGCATTCGACTGGCTTAGAAGCAGTTTCCGGCTCCTGAGTGGTACGTGGAGTTAGTCCCGGAAACTAGATGAGGGCCGGCTTCGCATCCGCGAAATGAAGTTCGGGAGCGCGGGGAAGAACTTTGCATTCATAAGCGTAGCGATAGAACAGCCGGAGTCCCTCGACGCAAGCTTCATCCAAGAAATAATGGATGTTGAAGGTGAGATATTGGCGGATGTCTTCTTCACTCAGGCCAAGTTTCGGGCCCCACGCCCTCGCAATTTGATGAAGATTTTCTGGCGCCAGCCCGTGGTCACGTGATTCTTGAAAAATCGAGGCCAGATCGAGGCTGGACAGTTTCGCCGCGTCCTGTCGAACTGCCCAGAAGGCGAACACAAACGGCTTGCCGGTGAACCGGATCCATTCCTCCGCCAGATCCCAAGTGTGAAACTGTGATCGATCCACCTTGAGGGCTGGGTCTCCAATCAGAAGTGCGGCGTCGTGGTCAGCTAGCATTCCTTGGAGATTTGGCGGCAGGGAGCTGAATTGCCGGTCGCCTCCCCAGCACTTTTCGAACAGCACGCGGGCGAGCGCGGCGGAGGTCAGCGAAGAGCTGTCGAGCGCGAGCGTCCGGATTTCAGCCATCGGCTTCCGGCTGACCAGCAAGATTGAGCGGACTGCCTGTTTCGAGGCGATTGCAACTCCGGGCAGGATGGAAAGCCCAGGGATAGTGACATAGGCTGCTGAAGGGATGATCCCGATATCCGCGGTTCCGCGCCGCAATTCGTCGGCACAGTTCGAGGGCAAGGTGTATGCAACGTTGAAGGCATCGCCCGCCCTCCCGTGCTCGAAATCCCACATTAGGGGTGAGGTATTCAGGTAGGAGATAGCGGAAATGCGAAGGGGTCTCATGCCGGCCTGCAAAAATTCTAGCAGACATGTGACAACTGCCCTTGACACTGCATTTTGCGGATGCATAGAGGCGGCATTGTTTCTAGGGAGGGCGCCTTGTAGTGTGTTACCGTTCCCGACCCCAAACCATCGATTCCGACTGCCAACTCGAACCAGCTCTCATGGCTAGCTTTGACCCTTACCCCAGGCCTTGGCCCGACCCGTGGCAAACGGCTGGTCGAATTTTTCGGCAGCATCGACGCCGTGTTCAACGCGTCACTGACCGAGCTCGAGGCCGCGGGATTGCCCACACCAGCTGCGCAGTCGCTCGGCATGGGTCGCTCACTGGAACTTGCGAATGACGAGGCTGCCCGCGCTAAAGCGGCAGGGATGCAGCTCGTAGCGCTGGATTGTCCATCGTATCCGTCCCGATTGCGACAGATTTATGATCCGCCGCTCGTGCTTTATGTAGGTGGAAATGTCGCCGCGCTCTCGCAGCCCGGCATTGCGGTTGTGGGCACCCGGCATCCGACTCCTTATGGTGTGGGGATGGCGGAGCGGCTGGCATGCGATCTCGCCGCGAGGGGGCTAGTGATATTCAGCGGCTTGGCACGTGGAGTCGATACGGCGGCTCATCGCGGCGCCGTCGCTAGCAAGGGCAAAACTGTGGCGGTGTTTGGCACTGGGGTGGACGTCATGTATCCGAAGGAGAATTCCCGGCTCACCGAGCAGATGCTGAGTCTGGGAGGAGCGCTGATTTCCGAGTTCCCGCTTGGAACTTTCGCGGCGCCACAAAATTTTCCAATCCGCAACCGCATCATCTGTGGGATCTCAATTCGGAGTGCTGGTGTTGGAAGCTGCCGAATACAGTGGCACGCGTATCACCGCCCGATGCGCGCTGGAGCAGAATCGCGAGGTCTTCGCGGTCCCGGGAACGTGACCAACAAAAATTCCTGGGGTCCGAATACGCTGATTAAGCAGGGCGCAAAGCTAGTTGCTACATGGGAGGACGTTTGGGAGGAACTCCCTGCGGATGTGCGACTTGCGCTGACTCCTGAGCCGGGCAATGAATCGCAAGCGGGCCACACTGCATCATTATTCGAGGAACCTTCGCTCTCTCCGCATGAAAAGAAGATTTTCGCCGTGCTGAAGGCTGATGAAGCCATGCACCTGGACGAGATCATCGAAAAGCTTGAACCGCAGCTCTCGTCGTCGGAAATCTTTGCAGCGTTGTTCGAGCTAGAGCTAGCTGGCAAGGTGAAGCAGTTGCCGGGGAAGAATTTTGTGAGGAGCTTTTAGCCGGGAAGCTGTTAGCTCTTAGCTGTTAGCTCTTAGCTTTTAGCTAACAATCGGGGGATTCGGGGAGCGCCCTTATGAGGAACTACGAAGATCTTCAGGTCTGGCGAAAGGCCCACGATCTGACCCTTGCGATTTACAAGAGTAGGCGATGTTTTCCCCGCGAGGAAAGGTTTGGACTGACGAGTCAGATTCGCAGATCGTGCGCCTCAACCGGCGCAAATCTGGCCGAGGGCTGTGGAAGAAGGTCAGACGGGGAGATGGCTCGATTTGTACAGATCGCGATGGGATCGGGCGCGGAACTGTCATATCATCTGCTCTCGCTCGAGATTTGGGCTTTGTTTCGAAAGCATCTTTTGAACAACTGCTGAACAACTGCGATCGGACCTTAGCGAAGTAATGCGGATGCTTTCTTCTCTATCGCAGAAGGTAAAGCTGGGAGTTCACGTGGTTCAGCTAAATGCTAAGAGCTAACAGCTAAAAGCTGACAGCTTCGCCCACTTCGTGCTAGCTTCAAAACAACTGAGGACAAATTGGCAAAGGGTTTAGTCATCGTCGAATCGCCGGGCAAGGTCAAATTGATTTCGAAATATCTCGGCAAGGGATATACCGTCGAGGCCTCGTTCGGGCACGTTAAGGACCTGCCCAAGAGCACGCTGGGCGTTGACGTTGACAACAATTTTGAGACTGAGTACGTCATCATTCCCGGCAAAGAAAAAGTGGTCGCCAAGTTGAAGAAGCTGGCCGCGGGCGTGGAGACTATCTATCTCGCGCCTGATCCGGACCGCGAAGGCGAAGCCATAGCAGCGCATCTTGCGCAAGAGCTGGGTGACGGCGCGAAATCCAAAAAGAAAAAAAAGAAGAGCGAAAATGGGATTGAGCGCTTTCGGCGGGTGACGTTTAACGAGATTACTCAGCGCGCGGTGCGCGAAGCGTTTGAACATCCGCGGGATATTGATCAACATCTGGTGGACGCGCAACAGGCCAGGCGTGTGCTCGACCGCTTGGTTGGCTACCAAGTTTCACCGCTGCTTTGGGACAAAGTTCGCCGCGGCCTCTCCGCCGGCCGTGTCCAAACCGTAGCGCTGCGGCTGATCGTTGAGCGCGAGCGTGAAATCAAAGCTTTCGACAAGAAAGAGTACTGGACGATTGATGCTCACCTCGCCGCTCCCAAGCCTCCAGCCTTCGATGCGCGATTCCTCGGGAAAGGTGAAGAAAAGATCGAAGTCCCTAACGGGGAAGAAGCCGAAAAGATCCGTCTGGCGCTGGAGCATGCGGATTGGGTTGTCCGTAATGCCGACAAGAAAGAACGCCGCCGCAACGCAACTCCTCCGTTCACCACCAGCAAATTACAACAGGATTCTTCCCGCAAACTGCGCTTTAGTGTGAAGCGGACCATGATGATCGCCCAGCGTTTGTATGAAGGCGTGGAACTAGGCGATGAGGGTCAGGTCGGTTTGATCACATATATGCGTACCGATTCCACGCGAGTTTCGAATGACGCGCTGGCAGAAGTGCGGGAATACATCACCTCGCAGTATGGGCCCGAGTACTTGCCGCAGAGCCCGAATACTTATAAAGAGAAGAAGGAAGCGCAGGCGGCGCACGAAGCCATTCGGCCGACTTCGGCGATGCGCCATCCTGACCAGATCAAGCAGTATTTGAAAGAAGATGAGTACAAGGTTTACAAGCTGATCTGGCAGCGTTTTGTGGCCTCGCAAATCATGCCCGCAGTTTTCGACCAGACCACGGTTGACATCGACGCCAAATCAGGATCGGACGTCTTCTGGTTCCGTGTGACCGGTTCGGTCCTGAAGTTCGACGGCTTTTTGAAAGTTTACGAAGAATCGAAGGAAGGAAAAGACGAAGAAGACGAAGAACTGAAGCACAAGTTGCCGCCGCTCGAAGCTGGGCAGAAACTTACGCTCAAGGCCTTGAAGCCGGAACAGCATTTCACCGAGCCGCCTCCGCGCTACAACGAAGCGTCTCTGGTGAAAGAACTGGAAGAGCGCGGCATTGGGCGTCCGTCCACGTATTCGGCAATTCTCAGCACGATTCAGGAGCGGCAGTACGTGCAGAAGACCGGGGGCAAGTTCTTTCCCACAGAGATTGGTTTGGTCGTGACCGATCTGCTGGTGGAGAATTTCAGTGACATTTTTGACATCCAGTACACGGCGCGGCTGGAAGAAGAGCTCGACGAAATCGAAGACGGCAAGGAAGGCTGGACGCAGGCGCTCGGTGATTTTTATAAGAAATTCGAGAAAGACCTCCGCTATGCCCAGAAGCACATGGAAAACATCAAGCGGATGGAGAAGCCGACCGACGAGAAGTGCGAGCGCTGCGGCTCTCCGCTAGTGATCAAGTGGGGCAAGCACGGTTCGTTCTACGCGTGCAGCTCATACGACAAAGAGAATCCCGAGAGTTGCACTTTTACGAAAGAGAATCCAATTAACCTGCCTGATCTTGATTCAGCGGACATTCAGGAAACCACTCAGGAAGAATATTGCGAAAACTGCGGCCGCGTCATGGTGCTCAAGCGCGGGCGCTTCGGTCAATTCATGGCTTGCACGGGCTATCCGGATTGCAAGACAACCCGCCGGCTGGACCAAGGCAAACGAGTGCCGGACATTCCGCTCGATGAGCTCTGCCCGAAATGCGGGCGCAACCTGATGATCCGCCACGGGCGCTTCGGCGAATTTACTTCGTGCAGCGGATATCCCGATTGCAAGTACGTAAAACAGAACTTTATCGGCGTGAAGTGCCCGCTTTGCAAAGAAGGCGACCTGGTCGAGAAGAAAGCGCGGAAAGGAAATACGTTTTACGGCTGCGGCAACTATCCGAAGTGCAAGTTCACCTCAGCCAATAAGCCGATCGCGGAAAAATGCCCGGACTGCGGCAGCGAATATTTGGTGGAGAAGACTTTGAAATCCGGACCGGTAATCGCCTGCCCGAATAAGGAATGTGATTACGAGCGTCCGGACGAAGCTGCTTCAGCCGCCGGATAAGACCTTATTATTAGGTTATTAGGAGCAAGAATCTATGCCGAAGAAACCCACTCCAGAAGATGCCCAAATCATCATGCGGCTTTACGACCTTCGCCGCGAAGCGGAAATGCGCAAGGCCCGCAGTTGGTTTGCCGGCTTCTGGCCGCGTAGCGCGGACGACGTAGTGCAAGTGCTGAACGCCGCCAATCCGCAGGAGAACGCCTGGTTCCGACAGGTCAGCGGCTATTGGGAAATGGCTGCTTCGTTTGTTCTTCGGGGCGCGCTGAACGAAGGTCTGTTCTTCGATAGCGGGGGAGAGATGTGGTTTGCTCTCTCGAAGGTTTATCCCTTCTTGAAGGAGGTTCGTGAAAAGGGTCAAGTACCGTACTATTTTCAGCGCGCGGAGAAAGTAGCCACACGGACTAAGGAAGGGCGTGAACGCCTGCAGATGATGTTGAAGCGGGCAGAAGCCAGGCGCGCAGCGGCCGCTGCGAAAGCCTCGTGAACTCAGTGGCTGAAGCCGCCACGAAAAATAAAAGCACCTATTGCAGCGCTGGAAGCGCTGCTCCACCCAAAACCACAGTATTTTCGTCACCTGCTACGAAATATATTCGCGGATGTACTCGTCCTTCGTCGTCGCCAGTTCGTGCAGGTCTCCATTAAAGATGATGTGGCCGTCGTGAAGTATCAGAAAGCCCATCGGGACTGTGCCGCGCGCATCTGACGGGAGAGGTTTCATCTTGTTCTCAGCCCGGTCGAAATAATGCGTGCCCATGGTGAATGCGTCTTGCAGCCGGTGAGTAACAAGCAGTGAGCTGGTCTGATAAACGTCCCGTTGTTTTACCACCAGTTCGATGATTGTGTTCGACGTTACCGGGTCAAGGCCTCCAGTAGGCGAATCGTAGAGCAGCACTTCGGGATGCGTGATGATGGTGCGTGCAATCGCGACCCGGCGACGCATTCCGCCTGATAGTTCGGAGGGAAACAAATCTACCGTATGTTCGAGTTCCACAAAGCTGAGTGCTTCGCGCACGCGGTTTTCGATCTCCTCTTCGGAAACGTTGCCCTCTTCCAGTAGCCGGAACGCAACATTTTGGCGCACGGTCAGAGAATCGAATAGGGCGCTCTCCTGAAATACGATTCCGACCCTGCGTCGCAGTTCAAAAAGTTGGTCCTCACTCATTTCCGTGATGTCTTCACCGAGGACCGTGATTCGCCCCGCATCCGGCTTCAGGAGACCCAGAGCAAGCTTCAGGATTGTGCTTTTGCCTGATCCTGCTACCCCGAAAATGGCCTTGGTTTCGCCATGAGTGAGTCGGAAGGAGATGCCATCGAGCACAACTCTGCTGCCAAATGCCAGCTCCACATCTTGAAAAACAACGGCGTCCAACGACGGCGGTTGGTGCTCGGCGACTAAGCTTTCTCTGGGCAGGGTTGGCGTCGACATTAGCTGCCTTCAAGTTCCAAGGGTGACCATTAACAGCCGGGTGATAAAGACGTCAACCGCAATGATGAGAATCATCGAGGCGACCACGGCCTCGGTGGTTGCGCGTCCAACGCCCTGAGTGCCGCCCTTGGTAGACAGTCCGTAATAGCATCCGATTGTGGCGACGATAAAACCAAAGACCACCGGCTTGGCCAGTCCAGTAAACACGTCAGAGTAAACCAGAGTTTGCCAGGTGCTGCTCCAGTATTGATGCGAGTCCAAACCCAGCAGTATGGTGGCCACGAACGCACCACCGATCAAGCCGAGAAGGTCTCCAAGGATGGTGAGAAAGAAAAGCATCACGATGGTGGCCGCGACCCGCGGAGTCACCAACTTTTTCATGGGGTCGGTGCCCAGGGCGCGCATGGCGTCGATTTGTTCGGTGACAACCATGGATCCAAGCTCGCTCGCCATGCCGGACGCATTTCGCCCCGCGACCACAAGTCCGCCCAGCACGGGACCGAGCTCGCGCACGATGCCGACCGAGACCAATTGTCCAATAACCGTCTCGGCGCCAAATCGATCGAGAGTGGAGGCACTGTTCAGTGCCAGCGCGGCGCCAGTGAAGAAACAAGCTGCCAGGACTATGGGCAGGGAACCAAAACCGATCAGGTCAGCCTGCTGCAGCATGTCGGCGACGTAAAGCGGCCGCTTGAACAGATTTACCAGAGAGCGCGCTGCCAGTCGCGAGTATTCCTGTACAGACTGGACTTTCACTTTGGCGTAGTCCGAAGGCGAGACTAGTTCCATGGTCTTCAAAGGAATATAGCAGAGCCACTGGCCTGCTAGCTGCCAACTGCTGGCAACCAAGTGTTGGCAGCGCAGACACCTGATTGATCATCGTTGGCGTGGAATGGATTCAAGTTGTGGAACTTGCTTGCGGGTGGGCCTCCAGTTCCCCTGAAGCTGGCCGCGACTTACTCTCGTGGTTTCTTCCTGATTTCGATATTGAGCCGCTTAATTTTCTGATTCAGGGTTGAGAGGGGAACGTGAAAGCGTTCAGCGGCCTCGGTTTGGTTCCAGCTACACTTTTCGAGCATATCGACGATGATGTGGCGTTCGCATTCTTCCATCACATCGAACAGCGATGCGTCCCCGCGATTTTCAATCAGAGGAAGTGTCGCGCCCCTGCCGATGACGTGGTCAGGAAGGAGTTCGGGCCCGATTTCCGGGGCGGAAGAAAGCACGACGGCGCGTTCTACAACATTTTCAAGCTCTCGCACATTTCCCGGCCATGAGTAATTGAGTAGCGGCCTTAGTGCTTCTGGAGTCATCCGCCGTGCCTGCCGCTGGTTTTCCTCTGAGTAGCGGCGCAAGAAAAATTCCACCAACAGGGGGATATCTTCTTTACGCTGCCTCAGATGGGGAAGGTCAATAGTAATGACGTTAAGCCGGTAAAACAGGTCTTCGCGAAACCTGCCTTCGCGGACCAACTGGCGAAGGTCCACATTAGTGGCGGCAATGATTCGCACATCCACTTGAATCTCGTGCACCCCGCCCAGGTGCATGAACTTGCGATCTTGCAACACTCGCAAGATTTTGGATTGGGTATCCAGGCCCATAGTTCCGATTTCGTCAAGGAACAGCGTGCCTCGGTCGGCGACTTCAAACAGGCCCTTCTTGGAAGCGATAGCACTGGTAAATGCGCCCTTGACGTGGCCGAAGAGCGTGGACTCGAGCAAGTCCGGCGGCATGGACCCGGTGTTGACCGGAACGAAAGCCCGATCGCGGCGAGGAGAATTCAGGTGCAGCGCCTTCGCGATTAGCTCTTTGCCGGTCCCGCTCTCGCCTTGAAGCAGGACGGTAGAGCGGCTGGGAGCCACTTGCGCCACCAGGTCAAAAATCTTGAGCATGGGCTCGCTCTTGCCCACAATGCTTTCGAAGTTGTAACGCTGCTTTAGGGCGCGCTTGAGTTGGATGTTTTCTTCTTCCGCGCGGCGACGGGCAACAGCGGCGCGCACATCCGCCAGCAGCTTCTCATTGTCCCAGGGCTTTTGCAGGAAGTTGCCGGCCCCGGACTGCATTGCTCGGACGGCATCCTCAACCGTGCCGTAAGCGGTGATCATGATCACGGAAATTTGCGGATCCAAGGCGCGGATTTCCGGAAGCAGCTCGATTCCGTTTCGATCGGGTAAAGCAAGGTCCAGCAGTACCAGGTCGAAGGGACGCTCTTCCAGTTTAGAGAGCCCCTGCTCGCCGTTGGGGGCAGCCTCTACTTCATAGCCTTCCAGTTCGAGTAGGGTCTGAAGCGATTCACGGATTTCCTCTTCATCATCGATGATGAGAACGCATCCCTGCGTGGACATGGGTGTTTCGCTGATGCGTCGCGGAATGACGGCAGCTTCAGGCATTGACCGCCTTCCTGATCAGGGGAAAATCAAGATAGAAGGTGGTGCCTTCTTCCGGAGAACTCTCTACACGGATTTTGCCCGCATGTTCCTGGATAATTCCGTAGGTCACCGAAAGTCCCAAGCCGGTGCCGCGCTTTTGCCCGTCCTGCGGCGAAGCTTTGGTGGTGAAGAATGGATCGTAAATGCGCTGGATATGTTCTTGCGCGATTCCGCTGCCGGTATCGGAGACGATCACGCTCACGCCGTCGCCGTTGGAAGTCATAATACGCAAGGTCCCACCGTTCGGCATGGCATCTTTGGCGTTGAGGAACAGGTTCAAGAAAACCTGCTGCAAGCGGCCCGCATTTCCCTGGATTGCAGGAAGATGAGGCGCAAGTTCATCCTGCACTCGAATCTTTGCAGTCTTGAACTGGTGTTCCAACAGGCTCAAGGTGTCGAGAATGATGCGATTGACATTAACTTCGGCGAACTCCGCGCCACTGGTGCGCGAAAAGTTCAGAAGATTGTTGACGATCTCTGACGCGCGGAAGGTCTGGCGCGTGATCTTATCGAGCAGTCCACCCTTCTGCTCGTCTCCCTGCAGTTGCTTGGAAAGCATCTGCGCGTAGGACGAGATAACAGCCAGGGGCGTATTCACTTCATGGGCCACCCCGGCTGCCAGCAGCCCAATCGACGAGAGCTTGTCGGCTTGCGAAAGCTGGGTTTCCAGTTCAACCCGCTCGGTGATGTCATCCATGATGATCAATCGCCCGATCACACTAAATTTTTTCGTAACCAAAGGGGCGATGGCGACGTTCACGATCCGAGTCTCACCCGTCGGAGTTGCCAACCGGAACTTATACAGGTTGTGAATGCCCGGACTCTTGCGCAAGCGCTGGAACTCTTCGGCAAACTCTGCCGGGAAAACCTCGCTGAGTGAGCGGGTGAGCGCCTGCCAGCGGGGCAGGGCATACATGACTTCCATCTGCGAGTTCCATGATTCGATTCGGTCCGCCAGGTCCACCGCCAAGACGCCCACGTTGATAGATTCAACAATGTTCTCGTTGAAATCCTTCAGCCTCTCGTATTGTGCGACCTTCTGCTCCAGCGACGCATACAAACGGCCGTTCTGAATGGCTATGGCCAGATATCCAGCCACGGTCTCGAGGAGTTCCACGTCTTCACTGGAAAGGAAATCGCCCTCCACCGTTTTCCCGAGTCCAAGCACTGCTACGGTGTTTTTCTGGGCGCAACAAGGGATGTAATAGTTCAATTCAAGCCGTGCGATGCTGGCCTGGGCGCTGGAGGTTTCGCGTGGGACGTGGTGAGTGTTGTCGAAAAACAGGTGTCCTTCGGCCGTTTCCGGCCGCTGCACGCTTAAGAAGCTCAGGTCGAGCCCGCTAGTCTGCTGAATACCGAACGACTTGGCCACAACAAAACTGTCTGGCGGTTCGCCGTCGGCCAGAAAGATTGCCATGCGGTCAACCAGAAGCGTGCGCGAGAGCCGGTCCACAACTGCGCTGAGCATTTTGTCCAGATCGGTTTCAGCGCTCAACTCGCGCCCGAACTCGACCAGCGTATGCCGGTAGTCGTAACGCGCCTTGTAGAAGAATCGATCAACCCGGTCTTGGATCCACTTACGCACCGGATCGAAAACCACCGCTGTGATCACCATCGCCAGAATCAGGCCTGCAGTCCCGAAGCTCGGAACCTGGGCATGGATCAACTCCGCTACCCCAGCGACTACGGCGAAGTAGACTCCAACCACCGCGACTGCAGCCAGCGCGTACACCATTCCGCGCTTGAAGATCAGGTCCACATCCATCAGGCGGTAGCGGAAGATGGCATATCCGAAAGTCAGCGGCAGAACGCCCAGCGAGAGAGCTGAGATCTTCATCGCCGGAGTAGGCAGCATCCCCATCAGATACGGAATCACGTAAAACAGGGTGAACGGAGTGATGGCCAGAATCGTGCCCCGTGTGAGCCACTTAAGCTGCTGTCGCAAAATTGGTTGCTTTGCCTGGCGGTAACTGTGCAGGAGCACTGTGGCAGCAGAGACAAAATAGATCGCCAGGTACGACATCTCCAGTCGGTCAATCTGCCAGCGGAGGGTTTCACTCGCCCGCGACAAAGTTAGCGCAAGAATGTGGACAGCCAGAAGGAGGATACCCGGCAAGTAAAGCGCTGGAATCGCCCAGCGTTGCCTCCTGGCAAACCCATGTTCCTCTGGGAAGGTGAGCACGAAATGGACGAAGAGTGCCGCTTGGAGCAGGCCAGCTACAACGTTGCCCCAATAAATCGTCCAATCGAACAAATTCAGCTTTCCCGTGTAATGGAACGAGTAGAGAACAAACGAGACTAGACAGAAAATGTAGAAGTGAGTTGAGCCAGGGGCGGTCCAGCGCCGGAAAAGCACATAAAGCCCGATTCCCAGATAAATAAGCGCGATCAGCCGAAGCCAGTCATTCGAGGAACGTTCCATCGGAACCAGAATGGGCGTCGCCTCAAGAGCTGTCGATCCGCGCATGAGCGAGTACGTGATTTTTGACCAGGCACCGTCCTGATACATCTGCCGGATGACCGTCTCAATGCGGCTGACAGGATGGCCATCTACGGCAATCAGGCGATCGCCCGCTTTAATGCCGGATCGGCCAGCCGGACCGTTCGGCTCGACTTTGTCGACAATGACTTTGCCGCCGCGCTCAACCAATACGGCGCCATCATATGGAGCAATGAACTGGCTTTCTTTGCGGAAATTAATCCACGCCAGGGTGATCGCAGCGGTAGTGAACAGAACCAGAAATCCGGCAGTGAAACGAATTTGATATTCCCGGTTCATCGCAAACTCAGACGAAGGTTGCTGGGCAGCTACACTCGACCGATATAACTGATGCACGTTCGGTGCCAAGATCTCTGATTCGTTGGACGTGATAAGTGCCATGATAGTAAGCGCTTCCAGAATTATAGAAGGACTCGGTCTGCCGGGTTATGTTTTTTGGAAGGAATCTCCTATATTTGGTAAGTGCTTGCCATGGCTAAGTTTATAGGTTGCAATGGTTGGTTGGTCGTTCGCAAAAAGCGGGGAGCCGAAGCTCCCCGTTAAAGAAGCGACAGAGGCGATATCAGTTAACTAGAATCTGAGCGCCGGTGCGAAAGTTGCCTGAACAGGAAGATAATGCCGAATACGGGCATTTGAAATTGAAGGAACGCCGTTGAAGGAACATCCTCTCATTAACAGTCCGGAAGACTCGATTCGAGTCGATGGACTGCAAGTTCGATTCAGGCGCGCCGGAACCGGATCCGCGTTGGTACTGATGCACGGACTGCTAGGTTACAGCTTCAGTTGGAGGCACGTCATTCCAATCCTGGCTCGAAACTGGGAAGTGTTCGCGCCCGATATGCCCGGATCAGGGTTTTCCGAGTGCGATCCCAGACTGGACTGTCGCCTGTCCTCCGCCGCCCAGCGGCTATTAGGATTTTTGGACGCCACCGGAATCGCTTCCTGCGACCTAGTGGGAAGCTCCTACGGAGGGGCAACGGCAATAATGTTGGGTGCGCTCGCGCCCTCACGAGTCCGTCGGCTGGTATTGGTTTCTCCCGCGAATCCCTGGTCCCTGTACGGCCGCCGAAGGCTAGCGTTGTTGCGAAATTCATTGGTCGGGGCGCTTTTCCCAAAGCTGGAGCGGCCAATGCGCCCGTTGCACAACTACTTCTTGCGAAGGCTGTATGGAGATCCCAGCCGAATAACGCGCGAGGCATTTCGTGGGTATTCCAAACCTCTGAGATTACCCGGCAGGCTCGAACGTGCAATCGGAGTTGTTCGTACATGGCAAGCCGACATGCAGGAGCTGAAGGCCGCCCTGCCCAAGATTTCGACAGTGCCCACTCTGCTGGTCTGGGGAAGCAAAGATCGAGCTGTTGATCCTGCGTCGGCGGAGCCACTCAGCCAGAAGTTCCAGACGGCCCGGATTGCCATAATGGAAGGCGCAGGCCACCTTCCGTACGAGGAATATCCGGAGGAATTCAGCCGGATTGTGATCCAGTTTCTCACGTACTCTCCGGAGCAGCGCTGGCAAGAAGACCAGGCGTCTGCCTTTACAAGTGACCAACGGGAAGTAACCTGACAACGCCGTGCATTCAGTGCTAGGCTCGGACGAGTTTGGCTTGAGATGAGTTCCGCTCTTCAATCCGCCCCACACAGCAGCTTGCACAGGCTGGCCGCTGCTTTTCGAGCGGAGAACTCTGGTGCCTGGCTACGATTTCTGCTGGCCGTCATTGGTCTGACGTTGGCTTTTGCGGCAGCGATCTTCTCAACCGCCTCTCGCGACGCTGGCAATGTTGTGGCCACCGTGGTACTGGCTTCGTTTGCGCTGCTCATGGCGGCAGCGGTCGGGCTGGGAATCGTCCCCTATCTCGCGCGTCGCGTCGGAACCCAACGGGTACGAGAGGCCCTGGATTTTGAGGTAACGAGGGCGGGCGCGCTTTACGCCGTCGTCGTGTTGGTAATCGGGATCGCCGCGCTCAACACCGGCAATAATCTGCTGTACATCATCGTCGCCGCCATGTTGGCTGCTATCGCGGTTTCAGGGATTGCCTCCGCACTTTGTCTTCGACGGCTGGAACTAGATCTGAAGATTCCCGATCACATTTTTGCCGGAACCGAAATATTGGCAACGGTTTGCGTTCGTAACCCGCGGCGGTGGGTGCCATCCCTCTCCATCTCGGCGGTTCCGATTGAAAAAAGCAAGGAGAGCAAGCGGTGGCGGTGGGTGGCAACGACCTTCCCTGTGCCGCCGTGGCGGCCCCCAGAACGACAATGGTTGCAGCTACCGGATCGCAAGCTGCGCCGGGTGACGATCGGGTCTCCTTCAGGAGTTTTCCATCAATCTGCGTACTTTCCCTTAATTCCTCCCGGAGCGCAGCTCCAGGCAGAGGTGAAGCTCAATTTCCGCCGGCGCGGGCATTACCAGGAGCGCTTCAGCCTGTCCACTCGCTTCCCATTCGCCTTTCTGGTGAAGACCCGCCGGGTCGCGTTGTCGCGCGAAGTGCTGGTTTATCCCGAATTGGCTAACTCTGAGGAAGTAGTTGAACTTCTCCCTGTCCTTAGCGGCAAGTTGGAGGCTTATTTGCGAGGAAGAGGCTCAGATCTGTACCGGATTCGCGAATACCTCCCAGAAGACTCTGCCCGGCATGTGGACTGGAAGGCGACAGCCAAGTCGGGATCACTCAAAGTCAGAGAATTCTCGCGAGAGGACGAACGCAGGTTGCGTCTGGTCTTCGACAATCCGGCTCCGGAGAATGTTTCACCTCAGTCCTATGAGCGAATGGTCTCGCTCGCGGCATCGGTGGTGTGGCGTCTAGTGCAGGAAAATGTCTTTCTTTCATTCATTTCGCAGGAATACGAGGGAACAGGCGATGTGTACGGGTTCCTGCGATACCTGGCAACCGTAACGCCTAAGTCCAACGCGTCTATCTTGGAAGCCCTCACAGGATCCACAGACTACAGCCTGGTTTTCACCACCAAGAAGCGAGGAACGATTCCAGCTGCCCTGTGGGCTGGTTCCTACTTTGTGTTCGTGGAATGACAAACGGAAATCCCAATATCTGAGTGCCATTGGGTGGTATCCCGAACCGTGGAAGTAACCATGACTTTGGTTACTTCTGTTCATAGGTACCTTCTCTGAAAACTGCTAAGTTCGATCCAGAAAACTCGGGGTTCGGAGTCGAAACCCTTGGATCGGAATATGTCCAGCCCCCAAATCCTGCTTGCGCTCTGGGTGTTGCAGCCGGCGCTGCAAGCCGTGGTTGCGATAATATTCTTCCGCCGTCAGCTTCACAAGGATTTCCCGGTATTTCTTTCGTTCACGGTCACTCAGATTGCAATTTTCGCCGTGGAGTTTCCCGTCTATCGCTGGGCCAGTCACGCTGCTTATTTCGACGTATTCTGGCTGTCCAGCGCGCTCAATCTGATACTCCAGTTCAAGATCATCCATGAGGTCTTCCTCGATGCCTTTCGCCCATACCACGCCCTGAAAGACCTCGGCACGGCACTGTTTAAATGGGCTGCACTGATCATGGTGCTGGTATCAGTTGTGCTCATTTCAATAAGCCCGAGCTGGAATGACCCGTTGGTCAAGGCCGTGTTGGTTGCACATCGTTGCGTGCGAGTAATCCAGTGCGGGCTGGTCCTATTTCTACTTGCCTTTTGTAAACATGTCGGCTTGTCCTGGCGACGTCCGGCTTTTGGCGTGGCCCTGGGATTCGGTGTCCTTGCTGGAGCGGAATTGATCACTAACGCACTCTATTCCGGGGCACACATTTCCGCAGACACGATGAATTTAGTGAACTTGACTACCTACAATGCGTGCCTTGTGCTGTGGTGTTCCTATGCCTTGCTGAACCGACGCGAAACGCGCGTTCCCGTTCTCGTCCCGCAGCGCTGGGACGAGGCCCTAATGGATATTCAGCCTCATGCCGACTCGGAATCACTGATTCCAATGTTCGAGCACATGGTTGATCGGGCTTTCTCCAGGGCCCAAAACCACCGCGTCTGAAACTCTCCTTTCGCAAAGCGGAAAAAGACAATTACTAAGCCCATCTTGACAGGGGGGATATAATCCAGCCACTAAGGGTTTCCGCTCCCAGGGAACCCGCATGTAAGGAGAAAGCCATGAGACGTGCGGTCAGGACTTTGGTCCTGGTGGTAGCCGTGGCTTGCACCTGTGTGGCGATGGCCGCTCCGATCAGCACAAAGCTGAACGACGGACCGATGCCCGTATGCAGAACTGTTATTTGTAACTAGTAGGATGGGTGCAAGTGGCACTGGGGCGCTAGTGAATGGCCCCGGAGTTGTGGGCCAGAGAGTGCGAAAGCATTCTCGGCCCTCTTTTCATTTTGGAGCCGACTTCATTTCCTCAAGCTGCTGAATATCTTAGGTTTATAAGTTTACTGAGTTGTTCTGCACTGTGTACCGGCGGCTTGCAGGAAGAACCTGAACAGACTACGGCAATTGTCTTTCCCAGTTGAACTGCCGGTATTTGAGGAATGGTTGCTGCCAACGATGGCGGAAGATTCTGGGCGACTGCCTGGCAGAACTTCAGTCTCAGTACGGATCTACCAAAAACGGAGGAAGCAACCGCTTGCGAGTAAAGCTCGGCCGCAGTTTCGTCCTCTCCCACGATGACAATCCGGGTGTGCGGGACCGAGAAGTGAGCAGCGGCTATTCCGTAGGTTGCTGCAAATAGCCCATATTGGCCGGCTGCTCCCGCCAGAAGTTCCAGTGTTTGTTCAGCTTTTTCGCGATACCCTGGTTCATCGGTGTAGCCGTGCATTCGCAGAAGGACGATGACTGCCATCGAATTACCTGCGGGAGTGGGCGAGTCCTGGAAGGGCTTACGCGCGGTGTTGAGGACTCCGAGAGAATCCGGCTTCGATTCCGCGTCGAAGAAACCTCCCGAAACAGAATCGTAGAACCGCGCGATCATCTGATCTGTGATTTGCCGGGCAACGCGAAAATAACTGAGATCCGCGGTGGCTTCGTACGCGTCCAGGCACGCAATCGCGGTAAATGCGTAGTCGTCAAGAAAACCAGCAGTGTCACGCGTGGCGGCGTTTGCGTCAGAGTAAGCGATCACGTGCTTCAGACCGTTTTCTGGAGTCCATGCCTCTGCCAGGATGCGGTCGAGCGACAACAACCCGAATCGCCGCGCATCGTCCAAGCCCAGTACGCTTGCGGCCTTCAAATAAGCTGAAATGCAGAGGGCATTCCAGCTAACGTAAACAGTTTTGTCGACATATGGCGTTGGACGTTCAAGACGCGCGGCGTACATTTTCTGTTTCGCCGACCGCAATAGCTCAAGCACGCGCTCTGTGGAGAGCTTCAGCCGAGTTGCAATCTCCGCGACCGGCGCCCGCTGGTAAAGCACGTTCTTGGCTGGATTGTGGTGCATCTCGCCGACTTCGTTGATGTCGTAATGCAAGCAGGCAACATTAGCCTCTTCTTCGGTAAGCACGGCGTTAGCTTCGTCCACCGTCCAGGTGAAGTAATCGCCGTCGTCGTCCATCGAAATATCAGCATCCTGGGACGAGTAAAAGCCTCCATGCTTGCGGTCGCTGAGCCATTCATCCATCCACCGAATCATGTCGCGGGCGACTTCGGCAAAAAATTCCGAGCCGGTTGCTTGATATCCGCTGACATAGTTTTTGAGCACCTCCGAGTTGTCGTAAGACATCTTTTCGAAATGCGGCACCACCCAACGCTCATCGACGGAATAACGGTGAAAGCCTCCTGCCAGTTGGTCGTAAATGCCGCCGTGGGCCATCTTTTCGAGGGTCGTGGTGAAGATCCGGCGGAGTTGCTCGTCACCGGTGCGGGCGTACTGATCGATCAACAGATCGAGAGCCGAAGGATGAGGGAACTTTGGAGCACTGCCGAATCCGCCGTTTTGCTCATCGAACATCTTCCGCGCGGAATCGATAATCTCCTGAATCACCCGGGGCGAAAACGCGCCGCTTTTTCCCGCGAACGACTCCGAGTGTGCTATCGCTCCCTCGACCAACTTTGCCTGCTCGGTCACGTCGCCATTCTTCTCATGGTAGGCATCGGAGATCGACAGCAGCACGCGGCGAAAGCTGGGGCGGCCGTAGTGCTCATCGGGAGGAAAGTAAGTTCCGCCGTAAAAAGGTTTTCCGTCCGGGGTAAGGAATGCCGTGAGCGGCCAGCCGCCTTGTCCGCTGAGGGCCTGCACGGCAACTTGGTAGCGGCTGTCAATGTCTGGCCGTTCGTCGCGGTCCACTTTGATGGCAATGAAGCGCTCGTTCACGATCTGCGCAATCTCGGGATCGTCGTAAGACTCGCGATCCATCACATGGCACCAGTGGCACCACACCGCGCCGATGTCGAGCAGGATAGGTTTGTTCTCCCGCTTCGCAATCTCGAACGCTTCCTCACTCCACTCATGCCACTGGATGGGCTGGTGCATGGCCGAGCGCAGGTAGGAGGAAGAGGCGTTTGAGAGAGAGTTGAAGCGGGTGGTCGACATAAAGATAGTGTAGTCCCAAGCCCTTGCAGATGGCCTGGGCAGCAGTTGTCGGTCAGGACGGTTCCCTGCGTCAACCACGTCCAACGGAGGCACTACTGCCATGCTATTCTCGCATTCGGAATATGGGCAAAAGACCTACATTGAAACGGTGGACTTGTGTGTTAGCGGTGCTGCTTGCCTCTTGCGCTGTGGCTCAGAAACGCTCAGCGAATCTTCGCCAACACGATTGGCGCGGAACCTGGATGGCCACAGCGGGGGCGTATTCATTCCGAGGGCGTTGGTGGGCCAGCCTCCTTCCCAACACACACAATGCTGCCAGCGGGTCATGGACACTTCTCAGCGACACAAATCAAATTCTTCTCGAAGGCACGTGGTCGGCGCGAAAATCTTCGCTCGGTTGGCAAGGTACATGGTCAGCTCGGGCACGCGCAGGGAAGGCCTTTTCTGGCACGTGGACGTCCGATATGACAGACGTCACTGATAAAACATTCGAGGAGATGCTCAACCGGACGATGGAAAAGCAGGTGAGTGGCTCCTGGCGAAGCGGACGTATGCAAGGTAATTGGTGGCTGCAAGGACCAGGGTAGCTCCGGCCCACCCCCCTCAGCTGGTGCTCTTTGACGGTCTCGAAAATGTAAAGAAATTGTTAGCCCGTTGCCACGGAAAGCCAGCAAAACCTGCCTGATCAATGCCTTCTGAAAGCACGGTCGTTGGCGACAATCTGTTGACTTTCTCTTCTGCAACCATCGCCACACTCAGTCCAATCGAACCGTGTATCAAGCAAAGGAGGACAATATGTTTTCACGAATATTCCTCTTTGGGAACCTGCAGTGGTTTACAGTTGTGCTCACCCTGCTGGCTCTAATTCCCGCCACTGCCATCGCGCAGTATGGCGGTGGAATGGGCGGAATGGGTGGTGGGATGGGCCCGTATCCCACGGGTACCCACCCGAGCTATGGGTCAAAAGGCGCGGTGATCGGTGGAGTTGCAGGCGGTGCGGCTGGCGCCGGCCTTCTCTACTACGCGCTTCGCAATCGCGCTACTCTGACCGGCTGCGTAGGCGGTGATGGCGACAAACTCGTCAATGAGAAAGATAATCGCACCTACACCTTGACCAACAAGGGTGAGGCGCTCCGGCCAGGAGAGCGTGTGGAAGTAAGAGGCAAGAAGACCAAGGATGAGTCAGGTGAATCTGTGTTTCAAGTCCACAAAATGACAAAGGACCTTGGCTCATGCACGCCAACAACGGCCGAGAAGCGTTAAATGCAGCAACTTGACGGAACTACCCCTGGGAGGGCAGAGTCGATCTGCCCTTCGCGAGGCCATGAACTGGACACTGCGGAGGGCCAAAATATCGTCGATGAGACGCACATGGCGTGCATAGAACTGCCAAATAATCAGGTCCAAAATATCTTCCTGAGGGGAGCGCAAGATGAGAATTACTGCGAAGGCCGGAGCGATGATGCTTTTCTGCCTGCTAGCCGTTTCCGCTTTGTTGCCGGTGTGGGCGGCGGACGCTGGCTCACAAAAAGCTATCGATACTGAGCGATCGCTACTGACGGTCCGCGTTTACAAGACCGGATTGTTTTCAGCCTTCGCGCATGATCATGAAATCCGCGCGCCCATCCAAAAGGGTTTCTTTGATGAAGAGAAGAGCACGGTGGAGTTTGTGGTTGATGCCCGCGCTTTGCGAGTGCTCGACTCGGATGTCTCCGACAAAGACCGGGCAGAAATCCAGGCCACTATGCTGGGCCCGAAGGTTTTGGACAGTGAGAAATTTCCCGAAATCCGTTTGCACTCTACCGACGTAAATCGCATCAGCGAAGGCAAGTGGACGGTTCATGGGGACCTGGCGCTTCACGGACAGACTCGGCCCGTGAAAGTTGACGTGGAACGCAAGAACGGGCGTTACCGCGGGTCAGCTCGGTTATTGCAGAAAGACTTCGGAATCACACCGGTTACTATTGCTGGCGGAGCCGTTAAAGTGAAGGACGAAGTTCGCGTCGAATTTGAGATCGTGGCACGGTGAGCAAGCCCGACCGCAGCTCTCTTAAACATTCTGTAGCGACGCAACTAGATGGTCTGCGACTTCATCGGACTTTGAGAGAACGTCTTTGATACCGGCAGCGTGAGCATCCTTCGCGAGTTGCTCGTAGTTGTACAGCGTAAGCATCAACATTGCGGTGCGTGGAGCAATGCGGGTGATCTGCCGTGCTGCGTCGAGCCCGTTCATCCCAGGCATTGAAAAATCCAAGATCACTACGTCGGGATGCAGTTCTTTCACTTTTTCAACAGCAACCTTGCCGTTCTCTGCCTCGCCACAGACTTCCCAATCGCTGTTCTGCTCGATGCAAGATCGTATTGAGTGGCGAATGAGTGCGCTGTCATCGGCTATCAGAATAGTGTGAGACATGTAGCCTCCTTGTGCCCTTGGCTGGCTGCTGGCCGCGCCGCATCGTACAGGCCGACGGACGTCGACGAGGAAGGGACCCCTCGACCCTACTCCTTGAGCGGAGGGAGTAAATACCCTCGGTACTGTACGCTAGCGCACAATCGTGGGTACGGTAATGCACCGCTTAGGAGTTAAACGCATAGGAGCTAATGAGTTGAGACCAAATAACCTTATATGCTCAACAGCACAGGAAAAGAACAGAAACCAGGAAATCCCTTGGGTTCTCAGCAGTAAGCGCGCGATCCGCGCAACAACCTACGCTGATTTTTTGCTTGGAATGGGCTGATGTAACCGAATTGCCTCCTGCACTGCTCGTAGCTCTTTGCAGCTTTGGCAGTTTGGGTCGCAGCAATAGGGAGAACCATGCTGGGTAGGTTGGAAATCTGAAGGGGTTGCCATAACGTCCTCCTGGTTCCGTTCTTTCTTCTAGCCGATTGGAGTTTCTTCTCTGCTGATCTGATTAACGCGTCGGAAACAGAAAAGTTGCCAAAAGTGTAAGCCCGCAGAAAATTAAAGTATGTACTGTAGGGTACATTGTGTGGTCTTAGAGCGTACTCTCGCGAGAGACGAAGATGCAGGCCAGCAAACGTTTTTCTCCCCACCAATTCTCGAAAAAGAGTAGGCTTAAAGAGTCTCTTCTAGCATCCCTCCGCCGCGCCCTTTGGGTGACGGTTCCCTGCGAAAATCAGACAAGTTGCGCTGCGCAAGGAGCCGTTTATGGCCAACAAGCCCCGTCCGCCTACTAAGTTTTCTCCGAAGCCGCATCCCGGTGATGGTGACGGCAACCACATCCATAATCGGATTCTGCTCGACCTCCCGCCCAAAGAATCCGAAATGCTGTTCTCAAAATTGGAATTTGTACGTTTGAAGACCCACCACGTGCTGCATGAGCCGGGCGACACTTTGAAATCCGCCTATTTCTGCAACAGCGGCCTGGTTTCCATTCTCAGCGTCTTCCCGGATGGAAAAAGTGTGGAAGTAGGTCTGGTTGGTAAAGAAGGCTTTATCGGTTTGCCGCTGGTTGCGGGCTTTCGCACCTCTGCTACTCGGGCCGTAGCTCAGATCCAGGGCTCGGCTTTCCGTGTGGATGGCGAAACCCTGATAACAATTCTGCGCCAGGCCCCGAAACTGGAGCACCGGCTACAGCAGTTTTCACAAGTCCTGGGAATGCAGGCCACACAAATTGCAGCCTGCAATCGGCTCCATGAAGTGACTGAGAGATTGGCGAGATGGTTGTTGATGAGCGCCGACCGCACCGGATCGGAGTCGGTGCCCTTAACGCAAGAACTTCTGGGTCAGATGCTGGGTACGCGCCGGTCCAGTGTCACCGTGGCGGCCGGAATGTTGCAAAAAGCCGGATTAATCGCTCACACCCGTGGAGACGTAGAAATTATCGACCGAAAAAATCTGGAAGAAGCGGCCTGCGAGTGCTACGGAATCATGCAGCGGCAGACCAAAGAGTGGCAGGGAGACTCGGAGTAGTCTGGTGCGCGCCAGCGCACATTCGGCAGTGCCTCAGCGTACCGACAGATGCTGGCATTGCACCTACGATTAGCCGACTTAGATCAGCATTGGACATTCGATCCGATGCTCCTCGTTGGAATCATGTGCCGCAAATTGGTCCTGGTTTCGATAGACACGAGTTCCGATGTCCACAGTGCGAAAAGCAGACTCTATACCTTTGGCCAGGAAGCACGATCCTGTTTACTACCGCGACGTGTCAGCACTGTAGTAAGGAATTTCTCATCGTGCAGAACGAACCGAGGAAATAATATGGCCACCATCCTCTGTATTGACTGTATTGACGACGAACCCAGCGTTCTCGAAATTCAGAGAGCACTTCTGGAGAGCAAAGGGTACAAGGTCCTCACCGCTCCGGATGGCGCGACCGGAATTGCGCTCGCTCGCAAGCATCCTACCGACGCCGTACTCCTAGATTTCAGCATGCCGGGAATGGACGGTAATCAAGTCGCTCATGAAAGAACAACCAACCCTGCCCGTGGTGGTCTGGAGCGGATGTCTTGACGAGGTACCTGAGTCCCTCTGGTGGTTCGCCGATGCGGTGTTACACAAGGGCGACGGCCTCGTTACGCTGCTGCCAATACTGGAGAAAATTGTCAGCGGCACTATTGCGGGCAAGAAACCACTTGCGCGAACGAATCGCAGTGCGACTGCGGGACGCTAATCCCGTCCGTTGAGCGGCAGGTTAAGAGGGGCGAATTCGCACCTCTAAACAACCGTTAGCCAGAGAGGTCACCGTGCAGACAAACTCCCAGAGGCAGCACATTCTCAGCTCCATCAAAGATTTCTTTGATGCCGAGGCCAAACACCGGAAACACGGGCTGTGCGAGCATTGCGGATCGTCTATGCAATTCCTTGATGCCCAATTTCAGTTGTATGGAACTCCTATGACATGGAGCATACGCCTGCCATTTTGTCAGGATTGTGAATCGGAGACGTAAATCCGTCCCACTCGATTCCCGCACAATCCAGATCTGATGCGCGCTACCCGGCGCGACCCATGAGCTTCCTGGCCAGGTCACAGTACAACTCCACGGCCTCATGCAATTGTTTCTTCTCCATGTACTCGCCTTCCGTGTGCGCCACGTGGATCGATCCAGGACCGACGAGCAGCGGTTGCCCCCAGTTGCTTAGAGCGGGAATGTCGGTAGTGAATGCGGCGACCATGGTTGGCAGGCCTTCAAAGGTGCGCAGCCGGATAAATGGAATCTCCAGAGTGAACCCGACTTTTGCCAAGGGGCCTACCGATTCGAGGATCTCGCGCCGAAGCTCGTCGGATGGACCGATCATCCGATAGAGCAACTGTGCGCATGCCCTGTCCGCCATCACGTTTGGAGCGCGCCCGCCTTCGATCACGCCGATATTCAGAGTGCACGGCCCAATCTCTGGGTCAGTAGGCAGCTTCATCGCCCGCAGCCGGTGAAGCGCTTCGACCAGTTTGTCGATAGCGGAGTCGCCAAACTCGGGATACGCCGAGTGCGCCATGCGTCCCTTCGCGGTGAGTTCCACACGCAGAGCTCCCTTGGATGCGATGGCAACACGGTTCTCTGTAGGCTCGCCGTTGATGAGGAACTTCGATCCGTGCGCGTGTTGGTTGGCAATTTTTGCGCCCAGGCTGTCGCGCTCTTCGCCGACCAGAAACAAAAGGCCAACGTGAATTGCGTCTTTTCTCAGTCTTTCGGCTGCGGCCATTTGCGCAGCAATGATTCCTTTGGCGTCGCAGGATCCCCGGCCATAAACGCGATCGTTGTCCTCGGATGAAGGGATGAACGGCGGAACGGTGTCCATGTGGGTGGAAAACACGACAAATGGATTCGGTTCCTGAGGCACAGTCGCGTACACGTTGGCACGCTCCCCCTCGACGACCATTCGTCGGGCATCGTAGCCGAGTCTCTGTAGCTCTTGCTCGAGGAAGTGTCCTACTGGGCCCTCGTTTCCGGTGACGGATTCGATGTCCACGAGCTGGCGCGCGAGTGAGACGATCTCCATGCGCATCGAGGATAACCTACGCGTGCGGATGACGGCGACTCAGGTTTTGAATCAGATCAATCACGATTCATGGATATAAGGGCAATTTATGAATGTGGAGCAACGGGCGTCCCCGCCCGTTGGCGGGCGAGACGCCCGCCACTCCATTAAATCAATCAGGTAATCTAGTCGCGACGGTCACCGCGCCTTGAACAACCCAGCCAGCCTAATCCGTTCGCTTTTTCTTGAAGGTCCGACGGGCCGGCTCGAAGCCTTGCTCAACTCCGGCGCGGAGAACGCCACCCATGCCGCCTTGGTTTGCCATCCGCATCCGATGTTCGGCGGCACCCTGCATAACAAGGTCGTGTTCCATGCGATGAAAGCGCTGAACAACTTTGGTTTTCCTGTGCTCCGTTTCAATTTCCGCGGGACGGGATTGAGCCATGGAGAACATGACCACGGACGCGGCGAAACCGATGATGTGAAGGCGGCTCTGGACTGGCTAGATCAGGAGTTCCATCTGCCCCTGATTTTCGCGGGATTCTCGTTTGGAGCTGCGGTGGGACTCCGCGCTGCATGCCCCGACGATCGTGTGGCCGCGTTGATCGGACTCGGCTTGCCAGTCGCGCCCGGGGACGAGCGCAGCTATGAGTTAGATTTTCTTCAGTCTTGCAGCAAGCCCAAGCTGTTTGTCAGTGGCAGTCGCGACCAGTTCGGGCCGCGGGCGCAGCTGCAGGAACTGGTCAACGCTCTGCCAGAACCGAAGAAGCTCGTAATCATTGAGAGCGCCGACCATTTTTTTGAAGGCAGGTTGCGCGAGATGCGTGAAGCGGTGGAAGCCTGGATTCAAGATACGATTCGATGAAGGAAATCGCTCGCCACATCCTCGACCATGCTCTCCGGGAATCCAGCATCAGCCAGGCCTTTGCCCGACAAGTGCACTCCGAGCGCGGAGTTCTCCGTGTTTGCGAGGACCTTTATGACCTGAGTGCCTACGGCCGTGTGTTCGTCATCTCGATCGGCAAAGCTGCACACACGATGCTCACCGCGTTGCACGAGCAAGCGGGAGAGCGCTTCGAAGGCATCGTTGCCAGTTCCGTCGAACCCGAGTTTCACATCCGCGGCTTTCGCTATTTTCACGGCGGACATCCCATGCCGAATGCGGAGTCCATCCGCGCTGCCGGTTCCATGCTGAACTCGCTCAATGCGCAGAACGAATCCTCGCTAGTGATCTATCTGATCAGCGGAGGAGGATCAGCAACGGTTGAAAAACCTGTGGACGATGAGATCTCGCTGGACGATCTGGTCGCAACCTATCGCGTCCTGGTCCACTCCGGCGCTCCGATCGGCGAAATCAATGCCATTCGCAAGCATTTGTCGGCGATCAAAGGCGGACGTCTGGCGCAAGCAGCGTATCCGGCGCAACAGGTTTCAATTCTGGTTTCTGACGTCCCCGACAACACGCCCGACGCGCTTGCCTCCGGGCCAACGATGCCTGACTCGACCACGGTTGAGGACTGTTACGCCATCGCCGCCAAGTACAAGCTGATTGAGCAATTCCCGTCATCGGTGCGGGAATTATTCGAGCGGCACGCGCTGGAAGAGACGCCTAAGTCGGATGATCCGACGTTCGTCCGCGCCCGCTGGTGGACAGTTCTTTCCAACGCCGCGCTGCTTCAGGCGGCCGCAAAAGAAGCCTGGCGTCAAGGGTTCGTGGTCGAAATAGACAATAGCTGTGACGATTGGGATTACGCCAAAGCTGCTGATTACTTATTGCAGCGCCTGCGGGACCTGCGGCAAAAGCATGAGCGAGTGTGCCTGCTCTCCGGGGGGGAAGTCACCGTGCGCGTGGAAAACGGCGGCACTGGCGGACGCAATCAGCAGTTCGCCTTGTATTGTGCGGAGACAATCTCCGGAGAAGATGTTTGCATCCTTAGCGCCGGGTCCGACGGAATTGACGGCGACAGTCCCGCTGCGGGCGCCGTTGCGGATGGAACAACATTACAGCGAGCAGAAGCCCGCGATTCAAAGACGCATCTCTCCAGCTTCAATGCCTATCCATTCTTTGAAGCACTGGGCGATGCTATCGTCACCGGGCCCACGGGCAACAATCTGCGCGACCTAAGAATTCTGCTGGCTGCCTAAGCTGTTTTCTTAACTGCCGTCGGAGGCATCTTGGCCATGGCTTCGTCCTGGGCCCGCTGCATTTCCTCAGGCGACATGTCCTTTGTATGTGTCGCGATCGACCACTTATGTCCGAACGGATCAGCGACCATGCCGTAACGGTCGCCCCAGAACTGGTCCATGACCGGCATTTGGACTTGCGCGCCGGCCGACACCGCGCGGTTGAAGGCCACATCTACATTGTCGGTGTAAATGTGAATGGTTACGGCGGTTCCGCCGGTTGAAAGTGGAGACCGCGCGCCATATTCCGGAGCTTCCTCGTTCAACATCAACATCGAGTCACCGACGCGGAGCGACGCGTGCATCACTTTTCCGTCTGGCATGCGCGCGACGTGCAGGACCTCGGCGCCAAGCGCGTTCTTGTAAAACTCCAGTGCCTTGTCCGCATCGCGTACGGTCAGGTGCGGGGTCAGGGTATGAAATCCTTCAGGAACAGCTTTCACTTGCTCGGACATAGAAACCTCCTCAGGGGAGAAATTTTAGTCCAGCAAATATGAATATTGTCAAAAAATTTTGGTGACGCCTTCTTTGAGGACCAGCACCCGCTCCTCGATCCCGGCTTGTCTGGCTTCTTGATCCAGCAACCGTAAAGGCTCGTCCATAGGCTCGTGCGAGAGGCGGAAGGTTCCGTAGTGCATCGGGACCATCCAGCGCGAGTTCAGATCCAGAAAGGCGCGGGTGGCGTCGGCGGGACTGGCGTGGACGTTGCGAAACGATGGAGGGTTGTAGGCCCCGATCGGCAGAAGGGCCAATTGAGGGGCCAGGCGCATGCCGATTTCCCGGAAGCCGGTGAAGTAGGCCGTGTCTCCGGCGTGATACACCGAGTGTTTTCCATCGCGCAGCACGTAGCCGCCATATCCACGATACGCGTCACGCAAGACCCGCGCTCCCCAGTGCCGTGAGGGCACATGCGTAATGGTGACGTTGCGATGGCGGTAGCTGCTCCACCAATTCAGCTCGACCACGTCGCGAAATCCGAGATCGGAAACCAGGTCGAAAACATGCTCCGGCACCACGACGGTCGGCGCTGAACCGCGCCAGCGCTTGGTGTGCTGCACAATCGCCCGCAACGATGGCCGGTGGAGATGGTCAAAATGGGCGTGGGTGATAAGCACAACATCAAGAGGCGGCAGGTCATGGAGTTTGATCCCTGGCTGCCGCAACCGTTTCAGCACGAACAGCCAACGCGCAAAATTCGGGTCAATGACAACGTTCTCCCCGCCCATCTGCACAAAGAAGCTGGCATGACCAATGAACGTCACACCCATCTCGCCGTTCGAAACCAGCTTCGGCTTGTGTGATTCACCAATTCGCGGGGTGACGGCGGAGTGCCGTATAAGCTTGCCAAATTGCTGGGCACGTTTACGGAGGGCCGGATTCTTAAGCGCTTGCTTCAGCATTGAAATGCAGCTATCAGCTGTCAGCTCTCAGCTTCTAGCTCCCATCGGATATCTCAAATTGAAAGCTGATAGCTGAAAGCTGACAGCTTTATTTTACCAATCAAACAATCATTTGCTTGACCCACCGCGATTACGTCAGTTCTAATTCTCGTGATCTTCTTCGAGAAGCAGGAGCACGCCAATGCAGGTCGCATTCTTAGGTTTGGGAATCATGGGCCAGGCGATGGCCACCAATCTTGTGAGGGCTGGACACGAAGTCACTGTCTGGAACCGGACTTCGGGCAAAGCGGTCGAGGGAGCGCGAGTGGCAGCTTCTCCGGCGGAAGCTGCCCAAGGCGTCGAAGTGGTATGGATGGCTGTTTCGGACACTGTCGCAGTCGAAAGAGTGCTTTTCGGGCCAGATGGAGTCGAGCAATCGCTGACTGAAGGCATGATCGTCGTCGATTCCAGCACCATTTCTCCGTCGGCAACTCGCAAATTCGCGGAACGAGTCGCGCGAAAAGGCGCGCAGTACGTGGACTCACCGATGACCGGTTCCAAAGCAGGCGCGGAAAGCGGCACGCTGCTGTTTATTGTTGGTGGAGAAGAGCAGACAATCGAGCGACTGAAGCCGCTGTTCGCCGCAATGGGCAAGAAAATTTTCCGCATGGGCGAAGTTGGGAAAGGCCAATCTGCCAAGCTGGTAATGAATCTGCAAATCGCGCTCATCTACGAAGGATTCGCCGAAGCCCTGACCCTGGCCGCCAAGCTGGGCGTTGACGCCGAAAAGCTAATCCCCTTAGTGAACGCTTCCATGGTGAAGTCAGGCGTGGTCGAATACAAAGCGCCATTTGTCCTGGGCCGCGATTTTTCCGCCAACTTCCCGCTTCGCCTGATGCGCAAGGACATCCGCTTGGCGCTCGAAGCCGCCAAAGAAGCTCGCGTGAAACTCCCGGGCCTCGAAACTGTAGAAGAGATCTACGAAATGGCCATCGAAGACGGCCACGCCGACCTCGACTACGCCGCTACGTTGCTCCTGCTGGAAAAATGGGCGGGCGTAGAAGTAAAAGGCCAGGCGGCATAATGCTGGTTCTTTCGTCGGCAGGTTTGCATGAGAGAGGACCATGGCCGAACGCATCCTCGTCGTGGACGACGATCTTATTTGCGAGTTCTTGATTGCCGCTCTGGGCTCCGCGAATTATCAGTGCCGGAAAGCCAACGACGATCGGGAAGCTCTGGCCATCCTCGCTTCAGACAATGAGATCGGACTGATTCTATCTAGTTCGACGGCTGGGCGGGATCCCATGAGGCTATTGGAATGCGCCAAAGCCCAGCACCCCGACGTGCCCGTAGTCATCATGAGCGGATCCCCTGACCTTTCTGTAGCTCTCGACTTCATGCGTGCTGGAGCTTGCGATTACCTCCTGAAGCCCTTCAGGAAAGAGAGCTTAATGACTGCCGTTGGTCGGGCGCTGGACCAGCGGCGGCTACGATTGGAGCGCCGCGCAACCGTCCCGGAAAAAGCCTACGACTCGGCTCTTGAAATTCTTGGCAATGCGCTCGATTTGCACGGGTCCTCGACCGCCGGACGCTCAAAGCGGGTCACTGCTTTCTCCCTAGCCATCGCTAGAGCGACAGGTCTCGGTCCGGACCTGATAAGGGTCATCGCCCGTGGCGCATTCTTCCTCGACCTCGGCAAAATCGCAATTCCCTACGGCATTCTGCGAAAGCCTGGCGCGTTGGTCGAAGACGAAGTCGTTATAGTGCGCCAGTATTGCAAGCATGGCTACCAGATTTTGAGCGCAATCCCGTTCATGAAAGAAGCAGCAGAGATCGTCTATTGCCATCAGGAACGTTATGACGGTACAGGATACCCGCGCGGACTCAGCGGCGAGGAGATTCCGCAAGGGGCAAGAATTGCCGCAGTGGCGAACGCCCTGGAAGCGATGACTTCCGACCGGCCATATCGTTTTGCCAGATCCATCAGCGCGGCGAGAGCAGAAATCCATGGCTGTTCAGGAACCCAGTTTGACCCCGAAGTGGTCGAGACTTTCCTCTCCATGCCGGAAAACATTTGGGAAGCCTTGCGCCAAGAAATTGCTCAGCAGCTTTAGTCGCGATTTCGTTCGACACCGTCTATTCACCCGTGGTACCTCTGAAATCCAAGTTTTCGGTAGTATGATCGCGCGACGATTTCTGTGATAAAGCGCATACCGCGAAAAGGGACGCCAAATATGGCCAGCTACATCGGCGCCATCGATCAGGGGACAACTAGCACGCGCTTCATCGTGTTCGACCGTGCTGGCAGGATCGTGAGCACCGCGCAGGAAGAGCACGAACAGATCTATCCCAAGCCGGGCTGGGTCGAGCACGATGCGGAAGAAATCTGGAGGCGCACGAAAAGTGTCATCCAAAAAGCAATGGAAGCTCGCGGGTTCGGTCCAAGCGATCTGGCTGCTATTGGTATTACCAATCAGCGTGAGACTACGGTTGTTTGGCACAAGAAGACCGGGAAACCTGTTTACAACGCGATTGTCTGGCAGGACACTCGGGTTGCTTCGAGCGTCGCTGAGTTCGCAGCCCACGGCGGACAGGACCGCTATCGCGCCAAGACCGGACTACCGCTGGCAACTTACTTCAGCGGCTTGAAGATTCGTTGGATTCTCAATGAAGTTGCAGGCGCTCGCTTGCAAGCCGAAGCTGGCGACTTACTCGCGGGCACGATTGATAGCTTTCTAATTTGGAATCTCACCGGCGGTCCGAATGGCGGCCGCCACGTCACCGACGTCACCAATGCCAGCCGCACCCAATTGATGAATCTCGCCATGCTCGAATGGGATGCGGAAATCCTGAGGGATTTCGATATTCCGATGCAGATGTTGCCAAAGATCGTTTCCAGCAGTGAAGTCTATGGACACACAAGACTTCCGGCGATTAAGGAAGTTCCCATCGCTGGCAATCTCGGAGATCAGCAGGCGGCGCTGGTCGGTCAGGCCTGCTTCAAGCTCGGAGACGCGAAGAATACTTACGGAACGGGCTGCTTCATGCTGATGAATACCGGCGAAAAGGCCGTCCTGTCGAACTTCGGCTTGCTGACCACGCTGGCATACAAGTTCGGCGCACAGCCAGCGCATTATGCACTGGAAGGTAGCATTGCAATCACCGGTGCTCTGGTGCAGTGGCTCCGCGACAATCTCGGACTGATAGAGACCAGCTCCGACGTCGAAACACTTGCCCGCACCGTGAACCGTTCCTGCATTTTCCGGTCTGTACGCGCCCTATTGGAAAGACAGTGCCCGTGGCGTGATCGCCGGTTTAACCCGCTACGTCAATAAAGGACATATTGCCCGCGCCGCTCTCGAAGCCACTGCCTTTCAGGTCCGCGAGGTGGTTGAGGCCATGGCCAAGGACTCCGGCATCGCCATAGATTTCCTGCGAGCGGATGGTGGAATGGTGATGAACCATCTGCTGATGCAGTTTCAGTCCGACATATTGAACAAGCCGGTGGTGCGTCCGATGGTGAAGGAGACCACCGCACTCGGAGCGTCCTACGCAGCTGGCCTGGCTCTCGGCTTTTTCAAAGATACGGAGGAACTAGCCGCCCACTGGGCTGTCGATCAGCGCTGGGAGCCACAGATGGACGAGAAACCTCGCGAGCAGCTTTATCACTTCTGGAAGAAGGCAGTCACCCGCTCGTTTGATTGGGCTGAATAGGAGTGTACTGACCTGAATTGTTTGTGCGCGGAGCAAGATTGAAAGGGATCGCAGCTTAATAGGGAGGAGCCGGGCTTTCTAGCCCTGCAATTCTGGCGGTGGATGGATTCGCGGCTTTGAGCCGCTGTGGTACTTAATATAGGGGCGCCCAAGGTACCTCGGGGGCTAAAGCCCAACAGTTACTGGCCTTCTTGATGCAGGCCTTGAAGGCCTGCTCCACCCGAATCGTGAATAATGCGCGCTAGTTGTTAGAAACGGGAAACTGCATCTCGCAAGAAAAAGGGGAGGCTATCAAAAATGCATGGACCATTTCTCGGTGAGTTCATGGGCACTCTGGTGCTGATTCTGCTCGGTGACGGCGTTGTCGCCAATGTTCTCCTAAAGAAATCGAAGGGTGAGAACTCAGGCTGGATCGTGATCGCAACGGCATGGGGAATGGCCGTGGTTGCGGGTATCTGCACGGCGGTGGCATGCGGCAGTCCGGGCGCTCACATTAATCCTGCGATCACTCTGGCGGTGGCCGTATTGTCGAAGAACTGGTCGAGCGTCGGCCTGTTCTGGGCAGCGCAGTTCCTGGGAGCCTTCGTAGGTGCCACTCTGGTTTGGGTGGTGTACTTACCGCACTGGAAAGAGACTCCGGACAAAGCCGCAAAACTGGCCGTGTTCTGCACTGCGCCTGCGATTCGCAATATTCCTGCAAACCTGTTGTGCGAAATTATCGTCACCGCGTGCCTGGTTGTCGTCGGTTTCAGCTTCGGAAGTAAGTCTCTTGCTCCAGCCGGACTCGCGCCCGGATTCAGTCCCTGGTTTTGGGGAGTTCTGGTGTGGGTAATCGGCTTGGGTCTGGGCGGGCCGACAGGATACGCGATCAACCCTGCGCGTGACTTTGGTCCGCGTGTGGCTCACGCTGTCCTGCCAATCAGCGATAAAGGTGGTTCGGACTGGGGGTATGCACTTGTGCCCATCATTGGCCCGTTGATCGGCGGTGGCATTGCTGCTGTGATCGTCAAGATTACAGGAATCAGTTGAAGCCGTTCGCGAGCGCACCGATGAGATACAAACCATGAAACGACCCGAGATGTTGGGCCGCGTCCAGGCGCATTCGAACGCCTGGGACATGATTGTGGTCGGCGGCGGCGCTACTGGCGTTGGAGTCGCAATCGATGCCGCAACCCGCGGATACGAAGTGTTGCTGCTCGAGCAAAGCGACTTTGGCAAAGGCACTTCCAGCCGCAGCACCAAGCTGGCACACGGCGGTGTGCGTTATCTGGAGCAGGGCAATATTGGGCTGGTGATGGAAGCCCTCAAAGAGCGTGGCCTTCTGCTGCAAAACGCGCCACACCTGGTGAGTGACCTCGCTTTTATTGTGCCCAACTACGACTGGTGGGAAGCACCGTTTTATGGCCTCGGTCTGAAACTGTATCAGCTTCTGGCTGGAAAATATGGCTTTGGGAAGTCGCGTTTACTTTCGCGCGAAGAGACGCTCGAACATCTTCCGACACTCAAGACCGAAGGGCTACGCGGCGGCGCGGTTTACTACGACGGCCAATTCGACGATGCACGGCTGCTCATCCATATGGTGTTCACGGCATTTGAGCAAGGCGCCACGTTGCTGAATTATGCCGAGGTCACCGGACTAACTAAAGACAGCCAGGGATTTGTGGACGGCGTTGTGGCGCGCGACGTTGAAACTGGCGAAGAGTTTCGCGCCCGCGCCAAAGTGGTGATCAACGCCACCGGCGCTTTCAGCGACCGTCTGCGGCGCACAGCAGAGCCCTCGGTTGCGCCCATGATTGTCCCCAGCCAGGGCATTCATCTGGTTTTTGGCCCGGAATTCTTGCCGGGCGAAAGCGCCATCATGGTCCCGCACACCAGCGATGGACGCGTGCTATTCGCGATCCCCTGGCACGGTCACACGCTGGTCGGCACCACCGACACTCCCATCGCCGACGCAACGCTCGAGCCGGTTGCCATGGAGCAGGAGATTGAATTCATCCTCTCGACGGCGGGGCAGTACCTGGGGAAGGCTCCTACGCGTGCCGACGTTCTGAGCGTCTTCGCCGGCATTCGGCCACTGGTGCGCGCAGCCGCTGTCGCCAACACCGCGGCACTTTCGCGCGATCACGTAATCCACATCGACAGCTCCGGGTTGATGACCATCGGCGGGGGAAAGTGGACTACGTACCGGCACATGGCAGAAGACTGCGTTGACCAGGCAGCCACACTGGCGCAGTTGCCGGAAAGGCCCTGCGTGACTCATCACTTGAACATCCACGGCTTTCACGCGTCGGCCGGACAGTTCGGGCATCTGGCCGTTTACGGTTCGGACGCAATCGAAATCCGCAAGCTGATCGAGGACGACGCTCTGTTGGGCGAGCCGCTGCACCCGGCCTTGCCCTACGTGAGGGCTGAAGTGATCTGGGCTGCGCGCGATGAGATGTCCCGCACAGTAGAAGATGCGCTGGCGCGGCGCACTCGCGCTCTGTTCCTGAATGCCGGGGCCGCCCTGGAAATGGCGCCAGTCGTGGCCGACCTGATGGCGGCGGAATTAGGTTGGACCGAGATCGTCAAAGCGAAACAATTGGCCGCCTTTCGTGATGTCGCTTCGAATTATGTGCTCTGCTAATGAATGGTAGTGACGCAGTTTGATGCGGGTGCCCCAGGTCTCGCCGTTGTTGCGAGACCTGGGAACGGACCCTCTCCTTCTGATCGACAAATCTGGAAGGGGAACTCGTCACTCAGTCCCATGTCTCGCGAGACATGGGGCACCCTCACATCGTGGGCCCACTACATGCACGCCACAAGATGCGAGCGGATAGGATCTGATCACGATGCGAGTTACGGACTGTCATCACCAATATATCGGTATCGTTGATGCGCACCGGACCCGCTTCGCCATAGCAATACCAACGAAAACTGCTCCAACGCCACTGCTCGGGTGAGACCACTAGCCCGCGCTTGACCGGATTGCGATGAATGTAGCGAAGCTTTTCGCCTCGCTTGCGCTCCGTCCAAACGTTAAAGTCGTAAAACCGTGCCTGCCAGAATCGGTCCGGAACCACTGGGGTGCACCAGGTCTCGCTGCCTTTGCGAGACCCTTCGACCCGCTCAGGACAGGCTCTGGGAACGGCAGCTTTCCCGGGGCCAGCATTGATTTCCGAACTCCGGACAAGACCCAGCTTCAGGGCTTGGATGGCACTCGAGAGCGTCGCCCGCTGCGGTTCACTCACCAGCAGCGGCATGACGACATATCCCAAGACCACGAACCGATAGCGGCGGCGCACCCGTTCTAGAATCTGTAGGAACAAATCACAGCGAGTCGCGCTAAAGAAAAGCGGCTGGCGCCGGTAGCAACTGAATGTGAGGAAATGTAAACACTTTGCGCCATAGAAGCGGTGCAGAGCCCGAGACATGAGCAGAGAATAGGACATGAGCAGAGAATAAAAGGACGGAAAGTGAATGTCTGTGACGCGTGAACATAAATAGGGAGGTGGGCCTTCTGCCATGTCTCCCTGCCCAGGTCTCGCAACGGAGGCGAGACCTGGGGCACCCGGCGGAAATCGAAGCAGCCCATCAACCCTGACGGTGGGTGCACGACATGAAAGTGAGGCTCAAGCACGCCTGGTTTCCCAATAGTCCTCAAAGCGACCGCTGAGCCGGCAGCAACGGAGGGCGATGATGGCGTTGGCGCCACGAACCGTCCAGAACATGCCGGACTGCTTGAGGCGGCTGCCAATCACGGTTTTGCAACCTGCCTCAATCACACCCGAACCGATGAAGAGATGCTGGCGACGGAACTCGGGATAGCGCATCCGCTGCGCGTTCTTTTCGAAGTAGTCGGCGGCGGTACGGACGGTTGCGGTCAGTTCCGGCGAGGGTAAGGACAGGGAGCGTAGATAGACAACCAGCCGCTCGATTTTACCCTGGTCGAGTTTGGGCTGATGGCGCAAGATCCACTGTCTCTGATGGCCATCATCGCCAGGGTAAAGGAGGCGAGCCAAGTCCCAGAGATGCTGGCGGGCGTGGAATAGATCTACGATCTGGATGGCCCCCGGAAAATGCAGATCGGCAAGGTTCCAGATCCATTCGGCCCCATCGCCGATGACCACTTTCATGTGGGCGCGGCTCCAGCCGCGATGACAGGCTTCCGCATACAGGCGTTGGCCGAACTCCTCTGCGGTCTCGATGGCACCGGTGTAGGTGGTCGAGAGCGGGTCGCGAATAGCAAAGCCTTCCTGGTCATAGCCGGTTTGGGTAAAGACGCATCCCAGTTTGACTTCCCGGGAACGAGAGGGTTGGCCGTTGATTTTTCCCGGCCGACCTTCGGTCGCGGCGCGCACCACGGGTACGCCGGTGCCATCGAACTCGATATAGAGCACGGGAATGGGGGGCCCGATGGGGATGGGCAGATCCAACTGCCGAGCCCGATTCATTTCCGCCTGCTGGCGTGCGGCAATGTCAGCGCCAATCGCCTCGGCTGTGCGTTCGACCGCTTTGGTGGTGACCTCCAAGCCGGCTAACCATTTCATCTGTTCGCGCCCGCGGTCGAAGGCAGCGTCGTTACCGACTACGGCCAGCATACGACGTACCCCCGGAGACAGTTCGGTGTTTTCAACATCCAGTTCGACATCCGCCGGAAACTGGCCGTGATGG
>WNFJ01030461.1_pt1 | contig 38358 bp, 35 predicted proteins | sample 5400461 | NCBI WGS metagenome assembly WNFJ01 (sample SAMN13153349, study PRJNA577476) | soil metagenome | isolation source: 115 cm saprolite on Douglas fir-dominated hillslope | place: USA:California | collected 2013-09-17
CGACCTCGGCCACACTCTCCGCCGGTTCGATCATACTCGCAACCCGCGCCAGTTTTCATCACCTTTGGTGGCGCGCAGCGCCATCCCAGACTCCCTTCCAGTCGCGGGCTCAGCCTGCGAAGCGCTACAGCAACTCGTCCCGCCGCTGCTTCTCCAGCGCTTTCACCAAATCGCCAACTTCCTGCGAGCGCGAGCGATCTGCGATCAGCAGCGCGTCGGGCGTATCCACGATCACCAAGTCCTGGACGCCCACCAGCGCCACCAGCTTACCTTGCGCGTCGACATAGTTGCCGGAGCTCGATTCCAGCAGCGCCTCGCCGCGCACTACGTTGCCGCGTTCGTCATGCGGGAGCAATTCGTAGACCGCATTCCAACTGCCCAGGTCGTTCCATCCGAAGTCGTCGATAGCAAATCCGGCGACATTGGGGGCGCGCTCGAGCACGGCGTAATCCACGGAAATGTTCTCGCAAAGCGGGAAGGTCTGCTTCAACATCTCCGCGAATCGGCGGTCCACGAACGCCGGCAGGCTGGCCAGAAGCGTGGCGGTCTTGGGCAGAAATTCGCGCAACGCGTTCAACAACACCGAAGTCTTCCAAAAGAACATCCCCGAGTTCCAAAAGAAGTTTCCGGATTTGACATATCGCTTGGCCGTCTTCAGATCGGGCTTCTCGCGGAAGCGGCGGACGGGCAGCGCTTCCATCGACCCGGCCTGGACGCCTTTCGGAAATTCGATGTATCCGTAGCCGGTTTCGGGCCAGCGCGGCTGAATCCCGAGCACAACCAGCTTGTCACGCCCGGCGGCCTGGTACGCGGCGCGGGCGAAACGCAGATATCGCGCGGGCTTCGCGATCATGTGATCGGATGGGAACACGCCCATGACTGCGTTCGCGTCTATCGATTGCAGGATATGCGCCGCAAGCCCGATGGCCGGCGCGGTGTTGCGCTGCGCAGGCTCGGCCAGAATCTGGTTCGCGGGCACTTCGGGCAGCTGCTCGACGATCTCGGCGCGCAGATGCTCGTTGGTTAGGATCCACATCCGCTCGGGCGGCAGCAGCCTCCGCAAGCGATCCACGGTCTGCTGGATCAAAGACCGCTCGCCCAGAAACCGCAGCACCTGTTTAGCATGAGCGCGGCGGCTGCGCGGCCAGAAGCGCGTGCCTCGGCCTCCGGCCAGGATCAGGCCGTAGTAGTTCGCAGTGCGTGGCATCAGCTCAGAGGATACCCGCGAATCAGCTTCAGCGTCCGGTTCCAGCGCGTCTTGGTGAAGAAGTGCAACGCAAGATCCACCAGGTGATGCATGTTGTAATCCTTCAGGTCCTCGGTGGGCGCGTCGTACGACCAGAACACGATCAGCGGTTTGCCAGTGATGTTCTCGCGCGGCACCAGCCCCCAATAGCGGCTGTCCAGGGAGTTGTCGCGATTATCGCCCATTGCAAAATAGCTGCCAGGCGGGACCACCAGTTCACCATTGACCACGTAGTCGCGCAACATCTGGTAGCAGCGCTCCGACATCTTTGGATCGCCGATGTAGTCGGGTTCGCCTAAGGGAAAGTTGTCGCGATAGTTCAGGAAATTGTCCAGATGGATGGCGTACGGCTCGGTCAACGCCTTGCCGTTCACAAAAACCTGCTTGTTGACGAGCTTGACATGATCGCCCGGAACGCCGATCACGCGCTTCACGTAATCCACCGTAATCAGCGTGGGATGGCGAAAGACGATGATGTCGCCCCGCTTCACCTGCTCATAAGGAAGCAAATGTTTGCTGACGCCGCCTTCGGGCGCATACGCCAGCTTGTCCACGATCAGGTGATCGCCTGTGTAGAGCGTGTTGTGCATGGACGATGTGGGAATCACGAATGGCTGCGCGATGGTGGAAGTGCCGAAGAGCAGGATCAGGATGGTGATGGCCCACTCGGCAGCCGAACTGCGCTGTACCGTATCGGGTGCGGGCGTGGGTTTAGTCGGCGCTATGGTAGCCATGGATCAGCCTGAAAGTGCGGCTCCAACGAGTCTTGGTGAAAAAGTGTTCGCCCAGATCGATAAAATGACGCGTCAGCGAGCGCACCGAGGTGCTGGCCAGGGCTTCCGTGTTCGCATCGTACGACCAGTAAATGATCAGCGGCTTTCCAATGATGTTCTCGCGCGGGACGAAGCCCCAGTAGCGGCTGTCGAGCGAATTATCGCGATTGTCTCCCATGGCGAAGAACGAATCCGCGGGCACTACCACCTCGCCGTTCACCACGTTGTTCGCCAGCATGTCTTTCGCGCGATCCATCAGCATCAGCAGGTTCGGCTCGGCGCCGGGAAAATTGTCGCGGTAGGAATCCGGATAGGGATTCTTGTGGTAGACGTAAGGCTCCTGCAGCTTGTTGCTATTGCGGTAGATCTGTTGATTGACGATTCGGATGTGATCGCCGGGAACGCCGATCACCCGTTTGACGAACGTCTGACTGATGTCCACTGGATAGCGAAAGACGATGATGTCGCCGTGCTTGGGCTCGGAGTAAGGCAGAACGTACTTGCTTACCCTTCCGGGCGGCGCATAGGCCAGCTTATCCACCAGCAGGTGATCGCCGATCAGGAGCGTGTCTTCCATGGATCCGGTTGGAATCACGAATGCCTGTACCAGAGTGGTGGTTCCGAAAAGCAGCAGCAGGATGGTGATGGCCCATTCCGCGATGGTTCCCCGAGGTTGATCCGCCTGGGTTGTCGTTTCAACCGAAGCTGGCTCAGCCACTGCGCCTTTTGTCGGCGATTTCATAAGATGGACACCTTCAGTCTATCAGCAGGCGGCCGGCGAAAACGAAAGGCCTCCGCCACGGAGAAGTAGATATTCACCACGCCAAGGCCGCTCAGCGCGCCTCGCAGATAGGCGCTGTCCCAGATGTTTCGCAACCACGGAGTAAGACTGGCGATGGAGTTCGTGTCCCAATACGGGAGCCACGGAAAGATCAGCAGGAAGGCCCCCACTTCGAAACAGACAATCATGAACACAAGGCTTCCCAGTTTGTGATGCCAGGCAGGCTTCGCCGCTTCGATTCTCTCCTCGACGGGCACTTGCGGCTCTACTGGCTGCATGCAACCATTTCCTGGAGCGGCGCGGCCCAATCGGCGGGAATCTCTTCGACCGGGAACAATTCCCCCTGCTGCGGGTAGCCAGTCCAAATCGCATGCGGCGAATGCACGCGCACCGGCCAGAAGCTGAATCGATGCATGGAGCTGGGCCCGTGGGCCTCCAGAGCCTTCCAATGCTCGTCGGTGGTGTAGCCTTTGTTGTTCTTCAGGCCGTATTGGGGAAAGATTTTGTCCCATTCGCACATGCAGGCGTCGCGCTGCACCTTCGCCAGGATAGACGCCGCGGCGATGCATTGAGATAGGGCGTCGCCATGAATCAGGCCGCGCTGCGCCAGTGGCAGGTCGATCGTGATGGCATCCACCAGCAGGTAATCGGGGGCGGGGCTCAGTCGCTCGACGGCGCGGCGCATTGCCAGGCGCGACGCCTGATAGATATTCACGCGATCGATCTCGTAGGCGTCGGCCGCACCCACCGCCCAAGCGACCGCGCGCTCGCGGATTCGTTCCGCCAGAACTTGCCGCCGCTCCGCAAGCAGTTGCTTGCTGTCCCGCAGGCCACGGATGGGCCGGTCCGGCGAGAGGATGACGGCCGCGGCAAAGACCGGGCCGAACAGCGCGCCGCGTCCGACTTCATCGACACCCGCGATGTGCTGAAAACCCTGAGCACGGGCCTCGCGTTCGTATTTGCCCTGACACCTCATTTTGGGGTCAGCCGCTAACTACTCCCGCTCGCGCAGCCTCGCCGCCTTGCCTTTCAAATCCCGCAGGTAGTAAAGCTTCGCGCGCCGCACGCGGCCCGTGCGAACCACATCGATATGGTCCACCACGGGCGCATGAATCGGAAAGATGCGCTCTACTCCTTGGCCAAAACTGACCTTGCGCACCGTCACGGTCTCGCCCAACCCGGAATTCTTCCGGGCAATGACGGTTCCTTCAAAAGCCTGCAAGCGTTCCTTGTCGCCTTCCTTGATCTTGACGTGGACGCGAATCGTATCGCCGGGACGAAACTCCGGCAGTTCGGGCCGCTTGTGTTTGGCCACTATTTTGGTCAACAGGGGGTTGGGCATGGTGGTAAATCCTTTGAATTCTCTATTGTAGTAGATCCGGGCGGTTTCGTGCAGTCTTTTCGCGCGCTACCTGTCGCCGCCAGCGCCGGATCTCTTCGTGATTGCCGCCGACGAGCACTTCCGGCACCTTCCAGCCGCGGAAATCGGCGGGCCGCGTGTATTGCGGGCAATCCAGCAAGCCCTCTTCTCCGAACGACTCCTTGACCGCTGAATCGGCGTTCCCTAGAACGCCTGCAAGCAGCCGCGCGACGCAATCCACCACCAGCGCCGCCCCCAATTCGCCGCCGCTCAGCACGAAGTCGCCGATTGAAAGCTCCTCGTCGGCCAAGTGCTCGGCGACGCGCTCGTCAACACCCTCGTACCGGCCGCAGATGAGAAACAATTCCTTGTACTGGCCATAACGCCGCGCCGTCTCCTGATCGAATCGCTTGCCCTGCGCCGAGAGCAGCACCAATCGTTGGCCGGCGGATCGCTCCGGCCAGATACTTTCCACGGCCTCGAATATCGGCGCGGGCTTCAGTAGCATGCCTTCGCCGCCGCCAAACGGACGATCGTCCACGGTGCGATGCCGGTCGTGCGTCCAGTTCCGTAAATCGTGAATGTGGATCTGGATCAGCCCGGATTCAGCCGCCTTCGCGACCACGCCGTGTTGGAATGGGCCTTGGAAGAACTCCGGGAAGATTGTGAGGATGCGGAAGATCATGACTCAAGATCCAGCAAACCTTCGGGCAAAGTTACCACAATCCGTCTTCGCTCCAAGTCAATCTTTTTGAAGATCGCATTGGCGAAAGGAATCAGCAGTTCCTTGCCGCTCGGCGTTCGCACTGTAACCAGCAGCGGCCCGCCGGTTTCCTGCCATCTTTCCACTGTTCCGATCGGCTGGCCGGTTTCGTTCACCACGTCGCAGCCCACCAGGTCCGACTGATAATACTCGCCCTCGGCGATCGCTGCCCGTTGCTCCATTGGAATGGATACATCCAGGCCCGCCAGGCGTTCGGCGTCCGTGATCGTGTCCACGCCCTTGAACTTGAAGATGACGTGCTCGCCGTGCATCCAGACGTGCTCGACTTCCATGAGTGCGCCGTTTACGATGACGCTGGTCGCCCGCTCCGGGTGGCTGCTGAGTGGAATACCTGCAACTTCCCCCTTGTTGCCGCGCGCTCGTAGCAAATGGGCGATGGAAACGAGCTTCAGAACTATTCCAGAATCTCTAGCGTGAACCGCCGGTTCAGCTTCATGCCGGCGGCGCCCAAGAGTGTCCGGATCGAGCGCGCAGTCCGGCCCTGTTTTCCGATCACTTTTCCCAGGTCGGTTGGTGCGACTCGTAACTCCAACACCGTGACCTGCTCGCCTTGAACTTCGCTTACGCTAACCTGGTCCGGTAAATCAACAAGAGCTTTCGCGATATCTTCAACGAGCTGCTTCATTGGCAGGTCCGCCTCATTTATCTTACCGCCCCCGAGGGGCCATCCCGGCCGCGGCCGGAAATCAGTCCTCGCCGGGCGTCTTTCCGGGCAGTCCCGCCGGGTTCTCGTGCACGCGCTCGCGGAACTTGCCCTTCAGTCCTATCGCAAGTGAGACGCTATCTTCGCCAAACTTGTCACGAATCTGATCGACCGCCGAGAGGGCGTTGCGCCAGCGTTTCGTCTTATCTTCGCCTAATAGATTGAGCTGGCCCTCGCCCGGATCGAGTCCCGATGCGTGCACGCCCAACAGACGCACTTTTCCCTTGGCCTTCCAGTTTTCCCGAAACAAGGTCCGCACCTGGCGAAAGATCTCCGTATCGAGCTGCGTGGCGTGATCGAGCGAGCGAGCGCGCGTAATGGTGGAAAAATCCGAGAACCGCAGCTTCAGTTGAATGGTGCGCGCGTACAGTTGCTGCTCGCGCAGGCGCCGCCCGACCATCTCGGAAAGCCGCGCCAGCGTGGATTCCAGAGTTTCGAGATCCGCCGTATCTTCATTGAACGTGGTTTCGTGGCTGATCGACTTCTGATTGCTGTCTTCGCCCACTTCGCCATCAAACCATCCGCCGGCATCCATCCCGCGCGACTTACCAGCCAGCGCCAGACCCCACTGGCCGAAATGCAGGCGCAGGAACTCCTCCCTCAGCGCGGCAAGATCGCCGACTTTGCGAATGCCCCACGCTTGCAAATTCTTTTCCGTCACTTTGCCGACGCCGGGGATCTTGCGCACGTCGAGCGGCGCTAGAAATCGCGCCTCCTCGCCCGGCAGCACCCATAGAATCCCGTTCGGCTTGGCCTGATCCGACGCAACCTTGGCAACCATCCGCGCGGCGGCGATCCCGATGGAGCAGTTCAGGTCCGTTTCACGCTTCACCGCATCGTGCAGGCGATGCGCGGCGTTGAGCGGCGGCCCGTGCAATTTCTCAGTGCCCGTGAGGTCCATGTAGGCTTCGTCCACCGAAGCCATTTCCACCTGCGGCGAAAAGCTTTGCAGCACTTTGTAGACCTTGCGCGAGTAATCGCGGTAACGATCGGGATGCCCATCGACGAAAATCGCCTGCGGGCAAAGGCGGTAGGCGGTGCGAAGCGGCATTGCGGAGTGCACGCCAAACTTGCGCGCCGCGTAAGAGGCGGCTGACACGACCCCGCGCTGATTGGCCTGACCTCCGACCACCACCGGCTTGCCGATCAGCGAGCGGTCGAACAGTTCTTCCACAGAAACGAAGAACGCGTCCATGTCGACGTGGAAATAGGTCTTCATCCTGACGTCCGGCCAGCGCTTGAATTGTAACTGAGCCGTCAGATCGTCGCCACAAGTTGATATTGTTGGGCAAGAGGCTCAACAACCCTCATTAGACCGTGGCCCGGATTTGGCTGCTCGTGCGTTCGCACCAGTCCGAATGACTCCAAGACCTTCACGTCTCGACTCACGGCTTTCCGGTCACGCCCAAGCACGTTGGCGAGATCCGATACAGCTCGTGGTTGAGAACGAACGGTCAAAAGTACCCTGATACGCTGCGCAGACAGCACGCGCACCAAATCAGCCGGGTCTTCAAACGTCAGCCTCATCTCAGCGGGAAGCTTTTCGCCGCGGTCTAACTTCCGGGCGCGCTGAACGGATCGCCTGAAGAAGTCCTCAGCTGTACCAGTCGTGACATTCACGGCAGCAGTCCCTTTGATGGATTTCTTCTTACGTTCTCTTTTCATCTTCGTCCCTCCACAACTCAATAATCTCCGCATGGAAGCGCTCGGATAATGACTCATAGTTCTCAAAGTCCACCGGCGCAATGGCGCCAATGAAGTGCCGATGATGGGTATTGTGACTGTTGTCGTATCCCAGCACTCGTCCATTATCGACGCTGCAAATCAGTCGGTTGATGTATGCGAGACTGTATTTCACAACATGCCCTTTGCGTCCTGCCATACTTCTTCCTTTAGCGTTGCACCACGTCTTGGTTTCTTTAATAAAATCACTTCATCAACGACCTTCGTAATCGATGGCGGCCTTTTGGGGCGCTTTCTTGCCACAGGTCAAGCATACCACAGGTGAGGCATTGAATGCCATACCTGACCGGCTTTCAATCTCCACGGGCCACGTAAGAGGCGGCAGAAACCACGCCGCGCTGGTCGGTCTAGCCGCCGACCTCAACCGGCTTGCCGATCAGCGAGCGGTCGAACAACTCCTCAACGGAAACAAAGAACGCATCCATGTCGACTTGGAAATAAGTCTTCACTGTTCGGTTCCTACCAGAACCGCAAATGCGACAACCACCTGTTGACGCGATGCAGGAGTCTGCCCCTGCGGGAAAAAAGCCACGCAGGATCACATATCGTTACTTCGATTGGGCGCAATGGAGCCATGATCTCGTATTCGCCAGTTGAAGGCGTTTTGATTGTAACTGGCGTGTCGGGATCGAGGTCTTGAACGAGGCGGAAACTAAAGCGTATTTCGATGGTACGGCCAAAGCACCCACTGCTGAAGTGTGCAGAGCGCAGTATCTCTTCCGCCGCAGAGATCAACCGGGGATGGCCCTTCGCCTCCAATCGGCGGATCCCGCCATTCTCATCCGTGTAAACTGTCATTCTCACCGGTCCCATAATGTGGTTATCGAGTGCCGAGGCGGGATAGTGAGCATCCGCAACCGAGTATTCGCAAGGAAGCGACGAGATCGCTTGCGCCAAGATCGGTCCGGCGTTTCCAAAGGAAACTCCAGAAATGATGAGCGCCGACAATAGACGGCGTAATCGAAAGGCGTACAAATAGGTCTTCATGCGAGAAGCCTGGCTGCGATCACGCGAGGCACGCCGGCCAGATCCTGTTCCACGGCGATTTCACTCCATCCGGTTCCCAGCATCGCACGCACCGGCTCTAATGAATTGTAGCCGAGTTCAACCAGCAGCCAGCCTCGCGGCCGGAGCACGCAGCGGGCTTCCTCCACCAGCCGTTCGTAGATCTCCAGCCCGGTAGGTCCGGCGAAGAGCGCGACTTCCGGTTCGTAATCGCGCACTTCGCGCTGCAAGCCGGGACGATCGTCCGTAGGCACGTACGGTGGATTGGATGCGACCATATCGAAATAGTCGCCCGTGAAGCAGGCAGCCAGGTCGCAGGCAAGAAACGCGACGCGAGCCGAAAGGTTCTGAGCGTTCTCAGCGGCGACGCGTAGCGCGGCCATAGAAATGTCCGTCGCATAGACACGAGCGGCGGACTCCAGCGCCAGCGTGACGGCGACGGCGCCCGACCCCACGCCAACGTCCAGAACGACGTCGCTCGGCCGCATGCGCGCTAAGCAAGCTGCAACCAAATGCTCAGTCTCCGGCCGCGGAATCAAGACGTCGCGCGTCACGCGGAAATCGCGGCCGTAGAATTCCTGTCTCCCTGTAATGTACTGCGTGGGCTTGCCCTTCAACCGCTCGTGCAGGTAGCGGCCATAGTGCAACCATGCCACATCGCTCAGCTCTTCATCAGAATGCGCGTACAGGTAGGCGCGCTCGCGGCCGAGCGCATGAGCCAGCAACACCTCCGCAGTCAGCCGCGGCGCAGCGATCGCGCCTTCCTCAAGCAGTTTGACGCCCTGAAGAAGGGCGGTTCGAATGTTCATTCGTTCCTTGGTTCCTAGCCGAAACTCCCCCGTCACGATCCGATTCTAACGGAGCGACGAACGAAGGAACCAAGGAACTAATGAACTAAGGAACCGGCGTCAGCTCGCCTTGATCCTTTAACTTTTCGGCCTGGTAATGCGTCGTGAGCGCTGTGACCAGCGGATCGAGGCGGCCTTCCATGATCTGGTCGAGTTGATGCAGCGTCAGCCCGATCCGATGATCGGTCACGCGATTCTGCGGGAAGTTGTACGTGCGGATCTTCTCGCTGCGGTCGCCCGAACCTACCATGCTCCGGCGTTCCGCACCGATCTGCTCGCGCTGCTTCTGCAGTTCGATTTCGTACAGCCGCGAGCGAAGTACCCGCTCCGCCTTGGCTCGATTCTTGATCTGCGATTTCTCGTCCTGGCACGAGACAATGAGCCCCGTGGGCAGATGCGTGATCCGCACCGCCGAATAAGTGGTGTTCACCGACTGGCCGCCAGGACCGGACGAGCAGAACGTGTCGATGCGAATATCCTTGGGATCGATCTTGATCTCGACATCGTCGGCTTCCGGCAGCACCGCGACAGTAATTGCCGAAGTATGCACCCGGCCCTGCTGCTCGGTTTCTGGAACGCGCTGCACACGGTGCACGCCGCTCTCGTACTTCAGCCGGCTGTAAACTTTGTCGCCGCTAACCAGCGCGATCACTTCTTTCAACCCGCCTACGGCCGATTCACTCACCGACGTCACCTCCACGCGCCAGCGCTGCGACTCCGCATAGCGGCTGTACATGCGGAAGACTTCAGCGGCGAATAGCGTGGCTTCGTCGCCGCCCGTGCCGGCGCGAATCTCCAGCACCACGTTCTTCTCGTCCAGAGGATCCTTGGGCAGCAGCAATACCTTCAGCTCTTCCTCGATTCGCTGCAACTCCGGCTCCAGCCGATGCACCTCGTCCACGGCCATCTGGCGCAGCTCCGCGTCCGGATCCTCGAGCATCTGCTTGGCTTCGTCGAAATTGTGCCTTACGTGTTTGTACTCGCGGTACTTCGTGACAACTTCTTCGAGTTCGCTGCGCGACTTGGCGGTCTTGCGATAGGTTTCGGAATCACTGATCAGAACCGGGTCGGCCATCTGGCGCGTAATGTCTTCGAATCGAGCTTCGATTTGGTCTAGTTTTTGGGAGTATTGCATGCAGGCCCTCCGAGGACCGGACGCGCGTTAAGCGATGACCAGTTCGCCGCCCTGCGCTTTTTCGAGCGCAAAAGCGCCTTCCAGGGCATGGATAGCGATCGCGGCTTGATCGTCCGCAGGAGGTTTGGTTGTCACCCGTTGCAGCCACAGGCCGGGCTGGGTGAGAACCGCCATCAGCCCTTGCCGATGCTTTGCTGCGAACCGGATCAGTTCGTAGCTGAGGCCCGCGATCAGCGGCAGAAGAGCGATGCGGCTCACCAGCTTTGCTGTGAATCCGTCGAACGGCAGCAGCGAATAAACCACGATCGTCATCAGCATCACGACCATCAGGAAACTGGTCCCGCAGCGCGGATGGAACGTGACAAACTTCTGCGCGTTCTCCACCGTCACCGGTTGGCCCGATTCGTAATTGAAGACTACTTTGTGCTCTGCGCCGTGATACTCAAACGTACGCCGGATGTCCTTCATCAGCGAAAGCAGATAGAGGAATGCCATGAAGATGGCGAGTCGAAGGAAGCCGTCCATCAGATTCACGGTCAGGCGTCCGTGCATCGCGGGGAATGTCTTACCAAGTTGGGTAGCGAGCAGCAGAGGCACAAACTTGTACATGAAGAGGAAAAAGAGCAGCGAAAACGCGAGCGTCACTCCCATCATCCAAGGCGAAAGCTCCGCCGGCTTCGCATCCGGTTTGTCTTGCGCTTTGCCTTCCTCTTGAATTAGAACGTTGGTTGAAAACTGGAGCGCCTTGATGCCCAGCCACATGGCCTGTCCCAGCGTCCCCAACCCGCGCAGGATCGGCAGCTTGAAGATCGGATACTTCTCGGAAACACGCGGCAGCTCGCTTTGGTCGGTGACGATCTCGCCGCTCGGTTTGCGCACGGCGACACAATAGCTGTGCGGGGCGCGCATCATGACGCCCTCCATCACGGCCTGCCCGCCGACGAGCGTCTCTTCGCCGCTCTCCAGCACCGGCAGCATTTGAATGTGTGCGCTGAGACGCAGTAAGCTTCGTAAAGACAAGGGGTGGACTCCATTTCCATTATAGCGAAGAAAGCAGCTTCTTTACTGCACCTCCGATCGCATCCACAAAAGCGTTTAGTTCTAAAGGCTTGATCAAACAACAATTTGCGCCCAGCGCTGCGGCCCGGGCTTGACCTTGCTCGGACAGAGCCGACGACATAACCGCGATCGGTACTTTTGCGAATGCAGGACTCTTGCGCATCACCGCGAGCAGTTCGAAACCATCCGTCCGCGGCAAATTGAAATCCAGAAAAACCAGGTCGGCAACAGGCCGCGTTGGATCGGCGGGGCCGCGGTTCAGCGTCTCCAGCAGGCCCGCGCCGTCCTTCACGTGCGTCAACTCAAAGGCGATGCCCGCGATCCGCAAGGATTCGCCGACCAGGTAGGCATCCGCCTCATTGTCATCCACGATCAGGACCCGCACCGGTGCATTCAACTTGCCGCGCCTCACTTTACATACTTCGGCGTTCCGTTCGACCATGGATCGTAACTCTGCGTAAACGCGATCCGCTCCGAGATCGAAGGATGAGAGTACATCCAAAATTCGATGAATGGATTCGGGTTCGGTTCATCCAGCCCCACTTCGCCGAGCACCTGGAACGCGTGCGACGCCACCGCCGTGGAATTCGGAACGATTCCGTGGATCACCTCCAGGCCGTAAATATCGGCCTGGTGTTCCTGCCAGCGGCTGTATCCGTTCGTGATTGGCTCCGCAAAAACGCTCACCACCGACACGAACAGCAGCAGCACCGGAAGCGACGCCCAGTCGCCCACGTCACGGACGCGCCAGCGTGCGCCCCAGCGCCGCAGCAGCCAGTGCAGCGCATGGTATCCGCCGAAGAGAACCAGCAACATGAACAGCGCCGCCAGTATCAGGGATTGTCGAACGTGTCCCAGCACGTAATGCCCCATCTCGTGGCCGAACACAGACAGCGTTTCTGGAACCGTGGTTTTTGCGATGGTTGTGTCCCACACTACCACGCGCTTCGACGCGCCCAAGCCAGTCACGTAAGCATTCAAGGACTTCAGCTTTTCGCTGGCCTTCATCTCGAACATCCGCTCCGGAGGAATCGCAAGGCCGCCCCGCGCGACCACTCTTTCCAATTCATCCACCAGGGCCTGATGCTTGACGGCGAGCGGCTCGAACTTGAAAAACAGCGGCTCGATCACTACTGGCGCGAGAAAAATGATGCTGAACAGAATCGGCAGCGACGCCAGCCAGAAGTAGAACCACCAGCGCCTCGGGCTGCGGCGGATCACGGCGTAGAGAATGAACACAAGGATCGAAGCGATGAGGAAGCCGATCAGTTCGCCCTTGGTCCAATCCCAAAACCACGAAGGCCAGCTCTGCACGGACTGATCGAACTGCAGCGCCAGGTGCTGGTCATAAATGCCGGGCGGGAGATTTAGCACGTCCAACGACACCGTGAGCAGCGGAACAAAGATGATCGCCTGCACGAAGCGGCGGCGTGAAGCAGCCTCCGCCCAATTGCGAAACTTGGCCGGCAACCCCACCGACAGCACCACCAACAGCGCCGCAATTCCCCACGCAGCACTGGCGAAATGCAGCCGGTACTTCGCTTGCGAATACTCGATGGCCTTTTGCAATTTGTCCGGAGGCAGCGAGTACTCGCGCGGCGTCTCTTTCTGTTCGACCGACGGCGAAGGCGACACCGGCTGAGCAGGCTGCGCGTGCATCGGCAGGGCCAGCACCCACAAAATCAACATCAGGCGCTTTTTGTTATCCGAGTTCATCCGTGTTCATCCGTGGCCTATTTGATCTTCCGCAACTACGTACTCATCCTTCTCTTCCTCAATTCATCAAACGACACCGCCAGTATAATCACTCCGCCGATGATCACCTGCTGCCAATACGGATTCGTTCCCAGCAGGTCGCTGCCATTCGCCAGCAACCCCATGATGAATGCGCCCACCAGCGTCCCCAGCACACTGCCTTCCCCGCCCCGCAAGCTTCCGCCGCCGATCACCACTGCCGCGATCGCCGTCAGTTCATATCCCTGGCCACCCGTAGGTTGACCCGTCATCAGCCGCGACGCTTCGATCATCCCCGCCAGACCCGTCAACAATCCAGCAATCGCATACACCGCCGTGGTATGAAACCGCACCGGCACGCCCGCATAATAGGCGGCATCCGGATTGCTCCCGATCGAAAACGCATAGCCCCCCAGCCGCGTGTGCTCCAGCAGTATGTGGATCACCGCGGCGCATAGCAGCAGAATCCACAACACAAACGGAACGCGCAACAAGTTGCCCTCGCCCAGATATGAGAATGACGGCGGAATCTGATGCACCGGCAGGCCCTTGGAAATGATCAACGCCATGCCGCGGAAAATCCCCATCGTGCCGAGCGTCACGATGAACGGGTTGATGCGCAAAGAAGTAATCATCGTTCCATTCGCGAAACCGCACAGCATGCCGGTCACGATGCCCACCGCCATTCCCAGGCCGATCCCCTGCTTCTCCATCGTCATCGTCCCCAGCAGCCCGCTGAGCGCCAGGATCGATCCGACCGACAAGTCGATTCCGCCGGAGATGATCACCACCGTCATGCCCAGCGCCATGATGTTGATCACCGCCGTTTGCCGCGCCACGCTCGACAGATTCGTGGACGTCAAAAAATTCGGCGACGCGATCGAAAGAATGATGAACAGCGCAATCAGAGTAAAGAACGGCAGTAGCCGCTGGATCATTCCGGTTGCTCCTCCGTCGTGGCTGCGCTCACTTCGAAAGCCGCGCAGCGCATGATCTGCTCTTGCGTGGTCCGGCCGGGAAGTTCACCGCTGATTCTTCCCTGGCGCATTACCAGGATGCGGTCGGCCACCTGCAGCAACTCGGTCATCTCGGAGCTGACCATCAGGATCGCCGCGCCGCCGCGCGCCAATTCATCCATCATCTGGAACACTTCCACCTTGGCGCCGACGTCGATGCCGCGCGTGGGCTCATCGAACAGGAAAATGCGCGCGCCGCGCACCAGCCATTTCGCGATCGCCACCTTTTGTTGATTGCCGCCGCTCAATCTGCCCGCCAACTGCCGCGGCGATTCCGCGCGGATGCGAAGCCGCGCCGTGTAGTCCGCCGCGATTCGCTTTTCCGCAGCGTGGTCCAGGAATCCGAAGCGGCTCACGCCATTTAGATTGGCCAGCGTCAGGTTGTAAACGATCGGCAGCGCCGTTGCCAAACCCGTTCGCGCGCGATCTTCCGGAATCAGCGCCAGACCGGCATCCACGGCGTCGCGCGGCGATCGAATACGGGCGGGCTTGCCGAAAATCTGGATCGAGCCTGCATCGATAGCGTCCAGTCCGAACAGCGCCCGGCAGAGTTCCGTGCGGCCCGCGCCGACCAATCCAGCCATCCCCACAATCTCTCCGGCGCGCAATGAAAAACTGACGTCCTTCAGTACCGGCTCCCGCGTCAGATGTTCCACGTGGAGCACTTCCTCGCCCGGCGGCAACGCTGTGCGCGTGTAGATGGCGGCCACCTCGCGGCCCACCATGTGCTTGATGATCTGATCCGTTGTCAGCTCGCTCAACGGACCACAATGCACTGTTTCGCCGTCGCGCAATACCGTGATCCGATCGCCCACCGCGCGCAGTTCCTCCAGGCGATGCGTGATGTAAATCACTCCGACGTTGCGGTCTCGCAGCGCCCGCACGATGCGGAAAACCTCGCGTGTCTCGGATTCGGAGAGCGACGAGGTCGGCTCATCGAAAATCAGCAGGCTCGATCCCTGTTGGATCGCCCGGCAAATCTCCACCATCTGCTTGCCTGCGGGACTGAGCTTTCCCACATTCCATTCGGCCTTCAACGGAAAATGGTGTTCTTCGATAATCCGCGAGGCGCGCTGGATCATCTCGCGCCGGTTAACCCACCCGACGGGCAGACGAGGCTCGCGCCCCAGAAAAATGTTCTCCGCCACCGAGAGGTGCGGCGCCAGCAGCGATTCCTGGTGAACCATCGCGATGCCTTGCGACGCCGCTTCCGCCGGATTTGCGAAATGCGCCGCCTGCCCGTGCCAAAGCATCTCCCCGCCGTCGCGTTGTAACATCCCCGCAACGATCTTCATCAGCGTGGACTTGCCCGCGCCGTTTTCGCCCATCAACAGATGGACTTCTCCGGCGTTAACATCCAGGTTGCCGTTGCTCAGCGCCACCACGCCGCCAAACCTCTTCTGAATATTTTTCAATTGCAACAACATACGTCTAGTCCCCGCGCTTACGCTTGGGGTTGCCGTCTAACCCGCACCATTACTCACTCTGGTCCCCGCGCCTATCCCGCATCACCGCGCATTCCCCGGTAACCCCAAGCGTCAGCGAGGGGACCCGTCCGCCACAATCTTCTCCAACTGATGCCCGGCCAGCACATCGTTCACCTGAACCAGGTTCGTCTTCAGCGCCTCATCCAACTTCGCCTTCAACACATCCAGCCGCGCCGACAGCTCCCGGAACACGGCGTAGCTCGAATCCGTCGGCTTCGCGTCCCCAGTCTCGATGCTCCGCATTAAGGCCGCAAGCTGGTTGTTGAGCTTGATCGGAAAATTCAGAGGATCCTGATTGCTGCGGTTGCGCACCTGATACACGTCTTCCTCCACCGCGCTGAGCTTGCTCTCCAAGCGCTCGGCCGCGGCATTGACATCCGGATTTTTCGCCTTCTCCGTCCGGTCCTTGAGCTGTTTCTTGATCGCGCGAATCCGGATCACCATCTCATCTGCTTCGCTTACCTTATCGCGTACCTGAGATGCGAGCTTGAACTGCTCCGCCAGATCGGCGCTGGTCACATCCGTTAGCCGCGGATCCTTGAGCACGCGAAGCTTCTCAGTCTGCATCACGCCGTTTACGATCAGCCGCGCGTGATATTCGCCCGGCGGCGCCAGCGGACCCTGCTCCGCCCGCGCTCCCCACAGGATCATGCCCTCAAAAGTTTTCGCCCCCGGATAACGCAGATCCCACGTGAACCGATTCAACCCGGCGGTACGCGTCGGCGGCTTGATTCGCTGCGCGCCAAAAAACTCCGAGTCCTGCTCGGCCTCCGATGCGCCTTCCTTCTTCTTCTTATCGTCCTCCGCCGAACTGTCGAACGCGCGCACCAGTTCTCCATCGCCATCCAGAATCTGCACGCTCACCTTGTCGGCCGGTTGCTTGAGATAATAATCGATCAGAGCCTGATTCACCGATCGCACCGCCGGCCGAGGCCGGAACAGATGCGCGCCCTCGCTCGCGAATTCCGGCTTGAGCTGCCGCAGCGTGCTGATGTCGTCCAAAACATAAAACGACCGGCCGTGCGTCGCGATCGCAAGATCGTCGCCTTCCACCACCAGATCGGACACCTGAGTATCCGGCAGATTCAGCGATAGCGACTGCCACTGCTCCCCATCGTCGAACGAGACGTAGATGCCGTGCTCGGTCCCGGCGTACAGCATGCCCGCGCGCTTCGGATCTTCGCGCACCGCATGCACGAAATCATTCGGCGGAATGCCGTTGACGATCTTCGTCCACTTCTTGCCGTAATCCTCGATCCGATAGATATACGGCTGCCCGTCGTCGAGCTGATATCGCTTGCCCGCCAGATACGCCGTTCCCGGCTTGTGCGGCGACGCGTCGATGATGCTGATCCGCGTGAACTCCGGAAAATCCTTGGGCGTAATGTTGTCCCAGTGCTCCCCGCCGTCGCGCGTGATGTGCGCCAGCCCGTCGTCCGAGCCCGTCCAGATGGTGTTAACGTCGTGCCGCGACGGAGCGATCGCGAAGATCGTCCCGTAAATCTCCGGACCGTTCTGGTCTTTCGTGATCGGGCCGCCGGAATCGCCCAGCGTCTTCGGATCGCCGCGCGTCAGATCCGGGCTGATGCTCTTCCACGTCTGCCCTTCATTGGTGGTCCGCCACAAATGCTGCGAGCAGGTGTACAGTAGGTTCGGATCTTTGGGCGAGAACACAATCGGAAACGTCCACTGCCAGCGTTCCTTCAAATCCCTCGCCGGCATGCCGGAGAAAAACAGCGGATAAACCTGGATATCGCGCATGTGGCCGGTGCTTCGATCGAGCCGGGTGATCAGCGCGCCCTGGCTCCCGGCGTAAAAAATGTTGGCATTCTTCGGATCCGGCGCAATGTAGCCGCTCTCGCCTCCTCCGGCCGCGTACATCGTGGTCCCCGCGCGCTGGCCGCGGCTCTCTTCACTTGAAACGCAGATGGTCGAATTGTCCTGCTGCGCGCCGCACACGTGATACGGCACGTCCTTCGTGATGGCGATGTGGTAAAGCTGCGCGGTGGGGAAATTCTGCTGCGTCCAGGTCTCGCCGCCGTTCAGCGACACGTTCGCGCCACCGTCGTTGCTGTTGATCATGCGCTTCGGATCGTTGGAGGCGATCCACAAATCGTGATTGTCGCCATGCGGCGCGCGGATGGTTTTGAACGTCTTGCCGCCGTCCGTGGATTTGAAAAACGCCGTGTTCAAAACGTACACCGTGTCGCGATCCTTCGGGTCGGCATAAATGCGCGAATAGTAAAACGCGCGCTGCCGGAGCTTGCGATCCTCGCTGATTCTCTTCCACGCCGCGCCCGCGTCGTCGGATACGAACAGGCCGCCGTCCTCGGCTTCCACAAGGGCGTAAACGCGATTCGAGTCCCCGCCCGAGACGCTGACGCCGATCTTGCCGATGATGCCGCTGGGCAATCCTGGCCTGCGCGTGATCTCGGTCCAATGATCGCCGCCGTCCGTGGTCTTGAACAGACCGCTCGCGGGCCCGCCGCTCGAGAGCGACCAGGGCGTCCGGTGCGCGTCCCAAATCGCCGCGTACAGCACATTCGGATTGTGCGGATCGAAACACAGATCTACCGCGCCCGCGTGCTCGCTGCGATACAGCACCTTCTGCCATGTCTTGCCGCCATCCTTGGTGCGAAACACGCCGCGCTCGGCATTCGGCCCATAAGGATGCCCCAAAGCCGCGACGTACACGATATCGGGATTCGCCGGATGCACGCGCACGCGCGCGATCGCCTGCGTATCCACGAGCCCGATGTTCTTCCAGGTCTTGCCGGCGTCAAGCGATTTGTACACGCCGTCGCCCTGCATGATGTTGCCGCGCAGTTCCGTCTCGCCCATGCCAATGTACACGACATCCGGATTCGATTCCGAAACAGCCACCGCGCCCACCGACGAACTCTTGATCTGCCCATCGGTGACGGGTTTCCAGGTTACGCCGCCGTCGGCGGTCTTCCACAGTCCGCCGCCCACCGCACCGAAGTAATATTCGAAAGGCCGGCTCGCGCTGCCCGCCGAAGCGATCGATCGCCCGCCGCGGTTCGGACCGATGTTCCGCCACTTCAAGGCACTGAACTGCGAAGCATCATAAGTCTCGGCCGAAACAATGGTACAAAAGACAAGCAACGCGAACGTGCGGATTCCGGTCATCAGGGTTACCTCTCCAGTTGACTAACCTTCAATCCTACCCAACTTTTCGCAAAATCTCCCGATCTCTTCCTCGCTGTTGTAATAATGTACGGACGCCCGCACGACGCTTCCCAGGCCGCGCGCATCCATGTCCACCAACGTATAGTTCCGAGGCGAAACGCTCACGTTGATCCTCTCGCGCGCCAGCGCCCTGCGAATCGCTTCCGGATCCCTGCCGTCGAGCGTAAACGAAACGATGCCGCACTTCGTCTCACCCAAATCGTGAACGCGGACTCCGGGAACGTTGCTCAATTGCGCCCGAAGCAACGCCGCAAGAGCCGAGATTCGCGCCCAGATCGCGTCCAAGCCCCACTCCATCGCGTAATCGATCGCCACGCCCAACCCGACCTTGCCGGCGTAGTTCATCTCCCAGTTCTCGAAGCGCCGCGCATCCGGACGAATTTCGAATCGATCGCGTGCCACCAACTTGGCCGCATGCAAATCCAGAAACGGCGGCTCCATGCGTTCCAGTGCGCTGCGCCGTACATAAAGGAACCCGGTGCCGCGCGGGCCCCGCAAGTATTTGCGCCCGGTTGCCGATAGCGCATCACACCCGATAGCCTCGACGTCCACTGGCATCTGCCCAACGGACTGACAGGCATCCAACAGGTAGAAGATCCCTGCGTCGCGCGCCACTTTGCCCACGGCGGCCGCCGGATTCACCAGCCCGCCGTTGGTCGGCACATGGCTGATTGCGATCAGCTTCACGTGGCGGTCAATGGCATTTTGAAGCGCGTCGATGGATATCTGGCCATGTTCGTCGTTCGGAATCACCTCGACACGAGTGCCGGTCTTGTGCGCCACCTGCAGGAACGCAATATAGTTGCTCGCATACTCGGAGACCGCCGTCAGGATGCGATCGCCGGGCCCAAGCGAAATGGAATAGAACGCCATGTCCCAGGCCCGCGTGGCATTTTCAACAAACGCGATCTCGTCGCTCGAGCAGCCGAGCAGCTCCGCAGCCGCATCGTAGACCCGCTCGCAGGCCGCGCGCGCCTGATCCACCGCTTCGTAACCACCGATCCGCGCTTCAAGCGTGAGATGCGCAATCGTACTCTCCAAAACCCGCCGCGGCATCAGCCCCGCGCCGGCATTATTGAAATGCAGCACCTGCTCACAACCAGGCGTCTCAGCCCTTGCGCGGCGCAAATCGAAACTGTCAGCTGTCATCGAATTCATACCGAGCCGCGACCGGTAGGGAGCGCTACCACGATGCCGTTATGGCATGTTCTCCTGGAACCACCTCACCACGCGCTCGAACAAATCCCGCGAATGCTCCGGATCGTGGAACGCGTGACCCTCGCCCGGATAAATCACAAACTCCGTCTTTACCCCCAACGTCTTCAGCGCGTGCCAGAATTCATACGATTGCGGCGCGGGACATTCGCCGTCCCGCTCGCCCACCACCACCAAGGTCGGCGTCTTCACATTCTTGATGAAATTGATGGGCGAGCTTTTCGCGTACACCGCCGGATCGTCGTACACCGACGCGCCGAAGTACGGCAGCATCCACTGGTCGATGGAGTTTTCGCCGTAATAGCTTTGCCAGTTCGCAATTCCGGCGCCCGCAAAAGCCGCTCGGAACCGCTGCGTTTGCGTCACCGTCCACATGGTCATGTAACCGCCGTAACTCCACCCCGCGATGCCCACGCGCTTGTCGTCAACCCGATAATTCTTCACCACCGTATCCACGCCGGCCAGAATGTCGCGCAAATCGCCGTGGCCGAAGTCGCGAACGTTACCGCGCGTGAACTCCTCGCCTTGCCCGTAACTGCCGCGCGGATTCGGAAAGAACACGAAGTATCCCTGCCCGGACATCAATTGAAGTGGCAAACTCGCGCGCGGCCAAGCCGGACGCAGTTCCGATGCCGGCCCGCCATGCACCACGACAATCATCGGATACCGCCTGGACGGATCGTAAGGCTGCGGAAACATCAGCCAGCCTTGCGCATGAGACTTCTCATTGGTCCACTCGACGCTCTTGGCCTCTCCCCACGCGGCATGCGCGCTGTCGTTCGCGTGCGTGATCTGCCGCCAGTCTCCTGCTCGGCCGGCCCATACTTCCGGAGGCTTGGTCCAAGACGCGCGAATCACCGCGCTCGCCGAAGCGTCCCCGGAAAAAACGATGCTGTCCGCGCCCTTCCACAGCCGCTCGGAGCTTCCCGACGCCAGGTCCAACGTCGCGACCGCCGTTTCGCCCGACACGCCTTCCGTAAACACAATCTGCTTTGACGACGGCATCCAGCGAAACCAGTTTGGCGACGATTTGCGGCCCGGCGTCAAATTGCGCGGCGCGCCGCCGGCCGCAGGCATCGCGTATATCTCGCCTCCAATCACTCCTTCGTCGCTCATCAGCCCGCCGATGAATGCGATCGTTTTCCCGTCCGGCGACCAGCGTACATTAGCCACTTGCATCGATGGCTTCAGCAAATGACTCACGCCGCCCGACTGCGCGTCGACGCGATACACTTCCGCGATGTACCAATTGTCGTCGCCGGGCCCAGGCGCGGCGAGATAAACGATTTCCTTGCTGTCCGGCGACCAGTCGAATTCATAAACGTACATCCCCGCCGGCGAGATCGCGTGTACCTTGCCGGATGCTGAATCAACCAGCGCCAGCCGCTGCACCAGAATCTGTGACGCCACCACGCCGGTAACGGGCGCCGTCGCTTCGGTCGGGCCTGGAATCCGCGTGACCCCCTCGATCCAAAGCAAGGCGACCGTGTTCCCATCCGGCGACCAATGCGGATCGGCAAGGAATCCCGCCAGGTTCGTTACTTTCCGCGGCTTACTCCGGCCGGGTTTTTCCACGACATACAACTGCAGTTGTCCCTTCGAATCCGCGCTCGCCAGAAACGCGAGCTTGCCATCGCGCGACCATGCGGGGCTATGCCCGGATTCGGCACCGTCGGTGACCGGACGCGTGGAGCGCGCGGGATCGCGAAGCTCCGCGACATAGATGGCCGATTTGCGCGACTCGCTTCCATCTTTGGACGGCGTCGTCTCGGTCCAAGCGACCATGGCGCCGTCCGGCGACACCGCCACGTCACGAAACTGATGAACAGCGGCAAGCGATTTCAGCGCCTGATCGAGCGCCGGATCCGCATGAGCCAGGCGAATGCAGAAGAGAACCAGACAGAGGACTGATTTGCGCACACCGTAATGGTAGTACAGGCGCAATCCCAAATGAGTTAGAAAGGTAAGAGAGCTGAAATGACGCCGAGAAACAAGAACGTCGTTCGCCTGACCAAGCGCGAACGACTGCGCCTCCTGCGCATTATCGACGAGTTGCTTCCACGGATTCCCGAGCGTGCTGCCAGCACCGTCGACCGCGAATTAAAGGCCATCCGCCAGGCTCGCCGTTCCGGTGGCCGCAGGCATCCGTCCGATGGGAACAAGTCTTGATCGTTCTGGATTAGCAGGAGGCCGCGCAGGACGAGAATGTTGTGCTCTTTGGCGTACGTTACACGCAGACCCGAAAAGGCCGGCTGACGTCGCGCAACAAGTACGGCATTCAAGTGATGCATCGACTCGCCCGCGAGACCGGCGGCGCGGATTTCGACGGCGAGAAAGACGACCTGCGCCAGTCGTTCCTCGAAATCGGCGAACAGCTTCGCTCCACTTACGAACTTGCGTATCACTCCACCCACCCGCTACGCGACGGAACTTTTCACAAGCTCGTGATCCGCTCCAAACGGCCCGAACTCACCATCCGCGCCAAAACCGGATACTTCGCGCGCACCGATTGAACGCCCCACACGGCAACCCCAAGCGTCAGCGAGGGGGCCGCCAGCGAAGGCCGCCACAAGCTACAATGACGCTTCGCATCAAGCACCTTGGTCACCACGATTTCAGGCTATTTCCGGCGCAAGCGAATGCAACGTTTCGCAAGCACCCTCGACATCGGTCCGGAAACCCGCATTCTCGACGTGGGAGGCGTCGCTGAATACTGGCAAATGCTGCCCCGGCGGCCGCACGTGGTCCTGCTGAATCAGCCGCGCGCGCAAGCCGAGCTGTCGGCCGCCGCGAGCTGGGTGGCGGGCGACGGACGGAATCTCCCCTTCGCCGACCAATCCTTCGATTTCGTCTTCAGCAATTCCGTGATCGAGCACGTCGGCGATGCGGCCGACCAGCAGCGTTTCGCGAGCGAAGTGGCACGTGTCGGACGCGGCTACTGGGTCCAGACGCCGAACCGTTGGTTCCCCATCGAGCAGCACCTGCTGACTCCCGCGATCCATTGGCTGCCAAAAGCCTGGCAGCGCGCTCTTGTTCCACGTTTCACCATCTGGGGCATTTTCAGCCGCGTGTCGCGCGACCGGCGGGAGTTCTATCTCGAACACTATTTGAATCAGATCCGGCTGTTGGACGCTCGCGAAGTTCGCCAATTGTTTCCCGATGCGCGCGTCACCCGCGAGCGCTTCCTCGGTTGGACTAAATCGCTGGTTGCAGTGAAACTGCCCGACGTCAGCGCCTGGCTGCCTGCGCGCCGGCTCCCAGATTCTCGTACCACTTGATGTTAGCCGTCGCGCTGCCAATCATCACGATATCCGGACGTCCGTCACCATTGATATCCGCCACCTGACAGCCCGAGGCCGACATGCCCAGGTGATCCAGCTCCTCGTGATGCCACTTAGTGCCGCTTTCATCCACCGAATAGAAGACATGCGAGCTGGCCACCTTGCCGCGCGCCCGATCGCCCGCCACAATCTCATCGCGCCCGTCGCCATTGAAATCGCCCACGCAAACCTCGTGCCCTTCCGTAAGCGCGTCGTAGATCACGTGCCGCTGCCACCCGCCTTTGCCGTCTTCGGTGTAAACCACCACTTCATTGCCGTGCCACGGCTCGACTGTCGCCAGAATGCGGTGCTTGCCGAGATGCGCCACACGAACGTCGCTCGTGCCCAGCCGCGGCGCATCCTCGCTGTCGTGGCCCTTCACCAGCAGCTTGTGCTCCCACTTCAGGTTGTCTCCCTTGCCCGACGCCGAGTGCAATATGACCCCGTCAAATCCCGCCGTCAGCAGTTGCTCGCGCTTCCCGCCGTCCCAGTTCACCACCCGAACCCGGTGCACAATGCCGTTCAGATCGTTGTCGATCGTCTGGCGCTTCCAGTCGCTCGACCAATCCTGCGGTACCCGATAAAACACCAGCGGCGTCTTGCCTTCGTATTTGGGCGCCAGGTTGGATGCCCCGATCAGCGGCGAGTTGATCAGCTCCTTCTTGCCGTCGCCATCGATGTCGGCCCACGCGACATGGTGCGACGTCGTGAGCGCGTCGATCCTGGTGGTCTTCCACAGTTCCCGCGGATCGCCCTGATGCGAGAGCAGCCACACCAAGCCTTCGCTCTTGGCCGCCACCATGCTGAATCCGCTTTCGATGGCCAGCTCGGGGACGCCATCGCCGTCGATATCGTGCGCCGCCATGTTCACCATGCCGGGCATGTCCTTGACGATGACGTGCGGCTGCCACGTGGGATTCTCGTACCACGTCAGATCCTTCACCTGTTGTGTCATCCCGATGACATCCGGCCTCCCGTCGTGATTCACATCCACAACGATCACCGAGTATCCGCCGGGAATCTTGGGTTCAATAACGTGATGCTTGAATTGGACCACCTGCTGTCCGTTGGCAAGTCCGGCAGCGGCGGTCAGCAACAATACGATTCGGCGCATAACGAGCCAATCATACCAGCTATCAAATGCACCGGCTTCGGTGTGGCGCAGACACTCGTGTCTGCAGCGCCGAGACTCGTCTCGGCGCATTGGTCAGCTTCACCCTGGGTCAGAAACGGAACTTTTCCTCTGCCTCCGCCGAATCACAGTTATTGCTGACATAACGGATTCCACCCATACGGCGAGCCGTTTCGGTAACGCGAACGGCTCGCCACTTTTTCTGAATGGATCTCGGGTAAGTAACTCCTGAATCAGCCCAACCCGGCGATCTCAGCCAGCCGCTCGTTCTGCATGACCTCTCGGTTTGTTCTTGCTTCCTGGAGGACGCCCGCGCCGTTTGTAATTCGCCATCCAGGCTGGTGGCCTTCCACGCCGCCCGCGCCCGCGGGCTAGCCGATCCAAGGTGATGATTGCCTCTTCGATCTGTTCGCGTTCCTGACGCAACTCCGTCAAAATCTTATTGAATTCCATGTTCTAAAGTCTACTGCACTCGTGGGGTGTCGTGCAGCAAGCCCACCCGCCCCGGCCCGTACAGCACCTTGCCCGGTCGCGCACCGGCGTGTTTGCTGTGATCGATCACTACCTGACCGTTCACCAGCACCTCCTCGATTCCCTCCGGTGAAAGCGTCGGTTCGGCATACGTCGAACGATCCTGCACCTTCTCGTAATCGAACACGACAACATCCGCCCACAGCCCTTCCCGGATCGATCCGCGATGATCCAGCCGCAGCCGCGTCGCCGGCCACGACGTCATTTTCCGGATCGCATCCTCCAGCGTCAGCACCTTCCGCTCGCGGACGTAGCGCGCAATCAAGCGCGGGAAATTACCGTACGCACGCGGATGCGGCAGGCCGATCGCGTCGTTGGCGCCGGATTGAGCCGCGGCCCCCGAGTCGCTGCCGATGCTGGTCCACGGAAACCGCAGCGCCGTCTCGATGTCCTGCTCGCTCATCATGTGATAAATCGCAGTGACACGCCCGTTGCCCTGCGCCACCAGATCGAACGCGGTGTCCGCGGGCTCCTTGCCAATCTCCTTCGCGATCGCCGTCAGACTCATGCCGTTGTACTTGGCATTTTCCGGATTCCGCGCGTTCGCGAGCACCACGCCGTCCCAACCGCCCGCCGCTTCGATGATGTTCCACCATCCGGGCGACCCGGTCTTGATCTCGCGCTTCAGCCGCTCGCGAATCTTCGGATCGGCCAGACGTTCCAGCAACGCCTGCCGGCCGCCTTCGTGCGCCCAGGAAGGTATGGTGGCCTCCAGTCCCGTGCCGCCCGCCGTGTAGGTATATAAATCGGCAGCCACGTCCACGCTACGCTGCCGCGCAGCCTCGATATGCTTCCCGGCTTCGCGCATCAGCGTGCCCCAACCGGGTTGATACGCCGCTTTCAGATGGAAGATCTCCACCGGCAGCCCGGCCTTCTCGCCGATCGCGATCGCCTCGTCGATGGACTCCACCACCTCACGCCCTTCACCACGAATATGGCTCGCGTAGATGCCTCCGTACTTCGCTGCGACCTTGGCGACCTCGATCAGCTCGGCTGTGGTCGCGTAGCTCGAAGGCGGATAGATCAACGCCGTCGTCACTCCGAACGCCCCGGCCTTCATGGCGGTCTCCATGATCGCCTCCATCCGCGCGAGTTCTTCGCCGGTCGGCTGGCGCGCTTCGTATCCCAGCACCGCCACGCGCGCCTGCGTCTCGCTGAAGTACGAACCGAAGTTGATGCTGATGCCCTTCTGTTCCAGATCGGCGAAGTACTCGGTGATCTTTTCCGCCGGGACCGGTGTGCCGCCTTCACCGGCTATGGCCGTGGTGACTCCCATCCGCAGCTTGTTCTCCGCCAGACCATTCACCGGCAGCACGCCGCCGGATTGGTCCATCACATCGATCCAGCCCGGCGACACATACTTGCCCTTCGCATCGATTTCGACGCGGCCGCGCCCGTCCACCTTGCCGATGCGGGCAAAATGCCCGTCCTGAATCGCGACATCGGCCAGAATCCAGGGATTGCCGCACCCATCCAGCACGCGCCCACCGCGGATCACGACATCATAAGTCTGAGCCTGCGCGTAAGCCGCAACGCACACAACCGCCAATCGAATCGTCTTCCATCCCATCAGGAGAATCGTACACGATTTTTTCCCGTGAACCAACCAACGTCCAAACAAACCGAGCCGCGACCGGCAGGGAGCGTGTAAAATCTTGAAGAAAGGTACCAAGCCCATATGCGACTCCTCCTTCTAGCCCTAACAGCAGCCGCAGCTCTTCCAGCCCAAGCCCCCGACGCGTCCTCTCTCGATTTCGAATTCTTCAAGACTCGCGTCCAACCCATTCTGCTCGCCAAACGCGAGGGTCATGCGCGCTGCTACGCCTGTCATTCCACCGGCACGCCCTACCGGCTCCAGCGCCTCTCGCCCGGCGCGAAGGATTGGAACGATGAGCAATCCCGCAAGAACTTCCAAGCCACGAGCAACATGGTCAATCTCCGCGATATCGCTGCCAGCCCGCTGCTCATCTATCCTCTCGAAGAAAAAGCCGGCGGAAACCACTTCCATCCGGGCGGCAAACATTGGGAGTCCAAGAGCGCACCCGAGTGGCAGACCCTGGACGAATGGGCACACGGCCAGAAAGCCACTGGTGGCTCGCCTCCGCGTTAGAGCCCACCGCATGAACGGTTCCCTACTCTACTGAACCGCGATGCTCACCGCCGATCCACCAATCCAGGCTGTGGTCACTCGAACCGTGGCCATTCCTTTTTGTGTGTCCGGAGGGACTTGAAAGTTCACCTGGTATCCATCCACTGCACCGGGGAAGCCGACGGCGGACAGCACATTGGCGGCTTTCCCATTCACGCTCACCTCAACCGGCGAATTGACCGCGACCAGAGAGCTAGACGGAAAGGGCTGGCCGGGATCAACGCCGGGACGCGTCGGCCCGAGGCCAGTTGCAAACAGAGATAAGATCTCCCCCGCCGCGGCTGGCTTGGACGCTGTGACGAGACTGAAGTCGCTGGAGTGAGTCACGGCCGGTCCACTGGGAATAATCACAACTTCCGGCCGAAACATCGGGACCAAGTACACGACGTACCGAATCCTTCCCCCTCCATTTATACGCCGGTTGGCTGGATCCTCAGTCATTGATTCCCTGGGGCTGGGAATAGTCTGGGGAGTCGCTCCCTGGCCCAACTGCCCCCGCGCCCCCAGAAATGCCCCGGTGCCGCCCACGATCGCGTTGTTACCTTGGGTCTGCGCCAGAGGCGACCCAGGAGACGGGAAGCCGACCCCCCCTCCCAGTCCGGCAGCCATGATGCTACCAATTGGGGTGCTGTCGGTCTTCAAGATTTCAAACCTGAGGTCGATTATGGAAGACCGCGTAATATCGGCAATTGCCTCCCCGGGATTCGGAGCGGTCGTCAGGTTGAGCCTCCGGATTGCGAAGGCCGCCGTTCCCCTGGCTGGCTGGCCATTGACTGCCACGATGTCTGCTATGACCACTGTCTTCGAAAAGTTTCTTGGCTCGCCGACCGCCGCCGTGACGTTCGGATTGGTCGCGAGCTTCGAAATATCGGAGGCGGGGATGTCCTCAATATAATTCACGTAGTTTTCGAGGTCGATTTGCAGTATGGTCGTTGGCGGCGCTTGCGCCAGACCAGGTTGAGAGCACGCCGCGGCGCAGAGAACCGCGGCGAGAGTTGTTTTCCAATTTAGCAGTAGCATGGCGCGAGTGTGCACCTCGTGGGCTGGTACCGCGATGCAACGGCGGTTACGCCAAGGTCATATGTAGATCACGGCCTATGAATTTGATAACCGGAGAGTTAAACTCAGAGACGGCCCCTGGATGGAACCGATACCCACTGCCGGACAAGGTGACATGCCGGCGCGTCTGGTGCGCTTCGGGGCGTTCGAACTGGACGTTCGCGCCGGCGAGTTGCGCAAGCACGGCATCAAGATCCGGCTCCAGGAACAGCCCTTCCGAATCCTGCTGATGCTCGTGGAGCATCCCGGCGAAGTGGTGTTACGCGACGAGATTCGCAAGAAACTCTGGCCGAACGACACGATCGTCGAGTTCGATCACAGCATCAACGCAGCCATCAAAAGGTTGCGGGATGCGCTGGGGGATTCGGCGTACGAGCCACGCTACGTGGAAACACTGGAGCGGAGAGGATATCGCTTCATCGGGGAGGTCGAAGGACAAAAGCACGCTGGAACAGATTCAGCGCCGGACAACGGCGGCCTGGTGGGCAAGCTGGCCTCGCATTACCGGGTGGTCGAGAAGCTGGGCAGCGGCGGTATGGGTGTGGTTTACCGGGCAGAGGATCTCAAGCTGGGGCGTCAGGTCGCTCTGAAGTTCCTGCCTGAGGAGTTGGTCAAGGACACCGTGGCGCTCGGGCGCTTCGAAAGGGAAGCGCGCGCCGCATCGGCGCTGAACCACCCGCACATCTGCACGATTCACGGACTGGAGCATCTCGACGGCCAGCCGGCGATGGTCATGGAACTGATCGAAGGCGAAACCTTGGACGCTCGACTGGCCAAAGGCCCGGTGCAGATAGAACATGCACTGGCGATCGCGATTCAGGTCGCGGGCGCGCTGGCCGAAGCGCATCACAAGGGCATCGCGCATCTCGACCTCAAACCCGGCAACATCATGTTGACCAAATCCGGCGTGAAAGTGCTGGATTTTGGACTGGCGAGGGTAGCGCGTGCGGCGGATGCTCGAGACCAGACGGTCACGCAGCCCGTCACGCTGCAACGCCCCGTGCTGGGCACTCCGCGCTACATGTCGCCGGAGCAGGCTCAAGGCAAGGAAGCCGGCGTGAGAAGCGACATCTTTTCGTTCGGCGTGGTGCTGCACGAGATGCTCACAGGCGAGCAATTATTCGAGCGTGAGACGACATCGGAGACGCTGGCGGCGGTGCTGAAAGAAGAGCCAGACTTGACGCGAGTGCCGGTCAAGGTGCGACGCCTGCTTCAAGCATGTTTGCAGAAAGACCCGAACCAGCGGCTACAAGCGATCGATGATGCGCGGCTGCTCTTGGAAGACGCACCGCAACGTGCGCCCGAGGCCAGGAGCAGGATCCTATGGGCGGTAGTGGGAGCGTTCGCCATCGTTGCGACCGTCGCGCTGGCAGGCTGGTGGCGCGCCACGCGGCTGCCGGAAAGAGCGCTGCAGCCCCTGGTGCACCTGGACGTCGATCTGGGGCGCGAAATATCGCTCGGCTCCATCAATGGGGCCAACGTAATTCTCTCGCCCGACGGTACGCGGCTGGTGTGGGTGTCGCAGTCACGGCTCTTCACCCGTCGGCTGGATCAGCCCAATGCCACCGAACTGGCGGAAACGGAAGGGGCTTGGGCTCCTTTCTTCTCACCGGACGGAGAGTGGGTTGCATTCGCCGTGGCAGCCGGACTGAGAAAAGTTTCGGTGCAAGGCGGTGCTGCGACCACTCTATGCACCCTGGCCAGGCCTCTGGGCGGCACCTGGGGCCAGGATGGCAACATCGTCGCGGCCGGCAGCCCCGGCATTCTGTTTCGAATTCCATCTGGCGGGGGCGCGCCTGTGCCTCTGACCGAACTGGCATCGGGAGAAGGATTCCATCGCTGGCCCCAAATCCTGCCAGGTGGGCGCACGGTGCTATTTAGCGCTGGCGCCAACCTCGAAGTCATGTCATTGGGAGATCGCCGCCGCAAGCGGCTCCAATTGAGGGGCACCTACGGCAGGTACTTGCCGAGTGGCCATTTGGTTTACTCAAGTAATGGCACGCTTTTTGCCGTTCCTTTCGATCTCGACCGCCTGGAGGTGCGCGGTTCACCGGCAGCGGTGCTAGGCGGCGTCGCATACGAGAAGACATTCGGCTCGGCCCAATTCGACTTCGCGGGAGCATCCTCCGGGTCTGGCATGCTGGTGTACCGGAGTGGCGGAGCCCGAGGTGGTCAAATGACCGTACAATGGCTGTACGGTACCGGTAACGCGCAACCCTTATTGGCAAAGCCTGCCGACTATCGCTACCCGCATCTGTCGCCGGACGGCGACCGGCTGGTCCTGACATCCGACGGGGACATTTGTGTCTACGATTTGCGCCGGGAGACCATGACCCGCTTGACGTTCGGCGGTGGTCCCACGAATCCGATTTGGAGTCCCGACGGCCGTTACATCGTGTTCGGAGTGGCGGGAAAAGGCATGTCCTGGACCCGCGCGGACGGAGCGGGCAAGCCGCAGCCACTGACCCAGAATGAGAATGTGCAGCAGCCCTGGTCTTTCTCGGCTGATGGCAAGCGGATGGCTTTTCATGAAATAAACCCTCAAAGCGGGTCGGACCTCTGGACCCTGCCGCTGGAGAGCGCTGCCTCGGGGCTGCGCGCCGGGACTCCAGAAGTCCTCCTGCAAACATCCTTCGACGAGCGGCATGCGTCTTTCTCCCCAGATGGGCGCTGGTTCGCTTACTCTTCCAATAAATCGGGCGCCTTCCAGGTGTACGTGCGCTCGTTTCCGGAGAAGAGCGATGAGTTGCAAATCTCGAACAGCGGAGGTGTGTTTCCCGTTTGGTCCCGTAAAGGGAACGAGTTGCTCTTCCGCACCCTGGAAAACCAGGTCATGGCGGCGACGTATACGGTGAAAAGGGATTCGTTGCAGGCGGCGAAGCCGCGCCTATGGTCCGAGAAAAGGCTCGGGGACATCGGCTTTACTCCGACCTTCGATGTAACACTGGATGACAGACGCATCGCCGCGCTCATGCCGGCCGAAGGTCCAGCAGGGGAGCAGGCGCAGAACCACGTGATCTTCTTGCTGAATTTCTTCGACGAGCTGCGCCGGCGCTTTCCAGCCGGAGACAAATAAGTCACAAGGCCCTGGTTCGTGACCACATCAGCTCCAAGGGCCCCGCAATCACCCAACTTGAAACCATTTGATCGACGTGCGAAAATCGGATACCGGCCTAAAGTACTTTTGGAGACATGAACCACATGCGAATCAACATTCGAGGCACGCTGCTTTCGGCTGCCGCCGCTGCCTTGCTAACCGTCGCGCCCGCCGCCAGCCAGACAGGTTATAAAGCCCCGCGCGGACCCGGCGGCCATCCGAACTTGAACGGAATTTGGCAAGCTCTCAACACCGCCAACTGGGACCTCGAAGGTCACGCCGCGCAGGCCAGCCTGGTGGTCGCGCTCGGCGCGGTCGGCGCCGAGCCGGGCGGCATCAGCGTTGTAGACGGCGGCGAGATCCCGTACCTCCCAGCCGCCAAGGCCAAGAAGAAGGAAAACTTCGACAACCGCCTCACCACCGATCCCGAAATCAAATGCTATCTCCCCGGAGTGCCGCGCGCCACGTACATGCCCTACCCGTTCCAGATTTTTCAGAGCGACAAGTTCATCACCATCGCTTACGAATACGACGGCGCGTTCCGCAACATCAATCTGAAAGACCCCGGCCCGGCCCCCGCCGATTCCTGGATGGGGCAGTCCGTGGGCCACTGGGAAGGCGACACGCTGGTCGTCGACGTCACCGGCATGGACGAACGCACCTGGTTCGACCGTGCCGGTAATTACCACAGCGACGCCCTGCACGTAGTCGAACGCTACACTCCCCTCGGCCCCGATACGCTCACCTACGAAGCCATCATCGAGGACGCCAAGGTGTTTTCGCGGCCCTGGAAGATCAGCATGCCTTTGTATCGTCACGTGGAAAAAAACGCACAACTGTTGGAATTCAAGTGCGTCGAGTTCGTCGAAGAGCTGATGTACGGGAAATTCCGGAAGCAGGCGACCAAGTGAACCATCGTGGCGCAGACTCTCAGGCGCATACTGTATCAAACCGAGCCGCGACCGGCAGGGAGCGCTACCACGATGGTCCAGGCGATAAGAATCGTTGCGGCGTGATAAGAAACAAAGATTTACTGGCACAGGCTTTAGCCTGTGAGACAGGAGGTTGCGATGAGCCCTAAATTTTTCGCATCCGCCGTCGCTTTGGCGGCGATCCTTGCGGCGCCCCTGACCGCCCAAACTCCGCCGAAGGCAAAGAACTGGACCGTGCCGCGCCTGCAAGACGGCCATCCCGACCTGCAGGGAATTTGGACCAACGCCACCATCACGCCCCTGGAGCGCCCTCCCATGTTTGCTGCGAAGGCGGTTGCCACAGACGCCGAAGCCACCGCATACGAAACGCGCAACAACGACAACCTCTATGGCGACAAGCGAGGCGCCTCTGCCGAAGCCGACCGCGATCACGCCTACAATTCTCTGTTCTTCGACCGCGGTACCGAACTTGCGCGCGTCGACGGCGTTAAACGAACCTCGCTGATTGTCGATCCTCCGGATGGAAAAGTTCCGCCGCTGACGCCCGACGCGCAAAAGAGATTCGCCGCCCGCCCGAGAAACCGCTTCGACGGTCCCGAAGATCGCCCCCTCGGCGAGCGTTGCCTCATGGGCTTCGGCAACACCTCCGGCCCGCCCATGCTCCCGGTTCTGTACAACAACAACTATCAAATCGTGCAGAGCGCTGGAACCATCATGATTCTGGTCGAGATGGTCCACGATGTCCGTTTCATTCACACGGATGGACGCCCGCACCTTCCCTCCAACATTCGCCAGTGGCTGGGAGATTCCATCGGCCATTGGGAAGGCGATACACTGGTGGTCGATACCACAAATTTCACCGGCAAGACCCGGTTCCGTGGATCCAGCGAGAACTTGCACATCATCGAACGCTTCACGCGCGTCGACGCCAACACCATCCTCTACAAGGTCACGCTCGACGACCCAACAACATTTACGAAATCCTGGACTCTGGAGTATCCGTTCCTGGCGACTGCGGGTCCGATATTCGAATACGCGTGCCATGAAGGAAACTACGCCATGGTAGATATTCTCGGCGGAGCGCGCGCCGAAGAGAAGGCCGCCGACAAAGCGGCTCCGAAGAAATAGAAAGGGACAAATCAGATGAGAACAAAGCTAGCCGTTTTGATTGCCGGCGTGAGTATCTTGGCCGCGGTTCCGGTCTGGGCGCATCACGCATTCGCCGCGGAGTTCGACGCCAAGAGGCCGGTTCACTTCGAGGGCGTTGTGACCAAGGTCGAATTGATCAACCCGCATACCTGGATTCACGTCGACGTGAAACAGCCCGATGGCACCGTGATCAACTGGATGTTCGAGGCAGGCAGCCCGAACGTTCTCCTGCGCCGCGGCTTCACGAAGGGTACCGTGCCCTCGGGCACACCCGTGGTCGTGGACGGTTACCAATCCAAGGACGGATCGAATCGCGCCAACGGCCGCGACATCACCCTCCCGGATGGCCGCAAACTGTTCCTCGGCTCCACCGGCACCGGCGCACCGTACGAAGAGAAGAAACAATAGCGGCACCTGGCTAACTCGCTCCAGACCGGGCCCAAGTGCTTCGACATCGGCCGTCGTTGCCGCTTTTTCCGTGCGCTGCGAACAACAAGCGTCCCGACTTTTATGAACTTGGACGTCACTTCTCGCAGCGACGAATGCGCCCGTTGTCGCCCAGATTCCACCGGGCCGCCCGACGAAGGTCACGTTCGAGCGATGGAAAGGGCCACAGACCAGCCCGCAGCGAGTAGGATAACGAACTGTTGTCATGTTTACTAAGAGCATTCGGATAGCAATACCATTGGGCTTGGCTGTCGTAGCGTTCTTTCTTATTTTCCGGCTTCCAGGCTTTCATTTGGCCGAATTCAAACCGGATCCAGGCAAGCCAAATGATAGAATCCGGCTCGAGAACGAGATCCGAACCAGTTATATCCAGATGCTTGGCGGCCTCCTTGTCCTTGCTGGCGTTGTCTTCGGCTACATCAATCTGAGGACACTCCAGGAGGGGCAGCTCACTGAACGCTTCACCCGTGCCATTGAGCAGCTCGGGAATAACAATTTCTCAATTCGACTGGGCGGTATTTTTTCACTTGAGCGGATCGCCCGTGAATCGAATCGCGTTCACCAGGCCGTGATGGAAATACTCGGCGCCTACGCGCGAGCCCATTCCAATGATCCCGCTCGTCGGGAGGACATCCAGGCTGTCATGTTTGTCATTGGCCGACGCAACGTGAAGCACGAGAAAAGTTCTGCCGCTCCGGGTCTGAACCTTGCCGGAGCTAACCTTACAATGTTGGATCTCAGCGGAGGCAATTATGAGCAGATGTCTTTTGTTGGAGCTCGATTTTCGGCTGCTAGGCTCGCTGGAACCCGTTTCAACCATGCGGACCTGAGTGATTGCAACTTCGATACGGCTTACTTAAAGCAAGCGGTATTTGACAACGCGAAGCTGAATCGCGCGTCCTTCTCGGACGCGAGCCTTTTCGAGGCGAAACTGCGGGAAGCGGATCTTTCAGGTGCCGTCCTGAAGGGCGCGAGCCTTTGGAGATCCGACCTGACGAGAACCGACTTTACTGGCGCAAAACTGGGCGGTTCATTCCTCTTACAGGCAACCCTGAACAGAACCATCTTTCGGGGAGCCGACCTTTCAGGTGCGGTTATTTCCCTCGAGCAACTTGACTCTACTATAGGCGAACTGTCGAAGCCCCCGGACTCTCCGCCAAGGGGCGTGAGAGTAACGCGAACGCCAGACGGTCAATTCGGTATATTGCATGCCGACCAGAAAACACGCGTTAGCAGAGATTCACCCGTGAAGCCAGGTGAGTTTCTGGAAGTCTACTGCGAAGGACTGGGTGAGCTGCGGTGGCCCACCGCCTCCGAGAGAACCCCATATCCACGCACTGTCGCAGAACCCAAAATTAAGATCGATGGGGAAGTGGTCTTTATAGATTACGCTGGAGTAGCGCCAGGAACGCCAGCGGGCTATCAGATCAACCTTCAGGTTCCTCCTGACCTTCCGCCCGGCAAGCACTCGCTGAAGATCGTAGTGCATGACTTGGCATCCGAAGAGGTAGACATTGAATCGGCACCACTGGCGCTGACAAGCTAAGCCGCCGCAAGAACTCGATTATCTATAGACCTCAGACTTCGAGGTGTCGGAGTACAATAGGGCTTTCAGTCCATCTTGCAATGTTTAAAAGGAAACAACACGATATGAATCTTCGCTCGACGAGGCTGATCCCTGTCCTCGCTGCAATAGCGGTCTTGTTGCTGGCTGGTGTCGCCACTCCGCAAGCCACGCCGCAACAGAAACCCAAGACGGCCGACGAGGTCTTCAAGAACATCCAAGTCTTGAAGGGCCTCACCGTGGACGATTTCATGGGGTCCATGGGAGTTATGTCGGCTGCGGTCGGCTTCGACTGCTCGGAGTGCCACACCAACGCCGGCACCGACAAAGTAGATTGGGCCGCCGACACCACCAAAAAAGTGACCGCGCGCAAGATGGTCAGCATGGTCGCCGCCATCAATCGCGACAACTTCGGCGGACGCCAGATGGTGACCTGCTGGAGCTGCCATCATGGCCGCGACCGCCCAACCACTACGCCGGCCATGGAAGCCGTGTACGGCCCAGCGTCCCAGGAAATGGATGACGTGCTCGCCCAGATGCCCGGACAGCCGTCCGCCAGTGAGATCCTCGACAAATACATCCGTGCGCTGGGCGGCGCTGACCGGGTGGCCAGTCTCACCAGCTACACCGCCACCGGCACGAGCATCGGCTTTGGAGGATTCGGCGGCGGCGGCCAAGTCCATATTTATGCGAAATCGCCGGACAAGCGCACCACCGTGATCGAATTCGAAGCCGCTACGGGCCGCGGCTACAGCGTCCGGAGTTGCAACGGCCGCAGCGGTTGGATCAAGACCCCGCTAGCAGTGCTGACCGAATACGAAATGACCGGAACCGAGCTGGACGGCGCCCGTCTGGATGCGCAGCTCTCCTTCCCCGGCCAGATCAAGCAGGTGCTCGGCAATCCGCGCGTCAGTTTGCCAAACACCATCAGCGACCTTCCCGGACCAGCCGCGCAAACAGCGGCGGAGGCAAAGTTCGGTATCGGCCAGGATCGGCCAGTCTACGTCGTCCAGGGAAGCGGCCCCAAGGGCCTCCTGGTGACGCTCTACTTCGACAAAGATTCCGGCCTGCTGCTGCGCGAGGTGCGCTACGGCAGAACGCCCATCGGCCGCGTCCCCACGCAAATTGACTTCGCCGACTATCGCGACGTCGGCGGAATCAAATTCCCGTTCCGCATGATCTTCGCCTGGCTGGACGGCCGCGACGCAATTCAATTAACCGCCATCCAAACCAACGTCCTGATCGACGAGTCCAAATTCGGCCCCCCAGCTTCCGTCAAACCTCAGTGAACTTGATTTTGCTCCTCTAGCTATGCCAGAGTGCAAAAGGAGGCATTCATGCGCTTGCTCGCTCTCGCTCTTGCTGTTTCGATCTGCGCTCTCGCAGCCACGGGCCCAACCTCCATCACGTTCAACAAAGAAGTCCTCCCCATCCTCGAAAAGCGCTGCCAGGACTGCCACCGCCCGGGCGAAGCCGCACCCATGTCGCTGCTGACCTATCAGGACGCGCGCCCCTGGGCCAAAGCCATCCGCCAGGCAGTGCTCACGAAAAAAATGCCGCCCTGGTTCGCCGACCCGCACTACGGCAAGTTCGCCAACGATCGCTCGCTCAGCCAATCCGAGATCGACACCATCGTCGCTTGGATCGACTCCGGCGCCAAGGAAGGCAATCCCAAGGACGCGCCCGCGCCGCGCGAGTTCGTCGAAGGCTGGAACATCGGCAAGCCCGACCTCGTGCTCGAAATGCCCAACGCTTTCGAGATCCCCGCCACCGGAACGATCGAATATCAATACGTGATCCTCCCCACCAATCTGACCCAGGATACGTGGATACAAGCGAACGAAGTTCGTCCCAGCAATCGCGCCGCGATGCATCACGTCATCGCCTTTATCCGCGAGCCTGGCTCGAAGTGGATGGCCGACTCCAAGCCGGGAGTTCCTTTTGTTCCCCCGCGCGGCAACCGCGGCGGAGCCCTCGCCAGCGCTCTAGGCGGCTACGTGCCGGGACAAGTTGTCGTTTCTCCCGCCGGTTCTCCGCGCCGCGCCATTTTGCTGAAGGCCGGATCCGATATCGTGCTCCAGTTGCACTACACCACCAACGGAAAAGCGGCCACCGACAAAACCAGGATCGGAATCGTATTCGCCAAAGAACCGCCGGCCATCCGGCTTGTCGGAGGAAACGCCGCCCTGCTGCGCCTCGCCATTCCACCGGGCGATTCCAACTACCAGGTGCAAGCCTCCTCCACGCTGCAGTACGACTGCGATCTGGTGAGCATGATGCCGCACGCGCATCTTCGCGGCAAAGCGTTCGAATACCGCATCGTGCGCCCGGACGGCACCACCGAAACCGTGCTGAAAGTGCCGCAATACAATTTCAACTGGCAACTCACCTACTATCTCGAGAAGCCCCTTCACCTGACCAAGGGCACCAAGATCGAAGTAACGGCCTGGTACGACAACTCGGCGAACAACCCCTTCAATCCCGATCCCACCAAAGAAGTTCATTGGGGCGAACAGACTTGGGAAGAAATGATGATGGGCTATTTCAACGTCGCGGTCGATAGCCCCAGGACTGCGCCAGCGGCTGGTCCACTCGAATAAGAACGTGGGGACACACCCCGGCTAGTGCGGTGTTCCTGCTAATCCATGACAAACGCAGCCCCGACGTAAGGCAGCCCTTGCGGGCTGTGGACTCGTTTTCCAGTCGGTCCAGCCGTGATGGCCCTTATCGAGAGATATGACTCAGTTTATCGCTGTTGCTGCTGACTCACGGTGCTCGTGCTCAGCATTTTCTAATTGAAGAATGAGCCTGGAGGCGGGAGCGAAGCGATCCGCCGCCGGGCCTCCTTTCTTTGGTTTTGGTTTGAGAGAGAAAGGCAA
>WNFJ01312273.1_pt1 | contig 38316 bp, 44 predicted proteins | sample 5400461 | NCBI WGS metagenome assembly WNFJ01 (sample SAMN13153349, study PRJNA577476) | soil metagenome | isolation source: 115 cm saprolite on Douglas fir-dominated hillslope | place: USA:California | collected 2013-09-17
GGTAAAACCGAGCTACCTGGCTTTCCTCGGGCGCATAGCTCCCGAGAAACGCGTCGATCGCGCGATCCGCATCGCCGCCCGTTGCGAGATACCGCTGAAAATCGCCGCGAAAGTCGATCGGGTGGACGTCGACTATTTCGAAACCGAGATTCGACCGCTGCTGAGCCTGCCCTTCATCGAATACATCGGCGAAATCAGCGACCACGAAAAATCCGAGTTCCTCAGCGGCGCAATCGGCTTGATCATGCCGATCAATTGGCCGGAGCCGTTCGGCCTGGTCATGATCGAGGCCTTGGCGTGCGGCACGCCGGTCATTGCCTTCAATCGCGGATCCGTCTCGGAAATCATCGAGGACGGTCTGACCGGCTTTGTCGTCGAAGACGAGACGAGCGCGATCGGCGCGGTGAACCGGCTGCCGCAATTGTCCCGCGAGCGGGTGCGCAAGCGATTCGAGGAGCGATTCACCGCCCGCCGCATGGCAAAGGATTACCTCGCGGTCTACCGCAGCCTGATGGAGCAATCGATGCCGCGGCCCAAGCTCGTCGCGGTGCAGGGGCTCCACGCCGAGGCCGCCGCCCCGGCGCACCCCGGGACCTGAATCGCCCGGTGAACGCGAAGGTCCGCGTCGCGCGCCCAACTTGCTGAACGCAGGCGCCCCGCAGCGCGCAGGTTCGGCGCTCAGTCCGCCGCGTCCGGTCGGGTCTCGGGCAACGACGCCCAGACCAGGACCAAGCCAGCAAACCCCAGGCCGGCAAGTCCGAAGAAGGCAGCGCTGCTGCCCAGGGTATCGCTCGCATAGCCGGCGAGGGTCGTGCTGAGCGAGGCTCCGATCCCGACTGCGCTACCGACGATCCCCTGCGCCAAATTGAAGCGGCCGGTGCCGCGCGTCGCATCGGCGATTACCAGCGGGACCAGTACGCCGAGCATGGCGGCGGAAATCCCGTCCAATAGCTGCACACCTACCACCAGAAACGGATCGGTGACCGCGCCGAACAGCACGCCCCGAAGCGGCAAGGCGGCGAAGCCGAGCAGCAGCAACGGCCGCCGGCCCCATTGCTGCGCCTGGCGCCCGACCCAGGGCGAGAACGCCGCAACGACGAGCTGCGGCACGACGATGCAGGCCGCGATCAACACCGTTGCCCAGTCGCTCGATCGGGTCGTGAGCAGGCTGCCCATCAGCGGCAGCATTGCGGCATTGGCGAGATGGAAGAGCAGGGCACATGCCGCCAGAATCAACAGCGGGCGATTGCCGGCGAGAACCAACAGCCCTTCGCCGAGCTTGCGCAGCCCGGCATCGTGCTTGCCGCCGTGGGCTCGCTCCGGATCGATTTCGCCGGGACGGATGTGAAAAAGCGCGATGAGGGTCGGCACGATCAACGCCGCGGTAGCGAAGAAGACGTACCGGCTGGAAGTCAGATAGCCCAAAGCGCCCATGGCGGCGGCAGCGAGCCCGGTTCCGATCGAGGCGAACCGGGCGTTGCGCCCGAGCCGTTCGCCGATGCCGGCGTGACCGACCAGCCCGAGGCTGATCGCCGCCATCGCGGGCCCCAGCACGCAACTCGCTGCGGCGTGCAACACCCGCCCGAGCAGAACCAGCAGGAAGATGGGCCATGCCGCCAACGCGATGGCGCTGGCGCTGATCGCAATCACGCCGCACGCGGCGACGAGCCGCTCCGAGCGGGCCGCATCCACGACGGCGCCGCCGGGCATCTGGCCGGCCAGAGCGATCAGACTGCCGACCGTGAGCACCAACCCGATATCGACCTGGGTCCAAGCCTGCGTCGTCAGATAGACCGAGACGAATGGCCCGAAACCGGTCTGCACATCCGCCATGAAGAACACGAACCAGTCGAGCCCGCGCAGGCTGGCACGCGACGGGGCGGGACCGTGTCGGGAATGGGGCGGGGGCTTCGGCGTGGCGTGGTCCTTGGCCCCGCCCTCGAGTCTGTGCACCGCGGCCTGCCGCAGATCCCGCCTTAGAGGTCCGGACCCGCCGGTCCCAATGCGCCCAGCACGACGACGGGCTTGCCGGGTTTATATTCCGGAGCCTGTTTGACTTGATTTCGGGTGAGGTCGAGCGAAATGCGGTTCGGCTGATCGGCGGGAGCGAAATGCAGCGCGGTCCAGTCGATGACCACTTTGCGGTTTCCCACGCCGAGGAACCCGCCGAAATCGATCACGGCGGCGCGCACGTGCCCAGTCTGATCCACCAGAACGTCGACGACTCGGCCCATGTCCTCGTCGGCGCTGCTGCGGACCTCTTTGCCGAGCACGGCCTGAACATCCTGATAGGGCAGCACGGTCTTCCCGGTATCGTCCGTGCCGCTCTCGGCGGCAGCCGTCGCCTCGGAGCTGCGGGCCGGCTGGCCCTCGCTCGTGCCATCCGCGTAGAGAGCCGGCGCGGAAACCGCGCCGAAGCTCGCCGCGAGTATCGCGGCGGTAAGCCAGGTAACGCGCATGGAGCCCTCCCGAGATCGATCGATATGGCCCTAAACCCCGATGGGGCGCTTCGGTTCCACGGCCTCGGCGCCGGATTCCGGCCTCGGCCGAATCTGGCACGAGCCACCTCTCGCGTCTCCGAGACAGATAGCCTCACGGCCGTCACGTCTCGCCCAGAAGCTCGCGACGGCGCAACTCGGATTCCTGCGAGTAGCGGCGCAACGCATGCGCTTCCGTGAGGATGCCCACCACTCGGCGGGTCACCTTCGAATCCACGACGGCCAGGGCCTCGGCTTCAGCCGCATCGAAGGTCTCGACCGCGGCCTTGATGGTCATGGTCGGCAACAGCACGTCGCGGGTGTTGCGCACGATGGCGCGAACGGGGGTCTCCGGAGCGAGCTCCGGCGCATGGGCTTCGGGCACGATGACGATCCCGGCATAGCGCCCATCCGGTTCGACCGCGACCACGCGCGTTTCCGAACCGAGCGGAAACGCCGCCCGGAACGCCGCAATCGTGATGTCGGCTGCGACGGTCTTCACGTCGCGGCGCATCATCCGTGCAACGGTGAGGTCGCGCATCCAGCCGATGTCGGCGGCGCTGCGAATGGTCTCTCCGCGCAAATGAAACCGCCAAGTGGCGAACGAATAGCCGAACGTCTCCCGCGTGACCAGAACCGCGATGACGACGGCGATGAGCACCGCGGCGGTGAGCTGCAAGTCTCGCGTGGTCTCCAGCGCGATGAAGGTCATGGTCAGCGGCGCACCGATGATCGATGCGGAGAGCGCGCCCATGCCGATGATGGCATAAGCACGCGGATCCAGGACCAAGCCGGGCCATGCCGTGCTGATGCCGCTGGCGAACAGATGACCGCCGATCGCGCCGAGCAGGAGCGAGGCGAAGAACAGGCCGCCGCGAAAGCCGCTGCCGAGCGAGGCGATGGAGGCGACGGCCTTGAGCAGCAGCACCGTCGCCAGTTCGCCGAGCGGCCGCTCGATGATGCCGGCGAGGTGCAGCGCGCCGTGCCCCGACGACATCACCTGCGGGGTGATGCATGCGCACACGCCGACCACGAGGCCGCCGAGCGCGGGCCGGAGCGCGTGGGGAATGTTCCATCGCACGAACAGGGACTCGCAGGCGCCCACGCCGCGCATGATGGCGATGCCGACCAGCGCTCCCAGCAGCCCGAGCGCTGCCGCAAGCGTCAGGTCGTGGCCGGAAATTGCGATGATATCCGCGCTGAAGACGTTCAAAGGAGCCGCGGTGAATTGCTGCGACACCAGCAAGCCGACCAACGCCGCGATTGCCACCGCGGCCAGGCTCGCGACCGAATAGCTGCCGATCACCAGTTCGAACGCATAGAAGGCGCCGGCAAGCGGCGCCCCGAAGGCGCCGGCGATGCCTCCCGCGGCGCCGCACCCGACCAGCACCCGCAGGTCGCCGCGCCGCAAGCGGAATCGCTGCCCGATGAAGGAGGCGATGCCGCTGGCGAGTTGAGTATAGCCCGCTTCCACGCCGACCGATGCGCCGACCCCGCTCGACCACACCGTCTGCGCCGCGACAATCAGGCTGCCGCGCAACGACATGCGCCCGCCGTGAAGCGCGTTGGCTTCGATCGGGTCGACTTCGCGCGCCGGCCGGCGACGCGCGATCAAAATCCCGGCAAGCCCCAGGCCGAGTCCGCCGAGCGTCGGGACGAGGATCGCGACACCCGGATCGAGGTGCGCTTGCGCGGACAACCGCTCGCCCGGGCCGAGCCCGAACAGGACCATGTGCATCAGGTCGACCAGCCCCGCCGTGGCCGCCACCACCAGACCGCCGAGCGCACCGATCACGACCGCGAGCACGACCAGGCTGGTTTCGCGGGCTCGCACGAATGCGCGCAGCCGGCGCGGCACATCGAAGGAGGCAAGACCCATCGAGGGGACCAGCCGGCGGAAGCCGGCGCTGGCCCTTGGATTCTGTGGCTTGATCGGCTGCTGCGTCATCGGCTCGAAAGGCAGTGGCCGGATCAAGGTTCAAAGATCGGCCGGCTGGAGAAAGCCGGATTCCTGATTCTTTCGATTTCCGACCTATGACCTCCGATCCCCGAAACGGAAGCCACCCGGCCGGGTCCAGGAGCCGGGGTCGCTGTCCGACGTCGGGCGAACCGAAAACGTGCCCGGCATGAGGCCCGGCACCGGGTCTGCTTCGCTGTTGCGAATGGCGACCCGCCTCGCATCACTCTCGCCATGGTCGCGCGCCCTCGCCGACCAACTCGAGCCTGAGCCGTTCCAGGTCGGGGGATGCCATTCACATCATCGTCATTGCCGGGGCCCCCGCGGCCGAGCCAAGCGACCGGGCCGCGCCCATGCGATCATTGGGGTCTTGCCGGCGAAGTCCCGCAATGAGGGCATCGGATCGACGCAGGACCGGAACTCTCGGCATGCTGCCTCCTTCGAAAACCGATTCCGAGGCGCGCCAGGAACTTAGCCGGGCCTGCGAAGACAAAGCCCCGGCCGGCTCACGCTGGAGCCGACCAGGGCTGTGCCGGGCGGCGGGGGGACGGGGGATGGGGGGAACCCGCCCGGCACAGGCACAACGTTCGATCTTGGCGCGGGTTCCGGGGCTCGGTTTGATTTTTCTTTTACGTGACCGGATGCAGGGTGAAGGCTCCCGCCCGGGGGCTCAACTGGCGGCACCCCGCAGCACCGCCTGGGTGGTCCGGTCCGGCGCGAAATCGTCCACGCTGTCGATGGCCAGCATTTGCGCCAACCGGGCGCGGGCCCGATGCACCCGGCTTTTGATCGTGCCGACCCGGCACCCGCAGATTTCCGCGGCCTCCTCGTAGGAGGCGCCGGAAGCGACCACGAGGATCAGGGTCTCGCGTTGATCGGAAGGCAATTTGGCGAGCGCGCCGCGTAGTTCTTCGAACTCGAGCCGTCCGTTCTGCTCGGGATGCGTGATCATCTTTTCGGCATAGCTGCCGTCCGCGTCTTCGATCTCGCGCCGGTACTTGCGGTAGTTGGAGCGCAGGCTGTTGCGCAGGATCGTGAACAACCATGCGGCCATATTGGTCCCGCGCTGAAACTGATCGATATGTGTCCACGCCCGCAGCAGCGTCTCCTGCACGAAATCGTCGGCCTGGTCCAAATTTCCACATAACGAAATCGCGAAGGCGCGCAGCTTGGGGACTTCCGCCAGAATCGCCTCGTGGGCCCAAGCAGTGTTCGCGCCGTTCATTGCGGCTGCCGCGGCACGCTCAGGCGCCGGACCAGTCCGCACAGAATTTCCGGAAGCGGTTGCCTGATCAATGCGGCGTACATGGTCCGCGGTTGCTGGCCGATTTTCGCCGGCACGTCGCGGTCGATCGGCGCGTTCCGCTTGTCTCGAGATTGAGGGGTCATCGTCAAGCGAAACTTCCTGCGTCGCTTTCGCGTTCCGCGTTCGGCGACCCGGATCGGCCGCGCCGGGTTTCGCCCGGCCGGAGCTCTCGCGTGCAGTTTGGCTGGCGCGGCGCAGGGATTTGTGGGCATGCGCGCCGGTCCCGGCGCGCATGCCGGGGCAAGCGACCGCCGAAGCCGGTGCTAAGCGGGGTGCAGCCATTGCGATCTTCCAGCGGCCATAAGCTCACCGTGTTCGCTTCGAGGCGAAAGATATCGGCGTGGACCAACGCACCATGGTCCCAATAGTTCCGCGCCGATGCTTGGTTGATCCGCCGGGGTCCCGCGCCGCTCCGGAAGCAACTTCCGGAACAGTTGAAGCATGCCTGGAGTTAATGCTCGCGAGTGCGCGACAAACGATCAGATGTAGGAGGGAGGCGATCATCTGGGTCGCGTCGGCGCGTAATGGAGAACTGCAGATGATCTCTGAAAGTTGTCGTCGCCAACTTGCGGGTTTCGGATTGACTACCGCGCATATCCTCTATCGCCGGCCGGGTCACCCGTGGCTGCTGCAATCTTATGTGTGGCAGGAGTACGACACTTGGCCGGACTTTCCGATCCTGCAGGATTTTCTGGCATTTTGGCGAAAATCGCTGGATGGCGCGCTGCATTCCGTCGTGGTAGCGCACTCGGCGTTGAACCGGCCGGCGGAGATCCGCTCGGTCGACGGCATGCTGGGGCTGCATTGATCGCAGTCCCGGCTATGATCCTCGCGAACGCAAGTTCGCGACAATGGCGGACAACCAGGGATGAAAGCGGTCCCGCAAGCCGAAACTTCCGCCTCGCGTCGATCCGATGACGCACGGATCGAGAACGAGAAGCGGCGGGGGCGTGAGTGGGCGCTCGAACGCGGCCTGGAGGAGACGTTTCCGGCGTCCGATCCGGTTGCGGTGCTTCAGCCGTCGGTCGCCACCGGCCGCCGCGAGCATTGATCGCGGCGCAATTTGCGTTGAAGCTCCGCTGCGGCGGCGCGCATCTGCCGGCATCCCCTGCGGCGCCACGCTAGGGCTTGCACGCTAAGCTTGCTCGTTCCCGGCGAGGACCGCCCGGGTCGCCAGATCCGGACCGAAATCATCCATGCTCTCGATGGACATCAGCTCGGCCAGCCGGCCGCGTGCGCGATTGACGCGGCTCTTGATGGTGCCCACGGCGCAGCCGCAGATCTCGGCGGCCTCCTCGTAGGAAAATCCGGACGCGCCCACGAGAATGAGGGCTTCGCGTTGATCGGCCGGGAGTTTGGCGAGCGCGGCGCGGAACTCCATGAATTCCACCCTTCCGGTCTGCTCGGGTTGCGACTTCAATCGTTCGGCGTAGCTGCCGTCCGTGTCTTCGACTTCGCGCCGGCGCTTGCGATATTCGGAGCGAAACAGGTTGCGCAGAATCGTGAACAGCCAGGCGGACATGTTGGTCCCGCGCTGGAACGAATCGATATTGGCGAGGGCGCGCAACAGGGTTTCCTGCACGAGGTCGTCGGCGCGGTCGACATTTCCGCTGAGCGAAATGGCGAACGCTCGCAGGTTCGGAACCGCCGTCAGGACGGCCTCGCGCACCGATGGATCGAGATTCACGGGTTGGCCCCTCGTCGCCTTTATGACCCCTTGTCGTCCCGCTTTTCGAGACGGTCCAGGAGATCGACGAAGCGGGGCGGAACGCCCTGGCTCACCACGTCGTCGTACATGGCCCGGAGCTGTTGGCCGATTTTGGTCTGAATGTCCCGCCCGAGGCTGGGCTCGGCCGGGACAGCCACCTCTCGCGTCCGCGCTCCATGCCCTGCCAATTTCGGATTCTTCATTTCAATCCTCGCCACCCGCCCTAAATACTATGATACTACATTCGGGCTACGGGGTTCCCCATATGTCAACCCCGAACGCGCACGGTGCCGATTGGTTCCACGCTACCGGAACTTTTTTGCAACGCCCGCGTTGGCCCCGGCAGCTCGGACAGTTTCGGGAGGGTTTCGTGTCCACGTCTCAAGCAGTCGCGCAGCACCTGCCTTACCTTCGCCGTTACGCCCGGGCGCTGACCGGTAGCCAGCATTCCGGCGATGCCTATGTGGCGGCCACGCTCGAAGCCTTGATCGAAGATCCCGCGGTCCTGGAGAAGACCGTCGGCCCCCGCGTCGCTCTCTATCGCCTGTTCACAAAGATATGGAATTCGGTCGGCGTCAATGGGGCCGTCGAGCCGGCAGAGCAAGGTCTGCCGGTGGAGCAGCGGCTCGCCCACATCACGCCGCGCGCGCGGCAGGCGTTCCTGCTGATCGCGCTCGAGGGCTTTTCGGAGGACGACGCCGCGCGAGTTCTGGACACTGACGTGCCGACGCTGCGGGCGCTGGTCGAAGAATCCGGCCGCGAGCTGGCGGCTGAAATCGCCACCGATGTGCTCATCATCGAAGACGAGACCTTCATCGCCATGGATCTCGAAGGACTGGTCGAAAGTCTGGGCCATCGCACCGTCGGCGTGGCTCGCACCCATGCCGAAGCGGTCACCCTCGCCAAGGCAAAGCGTCCCGGGCTGATTCTGGCGGACATCAAGCTTGCAGACGGCAGCTCCGGCCTGGACGCCGTCAACGAGCTGATCCAATCCGTGCAGGTGCCGGTCATCTTCGTGACCGCCTATCCCGAACGCTTCCTCACCGGCGAACGCCCCGAACCGGCATTCCTGATCGCCAAGCCCTTCCAGCCCGCCACGGTTTCCGCGGTGATCAGTCAGGCCTTGTTTTTCGAGCGCAAAGCCAAGCCGCGGGAGCGGCGGGCGACCGCGTGATCGAGGGCGCCCGGCGCGCGAAACGGACGCGCCGCGTTGGTACGCCGCCCCTGTGCCGCTCGCGCCGGCCGAGGTCGGTAAGCAAGGCGGCTCATGCCTGCGAAGCTTCTCCGGCCCGGCGGGTCGGCTGTTCTAGCGATTCCTCTCGTTCGTCTTCGGCCACATGCGCAGTTTTCTCAGCAGATCCCGCGAGCGCCGAATCATCCCCGTCGCCTGCTGCAAGTCGGTTTCAAGCGGCGCTCGCTGGCGTCTGGCGAGATCGAGGAGGCGGCGTATCCGCTCGACCGGCCTGTCGTCCAAGTCGTAATCTTGCATGATGGAAGAATGCGGTCGGGCCAAATCCGGTTGCGCCCGATCCAAACTGACGCACCTTGGAATTCCGGTATCCCGGCCCAGCCCGCTCCGCGATCAACGCTACGATCCCTGCGACTCGTGCCGACTCGCAGGTTTACCCTCGGGATCGCGCGCTATTTGTTTGCCCATAACGCGAGTTTATGCAGGCGCCAACCCCCCGGCGGCGCGGTTCATTGCTCGCGGTCGATCGATCGGCTCAGGTCAAATTTCGCAACCAGCTGTCGATTTGCCGCTCGGCTTCGTCGCGCTGAATGCCGTAGCGCGCCTGGATCCGGCCGACGAGCTCGGTGCGTTTGCCCTCGACCAAATTGAGATCGTCGTTGTTGAGCTTGCCCCATTGCTGTCGCACTTTACCTTTTATTTGCTTCCAGTTTCCCTCCACGCGATCCCAGTTCATCGTCATCTCCTGCTTGCTTGCGGCTTTATCGACAGCACGCAAAAGTAGGACGTAGCCGGCAACAATCCGGCTACGCCCAGGGTGGCCGGCCGAGCACGAGGGGAGGGGGATGCGGCCGGTCCTAGCTATAAGCTTCCACCGAAAAATAAGTTCCGCGGCCGGCCGCCGGCCTGGAGGCGGCGGAAACGATTCGATTTGCTTCTGCGTTTCGCTTTGGAAAGCGTCGATTGCGTGAATGGTCCGACCTTGGGTCATTGGTCCGAAGCAAGAGCCCTGCCTGGCCGGCCGGTACTGTCGTGACTTCGGCTCGTGCCGACATTTGGACCTCGTAGCGGCCATATGATCTAATCGTTTCAGACGGTCCGAGGCTTGCCGATGAGCGCCATTTCGGATTGGTTGTTTGGGGCCGCCGGCGCAGCGCGGCTCGAAGGCGACATGCTGCAACGACCGGACATTCTCATTCCGCAAGCCGCATCCGACCTGATCCTGGCGACGAGCTATCTTGTCATTCTCGCCGGACTGATCTGGTTTCTTCGCCGCCGCCCAGACCTCGTTCGCGACCATCGGCTGCTGGCGTTTCTGATCGGTTGCTTCCTGGTGTTCAGCGCCGCTGCGCGGCTCGCGGACGCAATCTCGACTTGGCGTCCGATCCCCGGAATGCTGGTGCTGAGCAAGGCCTCGGCCGCGCTCGCATTCGCGGCGATCATCGTCGCGATGGTACCGTTGTTGCCCAATCTCGTGCGGCTGCCGTCGGCGCGCCAGCTGCACGAAGCCAACGAACGGTTGCGCCGCGAGGTGGCGGCCCATGAGTCCACGGTGCTGGAGCTGGAAGCCGCTCGCCGGGATCTGGAGAGCCGGGTTGCGGAACGCACCAAGGATCTCGGCCTGGTCACGGCACGCTTCAAGACCGCGCTGCGCGGCTCCAAGGTGTACGTCTCTTCGCAGGACCGCAACTTGCGCTATCTGGCGATCACCGAGCCGATGCTGGGCTTGGGGATCGGCGAAATCGTCGGCCGCACGGACGAGGACATTCTTCCCGCCGAAAGTCGCGAGGAAATCATCGCATTGAAACGCCGAGCCCTCGACAGCGGACTGCCGTCCGACGGTGAGGTAAGCATCGGCAAAGGCCCGACGGCGCGCTGGTACGACTTCCACGTCGAGCCGCTGCTCGATGCCGCCGGAGCCGTGGTCGGCGTGACTTGCGCGGCCGTCGACATCACCGCGCGTCGCAGCGCAGAGGACCACCTGCGCCTGCTGTTGCGCGAGCTCACCCATCGCTCCAAGAACCTGCTCGCGGTGATCCAGGCGATGGCGCGGCAGACCGCGCGGCACGCGGGTTCCATCGAAGCTTTCCTCGACCGGTTCGGCGCCCGGCTACAGGCGCTGGCGACCTCGCACGATCTGCTGATCCAGGAGAGCTGGCACGGCGTGTCGCTGGGCGAGCTGGTGCGTTCCCAGCTCGGTTCTCATCTCGATCGCACCGGGCCTCAGATCCTCATTGTCGGCGATGGAGTGTTGTTGAAGCCGGATGTCGCGCAGAGCCTCGGGCTCGCGCTGCACGAGCTTGCGAGCAACGCCGAGAAGTTCGGGGCGCTCTCGGTTCCGGACGGCCGGGTCTCGATCGCGTGGCGGCGCGTGGCGCAAAGCGATGGCGAAGGGGTGGAGCTGCTATGGGCCGAGAGTGGTGGTCCGAGCGTCGGCCCGCCGGCCCGGCGCGGTTTCGGCACTTTGGTCATCGAAGGCAACCTTCCCCGCTCGCTCGACGCCGAGGTCGACCTGGCGTTCGCCGTGCAAGGCGTGCGCTGCAGGATCCTCATTCCGGCCAGCCGGCTTTCCCCGCCGCGCGAGGGCCGCACCCGCCCGATTTAGTGGAACCAAACGCTCTCGGCGGCGTTTAGCCGCCGGACACATCGGGGGAGGGGTTTCTCGCACAATCAACGCCGTCCTGGAGAAATCCCATGTACGGTTTGGCTCCGTATATCGTCGGCGGGCTCGCCGCCGTGCTGGTCGTCGACCATGTGGCAATTCCCTCCATCGGATCGGCGATGACCGACTGGCTTGGGGGTCCCGCGGTTGCGGCGAACGTCGTCGAGCGCGCGCACAAGGCCGATCGCCTGATGCCCGCCCGTGCGGCGGCAGGGCAGCGGCCGGCGATTACCGCAGTGGAGGTGGTAGGCCTGCGCGATACCGCGGTCGTCTATCGGGATCGCGAGGGCCGCGTCCTGTTCCGGACCGACCCCCTGAGCAATGCGACGCTGGTTGCCAAGGACGTGATCCTTCCGGAAATCACCATCCGGGACAGCGGGCGCAGCGCAGTCAATCCCGTGCCGATCGAGGTCCCCGTCCGCGCGCCGGAGCGTCCCAAGCTGCCGCCCGGCTGCGATTCGGCGTTCAGCCCTCTGACGTTGCCTTCGCTCTCGCGCGTGCCGAGCCGCTGCATTGCCGAGAATGAACACCCGGCGCGGCTCGCAGCCTTGCGACGCTAGCACGCGGTGCTGGATTGGGCGGCCGGCCGTGGCGCGCGGCCGCGCCTCGGATCGCTGCCCCGGGTCATTTGGCCGTGGCGCGGACCGGCCTGCCGACCGTTTTCCCTGCCGCCTGTGCCGAGCCGATCGAGCCGGCGCTCGACACGAACAGGATCGAACGCCGCGACTTTTCCAGAATGGCCGCCGCCACGTTGCCGAAAAACAGCGTATCGCCGGGGCGACGGTTGACCCCCATCACGATCAGGGTGTTACGGTTGGCGTTGGCGTGCCGCAGGATGGCGTCATCGGCGGCAACATCGACTTTGACGTCGGTCCGCACATCGACGTTGTAGCGCTCGGCCATCTCCACCACGTCTCTGAGGATCGCCTCGTGCTGCCGGCGCGAGCGCAGAGCGTTGCGAAGGCTGCGCGCCGCCCTCTTGGATCTTCCGGTGGAGACGTACAGCGCCGTCACCGGCGCTCCGGTCGCTTGGGCGATGGTGACCCCGATCTCGGCCGCCCGACGCGAGGCCTCGGTTCCGGTGACCGGGACCAGGATGTTCAGCGCGCTTTGCAGCGGCCGTTCGAGATGAACGCCGCGGGCGACGACGATGGCCAGCGGCCCCTCGAATTCCGCCGCGATCCGGTTGACGTCTTCGTGAAACTCGGCCTTGCGGGCGACGTTCTCGATGCCGATGACCAACAGGTCGTAGCCCTTGCGCGCCTCGCTGGCGACGGTTTCCTCGGCCGGGGCGTCGCCGGTTCGCGTGATCACGCTCACCTTTGCGGGCGCGCCGCTTTCCTGCTCGGCCTCCATCCCCCGCGCCGCTTGTGCGGCGGCTTGAATCGCATGCTCGCCGCTGACGTGGCCGGACTGTTTTGGTGCGGAGCCATCGGCAGGCTGCGCATGAATGACCGTGGCGGGCATTCCCTTGGACCCGGCGATGAGCCCGGCGAGGCGCGACGCGAACTTGCCGTTGGCGCTCTCGTCGACCGCGATCAGCAGGCGCTCCATGTTCGAGACGAAGCCTTTGGCCTCGAATTCCTCCCGCTCGAGCCGCCGCCTCTCCTCCTCGCCGAGCGGCAGCCGGGCGAGCGCCCACCGCAAGGTCGGCGGCATCGCGGTGGTGGTGACCACGGCCATGGCGACGATCAGGGTGAACAAGCTGTGGCTGAGCATGCCCAGCGACAGGCCGATGGTCGCGATGATGACCTCGGTCTGACCCCGCGCGTTCATTCCGCACCCCAGCGCCAGCGACTCGCGAAACGTCAGCCCGCCGAGCCTGCCGCCGACGAACGCGCCGCCGAACTTGCCGGCGCTGGCGATCACGATCAGCGCCAGCATCAGCCAGACGAGAGACGGGTCCCTCAGGACCGACAGATCGGTGCCGAGCCCCGCCAGCCCGAAGAACACCGGCGCGAACAGCGCGGTGATCAGGCCGCGCAACTGTTCGCTGATGTGGCGCGTCAGGATCGGCGATTCGCCCACCAGGATTCCCGCCACGAACGCGCCGAGCACGGTGTGAACGCCGATCAGATGCGTGGTGAGCGCCATGACGCCCATGATGATCAGGATCATGGTGATCACCGGGACTTCGCTGACAAAATTGTCGTTGGTCCAGCGGATCAGGCTGAACACGATGCGGCGGCCGATGGTCAGGCTGAGCGCGAGAAACACCGCCGTTCCCAGCACGCTGCGGGCGAGCGTCGCCATGTCGACGGTTCCGTGCTCGGCGAGGCCGAAGGTGATGGCAATGATGATCCACCCGATCGAATCGTCGATGATGGCCGAAGCCACGATGACCTGCCCGACGGTGCGGCGCTCTTGATGGAGGAGATCGACAGCGCGGTGCCGAGAAACAGCGACGTGATCAGTCGCTGGTCGGGCTTTGGCAGCATGGCATCGGGCAGGAATTCGCCGAGCGTGAACCCGCATAGGAACGGCAGCGAGATGCCGGCGAGCGAGACGCTTGCCGCCGCTGCGCCGACCTTTCTGACCAGGCGCAGGTCGATTTCCATTCCCGTCAGCAACAGCAGCATCAGGATGCCGAGCTGAGAGACCCCGTCGATCATGCTCTTCTGCGCGCCGCTCGCCGGAAAGATCGCGTGCTGCGCCTCCGGCCAGATCAGGCCGAACACCGAGGGACCCAGCAGAATGCCGGCAACGAGCTGACCGATCACCGCCGGCTGGCCGATGCGCTGCATCGCCTCGCCGAGCAGGCGGCCGACGAGGAGCAGGAGAACGACTTGGGCGAGGAACACCACCTCGGAAGCGCCGGATGATGTGGTCGCCGGCTCGGCGGCCCATGCGGTGGACGCGGCGAGCACAAGCGGTCCTCCGCAAGCTACGCCGCTTGCGAAGTGCCGCAGTCCTCGCGTCCACCTGGGCCGGGTCCGATGGAACGGCATGGGTCCGACGGTTGCCGCGGCCCTATCCCGCAGCCGGGATCGAACGCGTCGGCTGGTTCAGCGCGCCGTTCACCGCGGCAGGCGCCCAGGAAAACGACGCCACGTGTCCATGCATCGAGAGTTCCCCACGATTGGACCGGACAACGCCCGCGCTTGCGCCGTGTTCCGCACCGCGAGGTATGCCTCGAGCAAATACCAGGCATCCCGTGAGCGAATCGCGATCCAACCGCGGAACACCGCCCAACTTGCCGGGTTCTTGCCCCGATTCAGCTCGCGAGGCCGGGATGAACATGCGACACGGGGTGCTGTTGGCAGCCGTCGCGGCTGCGCTGTGGTTCGGGTTCGACGAAGCCTTGGCCGAGCAGAGCGGGATCGCGGCCGTCTATTCCTACCGCGGCGGGAGGACGTCCAGCGGAGAACCTTCGAATCCAAGGGCACTTACGGCGGCGCATCGCTCGTTGCCGTTCGGCACCAAGGTGCGCGTCACCAATCGCCGCAACAGCCGCAGCGTGGTGGTGCGCATCAACGATCGAGGTCCGTTCACTCGCGGGAGAATCATCGACCTCACGCCGGCAGCCGCAGGCCAGCTCGGGTTCACCGGCTTGGCTCCGGTGAGCCTGTCTCCGATCGGCCGTTGATCGGAGCAACCTTCTGCGCCATCTGCGCCCGCGACAAAGCGCAGCAGGCGGGAACGGATGCGCCGTCGATGTTTTCTCCGGTCGTGCCGGGCGGGTCCCCCAGCCCCCTGTCCCCACACCGCTCGGCATAGCCCCGGTCGGTTTGGTCCAGCCCGGCCGGGGTACTTCTTTGTGTGGGGCGGCGGGAGGAAGCCCGACGGGGAGCCTGCGCGGAGCCTTGCGATGGCGCGTCTGTATTTCCGCTGTCCCGTCACGGGCGAAGAGATCGCCGTCGGCATCGAAAGCGAATTGGGGACGCTGTTGCGGATTCGACGAAGCGCGGTTCGTGCCCGTTGTCCGCTGTGCGGCCGGGAGCACGATTGGCGCGTCGGCGACGCTCGGCTCGCCAAAGCGGCATGATTTGACGGCGGGTTCTTTTCTGACGCGAATGGCCTGCCGAAAGCGAGGTTTCTTCCCGACCGGCGGTTCGCGCGGGCTCGCCGGTATGCTTCGCCCAGGCCCCCGGTATGCAACGGAACCTATGCCCGCCGCGCGCATTGGGGTGTGCCGCCGCCGATCGATCGGCGGAGCGCGGCAAGGTGGAGCGCCGGGTCTCCGGCGAGCTGCCGCGGACGCGGCAATCGCGGTCTGCGGTACCAAAGGAGGCTCTCGGCGATGCTCACGGACACGCTGGTGAACCGGCTGCTTGCAAGCCGCCTGGTGCCGCGCGAAGCAAAATTGGCGGCCATCGAAAGCTGGCGGCGAGAGCTCGCATCGGCGTGCTGGCGGGGGCCCCTGCACGCTCGGCTCGAGCGGCGGCTCGCCGAAGCGAGCCGCTTGCTGACAAGCCCGCGACACGCCGCCGAGGCACTGACGTCGTGACGCCGAAGCATCCGGGCCTCATCGACGGGTGACGTCTGGCGAACCGCCGAGCGAAGGATATCAGCCATCAACGTGCCAAATCTTTGATTCGGTGCTATCGCGGGCCCCGTCCTGCTGGTCGCAAACGGGAGCCGTAGGATGCTCGACCCTCGGGCGATTTGGTCGCAAGCGCAATCGATTCTGGCGTGGGCGCCAGCCTGGCTTGTCGGAATCCTGATCCTGGTTGCCGCCGCGGCGGCGGCGGTGTTGGCGCATCTTGTGCTGATCGGCATCGTTCGCCGCATCGTGGCGAGGCGCCGCTTCTTCCTCGGAGCGCTGGTCGTGCGCACGGGCGCGGCGACCCGGCTGGCGTTCGTCGTCTTCGTCGTGAGCGGCGCGTTGCAGGCGGCGCCGTTCGAGCCGGCCGTCCGCGCCGCGATCGGCCATGTGCTGCTGGTCGCCTTCATCCTGCTGGTCGGCTGGTTCGCGGTCGTCGCGGTGCATCTGGCCGCGGAAACCTATCTGCGGCGCTTCCAGCTGGACACCGCGGACAACCTGCTGGCCCGCAAGCACGTCACCCAGGTGGGCATCCTGCAGCGCTCGGCCGATACTCTGATCGTCGTGATTACGCTCGCGGCCGCGCTCGTGACCTTCGAATCGGTCCGCCAATATGGCGTCAGCCTGTTCGCGTCGGCGGGCGTGGTCGGGCTCGCGGTCGGGCTCGCCGCCCGCCCGGTGCTGAGCAATCTGATCGCCGGCGTACAGATCGCCATGACCCAGCCGATCCGGCTCGAGGACGCCGTCGTCGTCGAGAACGAATTCGGGTGGATCGAGGAGATCGCCGCCGCCTATGTGGTGGTCCGCGTCTGGGACCAGCGCCGGCTGATCGTGCCGCTGAGCTATTTCATCGAAAAGCCGTTCCAGAATTGGACGCTGCAGCACCCGGAGCTGATCGGCACCGTCGACCTCTATCTCGACTATGCGGCGCCGGTCGACCGCATCCGGGAAAAGCTGGGCGAGGTCGTCTCGCTGTCGCCGCTGTGGGACGGCCGCGTCGCCAAACTGCAGGTCGCCGACGCCAAGGAAACCACGATCCTGGTGCGCGCTCTCGTCAGCGCGAAAAACGCCGGCGCCCTCGGGGATCTGCGCAACGAGGTTCGCGAGAGGCTGCTGTCGTTTCTGCGCGACGAGCACCCAGAGGCTCTGCCGCGCCATCGTGCCGAGGTCGCCTTGCGTGCGTCGGCGCGCACCGCGATGGAAGCGGCCGCGCCCGACGCCTCCGCTGCGAGAGAAACCAAGCGGCGCGCCGGCGAGTGATGCTCGGGCCTCAGGCTGCGTGCTTCTCGATGCGCGGCAGGGTCTCTCGCCGATTCCATTCGCGCCGCAGGCGCCGCTCACCAAGCGGGAACCGAGGCAGCCGCCCGGCGTTAGCCGAGCCCCCCTGACAGGTAGATCGAAGGAGGAGATTACGATGCGATATCGGGTTTACAGCGGCCCGCGCGGCTCGGAATCCGTGTCTCCGCTCGAGAAGGACCGCTGGCTGTTCAAGGAGTATGCCGCATTGGATGACGCGCTCGGCTGGGCCCAGCACGTCCACGATCACGGCGGCGTGGCGCTGCTGATCGAGGGCGACGACGGCACGATTTTGAACAAACGTGAGATCGCCGCCGCGCTCAGCTCCGGGGAGCGGCAGCCGTCGCGGGCTTGACCGCACCATCCGGTTCACTTCGCTCCGGATCGTGCGGCGGATCGGCGCGCGACTCCGGCGGGGAGCTTGCATCTGGCCCGCGCGCTATGAGTTACACGCCGTGGCTGGCGCCTACCCGGTTGCCGGCCGAATGCTGGGATGACGAGGCCGCCAACTGAGGCGGCCTCCAATTACATGAGTGCGGCTTGGATCGCGATTATTGTGTGCCCTCAACAGCGAATCTGCGGAATGTCGCATACTTTTCGCCAATCTTGAGCGCCGCTTGGTAGTCGGCGCTATTGTACCAAGCTTTTAATTGTTCGATACTATCCCATGCCTGAATGGTGACCCGCTTTGGCGCAGTGCCATCAAACGCTGTCACCGGTTTTGCTCCGGCTCCGCCGGTTCCTCCTATGGCGATGAGGCGACCGCCAGCCGCTTTGATGGTGGCCTGAGCTTTCGGGGCGAACTCCTTTCCGTAAGCTTCCGGGTTCGTCACGTCGATTTCGGTGACGAGATAAACGGGTGCTTTGGCCTGTGCATGAAGACCTTGGACCGCAATAGCGCCGAGTCCGAAGCCTGCAAACATTGCCAAAGCTACCACGTAATGTGTTTTCATAGCTTTCCTCCCTGCCAGGTGGCCATTCCACCTCGCGCGGTAATATCGCAATTTCGGCCACTAGCCCATTCAAAACCGGCCACCAAGGATCAAACCCGGCCAATACCGCCTGCCGTATCATTCCTGGGCGTAGGCCATCGTGGAGAGCAGGGCGATCTCGGCTTTGCGCGAGTCGAGCCTGGTGTGCTGCACCACGATGGGGACGTCCGATTCGAACACCGAGGCATAGTCGGTGTCGCGCGGGACCGGTTGCGGATCGTCCAGATCGTTGAAGCGCAGATGCAACGTGCGCCGCGCCGCAACCGTCAGCCGATACGGTCCGACCGGCTCGCGGTCCTGGAAGAACAAGGTGACGGAGATGTGAGCGTCCCGGTCGCACGCGTTGAGGATGCACGCGGTCTCGTGCGAGACGAGCGCGCGATCCGAGAACGAGCTTTCCGACGGAATGTAGCCTTCGGCAATGGCCCAGCGTCGGCGGCCGATTTCGCTCATGGGATACCTCAGGATCTCCCCGGCGCGTCGTGCGCCGGCCAAGCCGCGCATCCATTCGCAGCCTCCGCATGGACTGCATTGGCTGCATGGACTGCCGGCCCGGCAGCAACGAAGCAGGCGAGGAATGCGGTCCCGTGACTATTACCCCGGAACCTACCGAGGGTTCCCGCGTAGATAAGACGGGAGGCGATTGCACTCATCTGGTCCTCATGCGCGCAATCACCGTCCGGCCGGGCAAGGCGAATTCCGCACAATTGGAAGACGTTGCGGAGCCGCCGCTCTCGGACGGCGCTCTGCTGGTTCGCGCGCGCGCGCTCGGCGTCTGCGGCACCGACCACGAGATCGTGTCGGGCGAGTACGGCTGGGCCCCCGCCGGCGAGGAGCGGCTGGTGCTCGGCCACGAGTCCCTCGGCACGGTCGAGCGGGCGCCGGACGGGTGCGGCTTTGCGATCGGCGATCTCGTGGTCGGCATCGTGCGCCGGCCGGATCCGGTTCCGTGTCCGGCCTGCGCGGCGGGTGAATGGGACATGTGCCGCAACGGCCGCTACACCGAGCGCGGCATCAAGCAGCGCCACGGCTACGGCGCGCAGCGCTACCGGCTCGAGCCGGAGTTCGCCGTCAAGGTGGATCCGGCGCTCGGATTGCTCGGCGTTCTGCTCGAGCCCGCCAGCATTCTCGCCAAGGCATGGGATCAGACCGAGCGCATCGGCCATCGCTCCGGGACCTGGCAGCCGCGCAGCCTGCTGGTCACCGGCGCAGGCCCGATCGGGCTCATCGCCGCGCTGTTCGGCGTGCAGCGCGGGCTCGAGGTCCACGTGCTCGATCGCGTCAGCGAAGGTCGCAAGCCCGGGCTCGTCCGAGCGCTCGGGGCGATCTATCACACCGGAGAATTGCGATCCGTCGATGGACTGGCTCCCGACATCATCATGGAATGCACCGGCGCGCCGACGCTGGTCTCCGCCGTGCTGGGCCGCTCGGCCTGCTCCGGCGTGGTGTGCCTGACTGGTGTTTCCGCCGGCGGCGGACAGATCGAGCTTGATACCGGCGAGCTCAATCGCACCATGGTGCTGCAGAACCATGCGGTGTTCGGGACGGTGAACGCCAACCGCGCGCATTATCGCGCCGCGGCGGACGCGCTGGCCGGAGCCGATCGCGACTGGCTCGTGCCGCTCGAACATTGGCGCGAAGCGCTCGAGCGCCGGCCCGACGACATCAAGGTCGTGATCGAGTTCGCCTGAAAGCAAGCCATGCCGTCACGGATCGAAGACTATGCCTTGGTCGGCGATTGTGAGACGGCGGCGCTGATCGCGCGCGAGGGCTCGGTCGATTGGCTGTGCTGGCCGCGCTTCGATTCCGACGCGTGTTTCGCCGCGCTGCTCGGCTCGCGCGACAACGGCCGTTGGCTGCTGCGGCCCATGCAGGATGCCGCGCGCGTGAGCCGGCGCTATCGGCCGGGCACGCTGATTCTCGAGACCCGTTTCGAGACCGAGGAGGGCGCGGCGACCGTCATCGATTTCATGCCGGTGCGGCGCAACCATTCGCATCTGGTGCGGATCGTCAGGGGCGAGCGCGGCCGCGTTGCCATGCAGTTCGAGCTGGTGCTGCGGTTCGACTACGGCAGCATCGTTCCGTGGGTCACGCGGCTGGAGGCGCGAACGCTACGCGCCATTGCCGGGCCCGACATGGTGCTGCTGCGCAGCGCGGTGGACGTCCGCGGCGAGGATTTCAAGACCGTGGCCGAGTTCACCGTGGCGTCCGGTCAGGTCCTGCCGTTCACGTTGACCTACGCGCCTTCGCATCTGCCGCCCCCGGAACCGTTCGATGCAGCCTCGGCTCTCGAGCAGACCGAAAGCTTCTGGACGGAATGGTGCCGGAAGGGCCGGGTCGCCGGGCCGCTGTCCGAGACCGTGCAGAGGTCCCTGATCACGCTCAAGGCGCTCACCTATGCGCCCACAGGCGGAACGGTCGCGGCTCCTACGACCTCGGTACCGGAGCAACTCCGCGGCGAGCGCAACTGGGATTACCGCTTCTGCTGGCTGCGCGACGCCACCCTGACCCTGCTCGCGTTCATGAATGCCGGCTATTACGAGGAGGCGGAGGCGTGGCGCGAGTGGCTGTTGCGCGCGGTCGCCGGCAGCCCCGACCAGGTCCAGGCCCTGTATGGGATCGGAGGCGAGCGGCGGCTCATGGAATGGATCGTGCCGTGGTTGCCGGGCTACGAGGGTAGCAAGCCGGTCCGCATCGGCAATGCCGCGCACGCGCAGCTGCAGCTCGACGTCTACGGCGAAGTTGCCGACGCGCTGCACCATGCGCGGATCGGCCGCTTGGGCGCCACTCGTTCCGGCTGGGACTTGCAGCAGGCGCTGATGGCGCATCTGGAAACAATCTGGCGCGAGCCCGACGAGAGCATCTGGGAGGTGCGCTCGGGCCGGCAGCCGTTCACCTATTCGAAGATCATGGCCTGGGTCGCATTCGACCGCGCGGTCAAGAGCGCGGAATGCTTTCAGCTCGAAGGCCCGATCGATCGCTGGCGCGCCTTGCGCGCGCAGATCCACGAGGATGTCTGCCGCAACGGTTTTGACCGCGACCTCGGCAGCTTCGTCCAGAGCTACGGCACCCGCAATCTCGACGCCAGTTTGTTGCTCATCCCCGCGCTCGGCTTCCTGCCGGCGGAGGATCCGCGCGTACACGGCACCATCGCGGCGATCGAACGCAAGCTCCTGGTCGACGGCCTGGTGCTGCGCTACGACAGCGGCGAGACCGAGGACGGGTTGCCGCCGGGCGAAGGCGCGTTCCTGGCATGCAGCTTCTGGCTGGTCGACGCCTACGCGCTCACCGGGCGGGTCGAAGAAGCACGGCGGATGTTCGAGCGGCTGGTTGGGCTCGCCAACGACGTCGGGCTCCTGAGCGAGGAATATGATCCGCGCGCAAAGCGCCTGGTCGGCAATTTTCCCCAGGCGTTCTCGCACCTGGCGCTGGTTAATAGCGCGGTGTGCTTGGGCCGTCGGCAAAGCCCGCGCCACCCCGACACGGCGGCCGGCGATCGCGCCGGCCGGTCGTGAGGACGCCTAAAGGCCTCGTGCCAAATCGGCAACGCGTTTCGCGGCGCCACCGTGGTAGTCCGCGCCCCGGTCGTTTCACCCGCGCCAGTAGCGATCCTCCCAGCTCCGCGAGAGCCGCATCGCGGTGAGGATCAATCCGGCCATCGAGTAGGTCTGCGGGAAATTGCCCCACAGTGCGCCGCTGTGCGGGTCGACGTCCTCGGACAACAGCCCGTAGCGGTTGCGGTGATTGAGTGCATCGAGGAACAGGTCGCGCGCCTCGCCGCGGCGTCCGAGCAGCCAGAACGCGTCGATCAACCAGAATCGGCAGATCAGGAACGCGGTCACCGGCAGGCCGAAGTCGTCGGCGCTGGCATAGCGCATGACGTGCTTCTCGCGCACGAGCTCGCGCTCCATGGCGGCGACCGTGCTGGCGAACCGCGTGTCCTCCGCGTCGATCAGGCCGAGGTCCGGCAGCAGCAGCAGACTGGCATCGAGCTCGTCGGTGCCGAACGCGGCGGTGAAGGCTTTGCGCTCTTCGTTCCAGGCCCGCTCGACCACGGCCTCGCCGATCGGATCCGCGGCCGCGGTCCAATAGGCGGCGCGGTCGTCGAGCCCGAGCCGGGCCGCGATCGCGGCGAGCCGATGGCATCCCGCCCAGCACATCGCCGCGGAATGGGTGTGGATGCGGCGCCGGCCGCGATATTCCCAGATGCCGGCATCGGGCTCGAGCGCCAGCTGCGCGGCCTTGGTGCCGAGCGTCTCCAGCAGGCGAAACAGCGATTCATCACCCGGCCGCGGCAGCCTGCGATCGTAGAACATCGGCATCGCCGCCAGAATCAGGCTCCCGTAGACGTCGTGCTGAGGCTGGCCGGCGGCGGCGTTGCCGATACGTACCGGCCCGTCGCCGCGGTAACCCTGGAGTTTCGGCGCGATCCGCTCCTCCAGCGGATCGATGGGAACGACGCTATAGACCGGCTGCAGCACCTCGTCGGGATTGGCCGCGATGCCGAGCGTGAAGGAGATGAAATCCTCCATCGTCTCGGTCGCGCCGATGCGGTTGAGCGCCTTGACGACGAAATAGGCATCTCTGAGCCAGCAATAACGGTAATCCCAGGTGCGGTTCGATCCCGGCGCTTCGGGAATCGAGGTGGTATGCGCGGCGACGATGCCGCCGGTCTCCTCGAAATTGCTGAGCTTCAACGTGATCGCGGCGCGGATGATGGCGTCCTGCCAGTCGTACGAGATCGATAGACTGCGCACCCAGTCCACCCAATAATCGCGAGTGCGGTCGCAGAATTCCCGGCATGTCGCCAACAGATCGCCTTGAAACGGCTCGTCGGCGCCGAATGCAAGGTGTACCGGCCGGGTCAGCACGAACGGGGATTCCCGCTCGATGTAGGACAACGGAGCATCCGTGGTCAGCCGGATGACGTGATTACCGGCGAAAAAGCGGATGTGATTGCTGCCGATCGAATGGTGCTGAACCGGCTCGCCGTAATCCGAGGTCGGCCGGAACCGGATGGTGATGCGCGGCAGGCCGGCCAGGGGCTCGATGATGCGCACCAGCTGCGGCGGCCGGAACATCCTGCCGAAGCGCGGGAACCGCGGCGCGAAATCCGTGACCCGCACGGCGCCGCCGCGCGCGTCGGTCAACACCGTCGAGACCACGGCGGTATTGCGCAGGTACTCGGATTGCTGCTCGACCATGTCGTCGAGCACGACGTCGGCGAAACCCTTCTCCTCGTCGCCGGCAAGCAGCCGGCAGAAGATTGGGTCGCCGTCGAACCGCGGGAAGCACCACCAGACGATCCGCGCGTCCGGATTGACCAATGCGGCGGTGCGGCCGTTGCCGATGACGGCGAGGTCGAGCCCGTAATCCCTCATGGGGTCGCAACCGCATCGAGCCTGGAAATCTGCGCCAGCCATTTGCGCACGTCGCGAGGGACGGCGAAACAGCCGGCTACCCCGGGAAACATCCGTCCGACCGAAAAGCCGACGCCGCCGAATTCCGGCAGTACCGCGAACACGCTCGCATCGGTGATATCGTCGCCGACGAAGAGCGGTCGCCGCCCGGCGAACGGCGGGTGGCGCATCAGCTCGCGGACCGCCGTGCCTTTTTCGAAACCGATCCGCTTGATCTCGATCACGGCCTTGCCCGGCAGCACGTCGAGCGTGCCGGGTGGCGCCTTCGCGCAGATCGTCGCGACCGCATTCTCGACGGCGTCCTTGAGGTTCGGCGCGAGCCGATAGTGCAGGGCGAGCGAATAGCCCTTGTCCTCGACGATGATGCCGGTTCCCAGCGCCGCGGCCCCGGCGAGGCGCTGCCTGAGCTCGGAGGGAAGCGGCGCGGCGCGGCCGGGGACGGGAGCTTCGTTCTTGGCCGGACGCAATTCGGCGCCGTGGCCGCCGATGGCTGCCAAGCGCAGCGGCGCAAAGACGCGGTCGATGTCCTGCAGCGAGCGGCCGCTCACCAGCGCCAGTGCCTCGCCGCTGAGCCGGTCGAGCCGCGCCAGGGTTTCCCGCAGGCTGTTGGGGACACGAACTTGGGCCGGCGTGGCCGCGATGTCGAGGATCGTCCCGTCGATATCGAGCAGGAAGGCGAACTCGGCCGGAGGGGCGGGAAGCCCCGGCACGATATCCGTCATGGCAGGATTGCCGGCTTTCGGTGACAAAATGGAACTTCTCTCAAGGTCGGATTCGGAGCGATGCGCGCCAGCTGCTGGCATCTCCGAGTCTCTGTGCCGCAATTGCCGGCGCGTCGCTCGATCGGAAGGCGGGCATGTACGCGTGCGGCGTGCCGGCGGTCAAGCCGAACGGGGTTTCCGCGCCTTGCCGGACCGCCGCCATCGATCGGCTCATTCCAGGAACGCCAACGGCCGCGCCACCGTTTCGAGCGGTCGGCGCTCCGCCGCAACCCCCCAGCGCACCTCGATGACGGCGGCTGCGATCATCAGTATGGACCCCAAGAGATAGCCGGCGAAGATGCTGGCTCGCGAGCCGGTGTCGATCAGGGCTCCGAACAGCAGCGGGCCGGCGATGCCGCCGATGGCGGTACCCAGCGCGTAGAAGCAGGCGATGGCGAGCGCCCGGATTTCGAGCGGAAAGGTCTCGCTGACGGTGAGATAGGCGGCGCTCGCCGCGGCCGAGGCGAAGAAAAAGATTACCATCCAGGCGACCGTCTGCATCTGGGCCGAAAGCACGCCTCGCATGAACAGATATCCGCTGGCAGCGAGCAGGATTCCGGAGAGCGCATAGGTCAACGCGATCATCGGCTTGCGGCCGATCGTGTCGAACAGGCGGCCGAGCAGCAGCGGGCCCAGGAAATTCCCGGCCGCGAAGGGCAGCAGGTACCAACCGACCGCGTCGGCGGCGATGCCGAAGAAATCGGTCAGCACCAGCGCATAGGTGAAAAAGATCGCGTTGTAGAAGAACGCCTGGGCGGCCATCAGGCTCAGGCCGACCAGCGCGCGCTGGCGGTGGCGCTGGAACAGCGTCACGGCAACCTCGCGCAGCGGGGTGTGGCTTCGGGCCCGCAACCGCACCGGCGGCGCCTGCGGCGGCGCAAGCGCGTAGCCCCGCATTCGGAAGCCCGCTTCGATTTCGGCGATCACGGCCTGGGCGCGATCGGCGTGGCCATGCGTCATCAGCCAGCGCGGGCTCTCCGGTATCCACATGCGCATGAAGAGGATGATGAAGGCGAGCAAGGCGCCGATGAGAAACGCGAGCCGCCAGCCGAGCTCCGGGTCGATGACCGCGGGGTCGAGCAGAACGATGGAACCGGCTGCGCCCATCGCTGCTCCGATCCAGAAGCTGCCGTTGATCACGAGATCGGTGAATCCGCGGACCCGCGCCGGGGTGAGCTCCTGGATGGTGGAGTTGATGGCGGTATATTCGCCGCCGATACCGGCCCCGGTCATGAAGCGGAAGAATGCGAAGCTTGCCACGTTCCAGGAGATCGCGGTTGCCGCCGTCGCCGTGAGATAGAGGCCGAGCGTGATGAAGAACAGCTTTCTCCGCCCGAGCCGGTCCGCGAGCCAACCGAAGAACACCGCGCCGAGCACCGCGCCGGCGAGGTAGAAGCTGCTCGTCAATCCGACCTCGGTGTTGCTGAAATGCAGCACCGGGCTGGTCTTGAGCGCGCCGGAGATCGCCCCGGTCAGGGTGACTTCCAGTCCGTCCAGGATCCAGGTGACGCCGAGCGCGACGACGACCAACGTGTGGAATCGCCCCCATGGAAGCCGGTCGAGCCGGGCCGGGATGTCGGTCTCGACGATTCCGCCCCGCGCGCACGGCGCCCGCTGTTCCTTCGCATCCATGGCGGCCCCGATGAACGGCCCGGCGTTATCGATCCAGCCGCAACCGCAAGCCTGCGGACCTTCCCGGCCCGCGGTCCGGGGAAGTGAGGCGGCTCATAGCTCGGCGGCTTTCGCCAGGAACAAGGACAGGATTCCGCCACCCGCGAGCGCGATCAGGATCGACTTGAGCCGAGGGTCCGCGTCGCTCGCTGGAGGTGGCCGCGCGGTGAGCTCCCCAGAATCGCTTCCGCTCGCCAACGGGTCGAAGTTCCGTGCCGCCAGCAGCTTGGGCGGCGCCGCTCCGGCGAGCGGCGTTGCTCCAGTTGGACTCATCGCCTGTGCTCGGCCGGTGTTCGCCGCCGACTCGCCGCCGTTTCGCGATTTCGCTCCGAACCGGTGTGCGCGCGAATGGGAGAGCTTGTGCCCGGAGTACCCAGGGGTGGCGCGATAGAACGTGCACAGCATGGAATCCCGATCGGCACAGGGTGCGCGGCTGGGATGCGCCGCCTCGGCGGAAGCAATGGCAAATCCCAGCAGGGCCGCGAAGGCCAGCGCAGCTCGCCGCATGATCCGATGCTTCCCGCGTCCGGAACGTCGGCTTTTCGGCGACATTGCCGAGAAAGCGCGCCGTTTTGCCAAAAGAATGAAATTTCGCGCCAACGGTGCGCTGCGACAACGCGCAACCGAAAGGGCGGTTCCGGAGAGAACGACCTTGCGCTCGCGGCCGCAGTCGCATGGGCGCAGGATCGCCCCTGGGTGCCTATATAACCTCGTATGAGTTCCGGAACCCGCGCACCCTTGAAACGTTACTACCCTCGCCTGGACCGGGAGGTAGCAATGAGGCTGGTCATCGTCTCCAATCGCGTCGCATGTCCGAAAGGGGAGGAACCCATCGAAGGCGGATTGGCAGCCGCGCTACTGCCCGCAGTCAGGACTTCCGGAGCGATCTGGGTGGGATCGAGCGGACGCTTCACGGGTCCGGCGGACAAGGAATCCTTTGCGAAAATCGAGGCGCTCGGCACCGGCGCGGTCGCGACCATCGACTTGCCGCGAGATACCTATCAGAAATTCTACGAAGGTTTCGCCAATTCGGCGCTGTGGCCGGTGCTGCACTCGCGCACCGACCTGATTCGTACCGATGTCGAGCAATACACCGCGTACCGGGAGATAAACTCGCTGATGGCGCGAGCCGTGCTGCGCTTCGCGCGGCCGGACGCGATGTTCTGGATCCACGACTATCACTACCTGACGCTCGGCAGCGAGCTGCGGCGCCTGGGTATCGAGCATCCGGTCGGCTTCTTTCTCCATACCCCATTTCCCGTCCGCAACACGATGGTGAGCCTTCCGCATCATCGCGAGCTGGTGCGGGCCATGCTCTGCTACGACCTGATCGGGTTCCAGACCGAGGAGGACGTCGCGAATTTCGCCGATTATCTCCGGCAGGAGCTGGGCTTGACCGGCACGGATTCGTTCACGACCCAGCGCGGCGTCACCCGGCTCGGCACGTTTCCCATCGGGATCGACGTCGAGAGCTTCGCCGAACGCGCCGTCAAGTCGGCGGCGCGTCTGGAGGTCTCGCGCCTGCGCTCGAGCTTGCAGGACGCCCGGCTGGTGATCGGGGTCGATCGCGTCGACTATTCCAAAGGCCTGCCGAATCGCCTGCGCGCATTCGATCGCATGCTGCAGTTCCAGCCCGCACTGAAACGTGCGGTCACGCTGCTGCAGGTCGCGGTGCCATCGCGCGCCAAGATCGACGCCTATCGCCAGCTTCAGGAGGAGCTTGCGGCGCTCGTCGGCGACATCAACGGCCGTCACTCCGAGGTCGATTGGATTCCCATCCGGTATTTGAACAAGGGCTTTTCGCAAGCGAAACTGGCGGGCCTCTACCGCACCGCGCGGGTCGGCCTCGTAACCCCGCTGAACGACGGCATGAACCTGGTCGCGAAGGAATATGTGGCGGCGCAAAACCCGCTCGACCCAGGCGTGCTGGTGCTCTCGAAATTCGCCGGCGCCGCCAGGCAGCTGGATTCCGCGCTGCTGGTCAATCCCCACGATATCGACGCGGTGGCGCGGGCGATCTCGAGCGGGCTGGCGATGCCGAACGAAGAGCGCCGTGAGCGCTGGGACGCCATGATGGAGACGCTGCGGTCTTCCTCGCTGAAAGTGTGGATGAGCGACTTCGTGTCCGCTCTCAACGTCTGTCCGCGGACGTCGCGGTTCGGGCTTGCGCCGGATCTCGGCGTCGAGCCGCCGCGCCGGCGCCGCGCGGAACTCACCGCGATCCAGAATTAACTGATTTCCCGGCTCGACCTTCCCGCGAGTGCGAAGCCGATGGGCGGGGGCGACCCGTGACGCCGCCGGCCGAACGCGCTGGCTTTCAGAAACCGACCCCGAAATACCGCACCAGCGACAAGATGCCGAGGATGATCACGATCACTCGCAGGATTTGCTTGAGCCGCCCCTCGATGGGAAGCAGGTTCACGAGGTAGAGCACAAGAAGAATTACGACGAATGTGACCAGAACTCCGACCAGGATCGACAGAACCGGCATGAATGCCCCCGCTTGAACGACGATATCGTCGAGTGTAGCACCAAACGCATTGGGCGCCGAATACCGGGTTCCGACGATCGGGAATGCGGGGCGCGCAGCCGGTGAAGATGGAAGACGAGGCTTCGACCGGATCAACGTCGGCGCTCACCGGAACGAGATAAGCTTCGTCGGGTCGACCAGCGCCTGTTCGAGCGCCGACCCCGGCGCTCCGCCCGGCTCCGGCAACCCGCCGGCACTCTCGCCGGAGCGAGGCGCGCGGTGCCCGAGTTGCGGGGCTAGCCGGATTTCGCATTCGAGCCGGCCGCCAGCTTGGAATCCGCGGATGCCCCCGTCTCGACCGGATAGGGGTCACGTCCGTAGGTCCACGCCGGGCGGAACAGGCGATCCTCGCCTTGCACCAGCACCTGGGCCTCGCGTCCGGCCTGGCCGTCGCGCTCGGCAAAGTCGATGGCCACCTGCAGGGCTTTCCGTTTGGTTGGATAAGGACCCGAGTAGCGATAGCCCGCGCGAATTTTCCATTCGCCGTTGCGCTTGGTGACGAAATATTGGGCACGAGGCATCGCGGTATTCCTGCCGGTAATGGACAAGGGAGCGACGCAGCAATAACGCCGGTCGCGCCAAATCGTTCATCCGCAAAGCGAAATCCTCGCCGGAAATCCCGGGGTCGGCGTTTAATCGATTTCGGCTGAAATTGGCACGTTCATTGCTAGCGCAACTCCGTCATGGGCGTTTGCACACCCGTCCGCCGCGGATCGATCCGGCACACGCAGGGACGTGACGCGGGGTCGCGGGGATCGGCTCGTTCCATTCTGCGCGCAGTCGGTGGTTGCTTCCTACCTCGGCCGCGCGCGGCGGGCGCTCCGGGAAGCAGAAACCACAGGAATCTGCAGCCACTAGACTTGCGGAAAAAGCAGAATCTGGCCATGAAATCAACACGGTCTGCTGCTCAACGATCGTGAACTTGGCTCGTCTTGTCGGCCAAAGAACAGGACGCGCACAAGAGAGCGGGCAGCAGGTTCGCAAGGGAAGGGGTTTGGCGATGAAGGTAGGCGCTTTGCTCGGCGCGCTGCTGATGTTGCTGGGCATTACATCCGCTTCGGCAACGATTCGAATTCACGACGATCCCGGGGGCCGGATCGACAGATATCTCCAAAAGTTCGCCAAGCTCCGGCACTCCGGCGAGCGCATCATCGTCGACGGAACCTGCAACTCGGCCTGCACGCTGCTGTTGGGAACGATACCGCGCGGCAGGATCTCTGCGTGACGGAGCGCGCCAGTCTCGGGTTCCATGCGGCTTGGGTGTTCGACGGCCAAGGCAGGCAGATCGAGAGTCCGACGTGGACCAGCGTGCTTTGGCGCAACTACCCGCCATCGATCCGCGATTGGATCAATCGGAATGGCGGCCTCACGCCACGCATGATTTTCCTCCGCGGCAATGAATTGATGGCGATGTACCCGCTCTGCACCTGAACTGCAATTAACCGCGTATCCGCAGCGGCCTACTCGCGCGCCGCTGCATACTGGCCCTCCAGCGTACCCGGACCCAGGTGATGCTCGTCGGGCAGGGATTTCTCACGCTGGCCCGGCTCGCTGATGCCTTGGGGCTTCTCACGTGCTGGGCGGTGGCGCGAAAAAGCAGCGGCGACTTCCATCCGCCCGCTTGCAGCGCCAGTACCCGCCGTCGGGGCTCGGCTGCGCCTCGCTGAACGGCACCAGCTCGTTTTCATACTCCCTGAGTATGTAGCCGATGCCGTTCATGGACACTTTCTCACTCGGGATGGTGAAGCAGTCGCCCGCCCCGCAGCACCACTCGCCCACAGCGTTTCGAAATCCGCCGCGGTTGATCCAAAGATCATGTGCGGACGCAAGCGAACCGATCGCCAACACAGTACCAACCAAACCAACAAGAGCGATCGACCGCAGAGTCATGGCAGCACCTCTGGCCTCCAACGCGGCACTTTCCCTGGAGTTCCTGGACCGGCATACCGGCTCCTCTCTCGCACTCTGGCACCGAGCCGCTGCGGCCGCTGCGACCGTGAACGGGGCGTGGAACTTCATACGCGCGCGGACGTTCGGGAATGCGGGCGAGTCCATCCGCGCCGCGCGAAGGAGATTGCTCATGGCGAGATCACCCGCGATGCCCGATGCGCGAACTGCCTGGGGACCGCGGTTTGCGGCGCTAGCCGTTGCTGCCGCATTCTCCCTGCCGATCATGCCGGCGACCTATGCGGCCGAACCTCCGGGATCCGCGGGGGATCGCGGCAATCAGCCATCCACCGACGCCGGGCCTTCAGGCAATCTCAGTGAACGGTTGAACCGATCCGAAGGCGTGATCAAGCCGCCCGAGAACGTCGATCCCGGCTTGCAGAAAAAGCCGCCGGACGATTCGAGCAAGATGCCGGTCATTCCCCCGCCGGGCAGTCCGGGCGGAGACCCGAACGTCAAGCCGAAATAGCCCGCGCACCGCAGCCGATCATGCCGCCTCCCGGAGCGCCTGCTTGCACATGCGCAGGTCTCCGACAAAACGCCGATATTCCTGCTCCTTGTCCGCGCGTTCGATGATGCGCAGCAGATACGAAGGATGGATGGTCACCGCCAATCGCGTGCCGTCCTCGGTCTCGAGAATCTTTCCGCGAACGGCAGTGATCGATACGCCGCGGTTGAGCAGGCTGCGCGCGGCGGTCGCTCCCAGCGCGACCACGAGTTCCGGCTTGACGATCGCGCGCTCGAGATCGAGCCACCACCGGCAGCGTTCGATCTCGTAAGCGTTGGGGCGTTTGTGCAGCCGGCGCTTGCCGCGCGGCTCGAACTTGAAATGCTTCACCGCATTGGTGACGAACACCTTGCTGCGGTCGAGGCCCGCGTCCGCCAAGGCGCGGTCGAGCACACGGCCTGCCGGCCCCACGAACGGCTTGCCGGCGAGATCCTCGTCGTTTCCCGGTTGCTCGCCGACCAGCATCAGTCGCGCCGAGGTCGACCCTTCCCCGGGGACGACCTGGGTGGCATCGCGATAGAGCGGACACCGCGTGCATTGTGCTTCGGCATCGCGAAGCTTGCGCAACGAGGTGATCTCGGTGGCTTCCGTGCTGAAAAGGCTCATGTCGTGCGTCGCCTTGCCGAGCTACCGTCAGCAAAACCGCAATTTGCTGGCAATGTTCCTGGACGGCGGTTCGACCGCCGGCTCGGCGAGCATGCACTCGGACTGCGGAAGCGCAGCAGCTATACTGCCAGTGCAGCTTGAGGCGGAGGCGAGGCAAAGCGGACATGGGCACCAAACCGCTGCTCGTAATGGCCCTGCTGGCAATCGTTCCCACAAACGCTTCCGCCCAGCCCGCGGCAGAGGTGCCAGCGCTCCTGACCGGCAAGGCCGCGATGGGCGACTGGCGCGCCGATGCGCCCGGCGTGCGCCGGCGCATCGTCCCCACTGACTTGCCGGCACCCTATGCGACCCCGTCCGCGCGCAATGGCCCGCGGATCGTGCCGCCGCCGCCGTCCGCCTCTCCGCAAGTTCCGCGGGGCTTTCGTGTCGAACGCCTGCCGGCAGAACTCGATGCACCGCGGATCGTGCGCACGGCGCCGAACGGCGACATTTTCATCGCGGAGACGCAAGCCGGGCGCATCCGGGTGCTGCGCACGCCGGAAGGCGCAACCAGGCCCGATCGGATCGAGACCTTCGCATCGAGGCTCAATGAACCGTTCGGACTGGCGTTCTATCCTCCCGGAAGCGAGCCGGAATGGCTCTATGTCGCCGATACCGATGCTGTGCTGCGCTTTGCCTATCGCAGCGGCGACTTGACCGCGCGGGGCGATGCGGAGGTCGTCGTCTCCGATCTCCCGCGCGGGCGCGGCCATTCGACCCGCGATATCGCCTTTTCGCGCGACGGCAAGCAAATGTTCGTCTCCGTCGGGTCCGGATCGAACGACGGCGAAGACATGCGCAGGCTCGGCGCGGCCGAGATCAAAGATTGGGAAGCCCGGCATGGATTGGGCGCCGCTTGGGGCCGCGAGACCAACCGTGCCGCCGTTCTCGTCTTCGATCCCGACGGCAACAACGGCCGAGTGTTCGCCGCCGGTATCCGGAATTGCGTCGGGCTTGCCGTCGATCCCGCCAGCGGCGAATTGTGGTGCTCCACCAACGAACGTGACGGGCTCGGGGACGACCTCGTTCCGGACTATGTCACGCGCGTTCGCGACGGCGCCTTCTACGGGCTGGCCGTGGTTTTATCTCGGGGCCAACGAGGATCCCCGCCACCTCGGCGAGCGCCCGGATTTACGCGATAGGGTGACGCTACCCGACGTGCTGCTGCAATCGCATTCGGCTTCGATGGAGATGACGTTCTACGACGCCACGCAATTCCCCGCCGAGTATCGCGGCAGTGCTTTTGCGGCGGAGCATGGTTCCTGGAACCGCAGCAGTCGCACCGGGTACAAGGTCATCCGGGTGATGATGCGGAACGGGGCTCCGACGGGCGAGTACGTCGATTTCATGACCGGCTTCGTGGTCAACGCCAGGAACGTCTGGGGTCGCCCCGTCGGCGTGGCGGTGGCGCGCGATGGCTCGCTGCTCGTGACCGAGGACGCAAACGGGAGCATCTGGCGAATTTGGTACGACGGTCGGGATTGAGAATGAACGCCGGGCTTGCGTCGGCGGGCGAAGGGAACTGTCCTGCGCGTACCGCGTTGACTAGGTTCTCCGCGGCTCGGAGACTTCGATGCTCTCCACCATTCTCCTCATCATTCTCATTCTGCTCCTGGTCGGTGCCCTTCCGCGATGGGGTTACCATAGGCGTGGCTACGGGCCGAGCGGGCTGATCGGGCTCGTTCTCGTCATCCTTCTGATCCTGGTGCTGTTGCACCGGATCTGAGCCGGTAACGGACCAGCCGCCCCATCGGTCGGTGACCTGCCCGAGCGGCCCGCACGGGTCGGCTGCGCCCGGGGGAACCATCCGGGATCGACTGACGTTCACGACCAGCATGGCATCGCGTTGTCGTGCGACGGCTGCCGGCGAGATTTTCCCTGGAATCCCTGAATGCCCGTTGCGATGGAGGATGGTCCATGATTGGCTGCGTCAAGTCCGGTGCCGAGTTGGCTTGTGCCTCGACGGCGAATCGGCTGCTCGGCTTCGCATCGATTTTGGCGCTGGCGATCGCCGCCGTCGCGGCGATGTCGATTCCCCCCTCCCTGCATCCCGCCGTCGCCGCCGAAGTCAATGCGCATGGAGCGCCGCACCCGGTCGGTTTTGCCGAGATCGCCGCGAAAGTGAAATCGGCGGTGATCGGCGTGCGGGTGAAGGTGGAGAACACGGAATCGCAATTGCCCGACCAGGATCTTCCGTTTCCTCCCGGCTCGCCGTTCTACAAATTCTTCGGAACTCCGGATCAAAACCCGCAAAAGCGCCGCTTCGGCACCGCGTTGGGTTCCGGCTTCTTCATCTCCTCCGACGGCTATGCGGTGACCAACAATCATGTGGTCGAGAACGGTCGGAATTTCGAGATCACCACGGATGACGGCAAAACCTATTCGGCCAAGGTGATCGGCACCGACTCGAAGACCGACGTGGCGCTGATCAAGGTGGATGGCCATAACGATTTTCCCTACGTCCGATTCTCCAGCGTCGAGCCGAGGGTCGGGGATTGGGTGCTCGCGGTCGGCAATCCGTTCGGGCTCGGCGGCACCGTGACCGCCGGCATCGTCTCGGCGCGCGGACGCGACATCGGAGCCGGGTCGTTCGACGATTTCATCCAGATCGACGCGCCGGTCAACAAGGGCAATTCCGGCGGCCCCACCTTCGACGTTCAGGGCGAAGTGATCGGGGTCAATGCTGCGATCTTCTCTCCGTCGGGGGGCTTCATCGGTATCGCCTTCGCCATTCCGGCCGATACCGTGAAGCTCGTGGTAGCGCAGCTCAAGGAGAAGGGATCCATCACCCGCGGCTGGCTCGGCGTGCAGATTCAGACCGTCACGCCGGAGATCGCCGAAAGCCTCGGGCTCAAGAAGGCAGAAGGGGCGCTGATCGCCGAACCGCAGCCCGGCACCCCGGCAATGAAAGCCGGAATCAAGTCCGGCGACATCATCACGTCGGTGAACGATCAGCCGGTGAAGGATTCGCGGGATCTTGCCAGAAAGATTGCCGGCATGCCGCCCGGGACCTCGATCAAGCTCGGCACGTTGCGCAATGGCCAACCCAAGACCCTGACGGTGACCCTCGGCGAGCTTCCGAACACCCCGGCCCGCGCCGAATCCAGGCAGCAGCCGAGCGAGCGGCCGAACCCTCCGAGTGAAGAGACCGGCCTTGGCCTCTCCCTCGCTCCCGCCCGCAAGGTCGCGGGCGCCGGTAGCCAGGGCGTTGTCGTGACCCAGGTCGACCCCGGCGGTCGTGCCGCCGACAGCGGGCTCGACGCCGGCGACGTCATCCTGGAAGTCGGCGGAAAAGTCGTGAACACCCCCGCCGACGTCCGCAATGCCGTGAATGAAGCTCGCGGCCATTCGAAGCACACGGTGCTGCTGCGCGTCAAAACCGGGCAGAACACCCGGTTCGTCGCCGTTCCGGTCGGCTAGCCGGGGCCGCCGCGCGAGGGCAAGCGTTTATTTATGTTTGTTTATTTGGTCGGCTCTTGAGCAGATCGCGAATCTCCGTCAGCAGCACCTCCTGGCGCGAGGGCGGCGGCGCGGCCGCCGGGTCCGCGGTCTCGAGCCGCTTCAAGCGGTTCATCAGTCGCGCGACGAAGAACATCACCCAGGCAATGATCAGAAAGTTGAGCGCGAGAGTGAAAAAATTTCCCCAGGCGAGAACTGCGCCCTGCTTTTTGGCTTCGGCAAGCGAGGTCGCGGTCACCCGGCCGGAAAGCGCGACGAAATAATTGGAGAAGTCGAGCCCCCCGGTAAGCGCGCCGATGATCGGCATGAACAGGTCGCCGACCAGGGATTCCACGATCTTGCCGAAGGCGGCGCCGATGATGACGCCGACCGCCAGATCCGCCACGTTGCCGCGTAACGCAAATTCCCGGAATTCTTTGAGCATCGGCTCCTCCGCTCTGCCGCGAATCCTTGTTTGAGGGCGGCGATGCGGCGCGCTTTCAGCGTTTTCGGTCGCGCCCGCACAGGTGCGTCTCGATTTCTGAAACCGGAAGCTTCACATAATCCTTCTCGAGCTCGGTCCGGATCGCTTCGCGTACATGCGGCGAATAGGCTTGCCGGATCATTCCCAGCGCGCGGGGCGGCGCCACCATGATGAGGCTGTCGACCTCGCCGGTGGTGACGGCCGTGTCGAGCCGGCTCGCGAGAGTCTTGAGAAAATTTCGCTCCGATTGATGGTGCCAGTCGGTCTGCTCCACCGCGCTGCGCGCATTGCCCACGGACGCAAAGGCCCGCCCGGGCACGTCGCTGCCGAGTTCATGCGTTGCCGGATGCTTCTGCTCATAGGTCTCCCGGGTCCGCAGGTTGGGGAACCGCGCATCTCCGGCATTCTCCAGGATGAGCGCCTTACCCCCGTCGCAGACCACGACCCACTCACCGCTTGCGATCTTCAGACCCGGCATCGAACTCTCCTGTTCCGGCGCGATCCTGGCGCACAACGCCGGGCGGGCGACCGGGGTTGCCGCTCCCGGCGGGACTGAATGCAAGCATGCGAGGACCTTCGCCGGAACTTGGTGCCGCCTTTGGCGTTGCCGACCAGCGTCGAGCGGTCTCCACGGGTTCGCGCCGGCGGGGCCGCACCGAGCCTCGAAGCTTCACCGCGGCGAGGGTTGGCTTGCCGGGTGCGGCAAGCGACCGCACCGACCCGTCGGACTGTCAGCTGCCCGCAATTTTCGGTGATCGCCGCCAAAAGCGCGATGCGTATCAAGCAACCCGGTCCTGGAATCGCCGATGAGTAACGGCAAAAAGCACCGCGCGGCACTCCGCGCCCGGGACGCGCGCGAGCAGCGCTCGGCCGCGCGGGAGGGCCGCAACGGGCCGCCGCCGCGCGATCCGCGCGTGCAGGGCGGCCGCATGGCTCAGCCGCCCCGGAACGCCCCGCCCCGGAGCGACCGACTCGATGACATGATGCGAGACGCCATGCTCGGCGCGGTGCCGCGCCTGCGTGCTTTCGCCATTTCGCTGTGCGGAAACGTCGACAAAGCCGATGACCTCGTGCAGGAGGCGCTGCTGCGCGCGCTTTCCCACATCGACCAGTTCGAGCCCGGCACCAACATGCCGGCCTGGCTGTTCACGATCCTTCGCAACCTGTTCCGAACCGATTATCGCAAGCGCCGCCGCGAGGTCGAGGACGACGATGGCTCCTATGCGGATACCCTGAAGTCGCAGCCCGAGCAGTCCGGCCGGCTGGAGTTCGAGGAACTCCCCGGCGCGCTCGCGAAGCTTCCGGCGGATCAGCGCGAGGCCTTGATCCTGGTTGGAGCGTCGGGCCTCTCGTATGAGGAGGCGGCGCAGATCTGCGGCTGCCCGATCGGAACGATCAAGAGTCGCGTCAATCGTGCGCGCGGACGGCTGGCGGAGCTGTTGTCGATCGAGAGCGTCGATGACCTCGGGCCTGATCAGGCCATGCGCGCGGTGCTGGTGAACGAATGTTGAGACGCTATATTCCCGTCGAGGGCGCGCGTGGAGAAGCTGCCCTACGGGCCGTGGCCAGGGGTGTTTTCGCATGAGCGAATCCGATCCGACGGCGGACCCCGAACCCGATTTGTCGATCGCCACCGACAAAGTCTGTTTCATCGTCGTCAAGGCGCGTGAGTTCGACGTCAAGGATCTGGTTACGGAACCGGATCCCGCCTCGAACCCCACCGACGATGGGATGATCTCGGTTCTGGAGGATCACAAGGACGATCCCGTATACCGCGAGATCTCGGCTTTCATCGGCGCTTTGACCGAGGACGAGCGGATCGATCTCGTCGCCCTGGCGTGGCTCGGCCGCGGCGACGGCACGATCGAGGATTGGCCCGAGCTGCGCGAACAGGCAGCGAGCGAGCACAACCGGCGAACGGCGCACTATCTGCTGGGGCTGCCGCTGCTGCCGGATTATCTCGAGGAGGGTCTGTCGCTGTTCGGCGAGTCGTGCGAATCCTACCAGCCTTGAGCCGGCGGAGCGCGAATCCTTTCAGCCCGCTCGCAGCCGGTCGATCTCGGCCAGATCCTCGGGCGAGAGATTCCATTCGACGGCGCGCACATTGGCTTCCACTTGCTCCGGCCGGGTCGCGCCGGCGATGACGCTTGCGACCGTCGGCCGCGCCGCGAGCCAGGACAACGCCAGCTCCAGCAGCGTGCGACCGCGCCGGGCGCAAAAGTTCTCGAGCCGCTCGACGATGCGCCAATTCGGCTCGGTCAAATACCGGTCGGCGAGGCGTTTGGTCTCGGTCAGTCGCGCGCCCGCGGGCATGGCCGCGTTGCGCTGGTATTTGCCGGTCAAGAGCCCGCTGGCGAGCGGGAAATACGGCAACAGCCCGAGGCCGTAGCGCTCCATCATCGGGATGAGCTCGCGCTCCGGCTCGCGCGCCACCAAGCTGTATTCGTCCTGGCAGCACACGAATCGATCGAGCCCGGCGTGCCTGGCGGTCCACAATGCCTCGACGACTTGCCAGGCCGGCAGGTTGGAGCACCCGAGAGCGCGCGCAGCGTCTCTTCGATCGGAGTCAGCGGATCCGGCTGATGCAGCTGATAAAGATCGATCCAATCGGTTTTGAGCCGTTGCAGGCTCGCCTCGACCGCGGACAGAATATAGCGCCGGGAAGCTCCCTTGCGGATGCCGGCGTCGTCCATCGCCATGCCGAATTTGGTCGCGAGCACGATGTCCTTGCGGCGCTCGCCGAGGCTCTCGCCGAGATATTCCTCGGAGCGGCCGCGCTCGCCGTAGACGTCCGCGGTGTCGAACAGGGTGATGCCGAGATCGAGCGCCCGGTGCACGACCT
>WNFJ01598443.1_pt1 | contig 38295 bp, 38 predicted proteins | sample 5400461 | NCBI WGS metagenome assembly WNFJ01 (sample SAMN13153349, study PRJNA577476) | soil metagenome | isolation source: 115 cm saprolite on Douglas fir-dominated hillslope | place: USA:California | collected 2013-09-17
GGCCGCCCCCGGCTTTGGCAGAAAGATGTTGGGGATATCGCGCTCGCGCAGCATGGCGTTGAAGCGCTGCACGTCCTCCATGACCTGCGCAAACTCCTGCCGGTATTGCGAGGTCTGCTGATGCAATTCCTGCGCCACAGCCTGCTGTTGCGTGGTGGATGGGAAGTCTGATTGAGCAACCTGGCTGGCCAGGTAATTCAGCTTCTGCACCAGCATGGGGGGATAGCGCACGTTATCCTGCCCGCGTCCCGTGGCATTCAGTTGCAGGAATTTGCCCTCTACGCCGATGAGCTTGCCGCCGAGATCAGAGGCACCGGAGCGCACTGGGCGCGTCGTTTCGGCATTGCCGAGGCCGCGATCGAGGCTGACGAGCTGCCAGCGCAGTAACTCGATCTGGTTCACGGTTTCGGAGACGGTCTCCAGATCATCGCGTAAGGCAGTGAGTAACTTCATCTGCCCGCCAATATCGGATTCAGAGCCGGTGGAGTGCGGATCTTTCAGCACGTTCAGCTTCTGCGTGAACTCCTGGTCGTTGGCCGTAAGCTTCACGGTATAAGCGCCCGGAGTGGCAAGCAGGGAGATGCGTCCGGCAATGGAAGCCGGCGCGGCGCGCCAGCCCTGCGGTCCGGGTGCAACGTCTGGCACGTACAGATGCGCGGTGCGCAAGCGAATTTGTGTTGTCGGCTCGCCGCGGAGGTCCCACCAAACGCGGTTGATGCCGGCTTCAGCATGGCAGGAAATCGGCCGGGGCCCGAAGAGTTCCCCTTCGCCCGGCTCCGCCGGCGGCCGGCCCACCGCCGGCACCGCACCGTCCTCGGTGTGCTGTGGGTTGCAGTCGATGGTGCGCACGATCTTGCCGGCGGGATCGCTGATGGTGAGCCGTACCCGGTCATTGGCACCCGGCTTGGATTTCAGATAGAAGTTGATATCGGCGCCGTAGGGCAGATTCTGTCCGGCAGCGGGATCGTATACGACCGAAACCGGCTGGATGGTATTGCGGAACCGATAGGCATCGCGGGACACGAAGAGGTACGCATTGGCCGCACTGACTTGCGGTGTAAGCTGCTCCAGCGGCGAGATGTCGTCGAGGATCCAGAAGCCGCGCCCATAAGTGGCAACCACTAAGTCATGGAAGCGCTCCTGCACGGTCATCCAGTATGCCGGCGCGTGCGGCAGGCCCTCTTGCAGCGGCTGCCAGTTCCTGCCATCGTCGAAGGAGATGTAAAGTGCGTTCTCGGTCCCGAGATACAACAGGCCTTTGCGCACCGGGTCTTCGCGGATGCAATGCGCATAGCTCAGAATCGAATGCGGGACGCCGTTGGTGATTGGCGTCCAGGTTTTGCCGTAATCATTGGTCTTGTAGACAAACGGATCCCGGTTGTTCATCTGGTGGAAGTCCACGGTCACGTAGGCTGTGGCGGCATCATAGCGAGACGCCTCGATATTCGAGAACGTTCCCCACTCCGGCAAGTTGGGAATATTCTTGGTGAGGTTAGTCCAGGTTTTGCCGCCGTCGCGGGTCAATTGCAGCAGACCGTCATTGGTTCCCGCCCAAATCACGCCGGCTTCCCTGGGGGATTCGGCAATCGCGAACACCACGCCTGCATATTCCACGCCGATGTTATCGGGGGTAAGACCGCCAGAGCTGCCCATTCGAGTCTTGTCGTTGCGCGTCAAGTCCGGGCTGATGATCTGCCAGCTATTGCCGCCATCGGTGGTTACGTGCACATACTGGCTGCCCACATACACCTTATTATGGTCGTGCGGCGAGATGGTGACGGGGAACTCCCAGTTGAAGCGATATTTTACTTCGCCAGCGCTTGCGCCGGAGACGGTCTCGGGCCAGACCTCGACGTCACGGTACTGATGGTTGCGTTCATCGAAGCGGGCCACGTAGCCGCCCACGCTGCCTGAGCCGGTCCCGGTTGACCAGATGATGTTGTTGTCCACCGGATCGGGAGTGGCAAAGCCGCTCTCACCGCCGCCGATCGAGTGCCACAGGCTGCGCGAAATCTGTCCGCCGCCGGGGCCGCCGAATTCCAGGCTGTTGCTGGGTCCGCGCCAGGAGGGACCGTCTTGCCGGTTGCCGTAGACGTTGTAGGGGATCTGATCGTCTACGGTGGCGTGGTAGATCTGCGCGATCGGCAACTGGATACGGTTCCAGGTCTTGCCGCGATTCACGGAAATGGAGACGCCACTGTCATTGACCACGGCCATGCGGTCGCCATTGCTGGGATCAATCCACATCTCGTGGTTGTCGCCTCCGGGGCTTTGCGGGACCGAGCTGAGGCTATGGCCACCGTCCAGGGTACGGCTAAACGCGGCTGTAAAAAAATAAACTTCGTTTTCGTTGTCGGGAGCGATCTCCTCGCGCGTGTAATAGGCGGTTCGACCGCGGAGCTGGCGGTCAGCGTTCACTATTTGCCAGGAGTCGCCGCCATCGTCGGAGCGCCAGAGAGAACCGTGCTGCGTTGGCTTGCCGACGATCACGGCGTCATCGCCGGTTTCGATCATCGCGTAGACGCGGTGTGAATCCTTGGGCGCCACGCGCACGGCTATGCGGCCCACCGGCGCATGCGGTAGCCCATGCTCTTCCAGGCGCTTCCAAGTCGCGCCTCCGTCACTGGATTTGAACAATCCGCTGCCCGGACCGCCACTGTTGCGGCCCCAGGTATGGATTTCGATCTGCCACATGCCGGCAAAGAGAATGTGCGGGTTGTTCGGATCCATGGCCAAGTCGCCGCAGCCGGTGTTTTCATCCACGAACAGGGTCCGTTGCCAGGTCTTACCTCCGTCCATGGTGCGAAAGACGCCGCGCTCAGGCTGTGAACCATAGGCATGGCCCATGGCGCAGGCCAGCACAGTGTCGGGGTTGTGGGGATCAACAACGATATTGGCAATGCGGCCGGTTTTCTCCAGTCCCATCTTGGTCCACGTCTTGCCCGCGTCCGCCGACTTGTAAATCCCGTTTCCCACCGAAATGTGGCTGCGCACAAACGACTCCCCGGTCCCCGCCCACACAATGTTGGGGTCGCTTGGGTCCAATGCCAGCGAGCCGATGGAAGAAACGTCCTGTCCCTCGAAGATCGGCTCCCAATGGGTGCCGCCGTCGGTGGTCTTGAAGATGCCGCCAGAAGCGGCGCCGACGTAGTAGATCCAGGGATTGCCCGCAATCCCGACCACCGCAGTAGCGCGGTTGCCCACCGGCCCAATGTAACGATATTTCAGTTGGCGGTAAGCCTCAGGCGAGAGCGGCGCCTGCGCCCAAAATGTGGTTGAACAGCAGAGCAACATCAGCCCAAGCGCGCGTGCGGCCAGCTTTGCCATGATGGCCTCCCTGGCGAAACTTCGCCCTCACAAACCCGCGCGAATAGTAGGCTCGTGGAGACAGGGAAGTCAACCGCTGATTTTAACCTCTGCAGCACTCAACTTGGCCTACGGGTGCAAGTGCTTCTATAAGATCGCCTACGCTAGACGAGCGCTACTCGTGGAAAAAACAGAGTCAGAGGCATTCGCGCGGTCATCCAACGTCCTTGTAGGGAGCCCTATGGCGACCCGCTCCACATTAACCGATCCTAATCACGTCTCAGTCCGCGAGCTGCACGTTGAGCAGATTGAGGATCTGCTCAAGTTGCAGAGAGCAGCCCAGAAGATCAACTCCATCCTCGATCTTGACGTACTCATTAATAAGATCGTTACCGAGGTCGCGCAGTCATTCGGCTGCTTGGAAGCGACGATTTACTTGCACGACGAAACCAATCGGGAATTGGTACTCACGGGCGTGTGCGGCTGCACGGTGCACACCAAAGGCACCCGCAAGAAGATCGGGAAGGAAGGAATGGTGGGATATGTCGCAGGCGCGCGAAAGATGCATTACGCGCCCGACGTTCGCAAAGACCCATATTACATTGCCTGTGAACCATCCACCCTTTCCGAAGTTGCGATTCCACTGCACGTGGACGGGCGCTTGGTTGGCGTGTTCTCGACCTCACATCATGAGCTGGACGCATTTCCTCCCGCGCAGCTAAAGCTGTTGCAATCCTTTTGCGAACAGATAGCGGTGGCCATTCACAACGCTCGCCGCTTCGGGCAGGAACGGCAAGAACGTGAGCGCATGAGCCTCGAGGCCCGAGAAGCGCGTACTATTCAGCAGGCATTGCTGCCGAGGACCTCGCCACATGTGCGGGGCTTCGCGATCACGGGCCTTTCTGTTCCTGCGGGCGAAGTGGGTGGCGATTGGTATGACTACATTCCCTTTGCAGATGGGCGTGTGGGGTTGGTACTGGCTGGCGTTTCAGGCAAGGGCACAGCGGCGGCGCTGCTGATGTCCGCTACTCGCGGAATGCTGCGCTCGCTGGCGGAGGCAATCTGCACGCCAGGGGAGGTTCTGGCAAAGCTGGACCAATTGTTGGCCGGGGACCTTCCTTCCGGCAAGTTTGTGACCCTCATATACGCGGTACTCGACCCAACAAGCCGGACGTTGACTTTCGCCAATGCGGGTCATCTGCGACCTTTGTTGGTTACAGGCGAAACCGTCAGGTTTCTGGATCATGACCGCGGAATTCCTCTGGGCCTGGGATCCGGAAATTTTTCCGAGGTCCAGATAGAGCTTCCGAAGAACTCGCAGCTGGTTTTTTACAGTGACGGTATCACCGAAGCCGAGAACTCAGAGGGTGAGCAGTACGGGTTGGCGCAACTAAAGAATCAGGTGTTAAGGGTGGATGCATCGACCGAGAGTATCTTGGCCGATGTACGCAAGCATGTGAACGGCGTCGGCCTGCAGGATGATGCGACCGTGATTCTAGTACGAGCCTGAGTTCCGCCCGGCTTTCAAGGAACTTTACCCTAACGCGAGCGCAGCCCAGGAAGTTAACCTCCGCTGTGCGAAACCGCTGCGGATGTTCCTTTGCCACTCCGCCTACGGCTGGCGCCATCCTGAGGCAGCTAGGAATTTGATGCGCAGATCAAGGAGGGTGCCGGGCTCGACGCAGGGAATTCTCGGCAGCCAAGGAAGCCCCGCTTAAGTGGAATTGTTAATCGCGCAGCCTAGTTTCTTAACGCTTATGACGATCACCGAGCCATCGGGAATTTCAAGCTGCAGTCCAGGCTTTTCCAGAGCTGTTTAGACTCGAATGGCCTCAGGTTCAGTGGATGTGTCAGAACTGGTGCCAAATGGCTATTTCGGGGTGAAAGAGGGCAAGACCCAGAGCGCCGAGAGGATCCTGCCGTTGACGCCCAGGGCCAGGGAGGTCCTCCCTTATATTAAGCCTTATATTAAGGATGGAGCCTAGGAGAAAGCGCTGGGTATTTCCGGGACCGGCAAATTCAGGTCATCTGATCCGCATCCACAAGTCCCACGCCGCGGAAATTACTGCGAATACCCCAGTGGTGCTAGGGCCAACCCGCCATGGTGACGGGGTTGGCGACGTCATGGTTCGCGTCCCTGTATGTGGTGTTGGTGTACAGCCGGGCTACGTTTTTCGACCACTACACAGAGTAAGATAGGCTGGGCAAGGACGAATATGCTGTCCCACTTCAAGGTTGGGCCGGTCTCCAGGATCGAGATCGGGATCCACCACAGCTGGTTCATTATTGCTTGGCTGATTACCTTTCCCTAGCGGCGCGTTTCCACTCGGTCGATCGCGGCTGGAGCCCGGGCCTACCAGTGTGCAGGACTTTGTGGATGAGTACCTGCTGCGCACCGGCCGACCTGCTTCTTCGTAGCCGTATGGGAGCGGCTCCACGCGGGAATCGAGAGATCACTTATTTCACGATCTTTGTTTAGCTTTCAACGTGAAGGCCGAGCTCCGCGCTTTCGTGTGCCGTATTTCAGATGGCGTAAAGAACAGCCGATAATCAACATTAACGGAAGTAAGAAACATAGGGGATTCATGTCGCTGTCCGGGGTGCTGATTTTTCCCGGAGAACCGCTCGCTGCAAAAGAAAACCGTACGACTTTTGGTGCGTGCAAGTCCCATTGCCTTTTTATGTGAGATCCAGGCGATCAATGGGCCGTTTCCGTAAACATCACCACCGGATGGCCAAGACTAAAAGGTGTGGGGCGCAAAAACCTTGTGGGGAGGGGTAAACGACACAAATCCCACGGGTTATTAGATCGGGCACCAGAGCTCAGTTTGAAGTGCGAGGGAGTCGGATTTTCCACCAAGACGTGAAAAAATCGCCTTGCGTTCTCTCGTTCGGGCGTGGGATTCTGGCTGTCGATGAGATTACTCCAGGCATTCTTCCGAGTCTTCTGTATATGGAAGGAGCTATTGAGCTGGGCGCTGCAGTTCCTGCGACTGACGACGCGGTCCCAGGTTGCGCTAACAGCAGAGATCCTATTTTTGCGCAAACAATTGGCGTTCTACCAGGAACGCAAGATCAAGCCACGCCGATTCAATGATTCGGCGCGGCTGTCCCTTCTGTTGCTGGCCAAGCTTTTCGACTGGAAGAAGGCGCTGATCAACGTGAAGCCAGAAACGTTGCTGAGCTGGCATGGAAAAGCGTTCCGTCTTTTCTGGCGCGGGAAGTCACGCGGTGGAAGACCGCGGTTGCCGAAGAACATTCGGCGATTGATTGTAGAGATGGCCATCAACAATCCAACGTGGGGACAAAAGCGCGTGGCAGACGAATTGTCGCTCAAGCTGGGAATCCTGGTGTCGCCAAGAACAGTGAGGAACTACTGGCCCGATGATGTGGATGCAGGCACGAAAAGAGTTTCGACACAACGTTGGATGACCTTCGTCCGAAATCACGCAAGCTCGTTAGTTGCCTGCGATTTTGTCACGGTGGTGACAGCGACGTTCCGCAGATTGTACGTGCTGGTGGTTATGGAGGTAGGGACGCGGAAAATCCTGCACTGCAATGTGACCGCGCATCCTACGGCAGAATGGACCGCGCAGCAGTTCCGCGAAGCCATTCCGAGCGATCACAGTTATCGATTCCTGATCCATGATCGCGACAGCATTTTTGCACAAGAAGTCGATCAAACGATTGAGAGCCTGGGTGTGAAAGTTCTGCGAACACCGGTAAGGGCACCGCAGGCCAACGCATATTGTGAGAGACTGATCGGGACGATGCGACGGGAATGCTTGGACTTCATGATCCCGCTCAGTGAGAAACATCTGCGAACAATTTTGAGAGAGTGGATTCGCCATTATAATCACGGACGTCCACATCGCAGCCTAGGACCGGGATTACCCGTTCCGGGAACATCACCCGAGGTACTTTCACAGACGAACCGTCACCAACTTCCGTCGGGCTGGCAGGTGGTGACGAAGCCGGTCCTGGGCGGTTTGCACCATGAGTACCGCTTTGAGAAGGCAGCAGCTTAGATGCCGAAGTCGATGAGAAGACGACGTACAATGATAACCTCACCGCTGGCGTGGCAGATGACAGCCGCTCCGGTGGCGCCTCCTATTATTCCCGTCATTGCCGAACGCGGCGGAACGCAGCTGAAGACACCACGTCCAGTTCTGTTGGTCGATACTCGTGAGCAGAATCCATTGGATTTCTCGCGCTTCGATGGTTGGTTTGCGGGAATCGAGAGAAAGGCGCTCCAGCTAGGGGATTATTCGATTGCCGGCTTGGAGGAGATCTGCGTAGTGGAGCGGAAGGATCTCTCGGACCTGGTTCATTCCTGTACTACGGATCGGTGCGTCTTTATCAATCGGGTTCGGCGGATGGCGAAATACCCACATCGTTTGCTCTTGGTCACGAGCACCTTGAGCCAGGTCAAATCTCCTCATTCTCATGCCGGCGTGAGTCCGAACCGAATCACCCAGTCGTTGATTGCCATATTGGCGGGATTGCAGGTGCCTTTTCTGTGCAGTGAGACTCATGAACTGGGGGAGGAACTCGTTGGCTCGTATCTTTATCAAATTCACTTGTACCACTGGTTGGAGACGAATGATTTTGGCCGGTTCCTGATCGACAACGACATCTAACGGTTCGCCGACTGAGCTCACCGCTCATCAATTCTCCTGCTAGAGATTCATCTTGTTTTGTTCGCAATGAGGTTTTTGCGCCCCACAGGCTAGAATTCAAGGACCCAGGCAAAGTCACAACAGCCTTTTCTGTGTGGATGGTTTTGATGAACTACGGCGCTAGCTTCCAAGGTAAGCGCGGTCACAGAATTAGCTCCGCAGTTCCTTGCGGGGCGAAAGAAACAAAGGGCTCTTTCATGTGGGCGCGCCGAAGGTGTGGGATTGTTTCCATATTCCGGTCACTGAACTCATGGCCCTCCTGTCTCTCGATTGAGCTTTAGAGCTGTGATACGTGAAGCCAGTGTCGTAGGCTTCATGCCCAGCAATTCTGCGGCGCCCCCTGGGCCGAAGATCTTGCCGCCGGTTTGCTTCAGTGCGGCGGCTATGCAGTCGCGTTCCAGGCGCTTCATTTCTTTGCGCGTCAGCAGAACAGCTGGTGGGACCGTGTGAGCACTGTGCGCGACAGGATCTCTGGTGGCATGCGATTTGGCCAGGTCGAAACGCAGTGGGCCTCCTGGTGAGAGGATGACAGCGCGCTCAATCGTATTTTGAAGTTCGCGCACGTTACCGGGCCAGTCGTGGGCTGTAAGCTGACTCAGCGCGGCCTGCGAGATTCGCATTGCGGGACGATTCATTCGCCTCGCGCTTTGCCTCAGGAAGTGCTCCACGAGTGGTGGGATGTCGTCGCGGCGCTGGCGTAGCGGCGGGATTTCGATCGGGAAAACGCTCAGACGATAGAAAAGGTCCTCGCGGAAGCGGCCGGCATCGACTTCCTTCTTCAAGTCGCGATTGGTCGCGGCGATGATACGCACATTGACCTTGCGCGTGCGTGTGTCGCCTACACGCTCCAGTTCCTTTTCCTGCAAAACGCGCAACAGCTTGGCCTGCATTGCGAGCGGCGCGTCGCCGACTTCGTCGAGGAACAGTGTGCCACCGTCGGCCAGTTCGAAGCGACCCGGCTTGTCTTTGAATGCACCGGTAAATGCACCCCTGACATGACCGAACAATTCGCTCTCGTACAGGCCCTCGGGCACTGCGCTGCAATTCAGCTTGATGAGGGGGCGGCGCTTTCGCTCGCTGTGGTCGTGAACTGCACGGGCTACGAGTTCCTTGCCCGTGCCGCTCTCTCCGGTGACAAGCACCGCTGCATCGGTCGGCGCGACGAGTTGAATCTGTTGCTTTACCTTCCGCAAGCCAGGACTGTCGCCGATGATATCACCGAAATTGTGTCCGCTGAGGATTTCTTCATACAGGTAGGCGTTCTGATCCTGGAGTCGCCTCTCCTGCTCCATCCGTACGCGTTCAGTGATGTCGACAAACATCGTGCGTGTGCAATTGCCGCCAGCGGTCGGCCTGGACCACCACTGGACCCACACTGGCTTGCCGTTGTCCTTGCGGCGCAATTCGAGCACGACCTCCCCGGTGTCGGTCCCCCGTCCGACGGAATCAAGCGCCTCTTGCAGGCGGCGCTGAGCGTCGGGGGTATCGGGCACGAAAGACGTCCCGAATGTCCCGGAGATCTCTTCTGGCTTGAGGCCGAGGATCCTCATCGCGGCGCGGTTCGCATGGATGAAGCGGGAATCCAGGCCTTCATGCACGTAGGCGATCGGGGCCTCGTCGAAAAGATCGCGGAACCGCTCCTCGCTCTGCACCAGGGCTTCGTTTGCTTGACGCAGTTGCTCGCTGATCCTGCGCCCCGCCTGTTCGAGTTCGGAGACCTTGCTTACGCACAATTGCAGTTCCATCTGGTCCATGACCAGCGCAGCCAATTTCGTGAGCATCTGGGCTTCGGTGGTGGTTAGTTCGCGGGGTACACGGTCGGCGATACAGAGCGCCCCCAGATTAAATTCGTCATGGGTGCGCAACGGAGCGGCTGCATAGAAACGCAGGCCGAAAGGTCCGGCTACGAGCGGATTTGCTTGTGCACGCGTGTCATGAATGGCGTCGCGAATGTGATAAACGTCTGGCGCAAGAATCGCCGACGCGCACAACCCAGCCTCGCGCCGGGTCTGTTGGGTCTCGATGCCATGGTGCGACTTAAACCAGATGCGGCCGTGGTCCACCAGGCTGATCATCGCCATTGGAACCCGGAACAAAGCTGCCGCCACCTCTGCGATGTGATCGAACACTCTTTCCGGCGGAGTATCGAGGATGCGATACCGCCGCAGAGCCTCCAGGCGTTCCGGTTCGTCTTCTGGCAACAGGGCTTCCATTGCGGCAACGTACTGAGCGAAGGTCAAGGCAGCTGCGTGCGTGAGCTGTTATGCGAGTGTTACTGGCGTCAGTCAGTCAGATGCCTTCGTACGATAAAAGTTACTAAGAAAACTTCGCTGCCGAAAAGAAGACATATATGTGGTTTAGGAGCGAAAGTTTCCAAGAATACTGCTGTAACCTTCGGACGTATCCCGACTCTCATTGTGTGTTTGCTTGGCGAGTGCTTTCGTTTGATTATTAGGGCATGTTCACACTACACGGAGGGCCTCGACCGCAAAATACAGAAAGGCGAGGAAGACCACGTCCAGCTTTTCAAATCTGGAGACGATACGCCGGAACCTCTTGAGCCTGCGAAAAAGTCGCTCAATTTCATTGCTCTTCTTATATAGGGCTCGGTTGTACTGCCTCGGATTGAGGCGGTTCGATTTCGGCGGAACCACAGGAATCATGCCCAGATCCAATACCAGTTGTCGTGTTTCGTCGCTTTCGTATGCTCTATCCATGATCAACGGCAGACCTTCTGGCTTGGGTCCCAATTCATTCAGCAGTTCCCGGCCGCAAGGTGCATCGTGCTCGCTGCCAGAGGACAGTGCCAGGGTTATGGCCGTTCGAGCATTTGCGGCAACCAAATGAATCTTGGTGGTCCATCCGCCGCGTGATTTGCCAATGGCCTGCGGTCCGTTTTATTTAAGGCCCCGGTTCCATCCGGATGCACCTTGACGATGGTGGAGTTCAGCGAGAAGGCTTCAATCTTGATGCGCAAGATTTGCTCGAATTGAAGCCTCTCAAATACTCGATCCAGGACGCCGTTCTTGGCCCGGCGATTCATCCGCACGTAAATACTATGCCAATTGCCAAAGTGCTTGGGGAGCCCGCGCCACTTGCAGCCATGTTCGGCAACATACAACAGCGCGTTGAGAACCGTCAGGTTGCTTAAGCGCACGTTGCCGCGCTGCACAGGAAAACTGTCTTTGATTCTTTCGTACTGCTCGGCAGTTATTTCCATCTAACTCCAACCTACCCGAAGTAGATGTCATTAGTGTGAACACGCCCTAGTTCTGTATCGACGACACGAGCGTAGGACCGAGGCTCCTCAGGTGCGAGATGGAGCGATCAAGTCTGATCAAGAACGCGAGGCAAATTCTTCAGCGCCGAAATCCGGCGTTGAGCAAGTTCGTGCCGCCTGTGCGAACGTAATCGAGAAAACGACGTACGCATCCGGCGGAGCATCGAGGACGCGATACCGCCGCACGCCGCCAGGCGTTCCGGTTCGTGTTCTGGCAACAGGGCTTTCATAAGTTTGATAGGCGAAATACCTACGATTCGTCGTAAAACGCCACCGAAAACTCGTAGCCATACGATGCTTCGTAGTACGACCATCCATGGCGGATTTGCGGAAAGGTGCTTGTTTCCAACGACATAACTGGAATACCTCTCTGGCACGCAACGTGATTAATGCATGGATGCGCCACGCATATCACTCAGTGAGAACACACGAAAATGATGACCAAATCGGAAGTGCAGTTGTCAGAACTCGGGAATTTACAAGAAGATCCTTCGGCGTCGAAGCCGGTCAATCGCCATCCGTTCCTGAAGCGGGTGATCGGTGCCCTCGCCATTTGCGCCTTGTGGGGCGGAGTTGCCCCAGCTCAGGACCAGGACAAGGACGGCAGAAGCCCCATCGAGTTGCGGCGGTTCATCGGCCAGCAGGTCGGTGGACTCGATAAGCTGATCGTTCCGGATGACGCCCATCTTCCACCAGCGCGGCTACCTGATGGAACTATAACTAATGACCCGCGTTTCCAGACCACCGAGGCCAAGCGCTATCTCGGGAAATTGCTCTTCTTCGAGCCGACTCGAACGAGGCGAATTATACCGGCGTTCGGTGGCGTCCCCGAAACCGCAGGGACCGGCTCCTGCGGTGCCTGTCACCTGGGCGAGGTGGCGGGGAAAGCCGGCACACTCTTCAACTTCAACGTGGGCGGCGAAGGGCGGGGCTACACGGACGCCGCGGGGAACTTCATTCCACGCCGGCGCCCCCGGGTCGACATCCTCCCGCAGCTGCGGCAGACCCCTCTATTCCCTGGTGACGCGCTTGTGGACGAGCTCCCCACGCTTACGGACGTCTACCAGTTCGCGATAGGCGATCCCAGCCGCTTTGAAAAGCTACCGCCTCCTGGTATGCTCCTGGCAACCGGTCGACTCGACGCCTTGGACAGCGTAGCGCGACAAGTACCAAATATGGTCGGGGTCGCCTTTAACAATCGCCTCCTGTTGGGGGGGTTCGCAGGCGAGATCGACGCGTTACCCGGCGCCCTAAACCCGTTCAACTTTCCAGCACAGGAGAACGTGGCGCAATTGTTACTCGACGCTCACCGGATGTTGGACAATGACCCCCGCTTCGGCACCGTCCGCTTTCAGTCCGCCGCACTCGAGCAGATCGCGGCTTTCCGGAAGCTCTTCCGGGACGCGTTTCCCGAGGAGGCCGCCCAGTCGCCGGGCTGCGTCCCGGAATCTTCTCCTGCTCCTGGAGGTTGTGACCTCCTGATCAACGACAATACCATCTTACGAGCGACGGCGACCTTCATGCGAACGCTGGTTACTCGGAACACGCCCTTTGACAAATTCCTGGCCGGGGATAACGATTCTCTGACAGCCCAACAGCGGCGGGGAGCCGAGCTCTTCTTCACGGCCGCGAAGGATGGCGGCGCAGGTTGCTTCACCTGCCACAGCGGCCCAATGCTCAACAAGCAGGTGAACGACCCTGACGTGGCCGGAACCGGTCAATTCGTGGAAGAGAACTTCATCAATATCGGGCTGTCAGACCACCCGCTCCAGGCCTTGAACAGGGAGGCGAGACATGATCCCAACTTTATCGATAATGGACGGATGGAGATTAACGGCCTTGACAGCGGCATCTACGGGTTCAAGACCCCGACCATGCGGCAGATCAAGAACAGCAAGTTCTTTTTCCATAACGGCGCGTTTACAAATGTGAGAGACGTGGTGGAATATTTCAACCACGGCGTGGCACAGAACCCAGTGACCGGCGCCGCGAGTACGTTCTCGCTCCGCTTCTCGAATCCCCGTGGACCCGGCTTGACCGGCCTGGGCCTTAGCGACCGTCAAGTCGACGATATCACCGCTTTACTGGAGGACGGTCTCTTCGATCCCGCGTTCGTCAATTTCGATCCGAACTCGACAACAACAACGATGCAGCCGAACCGGCGAGACCTGACCTACTCGGTCTTCCGTCCGGACCTAGCGGCCCTGGGCGCGAAAGATGGATTCATGCCGAGCGGACTCCCCGTATCAGTCAATGATCCTCTTTCACGGCGTGATGCAGGTCTCGAGTTCCTGGACGTGACCTCGCACACCAAGGCTGTGGTGGCCAGCTTGACCAGAACTGGCAACCGGCAGCAGGACGTCTATAAGATCACCAACACCAACTCGTCAACCGTTATTGACACGCACCTCCTGATAGTAGTCCAGGGTCTCTCCAGTGGGCTCCGGCTGGCGAACGCCAGTGGGACCACGAGCACCGGCGATCCTTTTATCCGCGTGTTTCTGCCCAATGGTGTACTCCAACCCAATCAGAGCATCTCCCAGGCGTTGATCTTTGCCGGGCAACCCCAACGTTCGCTCCCTTCAGGGCCGGTACCGGTAACTCTCAAGCTCCTGTCGGGACAGGGCACTCCATAAGTCGTCCTATACTCATCCGAACGGGTGCAATAAAAGGGCGGGTCCGGTCCGGGCCCGCCTTAAATCAACACACTGACACTACGGCAAGAACTCACTTTGGTAAGACATAGAGGCCATTTCAATTGTCCAGTTGTTCAAAATGCCCCGCCGGTTCTGGCAACAGAATCGGCGGACCTCTCAAAATACACGAAATTAGGGTTGTCAGTTTCAGACTCTAAATTGCGATCGAAGATAGCTGACACGGATTCCTTCCCATTCGCCCTTTTGCCCGGCGGAAACTGTGTTTTTTGCTTTTCAAGGCAGCCTGAACGCTGGGTATAGAACGCTTGATGATGAAATCGCATCGCCTCTCGAACCTTTTCACTGGACGCAAACTCAGCGCCGTCGCGCTCTTTTTCTGCGTGGCCATGACTGTAGCAGTCTCCGCATCGGCGGTTCCGATTACGGGTGTCGTCACGAACGGCACGACGCGCCAACCGGCTGCGGGCGATCGAGTAGTGCTCATTGCACTCCGTGAGAGGATGCAAGAGATGGCCAAGACCACGACCGACGCCAAGGGCCATTTCTCGATCGAGGCAACGGACCCCGGCATGCATCTGCTCCGTGTCGACCACCAGGGCGCGACTTATTTCCAAGCGGCTTCGCCGAATACGCCGAATGTAGACATTCAGGTCTACGACGTTGCCAAAACCGTTTCAGGCGTTACCACCGAGGCAAGCGCCCTTCGGATTAAAACCGATCAGCTGGGGATGCAAGTCTCTCAGACCTTCTTCATCAACAACATCTCCAATCCCCCTCGCACTCAGTTCAGCGATCACTCCTATGAGATTTACCTTCCGCCCGGCGCGAAGGTCGATGCCTCAGAGGCTCTGGGACCCGGAGAGACGCCGGTGCAGGCTTTCCCGGTCCCGCTGGCGGACAAGAATCACTATGCATTCGCTTTTCCACTCCGGCCGGGTGAAACCGTGCTCCAGCTCCAGTATCATCTCCGCTATTCCGGCAGCCTGGCTTTCAATCCGCGGCTGACAACACCAGCGACGACCTTCATCGTGATGATGCCGAAGAGCATGACCTTCAAGCCGGGCGAAGGAACCTCGTTCGAGCCGAGTGACAGGTTTCCCGGGGTGCAGACTTATCTCGTCCGCAATGTAAGCCCTTCTCAGTCACTGGCCTTCACCATCTCAGGCATGAGCTTAATGCCGCGAGATATCCAAAATGCAGAACAGAACCAAGGCGGTCCGAATGGCGCGGGGCCAGGAGCTGATACAAGTCAAAGTGCGGGCGATCAGGCTGCGGTCAACAACCGCTTTGGCATTGGCCTTGCCAACCCTATCGGCACGCCCGACCTCTTGAACAAGTACAAGTGGTGGATCCTCGGCGGAATCGCTCTCGTCTTCGCTGTTGCGGTAAGTTTTCTGCGTCGTAAACATGCGGATGCTGGAACAGCCAAGCCGCCCTTGGCGCAAAGCGCCCCTAGTGCTGCAGCGAGCGCCAACAGTCGATTGACCGCCCTCAAGAATGAGCTCTTCGCGCTCGAAACAGATCCCGTGCAAGGAAGGGTCTCGGAAGCTGAGTACGAAGACCTCAAATCGGCCCTGGAGTTGACCCTACGTCGAGCTCTAAGCCGCTAGATTCACAGGCTGAGGTTCAAGCCGATCAATAATGTAGATGGGCGACGCCTGTGGCACGACGCAACGAGGTTTAGTGACGAGCACCAAGTTCCTTCATCGGAAATCGGGAGATGCCACCTTGAGTCGTACGCTCCCGATTCCCCAGCTCACGCGTACTTGGTCAAACTTCTGGACTTGATTCCCAGTGCTACGCCGCCGACGCGAGCGGTCAATGAACTTGACTCGGCACGCGAAGCGTTTGGAGGGGGGATCTTGTACGTGTGGTTCGCCATAATTCAGATCTGTCGTGATTTCAACACTTTCCACAAAACGGTGCCTCGGGTCGTCTGCTATAAAATTCGCATGCTCCGGCTCCTGTTCGACAGTCGTTCTACTCTCGACGTGATCTCCTGCTGGAGAACCTGGTCCTACGCCAACAGCTTTTGGCCTTGAAGCGGCGAAGGCCGAGGCCGCGAGCCTCCCTCGTGGATCGGCTGTTCTGGGTCGTGATCGAACAGTTTTGGTCACACTGGAAGGAGGCTCTAGTGATCGTCACGCCAGAGACGGTTGTCCGTTGGCATCGAGCCGGGTTCCGACTGTATTGGAACTGGCTTTCTCGGCATCAGAGTGTGCCGGGACGAAAACGAATCAGCACAGAGCTTCGAGATTTGATCTTTCGCATGGTTTCTGAGAACCCGACCTGGGGTGCGCCGCGCATTCATGGAGAACTGCTGAAGCTGGGCTTCGATGTTTCGGAACGAACCGTCTCGCGCTGGGTGCAAATGGCACCCAAGGGTCCGGGACCAGCGAGGCGATGGAAATCTTTCCTGCACAATCACCGCGAAGCCATTGCCGCGATGGACTTCTTCACGGTTCCCACACTCTCCTTCGGTGTTCTGTATTGTTTCTTCGCGATTGCACATGACCGCAGGCGCATCTTGCACTGCAATGTCACGCGGCACCCAACCGGCTTCTGGATCACGCAACAACTCCGCGAGGCGTTCCCTTATGATCACAGGCACCGATTCTTGCTTCATGATCGGGACAGCAAGTTCGGAGAAGACGTCGGCAGCGCCGTCGAAGCAATCGGACTGAAGGCGATCAGAACCTCGTTCCGCAGCCCTTGGCAGAATGGCGTCGCGGAACGTTGGGTCGGAAGCTGCCGGCGAGAATTGGTGGATCACGTGATTCCGCTCAATGAGCGCCACCTGAGGCGCGTACTGTCGGAATACGTTCGCTATTATCACCTCGACCGCACTCATCTCGGCCTAAAGAAGGACACGCCCAGCGTGCGAACAAGGGCAAAGCTACATCCTGGCTCACGTGTTCGGTCTGTTCCACGGCTCGGCGGCTTGCACCATCGCTATGATTGGGCCGCATAGCATCAGCAGTTTCGGTACTCCACTTCCGAATGCAACGAAAAAGCTCAGTTGAACTATCCGCGCGCGCCGGGGGCGGCCCTGCCTCGGCCGGCATCATTCATATGAAACCCCATGTCGACTCGCGAGATTAAAGACACCGTTTGATACTGAACGCGGTGCGCGAATCGTGCGTTTTTCAATTTTGGCGAGGGACAACTCTGCAATTGACAATATAAAGGAGCCGGAAAAACGAACAGGAATGACGCCATGCACAGTCAGCATCCCACGCCGGAGGCGGCAGGGAAAGGTTGATTCCTCAAGGGCCTGTGGAAAAACCCGGCTGCTCAAGCTCCAGAAGCCTTCAAAGACCATGCAATCCGGCAAAATATGAGACCCCACTAACCCGCCGATTTTGTTTCGCTTATGTGCTTCCGAAGAGGTTTTTGCGCACCACAACCCACTCCGAAGCGGCAGAATTCGCGGTGAGTGGATTTTGACCGTTTCAAGCCGATGGCTGGCGACAAGGATTCCTGCTGACCCTTGGGTTTTTCGGTGCTGAATCTAAACGACTTCGGAGAGGGCGCCGGGTACAATCGTTATAGGGAGTTCGTGGAGTCCAAGCGAAAGGCCGCCTGTCCCCAATTTCTGACCCGCATTCTTGAAAGTATCACTCGTGGCGCAATGCGGTCATTGGATCGATCTGCACAGCCCGACGCGCGGGCACGTATGACGCCCCAAGCGCCACGGTCACCAGGAAAAGAGTCACCCCTACGAGAGTCAATGGATCGTTCGCCGTGATGCCGAAAAGCAAGCTCGACGCTAGCCGCGCCGTCGCCATCGCACCAGGAAGCCCGATGCCGATTCCTGCGGCCACCGGCGTCATCCCCAGCTTGAGGGTGAGCCTCAGTACATCGCGCGGCGCGGCGCCGAGCGCCACACGCACGCCGATCTCATGCGTGCGCTGGCTCGTGGTGTACGACACCACACCGTAGAGACCGACCGCGACCAGCGCGAGGCCAAGCATTCCGAAAATTGCTGCGAACAAAGCGCCCACGCGCACCAGAAAAAGGCCGTATCCACCGCCAAGAGCTCGTGTCATGCTCTGCACGTCGAACAACACGAGCTCCGGTTCGCGCGCGTGAATGATTCGGTCGATCGACAGCATCAGCGTCTCAGGCGGCACCGACGTACGCACCTGCAACACTCGAAGTCCCGTGTAGAACTGCGCGAGAGGCACGTAGAAGTAAGGCTGTGGATCCTCGAAGAGCAGGTGATACTTGCCGGTCTTTGTCACACCAACAACCTCAACCCACGGCCCTTCATCCCCGGTATAGCTGAAGCGCTCGCCGAGGGGATCTCGACCTGGCCACAACTCCTCGGCAAGACGCTCGTTCACGACCGCCACGCGCCGCGCTCGTTCGTCGTCTTCCTCCGTAAAGCTTCGTCCGCGGATGATCGGAATACCCGTCGTAGCGAAGTATGCGGGGCTAACGGCGTTCATCCCAGCTAACGGCCGATCGTGCGCGTGGGTCGGCCGCCCCTCGATGTCGATTGTTTGCCTTGTGTAGATGTAACCCATTGGAATTGTGAACGAAAAGCTGAGATCCTCGACGCCGTGAACGGCGTGCACGCGCTGCTCGATATCTTGAAAGAAGGCCCGCCCTTGTGCCTCGGTGTACCCGAGCTGTCCCACATCCATGTGGACGTTGAGCACGTTACCTGGTCGGAAGCCGAGGTCCACGTGCTCTGCGCGCGCCAAGCTGCGGACAAACAGCCCTCCTCCGACCAGAAGAACAAAACACATGGCGATCTGCGCGGCGACCAGCGTGCCGTGCACGCGGTGCCGACCGTCGCTCATGAGAAAACCGTCTCGGCTGTCACGCAGCATCTCATCCAAATCAACGCGTGACGCCCGCAGCGCCGGAACTAAGCCAGCGATTATTCCGGCGAACAGCACAAGCATTGCCGCGTACACGAAGACCCGCCAGTCGAGATGAAAGTCAAACCACACCGGCAAGTCGCCCGGCAATTTGGTCCTTGCGAGCAAACTCCCCGACCAAGCACCCAGTAGCACACCCACGATTCCGCCGACCGCCGCGAGCATCAGGCTCTCAGTCAAGAGCTGGCGGACGATACGCCCGCGCCCTGCGCCCAGCGCCGCACGAATCGCGATCTCTCGCTGTCGACCGACCGCGCGAGCGAGGAGAAGATTCGTCACGTTCATTGCGGCCACGACCAGAACAAGGCCAACCAGGACCGTCATGATGGCGATGCCGACCGCGTTGGTTCGAGCATTGTCTTCTTCGGGTCGCGCGAGCCGCTCGGGTAGCACCTTCACAGCGACGCCCTTGTTCGTGGCCGGGAATTGCTGCTCCAGTCGCGCCGTCACGACATCCATCGCTGCTTGCGCCTGCGCCATCGTCACCCCCGGTCGCAGTCGTGCCACCACATGAAGCAAACGTGCATCCCTCTGATCCAAGTTACTTCTGCCTGCCCAGTTCACTGGCAGGTAGAGCTCAGAGCTTGAAAACGCAAAGGTACCGACGAACTCAGGAGGCGCCACACCAACGATCGCGAGCGGCCGACCATTCACCTTCGCGGTTCGCCCCACAATCAAGGGATCCCCACCAAATCTTCGGCGCCACGTCGAGTAGCCGAGGACCACGACCGGGTCTGCGCGGCCAGGATCTCCCTCCTCGGCGCGGACCATGCGCCCGAGAGCAGGCCGAAGATCGAGCAACGGGAAATAATTTCCCGTCACCCACGTGGCCAGCACCCTTTCCGGTCGACCGCCTTTAGTTGTAAGCCCGACAAATCCAACTGTGTAACCAGCGATGTCCTCGAACACATCGCCAGTCGCGCCACGGTAATCCTGAAGATCGGGAAACGAGACGCCGCGCAAGCCGTCGGTCGATAAGCGTTGCGTTGCAAGGACGGTCAGGCGTTCACTGTTTCTGACTGGCAGTGGTCGGAGAATGAAGGCGTTGACGACGCTAAAAACGGCAGTGTTGACGCCAACGCCGAGCGCAAGCGTCAGAACGGCAATGAGCGTGACACCTGGGCTCTTCATCAACATTCGGGTCCCGTAGCGAATATCCCACCAGAGGGTTTCCATGCCTCTTCCCCGCAAGATCCTCGGCTTAGAAATGCACGTCCAAGCGGCAGAGAATGTCCAGACCGTACCTCACAGTATTTGAAGTATTTGGGCTGGCGTAACCCATTCTAGCCATTCCGTTCGGGTCTGCATAATAGAGCTTGCGAACACAGCTAGCGGTGATCAACATAAAACGTGCCTCTCAAAAAGTCTACGCTCTTGGCAAAGTTCCCGTGTCACGGGCGGCTCTTCCACAACCAGGTCAGGGAAGAGTTTCGCAAGTTGTTGGCTGCACGATATGCTCACTAAATAGGTAATCTCGCGGGCGAAAAGCCCGGCTCGGTGTCGACGACGAGCAAAGATAGCATCCCATTCTTCTGTCATTCATAGCCGGCTCCGATTTTGAACGGCACACTAAACGAATCAGTTACCCGCGTGCCGACATCTCAAGAACAAGCCCTGGCGGCGATCCGTAGCCATCAATTCAGCGCTCGGGCGGATCCTGGCTGCAGCGCCGAGAGAATCAGCTTCTCAACCTTGCTCCACACCGCCGGATCCAGGTCTATGCGCGTGTGAGCTCCGCGAAAGACCTTCTTGTGCCAGGGCACGCCGGAGAGATCAATGGCCCGGTCGCGGTAGCTGAATTGGAAATTGCCGACAATTTCTGTTTTCCGCGGGTCTTCCGCCGCTATTAGTCCGCGGCCGCGCACGAAAAACCCATCGCGCTCAAAGAGGTTGGCCGCGGCGGCAACGTTGGAGGGAATGATCTCATCGTTGCGGCCAACGCTATCCACCTGGACGGTCAGCATCACCGGAATATCGAGCCTCTTCAGTTCCCGCGCGAACTTGACGACGGCGGCGCCGCCGAAGCTCTGTCCGTAAAGAATCAGGCGCGCGGACTCGCGCTCGCGCGAGTCCAGTTCTCCGTCGCGGTCCCGGTCGAAGGCGCTGCGCACGAGTTCCAGCGCCACCCCCCTTTTCCGGTTCTCGACTGTTGCCACCTGCACGCCGGGGAGGCTCATCTCGCGCAACTTTTTCGCCAGCCGGCCAACTCCGGGCCGCACGTCGTCCCACGAATCGCGGCCGCCCATGAAGCCCAGGATGAGCGCGTCCGGCTGCCCGATCGCGCCCGGCTCTCTGACTTGATGCAACCTCTGCTCGATCGGGGCCGGCGGACTGACGTGGAGCCCCTCCCCGCGCCAGGTACAACCGCCCAGCAACGTAGCGAAGAAGCACGCGATGAAACTGTGATTGCTCACGGCCACACCTGCAGCCGAACCATCAAGATTTTACAATGTTGATCCGCGCGAGGAGGTTGCCCGCGTGACCAGGCGGTCGCATTTTACTATCCCTCAGTTAACCGCTCACAATGCTGCGCGTAGAATCCTTCGAGGAGGAAGAGGCGCACAACGAAATAGCCGAAAGAGTCTCCACTCCGGCTCCTCGCCTGCTTGAGCAGGTTTCAGGTGCCTAAGGCCGGCGCGGCTCTCCCAATTTCGCTGCTATCGTTTGCATTTCGGAAGCGTCCAACGCCGCACTGTGTACTTCGCTGAACTGCAACAGCCGCTGGATTTCGGCAGTGAAGTGCTTACCCCGAGCTTGTTATCCTCTTTTGGTACGCCGCCGCCCGATCGCAGTCTTCTGCATGCGTTGCTGGCCGGGGGGGAGACTAACCTAGCTCTCGACTCTTTCAAAAGGAAAGGTTGGGTTATGCGTTTACGGCCTAATGTGTCTACCCCACTTCCGCGTAATCCATTGTACGGGAGCCACCCAGCGAGGGTTCTGGTTCTTTGGTTTCCGAGCTAGGGCTGATCCTTTCCGCAGCCTGTCCGGGGCGATGGATGTCAATCTTACCTTTGAAAAAGGCCCCGTCTTCGATGATTATGCGCTGTGAAATCACGTCTCCGGTAAGCGATCCTTCACTACGAACGTTCAAGCACTCGCTGGCGTTAACATTGCCAACAATCTTGCCCTGCACAACGACTTCACGCGCAGTGATCGTGGCAGCAACTTGTCCGTTGCGACCAACGGTTACACGATTTCCAGGAAGATTGATCGAGCCTTCGACCTTGCCGTCAATGTAGAGTGATTCCGAACCCGAAACCTCGCCCTTGATGACAAGGGACTTACCAATCGCGGCACCCTGTTCCGCTGTAGCAGCGTTGGCCTCCGGCAGTGTCTTCTGCTGATTATTCTGGTTCAACATTTTCTCCGTCCTCATTGCCTCCATCTCCGTGCGGCTATCCGACAAGGAGGCAGCTTTACCGAGTGCGAAGCGTAGTATTATCTTTGGCTTCACGCTAGTAACGAAAGTAATTGTGCGCTTAGTGCTTCACCGAGCTTCGTGGGAACAGTTGATCGAATTCCTTGAATCAAGTCCGCTTTTCGGAAGCAAAGCAATTCAGCCACGGTACAGCTTCCGGTACGCCTTCACGGCCCGTTCGTAGATCGTCTTCGCCAAGCGCCGGGCAGGCCACGGTCTACGAAGAAATCAAAACATCCGCTCGTCTGAAGAGACGGGCGGCGCATCCTTAGTCCGTCTCGATCCTAACGCGACGGCGCTTGTGTTGTGAGATCCAATAACTGAGAGGAAGCGACCGAAGTAGCTTTGAGAAAGAGTTCCTAGGGAATAGCCTCGAACCTAGCCGCTCCTACCTCTACCGTTCGACACGCGCATTCCCCACAAACAGAAGAGCAACGACTGCTTCCGACTCTAGCACCAAGCCATTCCTCCATGGGTCTGCCCGCGATCCAATGCGGTTGGACTCGGAGGGGTTGGCTCTGAATGATTTTTCGTCTATCTCTTTGATCTCGACGGTTGGCTCAATGCCCACGGGGCGGAGCGCCTTCTTGAGTTTACCGATGGCCCGCTGCATTTCCTGATTACGTGGTATTGCAGCGATCACACGTCTTCCCATCTCAACTCACCAATCTCTGCCAAATTATTGGTAACGATTTCACAACAGCGATTATCTTTCTCAGGCATCCAACCCGGAATGTTTTTGCCTGGCCAGCAGCCTTTAGCCTGGACGATACTCGTCCGCACTATAACCCGCAAGGGCGTACCATCGATCGCCCGGTGGATGCAAGCAAAATCAGCCCATCGTCGCACGGACGAGTACGGTGTAGTACTGCCCGGTGTCAGACGCTAACAAAGTGGCTCACCGTGGCGTGTCGCCAATGCACCCGATAGGTTCCAAGCGACTGCGGATTCGTCCACGCACTTGAACGGTTCACGGGGAAGCTGAAGAACGGGCAGCAATCTGATTTGTGGCCTCGTTCAACGAGCGGTATGCGCAAGATTGACGGGAAATGGCTAATTGTCCACGATCACGCGTCTGTGTCTATCGACTTCGAGAGCGGTAAAGCAGTGCTCGGCCTCAAGCCATAATCCACTCCCATGCCAAGCGATTTCTTAGTGAACGAATGCTAGAAAAAAGGCGCGTTCGTCGCCGGATCACCTCGCGCTTGATTCAGTGAACCGCTGGTGATAATGTGAGCTGGAGTCTGGGAGGAGGACTCGGGGATGAAACGACCGACCGAGCGCCAACTCAGACCTCAAGGGACACGAAGTAGGCAGTAGATCCGCCGAACACCCACGACATCCTCTCTCCCGCCTGCGGGGAAAAGCCTGAAATCCCAAAACAGAACTTTGGGGGCCATTTTTCCCAAGACTCGATGATCGCGTCAATTTTTCCAAGATTGGAGGATGAAGGTATGTGTTGGTTCTCGGCTGAGTACGCAAATCAGGTAGAAGAGGCCAAGGCGGGACAGCGCCTTGCCATCAAAACAATGAATTGGCACGCGAACTGGGTAGTTTGTGAGACCGATCTCGAAACCGCAAGACCTTGTCCGGTTTGCCTGATAGACCGGACCAGGGTCCTGTTCCGGTTCTCCGAAAATCAGGAAGCGTCGCTCCACCTCGGCTCCGAGGCCGAGGCGGTTTTCAAAATGCTAAAACGGCCAAAGCGGGACATTTTCGAGTTCGCGGACGGCAGGCAAATTCCATTGGGCGACTTGCCTGCCGGTCTGATTTTTGACGTCCTCGTTGTCCCCGGCTCCGAACAGCTCTCGGCTATTCTTGAAGAGGAGGCGGCCTTACAGGACAGGGAAGAGAGCGAGAAAGAACCACTCCTTGTTCGATTGCTGGCCCGTTTCTAGATGCTCGGGTAAGAAGCAATCTGCAGCATTACCGTGTTTGCAATGGAATGCTACATGTGGGTCATCGATGACTCTGGCCTAGCTTGAAAAGAGGGCGGAGTGCTCTTCCGCCCTCAATCACTAAGCTGACGCCCCGTTCAGTGCCGTCATCGTGCGATTTCGAGGCATGTCTTGGTTGTGCCCGCAGTGTCGTCAGCTTTTGTACTTTGGTTGAGCCATTCAGCAAGTGATGTGCAAGACGGCGTTGGTGTCAGCGGGCTGCTGCCTCAGTAGCTCAATGGCGCGCGTTGTCGGCACGATGAACAGCTTGATCTTGCGGTGCCGGGCTTCCTCCTTGACCTGGTCCATCACCGGCAGAGCACCAGTTTTGGACTGGGTCGCCCAGCGGTCTCGCACCGTTCAGAAGATAGAGCAGTTTGACCTAAAGCCCTCCGGAGATGTGGCGGTCGTCAGAGGCATCTATTCCATGAGCGGCCAAGATGGAAAGGTTCTCGCGCGCTATCAATTCATGGATGTATTCATCTATCGGGAGGAACGGTGGCAGGCCTTGATGCGCGAGATAGCAGAACTACCGATCAAGTAGAAAGCTTCTCAGAGAAGGGATACGCCGAGTTTCAAGCTTCAGCTTGTAGGAGGATTATCCTGCTATGGTGCTCGGGTGTCATGGCTCAGTGGCAAGATCAAAACGCCCAGTGATGTGCGTTCTTCACATCCGGACATCTTGAGGCGGTCCAAGGAATCACGGGCGGCGCAATCATGAGCTCAAGAGAATGGACACGCACTGACTGAATGAACTTCTCAGCCCGAGCTTGCCAGCAAAAGAGGAGGTGTCCAGGATGCCGATCTGGACAGTAGACACATGGGAAGTAAGGCCCGGGAGAGAGTCACACTTTTTGCAGAACTGCAGGGCCCTCAATCCAGAGTTGCTGACCCTGTTCCGGGACCTTGAGAAACTAGGGCTCTTTTGGTCCCCAGCTAAATGGGAAAGTCGGGACACGCTTAATGAGTGGCGAACAAGCACTCGATACAACATCGCTCTGTCCATCGTTAAGGACGACGTACTCGAACACGTCACTCACTTGATGGAAAACGTTCCGGAATTCCCCCCGCGCCGGTGACTATTCAATCGAGCCAGCGAACATGAACGTGAGGCGTCTACAGGAAGACGATTAAGGTCGGTCATTGCGGTTATCGACGACTGGTGGGGCGGCCTAGAACCAGTCTCATACATGCCTCAGCAAGATCTTGATACAGCCTAGCCGGACCATGCCAAGAAAGTTTTCCGCATGGTATTCCCAGCGGATGACGAGCCGACGAAACCAGTGCGGCCAAGCGAAGAGCCGTTCTTCTTCTGCGGCGTCAATCCCCTAAAGGAGTACGCAATTTCGGAGCTTGAGCGGTGCGCGGAAGATGCCTCAAATGAAGGGCGTTAAATTGCATTTTGCCAATTCGGGAGTCGACATCCGCAATCCTGAGCACTTGGCGAAAGTTCAGAAATTCTTCCGAGCTGCAAATGACCATAAGCTCGCGATCGTCGTGCACATTCGTTCTCTCCGCCGAGATTACGGGAGGAGAGACGCTGAAATCTTCATCAACGATGTCCTCCCCGTGGCGCCCGATATTCCGATTCAAATCGCGCATTTGGCAGGATCAGGACGGGCTACGGTCCAGATGCGGCAATGGCGACATCTGCTGAGGCAATTACGTCCGGAGATAACCACACGAGAAACGTATACTTTGATGTAACGAACTGCGTGACCCTCAAGGACGATCAGTCCCAGGAAGAACTAGACCTGATAGCTAAACGTCTCCGGCAGGTGGGCTGAAGCGGATATTCTTCGGCTCTGACATGTCTACAGACCGAAACCCGCCAATGGGTCCCTGGTGGGTCGCGCTCAGGAGGAAGTTGCCATTGACGAACGACGAATTGAATGTGATCGCTAACAACGTCCCATCATACATGCGGTGACGATTGCGGACTAACACGTCGCGCCGACGCATCGCGCCGTAACACGTAAAGAGGACGCCACAGCTTGTTGGCCAACGCGAGTATGTTTCATAGGAGGCGTAAATGACTCGATCCACACTGCTTGTTCTCGCGACCGCGCTGACGCTCTTGTTTCCTGGGGGCGCGTCAGCTCAAGTCAAGCACTATCCGCTGGAGGCTACCGACGGCGTTCGCTTGCACAACGTGGCTGCCGAGCCAGCCATGCTTCAAGGCAAGAAGGGGTTGCGGGTCACCTTTTCGGAAGAAACCGTGCGACGGTTCAAGGCTATGACGCCCGAGGAACAGGCCGAGGCACAGGCCCGCGTCGGGCAGTACGCCGTCATCGAGGGCCTCGAGTTCGCCAACGGCGTCATCGAGGCCGAGATTGCCGGTGCACCTTCACCAGGAGCGCCTGTGCCTGGCTTTGTGGGTATTGCCTTCCGACTGCAGAACGGCACCTATGACGCGTTTTACCTGCGTCCCGCCAACGGCCGTGCCGAGGATCAAGAACGACGGAATCATGCCACCCAGTACGTCTCACACCGCGACTGGCCGTGGTTTCGGCTTCGCAAGGAGTTCCCGTCCAAGTACGAATCGTACGTAGACCTCATGCCGGACATGTGGACGAAGATTAAGATTGAAGTTCATGGCGAACGTGCGCGTCTTTACGTCCAAGGCCAGGAGCAGCCCACGCTGATCGTCAATGACCTCAAGTCGGGGGCGCAAGGCAAGGGAGGGGTTGCGCTATGGATCGACCAAGGCACCATCGCGCATTTCCGGAACCTAACTGTGAAGCTCGATCCAGACGGGAAGAAGAGTCCGCCTGTACGCTAAGCGTCACCGGTTGCAAAAAAGTCTCTACTCGATCAGAAGGGGACCGATATGACAATGCTTCGCGCAACGGTAGTTGTGTTCGCGTTCGGACTCATTTCAGTGTTCGTGGCTAGCCGCGCGCAAACACAGAATGTGTCGCTGCAAGCAGAGTTGCTCGAAGAACTGGTCGGAGCTGAACATGACAATGCACAAGATCGCTGCCGAAATGCCTGCGGACAAGTACGGCTTTCGACCTACAGAGGCACAACAGACGTTCGGTGAGCGGACGGTCCACATTGCAACCGTGAACGTGGCGCTCCTAGGTTCACTCGACGGGACAGCAACGCTGAAACCCACGATCGATCCAAAGGCGACGACCAAGGACGCCGCCATCAAAGCATTGGACGATTCGTTTGATTACGGTGCCGCTCTGCTGAAACAGCAGACTGATCAGACGCTGCTCGATCAAGCCGTTGTCCTGATTGTGTTCTATGCCGGTGTGAAAGGCATGCCCCTGGCATCAATGTATTGATGCAAGGCCCTTGCACCAGTCTAAAACGGAGAACGATGCAGATATTCAAGCGGGGGTTGGGGATCCTGATCATTTTCGCGATTAGCGGAATGGGCACGACATGCGCACAGAGCGCAATAGACAAACTTCAACCGCTTGTCGAAACATCGGCGCGCAGACTAGCAATCGCAAAACAGCTCGCACTTGCAAAATGGGATAGTCAAGCTCCGGTCGAGGATGCGGCTCGCGAGACACGGGTCATAACAGACGCCGTTAAGGACGGAGAATTGAGGGGCCTGGATCGAACGTTTGTTGTAAAGTTTTTCGCCGCGCAGATCGAGGCCAACAAGTTCATTCAGTACTCCCTATTAGCAAACTGGCATCGAGTCGGCAGAGCGCCAGCGCATAGGCTGATCAATCTAGCCACTCTCAGGCGGGAGCTGGATCGATTGCAGGCAGGCCTAATCCAAGAATTGGTAGACACGGCGCCAACCCGTGCTAGTTCTGCATGCCCTGCTGACACCGCGAAGGCGGTCGGGAAATACTCGAAAGCCCATAAACTTGATGCCCGCTCACTGTTGGCGATCGCACTGGATCGAGCTTTGGCTGCGACCTGTACCTTTTAAGTAACCCATACCCAGGTCTTCAAGTTCTGAGACCACCAAAATCGAAAAAGCGCAGTCTCCGGGAGGACTCTGTACAAGATGAAGTGGCCTTGGCGGCCACTTTTAGGTCGGCAAAATGGGCGATTGTTCCTTGCCCCACCCAAAGCGCAATACCGCCACGCCCCAAACCCCATCGCAGAAAAGAAGGACAATCAACGAATAGTGCTCATCTCTGGACTCGCTGCTGCAATCGTCGTAATTGGGGTGCTAGTTTTTTTTCGGTTGAGACCGAGGCCGATAATTGGCGAGAACCAATACCAGCAGCAGACTGCTCCGCCGGCGGCGTCCCAGTCGAGTGATCTAAAGCCGAGCCCAGCGCAGCCTCCAAGATTGACAACCGAGGAACTCTTTAAGCAGGCCTCCCCGAGCGTTGTCTTAATCCAGGTATTCAACAGCTCGGGATTGTTGCAGTAATGATGGCGCTGCTGGTCGCGGGCTCTTCCCAGTTCACCTTTGCCCGGACCCGACCGTACCGTTACGGATGTCCTAGCCAAATGCGCCCGCGTCGTCTCCAACAGCAGTAGGGGCGCAGTAATGGATTGAACCTCAAGCCAGCGTATGCACTCGTTCAGCAGATGGAGTGGTGCTCTCAGCAGGGAACCACAGACTAAAAGCTGAGCCTTCTCCGACCTTGCTGGTGCACTCGATGGTGCCATGGTGCGCGCGAATAATAGCCTGTGCAATTGCCAGCCCCAATCCTCCGCTCCGGCTTTCTTCGTTGGGATCGGGTGCAGCCCTATAAAAGCGTTCAAAGATATGCGGCAGGTGTTCAGCAGCTATTCCTATTCCCTGATCCCGTACAGTTACGCGTAGCCGTGTTTCAAAGATCTCAATTCCAACGTGAATGGTTGTAGCAGGCGGGGAGTATTTGATCGCGTTCTCCAGTAAGATGAGGAATAGTTGTCGTAGTAGCGCCTGATCGCCTGCAAACGGCGCCTCTCTCCAGCCGAGCCTCTCAATCCTGATGTTCTTGCGACGGGCGCCGGGAGCGGCAATTCCACAGGCTTCTTCCAGTACCTCGTCCAGGTACAAGGGCTCAACTGATAAACGAAGCTGGCCGGCATCTGCCATGGAAAGAGTAAACAGGCCTTCAACAATTCTGGTCAGCGCCGCCAGTTCGCCCTCAATAATGCGCAATGTGCTCTGGTACTCCTGTGGAGATCTTTCCTGTTCGATCAGGTAATGGGTTTCACCACGCAGGACGGACAGCGGTGTTCGCAGTTCGTGGGAAGCATCGGAGACAAACTGACGCATCTGACGAACAATGGCATCTACGCGATCGAAGAGCGCGTTGAATGTATTTGCAAGCTGCCCGACCTCATCATTGGGATTGGTCACTGGAAGAGAGCCGAGGCGTCCCGTCTGAATTGGATCGGAAATGGTTTCCGTGAGAGCCGCCGCGCGCTGGGTAAGATCAGTGATTGGACGAAGAGCGCTCCCCACATACCAGGCAGCAATTGCCGCCGTAAGCAGCAGACTCAATACCCAGATGCCGAACAGAGTGTCACGAAACCGCCACTCCGAGTACTGAATTTCGGTGGTGGGCTGAGCTATCACAAACCACAACAAACGGTGATCGGTCTCGAACGGAATGAGCGCCGCTCTTACGGAACCATGCGGCCCGTCAAGGCTGCGAAAAACGACAGATCGGGATTCCGGCAATGGTCCAATCCGAGCATTCATGCCGGGATCAACATTCTTAGAGCGATTCAGCAGCCGCCCGGACTGATCGAAAACCAGCAACATCTGGTCCTGCAGATTGAGTTCCGAGATGTCATCTTTCTGTGGATCGGCGCTGAGATCGGCCATAGTCGGCTTGGCAGCATGAACCAAGTCGAGGTCCAGCTCTGCCTGAATGGTCTTAGCGAAGATGGAGTAAACGGTGGCGCAGGTTATCGCCATCAACACGCCGACGACAAAGCAAAACAGCAGCATCATACGGAGCCGAAAATTGAGTGGCGGAAGCATCTACTCAGCGCCCAGCCGATATCCAACGCCGCGGACTGTCTGGATCAATTTTTCAGGATGTTCCTGATCTATTTTCTGCCGCAGGCGGTTAATGTAGACCTCAACGAGATTGGTTTCCGTGTCGAATCCATACGACCACACGTGCTCGATGATCTCCGAACGCGTAACCGGTTGCGGCGCCCGCAGAAGCAGCAGCTCGAGCAACGAAAATTCTTTTGATGTCAGTGACACGTCCGCGCCGGACCGCGTCACGCGGCGACGCTGCCGGTCCACTTCCAGGTCTCCGCAATGCAGGACGGCGCTGCGGTTGTGCAGCCCACGACGGGTGAGTGCTCTGACGCGGGCCAGTAATTCAGCCACGGCGAAGGGTTTGGTAAGGTAATCATCAGCGCCCGCATCCAATCCTTCTACCCGGTGCTCCACCAGGCTGCGCGCCGTTAACATCAATATGGGAGTTTCCACTCCGGCGCTGCGCAGCTCGCGGCAGACTTGCAGGCCATCAATGGTCGGCAAGCGCACATCCAGCAGAATGGCATCGAACGTCATCCGCGAGGCAATGTTCAGGGCGAACTCGCCATTTTCAGCCAACTCTACCTGGAACCCGTTTTCACGAAGCGCACGTGCAATAAACCGGGCGACTTTGCGCTCATCCTCGACCAGCAGGATATGCATGTCCCGAAAATATGCCTTCTGGCGGCCCCCCTGTCAAATACAGCAGCACCAATACTCAATCTTCACCAGCTCTCTCCGCTCTGCAAGTCTCGCGTGACTATCAAACAGGCGGTAAAGCCGCTGCATGCGCTCGCAACGGATTACTAAAATTTAATCTGGGATTAACCCGCGATGTAAGCTACAACTGATTGCGGCAAGCGCGGATGAAGCCGCCTTTGTGGCTGCGACCTCTCCTAGGAGCCTACATGCCCGCTTTTGATCTGAATCCACTCTCCGCAGCAAAGCGGTTATCGGGTCCGGCAACACATGTTCGATGGTACGTAATGGCATGCATCGTTCTCGTGACCATGTTGAACTACCTCGATAGGCTGAATTTTAGCATCGCGGGGAAATACATTCAGGACGAGCTTTCCTTAAGCACGCAAACCATGGGTTGGGTCTTCAGTGCTTTTCTTCTCGGCTACGCCTTGTGCCAGGTCCCTGGTGGCTGGGCAGGCGACAAATATGGGCCTCGCGATGTTATGACCGTTGCCATCCTGGTGTGGTCAATCTTCACTGCGTTAACGGGGCTGGCCCCGGATTTGCCCACAACCCGTCTTGTGAGCGTGGTTGGCTCATTGATCGTTGTGCGTTTCCTGGTGGGCGTAGGCGAAGCTGCAAACTCGCCAAACAATAACAAGATCGTCTCCAATTGGATTGGCACACATCACCGCGGCTTTGGCAGCAGCTTCACTATCCTAGGAATTGGATTAGGCGGCTCGATGACTCCGCCGCTGATTGCCTGGGTCATGCAGCACTGGGGTTGGCGCTCATGCTTTTATTTATCGGGACTGCTTGGGCTCTTCGTAGCCCTCGTGTGGCAATGGTATGTCACCGATAGGCCGGAAGAGCATGCCGGTGTGAACCAAGCGGAGCTCAATTTAATTCGCTCCGGCAGGACGGAAACGAAAGCTGCCAACGGCGCCAAAGTTAGATGGGGCAAAATGTTGTCAAGCCGCTCTGTGTGGGGACTGTTGCTGGGCTACTTCTGCCAGGGCTACCCAATTTACTTTTATCACACCTGGTTTTTTATCTATCTGGTTCGCGAGCGACACCTCTCTATATCTCACGCCGGCATCGGCGGCGCCATGCCATATATCGGAATCGCGGTGCTGGCTCCGATTGGCGGCTGGTTCTCTGACCAGGCAGTCCAGCGTTTCGGAAAGAGGCTTGGCAGACGATTGGCGGTCTGGATAGGCATGTTTAGTTCCGGCATATTGCTTTGGTCCGGAAGTCACGTTTCAAGCCGGACGGGCGCCATCTTCATGCTGGCACTGGGGGCCGGATTCAATATGTTCGCTGCCACTACATTCTGGGCATCATGTATTGACCTCACAGAAGAATTTACCGGCTCGCTTTCCGGGCTGATGAATACCTTCGGCAACTTCGGCGGCTGGTTGTCGCCTATCCTCACGGCATACATCGCAATTCATTTCGGATGGACCCGTGCCATAGATTGTGCGGCCGCCGTGACCATCGCGTCAGGTCTGTTCTGGTTTTTAATTCGCGCAGACCGCTCGCTGGACTCGCGTGCCGAGAGCAGGGAAACCAAGCCAGCGCTCAAGGAAGTGCCGGCTGTATGACTCATAGCCGTAACCTCAGATCGCCAAGCTTACAAAAAATTAATCTTTGGTTAATTTGTATTTCAGCTACTGTCATTCACCGCGTGGAAAGTTCTTGCCAATTGTTTTGCACCTGCACTACGAGGCAACAGCCATTTCGAACGATGGGCCGCCCCTCCCAATGCGCATTCAAAATCTGACCCGTGCTAAAGAGAGACCTTGAGTTTATAGAGAAGGAGCCCTGACATGAAACGTTCATTAACGCTTGCAAGTTCGCAAGGCACGATGTTGGTCACCACTGCCGCTTTCCTGGTGAGTGTGATCATACTTGCTTTCTGCATCACAGCTCTTCCCGCATACGGTCAGGTGGCAGGCGCTACTTTGTCAGGCACAATCACTGACCCCTCGGGTGCGGTCGTTCTCAAAGCCACTATATCTATCAAGAACATAGGCACGGGTGTGGTACGGGATGTGACATCGAACAGCAGCGGATTTTACACTGCGCCGAACTTATTGCCGGGTACGTATGAAGTTAAAGTGACAGCTGCTGGATTTGCCACGGCGGTCAACAAAACCATACAGCTGAATGTCGGTGCTCAGCAGACCCTGAATCAGGTCCTGCGTGTTGGCAATATTTCAGAGACCGTGGACGTCACTGCAACCGCGCCTGTGGTTCAACTGTCGTCTTCAAGCATCAGCGGTACTGTTGATTTCACCACCATGCGTGAATTGCCTCTGAATGGCCGTGACTGGACGTCGCTTGCAACCCTGGAGCCCGGAGTAGTCAGCATTCCCAATCAGGCGGCAACAACCTTCAATGCCAATAAAGGCAATCGCGGTTTCGGCAACCAGTTGAGCAACGACGGACACCGCGCCAATGAGAACACCTACCGCGTGAATGGCATCAGTGTTAACGATTATTCAAATGGCGCGCCTGGTGGCGCTACCGGTCTTAATCTCGGCGTTGACGGAGTCCAAGAATTTTCTGTCCTTACCAGCGACTACACCGCGGAGTATGGACGCACGTCCGGCGCTGTCATCAATGCTATTACAAAGTCCGGCGTGAACACTTTCCATGGAACCGGCTTCTTTTTCGATCGCGACAAAATTTTCGATGCGAAGAATTTCTTCGATGATCCGCACAAACCCATTCCTTCCTTCCGTCGTATTCAGTTCGGCGGGTCAGGCGGCGGGGCGATCGTCAAAGACCACACATTTGTCTACGGCAGCTACGAAGGTGTTCGCCAGAACCAGCCTATTTCCAGAATCATTCACGTGCCTTCAGCAGCGACACGTGCTTTGGCCGTACCCGCGATTCAACCCTATCTCGCGCTATGGCCGAACGCTCCTGCTGGCACGCCCATTGACAGCAACGGCGTGACGCAAACTTTTGGCGTGTCACTAGCCGGCATTTCCAGCGAGAATTACTTCACTACCAGAGTTGACCAGAAACTTTCTTCCGCCGACAACCTGAATGCCAGCTACTTCTGGGATTCCGGTCCCCAGAGTCAGCCCGATCCACTGCAAAATGCCATCCACCAGGTCTTCTCACGGAGGCAGGCGGCTACGCTAGAAGAAACCCATATCTTTAGCCCGCAACTCGTCAATACATTTCGGGCCGGCTTGAGCCGTCTGCGCGGCGACATTAATGCTCCTGTTTCTGGCACTGCCGTAGCAACCAATACTGCACTGGCCATAGCTCCGGGCGCGGTAGCGACGCCACAGATTTCCGTGCCGGGTTTTTTTACAACTGCTGTCGGGTTAGGCGGCCTTAACCAATTCCTCCACCGGTGGACGTCAGGTCAGGTGTACGACGACGCATTTCTGACGCGCGGTACTCATTCCATCAAAGTGGGATTCGCCTTTGAGCACATGCAATACAACGTTCTGGAAAAGTTGAGCCCCAACGGCCGTCTGAGCGCGTATAAGACGGTAGCAAATTTTTTGAATAATGCGCCGATACAACTGAACGCGCTGGCTCCGGGACAGTCGCATGAGGTCGGCATTCGTGAGAGCATCTTCGCAGGCTATGTTCAGGACGATTGGCGCGCTCGTTCGAACCTAACGGTAAACGTCGGCCTGCGGTACGAGATGACGACGTTGCCCACTGAAGCCAAAAACCAGATCCAGGAAATTACAACACTCTCTAACTGTACTGCCAGCGCCACCGCATCAGTTTTATCGCCAACAATCCAACGCTGAAAAACTTCGAGCCGCGCATCGGGTTCTCTTGGGACCCGTTTAAGACCGGCAAGACCGCTGTGCGCGCCGGCTTTGGCATTTTTGACGTGCTGCCTCTCCCCTATGAATTCGGGCTCAATACAGCCGCAACCGCTCCGTTCCAGATCATTGGCGCGGATAAAACGGCCACCCTGGGGAGCGGCATTGATAACAACATCAGCTTCGTCCCTTCGAGGGTCAGGAATCGATTCGTGCAACAGGATCCCAAGCGTGCCATGGTCCTGAATTGGAACTTCAATATCCAGAAGGAGATCACTAAGAGTTGGACAGCCTTTGTCGGCTACGTAGGTTCTCGCTCGACTCATTTGTCAGTGGCGGCAGACGATATCAATCTCGTCCAGCCTACGTTGACGTCCGCGGGTTATCTTTTCCCGATCAATGGCACGCGGCTAAATCCAAATGCGGGAGGCAGCGCCGGAATTCGGCCGGTCTTATTTGACGGCGCCTCCAGCTATCACGCTCTGCAAGCGCAGATCAAGAAAGTTATGAGCCACGGTTTTCAAGGCCAGCTTTCTTATACCTTCGGCAAGTGCCGCGATACGAGTTCAGCTCCCGTGACCGGCGATACTTATGTAAACTCTATTGCGGTGCCTCTGTTGATGATCAAGCAATACAGAGTTGGCGCCTGCGATTTCGATATCCGCCACACCACCGTAGGGACGTTTATCTGGGATGTCCCAGCTCCCGATTCAAACCTCGCATTTGTCTCCTATCTCACCAAAGGATGGGAACTGGGGACGATATTCAACGCCAGCAGCGGTTCACCCTTTACGCCGACACTCGGCGCGGGTGGCGACCCGTTGGGCACGGGATTCAATGGCGACTTCTCGATGGATTTCCCCACCCTGGTACCAGGATGCGATCCCATTCATGGTGGCGTGAACTACCTCAACGTAAACTGCTTCGCTCTGCCGGTCGCAACCCCGGCGATCGCCGGACAGTGTGTGTCCTTCATTGGAAACGGAACGAAAGCGAATCCACAGTTCCCGGGTACCTGCGCGAATCTGCTGGGCAATGCGGGGCGCAACAGCCTCTATGGACCCGCCCTGACCACGCTCGATTTCTCGGTGTTCAAGAACAATCGCATCACCAGAATTTCCGAGTCGTTCAATGTGCAGTTCCGGGCGGAATTCTTCAACATATTGAATCATCCAAATTTCGCAGCTCCTAATTTCCTGAATGACGCCAACAATTCAATCTTTGATGAAGTCGGAAATCGGCTGGCCAATACGGGTGTGCTCGCCTCAACGGCCACGCCTTCGCGACAGATTCAGTTTGGGGTGAAACTCATGTGGTAAGAGAAACCTGGCTTAATCAGGCCTGCGTGCGATATACAATCGAGGAACAGGCCATTCAATAGCAGTATTGATGCAGGCCGTCTTCGCATTTTCCATTTCAGACACCTCCTCGGCTGAGCCTAGGTTGCGCTCGCCAATACATCTCTAGGCTTGGTCGCATCTTTTCGGGTTGGCCCGCGGAGAAGGCGCCGCTTGGCGGCTTCCACCAGCAAGAGATAGGCTCCCGTCGCGACGGCAAGAAAAACAAAGTATCTCCCTGGCAGCCGCGTGAAGCCGAGCACACCCGCAAGCGGGCTGAACGGCAAGTAAATCCCGATCGCCACGGCCGCAAGGCATGTTGCTATCAAGGGGCGGCTTGGACGGCTGCGTAGCGGATTCTTCGCTGTGCGAATGACGAACAGCACCAGCGTCTGGGTTGCCAGCGATTCGACGAACCAACCCGTATGAAACTGCGCTTCGCTCGTGTGGAAGACATGCAGCAACACATAGAAGGTCAGAAAGTCAAAGACGGAACTGATAGGTCCGACGAACAGCATGAAATTGCGGATCAGACCCATGTCCCAGCGCTGGGGCTTTGGAGATAAGTCTCGTCAACGTTGTCCGTTGGAATCGTGATTTGGGCTAGATCGTAAAGAAGGTTGTTCAGCAGGATTTGCGTAGGCAGCATCGGCAAGAACGGCAGGAAAAGCGAAGCTCCGGCCATGCTGAGTACATTCCCAAAGTTCGAACTTGTACCCATCAGCAAGTTAGACCGCGCGGTCGTCAAAGAAGACAAGAAAGAGACCCTGGCTCTCTACGGCCGTCCAACTTCGTTCAGCGCCATTTTGAAGGGACAGATAGAGGCTCCCGGAGACAGCCAGCCTTTCCTGGCAGCAGTAATGAAGTACGCCGCCCGGGCTGAGCGAGATCGTGCCTCCGGAAACGAATCCGGAGAAACAACGCAGAGCGCGGGTCGTGACCGAATGGCTCAGGCACGCATGCTGACTGGAACTGAGGCCAAGGACAGATTGGATGCCAGAAGATCCAGGTCTCGCTGACGGATAGAGCCGTAGAGTTGTCGGGATCGGTTCCCACGAGTGGCGCTCGTATTGAAGGCGGTCCGCATTGCGCAGTCTTATGCCGGAGATCGGCTGGTTGAAGACTGGCTTACCGTTCAGAATCAATGATCGTAGGTCTAAGCCGCTCGATTCTCCAGGCGGGGTTCAGCATCAGCATTGAGACGCCCGCAATAACTATCAGGAGGCAACATGTCAGGTAGTTGCGCTGCGCCGCCGGGCAGACCCAATCGGAAAAGCACAGGCGCCATGAGCTGCAAGCCAGCGTCGAAGGTGCCCCGCACGGTTCGCGAGCTTAGGTGTCAAAGCCACTTCGCGACCCCCACCGTGATGGGAGCATTTCCCGCGTCGGTGCTGGCTGAACGAATACGACGGGTCTCTGTTCACAGAACTGGCGACGATTGACCTGACGTTGGGACTGCTGCCGGCCTTTTCTTCTTTACACTGAGCAAGGATTGCAGCCGGGTATCGCACCAGGTTGGAATTTGTATGGACATTGTACGCACGTTACTGTATATTAGTTATGCGCACAAGAGGGAGGAACCAATGCCTGCATCACCTAAATCCAGCAAGACCCGGGCGGAAAACATCAATCTCCGCGTAAGCCGAGGCCAAAAGTCGCTCATTGATCGCGCGGCACATGCTCTCGGCAGGAATCGGTCGGATTTCATGCTGGAAATAGCCTGCCGGGAGGCGGAAACTGTCTTGCTTGACAGGCGCTATTTCGCCTTGCCTGAGGAAATGTTCAAGCGTTTTGTCGCCCTGCTGGACAAGCCTCCAGCCACCAATCCGCGGTTGGCTCGACTGCTCAAGACCAAAGCCCCGTGGGACAAATGAGTGCGCCGGCTGATCGAATCCGTGCTCCTGAAAAGCTTTCCTCACAACATGATCTCTCGCAGTTTCAATGTGGCGAGACGGCGCTCGATGACTGGCTTAAGAGACGGGCCATCCAAAACGAAGAAAGCGGCGCTTCACGAACATACGTTGTTTGCGTTGGGAGTCGGGTTGTGGGCTACTATGCCCTCGCCGTAGGTGCGGTCGCTCACGCCGATGCGCCGGGTCGAATTCGACGCAATATGCCGGATCCGGTACCAGTAATGGTAATTGGCCGGCTCGCTGTAGATCGAACCGTTCAAGGGCAGGCGATCGGATCTGCTCTGCTGAGGGATGCCGTGTTGCGTACCTTGCAGGCGGCAGAAATTGCTGGGATCCGCGCCATTCTAGTGCATGCCATTTCGGAGTCCGCAAAACGCTTCTACGAGAAGAGGGGATTCGTTGCTTCGCCTGTTGAGCCGATGACCCTCATGACTACCGTCGCAGAAGCGCGTCGAGCCCTCTTGGAGAAGCTCTAATGCCC